>ERZ773276.370-NODE-370-length-53910-cov-15.211680_pt1 | contig 53910 bp, 39 predicted proteins | sample MGYA00511386_ERZ773276 | MGnify/ENA primary metagenome ERZ773276 (study PRJEB29015, sample SAMEA2737778) | human gut metagenome | biome: human gut; feature: human-associated habitat; material: faeces | place: China | collected 2012 ...
TTCTAGGCTCAGATGACTGGATATAGAAATTCTTGAAACGCAAGCCGTCTTCAATACCGGCATTAAGGACATCTGAATTCGTATAGCTGTTTACATTCATCTCATGGGTCACAACACGGGGATAGAACCTTGTGTTGTCGATAGTAGTCAACTCTAACCATCCGGAGCGGATGATAGTTGGTCGTTTTTTAAACGGTACTGAGTTGATAACATCTAACCATATAGGGCTGCTTGTGGCATGTTTTGAAATCCTCACTATGCCATTAGGGTATATTCTGATTTCTTTATAAATAGCAGGCAAGACTACTTCTCCGTTTTTGTTCCTTACTCCGTATTTCCCGTCATCTCCCTTGAAGACAGTGTAACCGAACTCTACGTCCAAATCCGTCACTTGTTCGTGATGAGTTAAGATACTTACCATCTCGGTATGTTTGCTGTCTGTCATTTTTTCTCTGAGATCCATGCTCTTGAACAATGGATTCTTTATGTCGCCCTTGCCCTTCAAGCTTCCGACAAACATAGTTTCCCAGTCACGGTCATCAGACGGAAGTCCGAAAAGACGGTAATTGCCGACATTGTCCAATATCAGACAATATCTCTTTCCGTCATAAACACGAAGTCCTCTGCCTACCATCTGCAGGTATTTGGACAGTGACAATGTCGGTCTTGCCATTTGTATGAATTCCACATCAGGGCAGTCCAGGCCTTCATCAAAAAGTGAGACGTTGACAATTACTTGTATATCACCTTCTTTTAAAGGCTTTTTGCCGCCTGTCTGCGTGTTTCTGAATCTCTCAAGAATCTCTTCCCTGTCTTTGTCTGGTGTCTTGCTGCTGAGAGCTATTGCCTTTATTCCGTTCTTTTGGTATATCTCGGCAATATGCTCGGCATGTTTTATGTCTATGGCATAAACTATTCCTTTCTTTCCTTTGGCATATCTCGTTATAGTATCACACAGTCTTTCGAGAGACGGACGTATATCCAGTTTCTCGCTCATTTCCCTTACGGAGAAGTCACCGTCGGCACCTCGCTTACGCAGGCTGTTGATAATTCTCACATCCTCATTGTCGGGTCTCACCGACATATAGTCATATAGCGAGAGATACCCTTCGGCTATGAACCAGTTTATAGGATGTGATTGCAGCAATACATCAAACAAGTCGGTGAAAGGGTGCCCGTTCAACCTGCATGGCGTTGCTGTCAGCCCCATGATCTTTGCCTTGGGAAAAGTCTCAATAATAGACGTATAGGTCTTTGCTACAGAATGGTGGGCTTCGTCTATAACTATAAGCGAAGGTTTTGAGGTAATCTCAGAGATATGTCTGTTTAGCCACTGAACAGAATAGACCTCGACTTTCTTCATGCCTTTCTCGTCGAGGTAAAGCTGTAGGGTATTTTGAGCCTGTGCGATAAGCTCGCGTCTATGGGCAATGACGAACACCTTATGTCCTTTGCTGATATAGCTCTTAGCAACGGCAGCGATGATATGAGTTTTGCCGGTCCCGGTAGGCATCTGCACCATCACAGACTGAAAAGACACGAACGCCTTCTCAATTCTGCTAACCATCTCGGACTGATAGGGATAAAGATGAATATACTTCTTGATCGTCATTGACGTATGCTATTCTGATATCATTAACAAGAACGGCTTCCCCTAGCTCATTATTGCTTTTCCTCCTCTTTTCCCTCTTTCTCCCACTGCATATCGGCAAACAACTGGCGCAGGTCTCTTGCTTGTATGTCGAGGGTTGGAGCAGGGCGGAGATGGGCGACCTTCAGTGTAAAGCCATGGAAAAGTCCTTCCATCGTGAAGCCCTCCTTGGTCTTCAACAGACGCTTCACATAACTTTGGCGGTCGGCAATCATCTTCTTCTCATCCTCCTCCGTCAATCCCTTAAGAATATCATATTGCGCATAGAGCTTTGCACGAGGATGTTTCTTCAGCACGGCATTGGCAAGCTTCACATATAACTTCACATCTGCGTCCGATGCCCAGGGCGACAACTCAAATGACAGTGCATGCACGGTCTCATTGTAAGCTAAATATACTCCGGTCGCCGACTTATAATATTCATACACCATCATCGCATCTTCACCCTCATCGCATTCTACCGGCCACTCATCATAGAGAATGTCATCAGGATTGTCCGGCAGTTGACCGTCCGGATAGAGATAATCCAGTGCATGGTACACCTTGAACTTCTTCGGTAGTCCTATTATCGTCAACTTGTCGTTCTTCATACATACATTTATTTTTCCGTCAATGCAATTTTTGTAAACGATTCCTTGTCACTATCATCGTCTCTGGGAATTTTAATCTTTCCGTCAATAACGTGTCATTATGACTTTAAAAAAGTGTTGCTATAATTGAACTGGTTGATGCGTGGCAAGTTCTCTGCCTCACTAAGCAGCTGTTTGAACTTGGTAATACGCTCTGCCTTCATCAGACCCCGCTTGAGCAGTTTCTTGCTGTGCTTGAACCAATCGAACAGCACTAAGTCCTCGGCGCGATGTTTTGACGGTCGACGTTTATTCTTCACCATGAAATCCTTGTACGCCTGCCACTTCTGGATCCACAGGTCATCTTGTTTAACATGATTATGCTTGGATTTTGATAAGCTGGATGATTCGATATCATCTCCGGTAGTTTTCTTTCTTTTACGACCACCTACATTCGGTTTTTGGGGATAGTTCCTCCTGATCTCATCTATCTTCAAGAACAGTTTCTCCAACTCGGCTTTTCTGTTTTCTTTCAAACTGCCTGCAGCCAACAGTTTTCTCTGTCTTAATAGCCATTGATACAGCTGTAAGTCGCTATTATCCGTTGGTACTTTTTTGTTGTCGTCAAGGTATTTCGAATACCTGTCACGCATCTCAAACCATCTTCTTTCCCAAGCACCCACATGAACCTCTGTCCCATTATCAGCGTACAGAACTTCATTTCTACCTTTCTGATTAGGGACGCCCTCCGTAAGTCTTGACACGTGATTGATGATATTCTCGTTTCTGTACTGTTTTGTACTCTGAAGGAGCTGGTCAAAAGCGCGTTTCTCTTGATCGGTGAGTTTGCTATTAGAGAAGTCGTCATTAGCCTTAAAGAACCATTTGGTAATTTTCATTTCCTCTTTTATCTCCATCAACGGAGGACGCTCCAACCGGTTGCAGAAGTCAACATACATCTTGCAGGCGTCAATGAAGCTCACCTTTCTATCATCATTGACCTCGTTCCCGGAAATATTGTTTTCACTTCCTAAGAAAGCCAACCTTTGTATATTCGTCTCTCGATTAAAAACATAAAACCGATAGGTATCGCCTTCATCGGTGAGTTTTAAGAAAGAAGGCACTAGTTCCTGGTACAGTAATCCGTTATCTAATTTAGACCTGTTATTACTGTACCAAACATATAGACCTCTTTCCTTATAGCGCTCATGTACTGGTCTGCGGCCGTTCTCTCTCAAGTACTCCGCATACCTATGCCATGAATTACGCCATCTGGAACCCGTCGGTTTCTTAAGTGGATCTATCATCAATAATCAGTTCTTGAAAATGTCAGAAGCTCGTAACCATTCTTATGGGAGCATTCCGTCATCCTATACACCACTTCACTTCCGTTTGGCAATGTAAAGAATAGTGAGCGAGAACGTTCACCAGTGATACGTTTGTCAAACAATACTTTGTAGTATGCATTTACATATTTCTCATTATTACGTGAGCAGATGTAAGCTTTCACTATTTTGTCTTCACGCCAATCATTAATAATACGTGGTAGCCAAACATATCGTTTGATACTCACATCAATCTCCTTGTTGTTTTCAATGATATCTTTTAATGCAGTGTAATACGTTCCATCCTTGTCTTCAACTTCACGTTGGCTGTTAGATGGGTAGAATAATATGTCGTGTACTGCCTTAGCATCAAAGTAGTAATGGGGATGGATGTAAGCAACGTTGAAACCCTTAAGCGACATCTCATAAGCCAATAACTTCCGCCCTCGTTGGCTCATTCTCATTATCATCTGCCAAATATCTTCGTACATTTTCTCATTCTCTTGTTACGTTCATTTAAGCCTCTTGGTAAATTGAAAAATACACTAGGTTTAAAGCATAAAGAAAATTCAACATAATATTTTGTACTAAGCCAAACATTGTTCTTGTCAAAAAGTAGATAGATACAAATAATTAGCTAGAATAATTTGATATTTCCACCATATATCGGGGCCGATTATTCTTTGACTATAATTTTTGATAATCAAAGCTTAAATGATTTGTTAGTACATTCATTTCGAAATTATATGTTTGATATGCATTTTGTTCATTACCAAACATATTATCTAAGGCGTATCCCTGTTTGGTGAATGAAATTTGTATTTTATTGTTTATGTTTCTAGTCTTACTAGTTAATACTCTTGCAATTGATTCTTTGTTTGGCAAACAATATTTGTTATTTCCATTAGCAGTAACTATGTAATCTTTAGCTTGCACTAAACGTACCCATTCCGTATTGGTATTATGACAACTTCCATGATGAGCTAATGTGGCCCATTCACATTCAAGAGGCTTGTCTTCAGAATAACCAAGTTTCTTTAAAGATTCACATACAACTGATGGATAAGCATCCCCCATCCAAAGGAAACGAAATCCTTTGTAAATAATTAGTAAGGCTATACTACTTCCATTCTCAATGTTGTTGTCTTCTTCGAATCTCTTGTTACTTAACCTTTCAATGGTATCTTTATAATCATAATTTCCGACTGATATTGGCGTATATATATCTTCTTTCTTTTTAGCGTGTGTCTTTTTATTATTTAATAAAGCTGCATAGCTATCTATGGAAGGAGATAGTACAAAGAATTCTAGACCATGAAAATCTATCTTTTTTCCACAAAAAACTTTAATCCAAGCCTTATTTCTTTTTAATAGATAATCACAGATTATATCACTCTGTGAAATGCTTATCGGATTATAAACACTTTGTGTATTATTCCTCCCTGAAGATGTAAATGAAGCATAAGTTGTAGTTGGCGGATTGTATACTATGTTGTCGGTCTTAGGAACTATATTGAGATCTAAATCTTTTATGTAATTAACAAATCCACCTATATGATCATCATGAATATGAGAAAGTATCCACAAATCAATGCCTTTCCCACGATTAATCAGAGAACTAAGATATGGTCGAAGTTTTGTTCTATAGTCCTTACTCGTTCCAGAATCTAGTATAATTGTATAAGAGACATTATTTTCATATAAATTTATAACAATACAATCACCCATATCCATTGGAATAAAGTTGAAAGTTAATCGTTCCATCTATCGAAAATATTTAAATGACCTTTTACTGAACATTCTTGGTCTAAATAGAAGACACCATCGAATACTTTACCTTTGGGGTCTCCCCCCATGACACCACTATAACAATTCTTCTCTATATCTATTGTCCAGATAATGTCTAACTTGTTATTACGTAAATAGTCTACTAATGACTTCTTCCTAATAAGCACTTCGTCATTGTCATTATCCTTATTGTATGTAGACAGCAATTGCCCGTTCCTATCAAGCATTTGTCCATCGACATCGCTGTATTTCATTTCCATTCCATTTATGAGTTCAAGACATGGTATCTTATATGAGCTACTTATGCCGGAATGGTCATCTTCAATATTTCCATTCAAGCTCTCTACTGAAGGTAGTGCCCTATACCTTGTCAATTCGCACAATTTCATCCATCTGCCTCTTGATTCTTGATTCAGATAGCACTGTGACCATCCAAGTTCTCTTGTAATCATATTTGCATGGGAAGAATATTCTGCTTTGCTGACGCCCCAAAGTCTTTTGCCTTCTAAATCGTGGACTATCCTTGTTTTAGTCGAGCTTTTCACAATAAACGATTCAATGGATATACAAATGTTTCTTCTTTTACCTCCATATTCATCCTCCCCAATTTGTTTAGGCGCCTTTATATTGTAATAATTGTAAAGGCAAAGCCAGTCTTGATTATTACCATCAGTTTTAGCTATGTATTTTAGTATATTTGGGAAGTCCTTCATCGTGTCGCGCCATTCAACATAAGGCATATTCCAATAAATATATTCAGGTGCGGACATCCAAGACGCAGGTTTCTTTAAATTTCTCGATATACATCCTGGGTCAAAATTCCTTATATATGCAAACCAAGGCCCCTTATATACTGCTGGCTTATCATTATAGCTTTCTTCAACTAAATAATTGTCTGTAAGGATACCCATTATTTCATGATATGCAATCCATTCATATTTTTTTCCTATACGTTCTACCTTAGGTGTTCCATTATTAATATAGTAGCCATTGATAAATCTGTCATATTTTCCATGCTTGCTACTGTCGTAACCAAGTTCAAAAACTCTCTTAACTATCCAATACCTTACAGGCCATGCATCTATCTTGTTCCAATAAGTAGGTTTATCTTTATTTTCGAGATATGCGAAATATAGCTTCACCAACTTCTTTCTCTCATCTTCAGTGAAAACGGACTCTAAAAAGGCTTCAATGGTGGAACGGTCTTTAGTGAAAAACTCAAGTAATTGATGATAAAAGGAGTCCTGTTTATATTTTGAACTATTTGATGAGCTACCCTGAAGAACACTATAATATAGTTTATAAAAATTGAAGAGTTCTTTCTTTTTCCGGCTTAAAGACTTCCAAAACTGTGGCCAAGTTCTATAAGCCTCTAAAGAAAGGTTGATTATTCTTCTACAACTGCTTTCAACAACATAATGTCCAAAATCAGCTAAGCCTTTGACTACGGAGCCAATTATTATATTCTGTATTATTTTTTCGTCTTTTCTGTTTTTGGATTCATCGTATGGTATTTCGTACTTGACAATTTCTTTCTCAGTTGGAAATATAGGTAGAGTCGAACTATAAGGAGGTCTGCTCTTTTGTAGGAAGGTTCTGTCTAAAAGACCTATGTGAACAGCGTAGTCTACTATGCAAGATGCATAGTCTCTTAATAAGATATGATATGGAGGATTCCCTTTCTCAAAAATGTTATCATATGTGTAATTAGCAATCATTTTAATCATTTCATAATCATCGCACCTTAGAACACATCCGTAAGCAATTGCGTACACACGTTCTCTAATATAAAGGTCATCCTGTGAGTCTGCAATCCTCATTAGGTTCAGCAAAGCTGTTCTTTGATATTGAAGAAGATTTATCAGTGCTTTTGAAGTTCTATCTCTCAATCCATTGGATGTTGACGATAATACCCATATTAGTGCTTTGGCCGCTAAATCAGCTATTTCAGGTTTGGTAATTTTTGAGATTCTCGGGGTCCAAGCCCAATCTATAAGTTGTTCTATAGGACTATCAGAGTTATCTGTATAATTAAATAAATATGATTGGAACCATCCATCCCTTTCTGGCATTGTAAACCTATTCATTATACGACATAGGTAATCTCCATTAAAAGGATTGCCAGGAATACAAGATAACCGATAAATCATTGTCAGCCATTCGTCATTTCCTCGACAGAATTCTGTGTTTCTGAAGTAATTTTCCAATTTGTGTTGGTTAAGACTGCTTGCAGATCGCCATAACAAACTTTTAAATACAGCTGTCCCAACATAACGATACTTTGTAATTTCATAAAGTTCTTTCTCACAAGTTTCAGGTAAGACAATAGCGAGTTGGTCCATAATGCCATATATATTTCTATTCCAAGTATCTCTTTTAGTTGACTTGTCAATGTAATTATCAATATCTTCTTGCGACATGTTTTCAGCAATCTCCATAGCCTCATAAAACTCACCCATTCGTTCATAAGCGAATGTAACATACTCACCATTGTCTCTTTTCGTCATTTTAAGAACGAATTCATCAATGAGGTCATTTAATAAGAAATTGCTTTGTATGACTTTATCTTGCAAAAGTTTTTCTGCTTGTAATAAGGGAATGGCGTCTGTGCTGTCTTTAAACAATTGCCTTACAATTGTGTCTATAGATCTTGTTACGACTTTGTGCCGTTTGTATTCGGGCCTTTTCTTGTCAAAGACGCCATCCATCATGCCCTTGTATTCATCGAATATCTTATATAAACCGTACAAGCCACGTTCTAGATCTCCATGCATTTTCTCCTTTACAACTCTACATACCAAATGTAGAAATAAAGGATTCCTGTATTCCTCATTAAGAACTGGAAAATTCGGAAACTTTATATCATAGAATTCGCAAAACTGCTTTAATACTTCATATATGTTGCCTGTAAAACCAGTGTGTTCGACTAATGTTACATTAGGATTATCTTTGATATTCACAGGAAGAGTTTCATCCTTATATGTATCTCTGACAGAAACGGCTATTGCAACACCAGGATAAGACTTCATTTCTTGAATGAGTCCGGAAAGATTATTCCGCCACAGTTCTCTGTTCCTTGTTTCATTGATAGCATCAATCAATATTAATACTCTGGAACCAATATTCAACCCAATCCTATTGAAGCTTTCCATTAGGCTTCTAAAGTCAACTTGTAATTTTAATTGGGTTATGATATTATCTTCTATTGTTTTGTCACCAGAAAAGTTCCTAGCATGTAGTAATATCGTAGGGAGTCCCATTTTTGCTCTTTTATCTGCGGTGTCAGCAAATAAGTGCGACTTGCCACATCCTGCTTCTCCCCAGATAATTAGGAATGGACTGTTTGATAAATTAATCTTTCTTTCATCTAATGAGCTTATAAGCCTGCCAAAATAGTTGTCATAAGAATACATAATAGAGATTGCTTGGTCTTTACTTCTTTCGTCTTTCTCTATTTCATCTTCTTGATATTTTGCTATAGCTTTGCGAACTTGCTCTTTTGCGGACTTAGCATTTTCATTCAAACTATCTATTTCTATTATTTCGTCAGGCTTTTGAGAGAGATTGGTGTACCATTTTATGACCTTATCTCTAAGGACTTTTACAACTGGTTGTAATTTCTTATTTTCCGTATATCCTATAATCCTATGTTTATCAAGAATCCAATCGTCAAGTTTAGTCCATAAAGTGTGATAGAAATTGCTTGTCTTAGCAACACAATCAAAATAAGACGCAATATCAAACGTGATATTTACCCCAAGTAAATTACATTGAGACATGTCGTATATGGCCTGTTTGACTTCATCTTCGAAAAATTTTTCATCAATGCCATTTATTCCTACAAAAGAGATGTTCAAGGGCTCTCTGAAATTTGCTGATAAAAGTTTATTTACAGCCGCTAAGGATATGGTTTTAATGACTCTACCTTTTTCCTCTCCCCTAATGCCTTCAACGATTCCGTTTAAGAGATATACATTCCCAATTTCCACAAACGCACCACCTCCTGATAATCCACACACATTGTTATCACTTATGTCGTCACGCAAAGTTATATAAAAGCAATCAGAAGCGCCTTTGCTGTTCCATTCGCCCTTACAGAAACAATGTTCTATTCCTAAAGTTGCCAGTGGAAAACCTACAAGTTTATATTCTTTGTTCTCTGAATTATCAAGCAAACACTCAACTTTGACCTTTTGGAATATCTGGCTACTGTTATCTAAAATAATTACAGCAATATCATTTTTCTTATCTACTAACAAATTATTTCTAAGTGAAATTGTGACAGAGATCTCCTCTTGACATTCATGGAGTTTTTGTATCACCATTATCTTGTCATTCAAGGAGCTACCTAAATCTCTCGAATCTGCCACTACGCAATGCAGACAAGTTATTATATAATTTGATTCCTGGCCAAAATAAAGGGAACCAGAGCCAATTGGCGCACCGTCTATGGTCCTTATTGCAACTATACTATCTTTTACTTGTTCCTCTGTCATCATATCCTTTTTTACTTTTCCATTCTCTGGAAAGTCATTTGCTCGTAGCCATCCTTGAAAGAACATTCTATCATCTTGTACAACATCTCTGTCTCGTGAGTCAGACAAAAATACAGTGTGTGTAAAAGTTCACAAACTAAGCTCTTACCAGGCAAAATCTTATACCATGCGTTTACATACTCTTCATTTACGCGAGAGCAGATGTAAGCGCTTACCAACCTACCTTCATGCCAATCGTTGATGAAGTGTGGCAAACAAGAGTAGCGCCTGAACTTTATTTGTATCTCCTTGTCGTTTTCAACGATCTCTTTCAGCGCATTGTAATAAGTTCCATCTTTGTCCTCAATTTCATGCTGACAGTCTGATGGATAAAACAATATGTCATGTACTGCCTTTGCGTCAAAGTAGTAATGGGGATGGATATAACCAACGTTGAGTCCCTTAAGCGTCATCTCAAAAGCCAATAACTTTCGCCCTCGTTGGCTCATTCTCTTCATCTTCTGCCATATATCTTCGTAAGTCATCACAATATTTTAGTGTCTGTTTTTGTCAATGGAGCGAATTGTCAACTTAGGAATCCATAGCAGGTTCTCGGCAGGTGATAACCAAAAGAATTGCGTGATATGACGAAATGAACGTAATCCCGTTTCCATAGAATGCTTCCATCCTCCTTTCTGTTCCTTGCGACCATATTTACCGAAGTTGCCATATCGCAAGATTATTGCCATGATTTTGTCAATATAGTTCTTGTTTCTATCTGTGAGGGAGTAGGGGAAGAACTTTACATCCATACCAAGAACCTCTGTTAGTATTGCACCAAAAGCCTTGAAAGCGCGGAGCAAACCGAGCCGTTCTAGTTTGGCAGTAAGCTCAGAAACAACTATCTCATCATGTTTGGCCTCGAAGAACATCATCCAGTCGATGAACTGGCGCAAAGCAATGCCTTCTTTCAGAAAATGATGGTAAATGTGTACAAACAAATAGATAGCATTGAGTGTTGGCGGTAGTGTTGGAACCTCAACATTATTGATCTTAGCATGGTCGAGAACTTCATTAAAATAGCTTTCTATCAGTTCATCCCAGTACCGTTGCTTACTCCCACTTGCAAAGACTGCTGTGTGATAGTGCATCTCGAATGGGACTCCATCCTTGGTAAATTCCAAATGTTGACCGGAGTGATCATCTGTTATCGTAACTTCCTTTTCCAATAAAGATTTGGCTCTGTCCCAATCTTTCTTGAACACATAGAAGTCAACATCTCCACTCGTCCGAATCTCAGGCGTTGGATAGTACGATGCAACGGTCTGTCCCTTAAACACAAAGAAGCCTATGTCATTACTATGCATGAACTTCGTGAGCCATGCAACAGCGTCATCCGTCTTCGTATTTCGTCTGACAATCTTTGTGTATTCCACCATCCAATCCATCACATCATCCTCAGATGGCTTATTGGCGACATCTCCAAGTTTTTGGATGCCTTGCCAAAATATGCCGACGACAGCTTGTTTCTTGGCGAAAGTCAGAAGCTCTTGCCAATCAATAATAGAAACATTAGCAAAAGCTTTGGCAGTAGGATGTAAGCACCAACGAAGAAAGTCTATGTACACACTTTCATTCATGCTTTCTAGAATATTAAAGCAGACAGTTCTTGCCGTTGTCTTCGAACCAATCATTCAAGGCTTGCTCGAAAGTCCACTTGAACTTATATCCACTATTCTTCAACTTTGCTCCACAAATGTTAGTTGAGATTTGGAGCTTGCGTACACGTGCAGGGCAAATACCCATCGGTGCACCCAATGCGCCAATCACTGCTGCTGTTGGCATGATAAGCCAATTAGGAATGTCAGGAATCCAAGTCTTCAATCCAGTCACTTGCTTCATAGCCTCACAGATATGCTGAATTGTGTAAGCAGGTTCATAACAGCAGTTATAGAGTTCTACACCATGAGGATGCTCTTCTACACGATACATCATGAATCTTACGAGTTCTTTTACATAGATACAAGCCTTGATGGTATCTTTACGACCAGGATATGCCATCTTATGACCTCTGATAGCCCAATAAAGGCGCGTAAAGTTACCATTCTCTCCTTTACCGAACACTACTCCCGGGCGGCAGATGGTGAGTTGGCGATTAGCAGCATCTTTTGCCTGCCAAATCATGTGGATCTTCTCTGCAACGAGTTTCGATATACCGTATGCAGTATTCGGTGTCGGCAGTGTCGTCTCAAACTTCTCATCCTCTGCAGCGCCGTATGGGGCTATTGAAGACGTAAAGACTATTCGTTTGACACCATACTTCTCAGCAAATGCCGTTACATTCTCAGCTCCTAGTATATTCGTTTCGAAATACTCATGATCGGGATAGCCTGGTGTGCGGTGAACAGCTGCAAAGTTGAAGATGATGTCATCAGATGTAGGAGTAAATGGCAAGTCCTCTATTGATTTTCTCACATCACATTCTACATAGGTAGAAGGCAGTGACTCCCCATCTTTTAATGCCTTATGATATTTGGCATGCCCTGGTAAGGGTAATGGCGTTCCCGGCTTGACGATGTCAAGGTTGTAGATGTTTGCCTCAGGATGAAGCTGATGAATCAACTTCGTAAGATGTGTACCAATAAAGCCGGTACCGCCAGTAATAATATAGTTCATTGTAACAATCTTCTTATTAGTGAATATTTACTCCGTTCTTCTTAAAGTCAGCATACTTCTCTTCTACAAACTCCATGATTTCTCTTTTAAAGCGTTCTTCAGAGAATCCTTCTGCCCAAGCCCGAATCTTTCTGTAATCAAAGGACTTGTCACTCAACTCTTCAAAATGATTGACAGCATCAATCAAAGCGTCGGCAGTTTGCTCATGAAAGAAGATACCTGTCTCGTTTTCCTTTACGGTTTCAAGAGAGCCACCCTTTCCGTATGCAATAACAGGTGTGCCACATGCCTGGGCCTCTATAGGCACCATGCCGAAATCTTCATCAGCGGCAAAGACAAAAGCTTTAGCTTTTTGCATTTTCTCCTTGAGCACTTCAAATGGTTGGAATCCCATAATAGTGACATTGTCTTTTGCCTTTTCCCTTAGCATTTTCAACTGTGGACCTCCACCGATCACTACCAGCTTCTTATCCGGCATTCGGTTGAATGCATCAACTATCATATCCATCTTCTTGTAAGCGACCAATCGACTGCTTGCAAGGTAGAAATTCTCTTTATGCTCGCAGAGTTGGAATCGGTCAACATCTATGTTAGGATGTATGGTTGTTGCCTCACGCCTATAGGTTTTTCTTATACGCTGGCCTACATAGTCAGAATTGCTGATGTAATAATCCGGACGGCTGCCACTAACAGCATCAAACTGTCTTATTGGATGAAGCAACAACCTTACTATCCAACTTTTCAGTCCTTTATCAAGATGAGATTCCTCAAGATACTCATTGTACATGTCCCAACAATACCTTATTGGACTGTGACAATAGCAGATATGCAGTTGGTCTGCTTTGGTTAACACTCCATGGGCAACACAGTGTGATGAAGAAATAACAACATCATACCCACGCAGATCAAACTGCTCTATGGCAAAAGGAAACAATGGCAAATACGCCCTGTGTTTCTTTGTACCTAAAGGCATGTGCTGGATAAAAGATGTATGTACTTTCCCCCATGGTATGCCTAGCTCATCACAAACCTCTTTCTTGGCCACAAGGGTGTATATATCCGCATCGGGAAATACATCTAGTATAGCCTTGACTACTTTATCTGACCCTCCTACAGAGACGAGCCATTCTTGTACGATTGCAACTTTCATGTCTACACTACTTTATAATCTATAAATTAAGTCCAAGCCTTTATTAAATCTATTGTATCATTAATTGGCTTGTTTTCATTTTCTATTTTATTAATTTTAACAACTATTGGCATCTCCGTCATTTGACCAGCTATTACACAGACTCCTGTTGAAAGAATTGGCAAAGATTCAACAGAAACTTTATCTAGATATGATATTGTATTATTTACTTGTTCAATATCCTTATCATTAACAAGGCGATGAATAAAATAATTATGCAACTGAGAAATTATAGTTGATGATATATCAGATGGACGTTGACTGGCTATTGTCATAAATACTCCAAACTTACGTCCTTCCTTTATTATTTCTTCAAACACCTCAAGCCTATAATCTTTCCATTCCTCACTTTCTCTCATTGATTGGTAAGACAAGATATTATGTGCTTCATCAACTATAATATTAAGATACTCGTCGTTTTCTTCCCTTTCGTGATGTTTTTTAAATTCTGTGTATAGTTTCTTCGTTAATAAAAGAGGAATCAACTTCTTAGTATCGGTATTTACGTCATTGAGATTTATAATAACTATGTTATAATCTTTCCAAAACGTTTCTAAATTATCATTTCCGAAGCTGAAGACTTTAATAATATTTTTTTCATTGCTTTTAAGCTTATTTATGGCAGGTGCTATATGCTCATTCATTGCTCTATTATTGAGAACATCGTAAATAAGCTGCATATACATTACAAAAATGAAGTTTTCTATAAAGTTATCAGTAAAAGAAAATTCTTCAACCTGTTTATATAATAGAACATTAGGGATTAGATCAGGAGTATCACGAAAGTTAGCCTTTGTACCACCACTTTTAAGGAAATAGTAACCATATTTATTGTTAAAAGAGAAGTCTGACTTCAAGCCAACATCTATTCCGTCTACTAAAATAGGTCTTAGAACATTAGCTAAATAATCTATTAGTTGCTCTGCTTTTACTTTGTCAGACATCTGTAAGATTTCTCTAATTTGTTTTCTTAAAGCTCTTTTAAAATATTCAGAATCTTTATTAATTCTCCCATATAATTTGATGCATCTATTTATAAAAGGCCTTTGCGTTTTTTCAGTAGCACTTGCAAATATGCATAGCAAATCTTCGTCTAGCATATCTTTATCTGATAACGGGATTTTATCACCACCATCTATCTTAGATGTCGATAAATTATAGACCTTTTTATCTTCTATGATTGCATGAGCAGAAGAATATTCACCGTTAAAGTCATAAAACAAAAAATGTGCTTTTTGCCTAAATTTATCATATCCCTTGAAAGCCATGAATAGCTGTCGGTATATTTTAGACAAGGTATAAGATTTCCCACTACCAGTATTACCAAAAATTCCAATATGACTTGCAAACAAACGGCTTACTCCCAATTTTATAGGAACTAATGGGTCATTTGAAAGAGTCCCTATATTTAAGAGAACATCATCTTGGCTTGCAAAAGAATGTATTTTTTCAAACTCTTCTTCTGTCAAAAGATGACATTCATTATCAATTAGTGGTAATTCGGTAATGCCTCTAACATATTTTTCTCCATCTAAATGTCCAATAAGCTTAAGGTTTAACCTACGACTTATATAATCTTCTTCAGAAGTATATCGTTCGTAGGACTTGACTCCAGTTCTTATAACTTTTTCTTTATTGTGTATTATCTTCTCAGATTCAACCTTTCCAATTATAACCTCAAAACCTTTTGATATCTTCACATAACTTCCAACCGCTACATTTTTTATAAGTTTCCCTTTATATAGCAGATGACTTGTATTTTTATCCTTGTCCACAAGTACTTCTACATCTCTTCCATATACAGATTCTACTACGCCGATTCTAAATACAGAATGATGTACTATAAAGTCTCGGTTTTCTACAATTTTTCTTTTCATAATGAAGAATGAATTTCAGATGCAATACAATTAAAAACTTTGTTTATAGTCGGTAAGTCAAAATTATCTATATTCTCACAAAGAACTTTATACTGGTCATTTTTATTATTAGCTTCCTTGAAGCTATAAGGAGTTAGAATCTCTATGTTATTATTAATGCCTTTCCCTGTTATCTTAAGGTTTTGCATAAAGTTTTCTTTATCGTTATCACTGTATGCGAAAATGATGACTTGTAGTGTGGGATTTGTAGAAGCAGCTCTTTTGGTTATTTCAGCAAGGTGCTCGTCTGCAAAAGAGAATCCCATAACAAACAAAACGCTGTTTTCTCTTTCTAAAGCATTTGAGAAAATTCTCATAAGCTCATAGAAATGATAATCCATTACAGAAGTTTTGAATTTTGCTTTTGTAGGATTTATCATTAGGATCTTATTATATTCATCAAAGAATTCTTTATATATTTCAAAATCCTTCAACTTATGACTATTAGCATCTTTTACTAATTCCTCATATGATTTCTCATAATTTTTTCCATAAGTATCAGTTCCAATCATTGATACAAAATTGGATTTAGGTATCTGATTAAGAATATCTTTAATCGTTTCGCATCTGTATCTGCAACTATGAATCAATCCGTCTCTTTCTTCCCAGTTTACAGATCCATGTATTTTCATCAGGTTAAATACTGGTATTTCTGAAGATTTATGATATTGCAAACTTGATTTTGAAAGTGAGACTTGAAAATTCGACTCGTTGAAAACAGGATTAAGGGTACCCCTAAAACCGTCATTTAGTTCTAACCCCGTGCCAGAGAGTGTATCCTCAACGAGCAAGTCTATATTAGTAGTGAAAAGATTAACTTGTTTTTCTAGTAGTAATGAACTTCTTTTGTTTATCAAATCATTCCAGATATGAAAGAAGTCATCGTATGCTTTTACCGTTTTCTGAAAATTAATATCTTTTCGTTGTAATGAACCATTAGGAACTATAACACCTTTGCTATATGCATAGTATAAAGTAGCCTTTACAATTAAATAGACTTTATCACTAATTGTATCGTCTTGTTCAAGTTTTGTAAGGTACTCTTCTATGTTACCTAAAGTAATAAGATAAGGGCGAGACAATCCTGAACCATATAAAAAGTTAATATGAGCAGACTGAATTATGTATTTTAGTTCTTCTATCAGCATGTTACCTACTTGTTTGATATAGTGTAAATCACTCCTGTATTTATTTTTATAGTATTACTATTTAAGAAATGCTTCTTCCCCATATAGTCAATTATCATATCCGGCTTTGTATCAAGATTGACGTTAATGAATCCATCTTTACACCAATAAGCAGTTACGTGTTTCCCGTCTGTTTTTTTCCACTCAGCCTTATAAATACCATCCTTTATACTTAGCAATGGTCTTGTTGAGCCATTCGGAAGCATCTTTATCAAAGTCTTGTAAGCATAATAAGCAGGCTTAGGGCTAAGGTCTGCATGAACCATACCGAAGTTGTCTTCACTGTAATATGGATCAAGTTCATTTGAACGGAACTTATACCAAAACACCTTATCTACACCATATGCAAAAGCTATGAGGTGAATTCTTGCTACCCTCCGAGCCTGCTCGTCTTCCCTGTCAATAAGCCTTTGAGTACCCATTCTGGTTTGTATGATGACATTACCTTTAAGATCACTATTTAATTGATACAATGCAGCTGTTACACCTTTATAATTACTATCTCCGGCTAAAGATATGGGTGTCATCTTGTCCTTACCTTTTAAAAGAGCATCTGTAAGGTATCTTGGTGTCATTCCATCACCAGGCTTGTAGAATGAGTATTGAATCCCAAAACTTTTATTTGCCATATAATAAGTAGGATTTTGAGGAGCCTTTTCCTTTTTTGCGTCATTATCCCAGTAGTATAATTGTCCTATGTGTAATTGGTTGGCAAAATATTTACCAACATTCTTTTCTCCATTGGACAAATCATAATAGAACGGTGTTCCATAAGATAGAATCAATGTACCTCCATCTCTTACATATTTTATTATTGATGGAAAATATTCACCATAAAACTTTTCAGATGGGGCAAGTATTACAACTGGTACACTTTTAGGACTCAATGTGCTTATATCTGACAAAGTTATATACTTAGTATTCGCACCCTTATTGAGTATATAAGACTTTATCTCATAATCATTCAGTGAATAATATCCTTTATCAGCATCATATATTATTCCCACATTCAATCCTTTAATTTCATAACCTATCTGTTTTAAAGCTTGAGGTACTACTTTGGTAAAGAAAGCATAATCAGTTTTTGTTGTATCATACTTAGCAGTATGCATTCCGCATTCTGTCATCCATACAGGCTTGCTCCAATGATACTTCCTCATATTATTATCTATTTTTTCCATAGCCACGGGAATATCTTCTGGTGAACGATAAGTATGAAAGTTCATAATGTCGAAGTATCTATTCCCATTGTATTGCATTACAGAATCAAGAAACGCATAATTTGTATCTGCTATACCGGAAAATAAAATTTTCAGGCTTCTCTTATGTTGTTTCAAGCTGTATAACTTCTTAAGATCATTGGTATAGTTCAACCCTAAATTTGGTACTTTGCTAAAGTTTACCTCATTTTGGAACTCTAAATAATCTATATTGTTCAAATAATAGTTTTGAACGTTGGTAAGTAGTTGGTTATATTTATTATCATCATGCCATTTACTTTCAGAAAATCGAGGGTCTGCAGCAATTCCAAGAAAAGACAACCTATTCTTAGCTAATACTGCTAATACCTTATCTAAAATTGCGGTATTACTCTTATTGACCATATAGTATGTCAAATCACTCCTAATGAAATTGCAGCCAAGTTCATGTAGCATCCTTGCCTGATCCTTCATAGTCTTGTTGTCTGCTTTCTTGTCAGTGAAAGTAAAATGCGCACACATTCCATACTGATCCTTAAGTTTCTTTTCACATTTAAACTTAGGCTCAACCTTTTGACACCACAGAAAAGTACTTAACGTCAGAGACAGTAATATCAACAGTATGCGCATTTTTGAATTGCTTCTAAATTGTTTTTATTACATCTAACAAAGCATTTGCCTTATTTGTCTCAATTTTTATTGATTCTTTTACGCCAGCATTATTACCAGCTTCAACATCCCTATTATCATCTCCAATCATATATGATTGTGACAAGTCTATATTGAAGTCTTTAGCTGCTTTAAGCAGTAGCCCTGGTTTGGGTTTCCGGCAGTCACAAACAATCTTGTATTCAGGACGTTCACCGGCAAATCCTTTATCAGGATGATGAGGGCAAATGTAAATGCCATCGACATAAGCGCCTTCTTTCCCAAGAAGGGTTTCCATCTTGCGATGAATTTCGTTAAGCTGTTCCCATGTTACTTCACCACGAGCTATGACAGGCTGATTAGTCACTACAATAGCAAGATAGCCACTTTGATTAATCAACTTTATAGCTTCTGCAGCTCCATCGATAAGTTCAAAGTCCTCAATGTTACGCAGGAAGCCAACATATTTATTAATTGTACCGTCGCGGTCTAGGAAAATAGCCTTCTGCTTGTTATGAAGATTTTTTGCCTGTACAACTCCCGACTTATAATCATTCTCAACTTGATGGAATCTATCTGGCGTGCCCATATCCTTCACATATTCAGGACTATCATAGCAGAACATTTGCCCTGTCCCGCAAAGTGGCTTCAAAACTTGTCTATCTAAATCTACTTTAGAACTTAGATCTATGGAAGTAGAACTTAGGTCGAGAGCTTTTGGGTCAATGACATGTAGCCCAGCATTTACGCGGTTCTCATACCATTGTGGGCGAGCATCTTCCTTACTAAGCCATTGTTCAACATGACCATCCTTATCTGCGATAATTAATCCGCTATCGTATGGATGAGAATTAGGATGAGTGAATAGAGTTACAAGTCCACCTTTCTGTTTATGATATTCTAACATACGTTTGAAGTCCACATCGAAAGCGGCATCGGCATTAAGGAGGAAAAATGGTTCATCGCCTATCTTATTTCTTAAACGGAACAAAGCTCCTGCATTACCAAGCGGTGTTTTCTCAACAAAATAGTCTATCTTAACACCAAATTTACTTCCTTCACCAAAGTAATTGATGATTTTATCTGCAAGATATCCTACAGTCAGGATTATGTCGTCAAATCCTTGTGTTGCCAATGAACGTATCTCGCGTTCAAGTATTGGCATTCCATCTACAGGAATAAGAGGTTTAGGAATGTCGGGGAACAGCTCTGCTATCCTCGTTCCTCTACCTCCTGCCATTATAATAGTCTTCATGTTATTTAGTATTTTAGTACTTAGTGCTTAGAACTTAGTGTTTAGAACTTAGAACTTAGTAATTGGTACTTAGATCTTAGAGTTAAGCTTTTTAATAAGGGATAAGCGGAAACCGGATAGCAACTTAGATTCTTCTTGTATTTCCGGAGCTATCCTATCAAAATCAGTTTGTGTGATGTAATGCCTATCCAAGGCAATAAGAAGTTGGCTATAGACTTCCATTAGGGAACCAAATGATATTTCAATGAAATGTATTTGTTCCTTAATCGAGTTCCGCCCCATACCTTCGGCTATATTGGATGTGATAGATACAGCAGTTCTTCTTAGCTGGTCTCCGAGTGCATACTTCTCTGTAGAAGGCAGATGTTCTTGTAAATCATAGACATGATTGACTAAAGTCCTACCTTTCTGAAAAACAAGCAAACTCTCGAAGTTAAACATATTTCTAGTTTTTTAGAACTTAGAATTTAGAACTTAGTTATTGATTGGCTTTTCCGCACTTACTTCTAATAACTAAAATCTAAGTACTAAAAACTAAGTTCTAAATACCAAGCACTAAGTTCTAAGTACTAAATTCTAAGTTCTTTAATTACCAAAGAAGTGGTCTTCCAACATGAGACATAAGCAATGGTATACAGGCAAATGAAGCTCCTGTATCTTGTATGTCTCTGTTTCGCCTACATGGATGCAGACATCCGAGAACTTTTGTAACTTGTTCTCTTTCTGTCCTGTCAGTCCAATAACTTTAAGCCCTTTAGACTTAGCTGCAACAGCTGCATAGAGAACGTTCTTACTATTGCCTGAAGTTGATATGCCCAAGAATACATCACCTGCCTTGCCATAGCCGTTGACCTGCTGTGCAAAAACTAACTCCGGCACCGCATCATTCATAAAAGCTGTAGACAGAGCAGGTTCACCTACGAGCGAGATAGCAGGAAGTGTACCTTGTAAGTTCTCTGCAAGTACTGGTCCCATATCCGGGTCAATCTTCTTAAGGCGGTCTGCCTGTGCTGAATAAATCTTACGTTTCAACTTAAACTCTTTCATCAACTCGCCTACTATATGCTCTGAGTCGGCAGCAGAGCCACCATTACCAGCTACAAGCAACTTCCGGCCTGCAGCGTAGGCTTCCTCAAGTATGTCGTAAGCACTTGCTATGTCATTCTTACTCGGTTCAAGTATTGGATAACGCTTAATAAGCAAATCCAAATGTTTCATTAGTCTCTCTTCCATAATTATTATATTTTAGTATTTAGTACTTAGAGCTTAGTATTTAGTACTTGGTTATCAGTCTTAGAACTTAGTCAGTCATTGGGTCTCATAGTACTAAACACCAATCTCTAAATACTAAGTCCTAAACTCTAAATACTAAGCTCTAAACTCTAAGTTCTGAACTCTAAGTTCTATTTATAAAGATGATGTTTCAAATAATCAACACTATCGGAATCATAAATCTTCCAGCCATGCGCACCTCCTTCACTAAATGTGAATGGCATTACGAAGCCATTGAGTTGCTTCAAAGCTGCTTCAAGTTCCTTCTTACGCGTAGGCTCTACGACGAACATGATAAAACCGCCACCACCAGCACCAGAAACCTTGCCTGCCTTGGCACCATGAGCAAGAGCTACATTCATAGCCTCGTCAATCTGAGGGTTGGTAATGTGGTTAGCCATCTTCTTCTTGTTCTCCCAACCTTCACGCACAATCTCTGCAAAAGAGTTAATGTCACCCTTTAGGATGGCAAGTTTCATGTCAATGGCACTCTGCTTAATCTTGTGCATCGCTTTGACCGCCTCATTCTCGCCTTCTGATGTACTTTTCTTCTGCTCGTCAATGATGGCTGCACTGCTGCGTGACTTACCAGTAAAGTATAACAACATAGATGCTTCAAGCTCATCCTGCACCCAACGTTTAACCTTTAGAGGATTAACAATTACCATATCATCCTTCAAGAACTCCATATAGTTGAATCCTCCAAAGGCAGCAGCATACTGATCTTGCTTGCCACCTGCAAGTCCAAGGTCTTTGCGCTCTATCTCGTAAGCAAAGCGAGCCAGCTCATAATCACCAAGTGGTAAACCTAACCATTCAATGAAGGCCTTAAGGATGGTAACTACCATTGTTGAAGACGTACCTAAACCAGAACCAGCCGGTGCATCATTATATGTTGTAATCTTGAATGAAAGCGGATCTAAATCATAGTCCTTAATTATACGATTATAAACACCTTTTACAAGAATAGCATTACCATCTATCGTCAAAGACTTCTGTGAAGGAAATGTTTCCTCATAATTGTCTGAGTCGTATGCATGGATAGTAATCTTATTATCTTGTGTTTCCTCAATTGTACAATATGCATAAAGGTTAATGGTCGCATTAAGTACCAAACCTCCATAAATATCGCTATACGGCGATACATCACTTCCTCCACCTGCTAAACCTAAACGAAGTGGTGCTTTGCTTCTAATAATCATACTATTTATTATTGTGTTCTATATAATTCAAAATGTTATTTGATGTAAGAGTAAAATTATATCTTTTATCTATGCTGTCCCTCACCTTAGCAATATCTATACTCTCTTGGGGTTCAAACAAGATCTCCGTTAAGCTATCTACATCATTGTTTTTGAAATAAACCACTGGTAAGCCTTTATATATTTCTTTAAAGACAGGAATGTCTGAAATAATAACGTTTGTTCCAAGATATAATGCTTCAAGAGGGGGTAATCCAAAGCCCTCATATCTTGATGGAAGTACAAGACACTTTGCAGACGAAATCAGATTATAAAGTTTTTCATCGGAAACATGCCCAGTAAACTTGATATTATCTTTATCATCTAAAAGACCTCTTAAGTTAGCAGAGCTCCTAAAATTATTGTATTCACCAACTATATACAACCTGCTTTTTAGACCTTGCTCTCTTGCCTTAGAATAAGCCTTAAGCAATAAGTCTATTCCTTTGTGCTGTTTTATGTTCCCAACATATATATAATAGTCATCTTTCTCTATTCTATGTGGAGTATAATTCTTTAGATTGGATGTTATTCCAGAGTAGACAACCTCTATATCTTTATCTGTATGAAAATGACAAAGAATTCGGCTTTTAGAAAATTCAGATACAGTAAAGATAGCTTTAGACATGTGAATAGCACGCAAAATATAAAGTTTTCGAACTATGTATCCTAATTTAGAAACAAGTTCATTTATGTCTAAGAAAATAACATCGTGAATGGTTGAATATATCGGAATCTTTATACCATAAGGTATATTAATATAAGGAGTAAAGAATGCATCGCATTTATTGATAGCCCTAACAGGGAAGCTGAACAGTTCCTTTAACGTAAAAGGCTCAATATCGGTATAAATAACATCACAGTTTTCGTAATTAAGGTGGATGTTCCTATCTGACAATATTACCAAATAATAATTCTCCTTGTGATTTTCTAACAGATTATACAAGACTCCTTCTATAAAGGAACCTATTCCGCTCTTGCCTAAATATCTGGCATCAATTGCTAATTTCATAATTCACTTTTATGGTTATGATAACTTTATACGCATCAATAGATTATGAACTATGATCTTCCAATCATACTTCTTCAAATTCTGGACATTAGGTTTATATCCACTTTCTATAGTCTTATGGATAGTCTGTACCCAATCTTCTTCTTTCCATCCTGAAACGGTAATTGCCGTATGCTCGTTCTCTGCTAATTCTTTCATTGCTGAGTTGTCTGCTGTTACGACAGGGCATCCACATAGCATCGCTTCAAGTTGAGGCATACCAAAACCTTCATTCAAAGAAGTAGAGACAAAACAGTCTGCTATATTGTAAAGCATAGCTAATTGCTCATTTGTTATATAGCCTGCAAAGATTGTACTATCCTTTGGATAACCAGAAGCCATAACAATATCTTTTATATTATTTTCTTTCCAGCCTTTACCTCCAACAACAAGCAATTGATAATTATAACGCTTGAATAATTCTGGCATGAGATTCAGTAAAAAAGAAAGATTTTTACGAGGTTCCAATGAACCGACAAACATCAAAAATCTATCCTTTATGCCAAGGGCTTTCTTTAAGTCATTAACTTTATCATCCGTCAAAACGATTTTATGATATAGCTCTCTTTCAGCAGAATCGCCAACATATATATCATTACACTTTCGATTAGGAATGTATTTGTTGACCTTCTCTTTGGTATAGTTAGAGTTTGTCCAAATAAAATCTGCCTTTTTAATTGAGCGTTCAAAGTACATAGCAGAAGAAATTCGATTACCAAATGCCATTGTACTCTTGTACTCCAAATTCACTACATCATGAACCACAATCAATTTTGTAATATGGGAGGGAAGGAAGAATGGAATATATGGAACAGGAGAATAATACAACTTTGCCTTATACTTCCTTACTATGAAAGGAAGTATAATTTGCAACCAAATAAAATTCGGAATCTTATTTGACCATTTAGTTTCATATACCTTGAATTGTACATTTCCTGGCATATCAAGGTTTTCTAATGAAGGATGAAGTTGCTTTGGTAAAACGACTATGAATCTATAATTGGGCAATTGCTTTGCCAACTCTCGTAGGCTGCACTTAAGGAAGTTAGTAATTCCTGCAGCTGTCTTCACAAATGCACGCCCGTCTACTATTATGTTCATATTAACTAAAAATAAAATGTAATATTTGGCTATCTACCAAAGAATATCAGATGGAGATATTCTTTTCGTTCCTTTCTTGTTCCTTTCAATAAAAGCACACGCGGAAGTCGGTGGACAATCTGGATAGCACGGAAAGTAATATACGCTGATTTATTTAGAGTTTTCTTAAGATATAGATAATAGCTTCTTGCAAGCATTATCTCCTTGCTCATTGATTTTTTCTTAACAGATTGACCTACTAAATGAACAATTTTTGGTCCATCTATCAAATAGTTGCTATAACCATGCACACACCATCTATGCTCCATTTCAGATTCTTCATAGTACATGAAGAAATCGGGATCGAATGCACCGTATTTGTCTATAATATTCTTACCGACAAAAAGATCGGCTCCTGTTACATAATCTATCTTATAAGGTGAGAAAGGAGATTGTAATAGAGGTACGTCTTTAATTTGTCTTTTGGGTCTGTGCTTTAACGTGTCAACAAATCCAAGTAAGCCAACCTCAAGATTCTCTTTCCAATCAGGAAAATAATTTCCAGAATGGATTATCTCTCCATTTTTATTTATCAGTTGGCAACCTATACCACCAAGGTGCATATCTTTATTATGAGCATCATAGAAATCCATCAGAATCTTTACAGCGTTATTAAGCAGAATAGTATCGCTGTTAAGGAAGAAAATATATCTGCCTGTGGCTTGTTCAATCCCTAAGTTGTTTGCTTTACCAAAACCTAAATTGCCTCCAGACTCTATGAATTTTATCCGACTATCCTTCTGGAAGATCTCCTTACTTCCATCTTTAGAGTCATTATCCACAAGAATAACCTCAAAATCCACATCACGCGTTTGTTTGAATATTGATTCAATACATTGAGAGGTTAGGTCTTTCGTATTGTAGTTTACCAATATTATAGAAACATCCATATTATGATTTTATTAAAATATTATTCCACTTTATGTCCTTTAGTAATGAATGCCAATAAGTAATAGCAGGCAGGAATATAATACTGGAAAATAACAATGTATATAATTCAGTGTAATTTTCCGTTTCTGTAGCGTCAACACCAATTATTATAACTGTAAGATAAAACAGAATCCAATGAATACAATAGTAATCCATACTATTGCAACCTATGCAAGTTAAAACAGGTAACTGAAGAAACTTCATTTTAAAAATGTTATTTATAATAACTATTCCTGCAATATTATATATAACTGCAACAAGCCAAGATCCATTTTCCACGTTGTCACTTCTAAAGTCAATGTAACAAGGGCATGAAATAGAAATAATTAAGAAAGAAATCAATGAAATGACCAACGTATATTTTTTGTACTGCAAGTCTCTTAAGTAATAACCAGTTATATATAAAACGAATCCTAATGCAGAGTTGATGACAATATAAGGAACGTATTGAAATAATTTAGACACGTAACACCCCCCCCCAGCGATTATTACTGATACCAGAAAAACAATAGAATATTTCGCCTCATATTTATCTATCAAAGCCATTACAGCCTTAACTACAAAGAGAGAAAGTAGAAACCATAATGGTGTGTTACCAGCCACTGAACCATAATGGATTATATCGAGAATCGGATTTCTGATTATCTCCTTTAGATTTAGCAAATCATTTTGGTATAAATAAATCCAATAGAAAAGTTCCCCTAATATAGAATATACTATGTATGGTACAAGAAGTTTCCTTGCATTATATTTTACTATAAAAGTGAAATCTTTTAGTTTATGAAACATGCCAGACTTATAAAAGAACCACCCCATAAACATAAACAAGAACATATTTGAATAATGATAGAATTCGTCATTTTCAATATGCGACCATTGGAATGCATGTCCCATTATCATAAAGCAAATGAAAATACCACAAATTGCATCCAATGATGAATCTCTTATTTTTTCTACCTTGACATTTTTTCCCATTGTACTAAGTATTAAAATTATGACAACTCTTGAGCATCTTGGAAACTTATGCCGTTGTCAATATTTGGAACCGATTGATATGAGTATAGTTCAAAAGGTGATGGATCTTCCCATATATACGGATAAGGGAACAAAGCATTTCTTTCTCCTCCTTTTATGTAACCATTTATAGTGGTGGCTATTAAAAGTAAACCAACTACAGAAAAGACAATTTTTAATTTATTTAGCTTGCCGATTGCTGCAGGGATACCTAAAATAGCACCAAGGATAAAGAACACCATAAGTGCTCTATTTAGAAGAGGAACGGAGTTGAACAAGTTAAATGCTATAACTGAAATAATAACAAGTTTAACTCCAAATTTTTGCAATTCATTTTTAGTATAAAAAGATACTAATGCAATACCAACAGCTGTTAACGGCAACAAAGAGGCATAAATTGATGCATTGTTAGCTTCATAAATATCGTTAATAAAATAACCTGTACTTCTCGTGACTTCATCTCCACTTCCTACAGCAGACATTAATCCATAAAATAGTGGTCTTAAATAATTTTGAATGTAAGGACCTGCAAAGAAGCATAAAGCCATTAATGTTATAAGGACTTTCTTGCCAGGCATTTTTATAAAGTATGCAAATATGAGAATAGGAACAACGAAATATGAACTTGAATGTGATAATATAGCAAGTAACAATAATGCTGCTATTAGAATTATCTTTTTCTTCTTTTTATAATTTGTAAATTGAAATACATAAAAAGCCCACATTATTGAAACATTCGCTATCATTTGTCGCTGGGCAGTGATTATAAATAACAACTGAGAACAGTTGATTACTGTACAAATAAGGAAGAAAGACAAAGGCACATTATTTGACCCTCTCTTCATGAGAATCCACATCGGTATAATCCACATCAAAGAATAACAAAGAATATAAGAATAAGCCGTTCGTGGCAAAATCATCCTTACTATGTAACAAAAGTAAGCATAAGGCTTTTCCAAATCGTAGCCATTTTTGACATCAAGGTTGCCGTAATTTGATCCTTTACCTAAGTATAGATCAATGTAGTTGGGATAATCATTCCATGTAAAACGGCCATTGGTTGCAAGCAATATAATGGAAAATATTACTATGGATACTATTGACACTGTTTTTTTGTTCCGCTCATTAGAAAAAAAGAACAAGAGAAAAAACAATATAACAGATATTACTATTATCATACAAACTTATTCTTAATATTATACATTAGGGTCTACGTCAAAGTATAGGTCTCCATCATCGAAGAATCGGGATTTCGTTTTCCAAAAATCTTTATCTATTTTTTGATTGTAAATGGGAACAATATTTGAGACACGTTCTGGCACATATTTTTGTAAAGCTGGATATTCCTCAATTCTCAAAGTACGTGGACTGCGTCCGTTATAGATACCTGTAAAATAAAGCAGCTTTGTAAATTCACTTGCAATCTCTTTTTCACTATTATCAGAACCTTTCCAATTTTTAGTAAATGCCAAATAATTATCAAATGTATCAAACAATCCGCCCACAGCTTTTGACTTTGCAATGACATAGACTTGCTTGTCGTTCTGAATGAAAGAGAGCAGATATGGGATAACATCAAAGATATGATTTGCTATAAAGGAATCTAAGAAGTCATCCTTTATCTCAGAAAATGGATAATCTGCAACCATCCAAATAATGTTAGCATAATTTTCCCTTTTCTTCTCTATCTTCAAAATGTCCTCATAATAATACTTTATGTCAGCTATTTTGTCCACTCTGCTCATTTTCATTACTCCGGATAAAATAGCTGCTATGATTTCCAAATTTTTGGAATTCTTGATATAATCGTCAAAAGACCTAATACTTTCTCTATCAATATCATCCTCGTCAAAAGCTATTTGGGTGAAAGATTCTCTCACTGCTACATACACCCAAGGCTCATCAGCAATTATTTTTGAAATTGATTGATATTTACTTACCCCTTGCAAAGAAGACCTCGTACTTACCTGATGAGTTTTCAACTTAGCTGAGACATACGATACAAGAATATGTATTACATCATAGTATATGCAATTCTTAAGTCTGTATTCTAAGATATTGGTCAGATTACTATATCCGGCATTCATATAATGAAGAAAAGAATTAATATTGAAGACGCTGTCTTCAATATCCTTTACAAATTCTTTTAACGTCAAGAAACGAGACGGTAACTTCGCCTCAAAATAGCATTGGTAATAAATGATATTAGATATATCAAAAGGAAAATCTGAAGAACTATAGGTGTTTAACAAAAGCGTAAGTAGCTTCTGCTGCTTGGAATTTAATGAAGCAAGAAAATCTTTGCGCACATCTAATCGCTGCCAGTTCCAACTAAACTGTATCTTTTGCTCTAAAATCCTATTCGGCGTGTTTTTCAATTGCTCGTACAAGTAGCCATCATAATACTTGAGAAGTTCAAGTATAAACCATTTGTACCAATTGAGTACTTTTAAATCTTCTATGCCTTTATAGGCTTGATAATCCTTTATAATCTGGTTAAGGTAGCGTTTTGCTTCCCTTAGCGTAGGAAGATAATCCCTAATCGAAAATTGATCAAAAGGATTATGATTCTCTTCTATCGGTAATTTTTGTCTCAATGATTCATTTGTAAGGTATTGAGCTATTTGTCCATTAGATAAAGGCAGTAAAAGATGATTAATATTAAACATTTTCTTTAGGTATCCCATTCCACCTTCGCTTTTCAAAACCACTTCTGCACGCTTAATATCAAACGCGGTTATTATAATAATATGTGGCAAATCGGCTACTGTTCGGATTAAAGAAACTACCTCAACAAAAATATTGTTGTCCAATCTATCGCAATCATCGATGAAGAATACATAGGTCTGATTGTTCTGAATTAAAGACATTCGTATTTTCTCTTTCAATTCTATCAATGATGGCTTATTATGAAGGAATCTCTTCAATGTCAGTAATGCAAGAGAGAACCAGTCTGTTACTTCCGTAACTTTTATTTGCTTCACATATTCTTTAAGCAATTTCTCAAGTTTACTGTCGCCCTTGATCAAAGAGCGCAACCTTTGCAAAAAGCAATATTTTACATCTGAAACATTTTCTATCCAAGGATTAAACCAAATGTACGTAATGCCATCTGTCTTAAGTTCATCTTCAATATAATGGAGAAACGTAGTCTTACCTGTTCCCCATGCTCCCTGAACTGAAACACCAAGACCGCTATCTACAGGATTGTTCAAGATATATCTTACAAGGATATTTGCATCTTTTCTCCTATCCAGTAGATCATCTGTAGGCAATGTGTTATCATATATCTGTCCACGTGAAGAAAGTCGATCATTCTGCAATTTGTTCCCGTTATCTTGATTTTGCTTTCTTGCTCTCAATGTTAATGCACTATATAATAGTGCTTCAAAGGCAAAAACATCTCCATAACAGAGGCTATTGATAGTTGAAATATGAAAATGAGTGATTATATCTGAATATGAGGGAGCTATCCTCGCATAACAATAGAAACTTACTATAAAGAAGAATACAGATGCTAAAGAATAGTTCTGATAAATCTCTTTCTTCTTGTTATACGCGATTAAGAAAAATGTAGTTGACGCTATAAATACAACGGGCACGACAATATCGTTAATTGTTGATGAACCTATGTATGTAAGTATTGGATCACCAATAAAAGTCATCCATAAATTGACTATAATATGCCTAAATAGGATGGCTAAAGCAATTATAAAAGCCACTACCAAAATTCTTCTCATATAGAGCGAATAGCTTCTTTTAACCAATTTCAATTTTATGACAGCAGCTTTTCCAACTTATCAAATGAGCGTTGCCATGTGAACTGCTGAATGAATGCATTTCCTGCTTTAGCAAGTTTTATACGCATATCATTGTTTTTTATGAGAGTTAATATATTCTTAGCAAGGCTGTCTACGTCACCTACAGGACTTATCAGACCTGTCTTTTTGTCTTTAACCATCATCCTGAAACCACCTGTGTCAGTACAACAAATAGCAGAACCACAAATCATGGCTTCACCGACAGTAAGACCGAAGCCCTCAACACTGCTTGCAGCAACAAAGATAGCAGCATTATTATATATCTCGTTATGCCGTTCTTTGTCTGGACTATGATAATATGTAAACCAAGAAGGCATATCAGCCGGTTCCTTAAATGTTCCAAACATAGTTACATGAAGTTCTGGTACCCATTCTTTGACCTTTTTAAGAGCTGCAAATGCAACGTCACAACATTTTAGTCTGACCTCTGAGTACAGCATTGATATTTCAAAAGAATGTCTTGATTCTATAGGATTTTCTAATTTGAAATAATCGAAGTCAAATCCATTTGGCAATAAAACTCCCTTAGCACCTGCAGATTCAACTTTTTCAAGCAACCATGTAGCTACAACCATATTATTATATCCCAATCGATAAGAGCTATCAACTTCATCAGGTGTTGCTCCGAACCAAGTTTCGTACCCTTGTATAAAATAGAACTTGTCCTTATTAGGTATTTCCTTAATTCCTTTTACTATATCAAGGTCTTGATAGCCTGTGAATATCAATTTGCTGCCAATAGGCAAATGCTTTACAGTATATGCTATCTTTACCCTAACATTATTTTTAAACTTATACCATGATGCTGGATGATACCATCCTAGCATTATTTTTACAATATGTTTAGTATATAACCCAAGCTTATGGTACCAAGCCCAATCTTTATAACCTAATATACACGATATAACACATAATATTGTAACGTCATACCCTCTTGAAGCAAGATAGTCTGCGTACACATAAGCAATTTTCAGTCCTCCTCCAGGATTCGCATTATCCCCAGGAAGAATAAAAAAGATCTTCGGCTTTTTGTCTTTACCCATTTGATAATTTGATAATAAGATTTATATATCTAATCGACAATATGTCTCTTTTCTATATAGATAAATTTCGATACATGACGAACATAAGAAACTATCTTTTCTATACTTAATAGTCAATAAATATACATTCGTTGAACTGAGTATGTTTTTCTTCTGTCACTCCCCATAGGCAGGTCCCATGTAGTATTAAGTCCATTCTTACCTTAGACGAGGGGTGGCGGAAGATATTATCTACACCGTATGAAGCGAAACAAAATATCCTAGTGCTTAATTTTGTTTTAAATTCATCCTCATATATGTCACACCAGAAATTATTATTGCTACCGTGATGAGGTAGCTGAAGAGTTCCGATATTGTCTTTGATCGATTTGATGAATCCTGCAATAGATTTGCAACGCTTTGCATTTAGCACAGAATCACCTGTATATAGGCATGCAGATACTTGGTGATCAAAATCATAGTCCCAATACAAACAATGAAAGCAATCCTCAATATCTAATCTACGTTGGCAATAACATATATCATAATTAGGAAGAGATATTGATGGACCAGAGTAGACTACCATTGATGTCATATTGGTGTCAACTTTACTATCTTTAAATGCCTTTTTTATTGCATCAGTTACCTCACCAACCTTATTACCTATCTTTAAATCATCTTCTGTCAGTTTTGAACCATCTGCTAATTGTATGTCAAGTATTTTTGCCTTTAAATCTTGCAGTTTTTTCTGACTTATGCCATAGTTAATAGGAACATAAATCCACGATAACTGTTCTTTTAAGGTGCCAAGACTGAATTTTGTTCCACTACTTTCCGTTATTGCTCCATTTTGTACGTTATTATCTACATCTCCGAGCAGATCTCGTCCATCATCAGCTTCTCGTGAGTCATCTTCTTCATCTACAGAGCTTATATAAATTGTTTGACCTTGATAAGAGTTATAGAAATTTGCAAAATCAGCCATCTCTGCAAATTGACCATTTACAGCACCAAAAGCATATAAGAACCAAATTTCATTTTTGGTAAGTTCTGGCATCACAATCCTATCAATAGGATTTCTGCCGTTAAGCTGAGCAATACCATTAACGTGGTCAGCATCAAAGTGTGATATGAACAAAATATCGATATGCTCATCCTTATCAAGTAGTCCATTAATCTCTCTTGTAAGACTTGCTGGCTTTTGCCTATTATTATCCAATGCCCCACAGTCATAAACAATATTCCTCACCTTCTTATTTACGGTGTCCATGAACCTCTCACAATAGAATGCGCCTTGTCCTACAGGTAAAGCCGTTCGTACTAATCTAAACATTCTTCTCATTCCTTGATTAAACTGTTGCTATAGTAAACTTAAGCCTATATATTATTTAACAACTTCCACCACATATCTCCAATATGTTCTGGCAAGTAGCGTTTGCACGAGTCTAAAGCCTTCATTGCCATATTATGCCGTAATTTTTCATCAGACATAAGTGTTAGAAGTTTCTCAGAATACTCTTTCAAATCCAGTTCTGGAATAATATATCCGTTTTCGCCATCATTTATTATATCACGAATAGACTCAAATGTGTCAAAAGCTAAAGGAACAGCTCCATATTGCATAGCTTCATTAAGAGTCAAAGGAAAACCTTCACTTCTGCTGGTCATCATAAAAATTGATGCTTCTGTATAATAAGGTATGGGGTTGACTCTTCCAAGGAACTTTATATTTTGAATGCCATATTTGTTTACATACTGTTCATATTGTTCCTTATAAATACCCTCGCCACCTATTAAAAGGTGCCATCCTTTAGCTCTATCATCATTGTAGACTTGCTCCCATATTTTTAAGACAAGGGATATTCTCTTTTGGATTTCTTCCAACCTGGCAATGACAAGAACTACGTTCTTTTTCACTTTTGCATATTCATTTTTGTCAAGAATGTCAGGTAGTGATAATGCGTTTGGAATAACCTTGAACTTCTTGTCATCCAGGAACCTTCCGTATTTTTGATATAAAGATATATATCCTTTTGTCAATAGGACGACAATGTCTGCTGACTCATAAGTTGACTTGTAATCTTTTGGTAATTTTGTAAGGTATTTGTATCTAAATATAGGATAAAGCAAGTACTTGATAATAGCCTTTACCTTATGTAACCCCTTTCTATCCTTGATCCATTCCAGATAGGTAATTCTCGTCCCGAAATTTTCTTCCCAGCCTGGTGTAAAGTGATGAACAAAGATATTTCTAACATTTAATTTTTTTCCCTTTCGAAGTTCATCGACAAATTGGGTTATTTCAGATACGCCCTCACTAAGAACAACATCAATATTGTTGTCTACAATTATTTTTAGGAGCTGATTTTTTCTATCATTCCACTCCACAAAATATTGTTTTTCAAAGCAATCACAATCTGGTGTGTTTGCATTGATCCAATGACATGCCCAGCACTTACAACCAAACTTCTCATGCAGCTGTGTCGCTACAGTCAAAGTAGTATGTTCCGTACCTCCTTTGGTTGGAGAAATCTTAGAGCCGGTATAAAAAAGAAGATTCATAGTTCTATTTGCTATATTTATGGTATGCGCCGATTTGAAAATTAGATTCTCATTATTTTTTTAATCTGACATTTAATTATTCTAGAGCGGTGTATAACCTTTTCTCCAAATTTGCGAATTGAAAACATAATTGACGGAATTCCATTCCACTTATGCTTGCGCCAATACGCTATATATTTAAAATATAATGGGAATCCATCAAAGACATTGTCAACAAGATGATAAATCTCCGGATATTTTTTAAGAGATTGGTCAAATCCTCTGAGCATATCAAGGGATAATGTTTTCTCATACAAGGCACGAAGATACATTAGCATAACTTGAAATTTAATTTGTCCAAGTATATATTTTCTGTATGATTGCACATTTCTTTCATTTGTATAATAGAAGACTATCATATTATCTATGACTTTATCTATTTGATTTACAGACTTAGCATAGCTCTTAACAGTTTGCCCTTCTCTCCCAACTAAATATAGATAAAGAGTAATATGGAGATAGGTACAAGTTTTTACTTTTGTAACTGGTTTTAAGACCCACTCTTGATCAGTAAAAGAAATCCCTTCTGTCTGATGATAGTTCATGTCTTGTATTAACTGTGTACGATATGTGAAGCCATGCATCTGACCATAAAAAGTATAGTCTGGTTGATTGAGGAAATCTACAAAATCAAAGACTTTTCCTTGTGGGATATTCTTATATGTATCTGAATATATAGATTTACTCGTTACCTTTCCACCTTCATCCACGGTTACAAAATCAGTAAGAATTAAGTCTGAATCTATCTCATGAAGCTTATCTATAAAAGCAGTAAATGCAGTTTTATCAAACGAATCATCGGCATCAAGTACCTTGACGTACTTACCTGTAGCCTCTTTTAAACCACGATTGACACATGAGCCATAATTTCCGTTCTCCTTGTCAATGACACGAAAAGTTTGTGGATACTTGTCCTGATACTCGTGTCCAATAACAGAAGATGAATCCTTGCTGCCATCGTTTATCACGAGCACTTCCACCTTCTCCATGTTTGGTACAATCAGTGAGTCCAAGCAATGACGGAGATACTTCTCCATATTGTAGGTGGGAATGATGATTGTTAATATCTTATCCATAATTGTTATATGATCTTGAGCTTAAAACATTTTCATGACTTTCTCAATGATGGGAGCCATATCGTAATACTTATACTCGGAAAGGCGACCACCGAAGACGACGTTCTGCAGTTGGGCAGCTTCAGCACGATACTTGTCGGCGAGTGCATTATTGGCAGCATCGTTGACGGGGTAGTAGGGCTCCATGCCTTCCTTGTACTCGGTAGAATACTCCTCGCTGACAACGGTCTTTGGATTGTCATAGACTTGCTGACCGAACATCTCGAAATGCTTGTGCTCAATGACACGGGTATAGGGGACATCATGGGAAGTGTAGTTGACTACCGCGTTGCCCTGATAGTTGGGTGTATTCTCTATGCGAGTTTTGAAAGAGACTGTGCGCCAGTCGAGCTTGCCATACTTGTAATCGAAGAATTCGTCGATGCGTCCGGTGTACACAAGATTGTTTGCGAACTTTTGCCAATCATGGTACTCGCTATTGAAGAAGTCAACATTGGTCTTTGTTTCTACGCCTTCAAGAAGCCCGTTGATTAAACGGTTGTAGCCACCGATAGGAATGCCTTGATAAGAATCATTGAAGTAGTTGTTATCAAATACCAACCTTACGGGCAGACGCTTGATGATAAAAGCGGGGAGTTCTGTACATTTACGACCCCATTGCTTCTCTGTGTACTCTTTAATTAACGTATAGAAGATGTCCTTGCCTACAAGACAAAGTGCTTGTTCTTCTAGATTCTGTGGCTCACGACCATTAAGTGCAGCTACCGCATCTCTCTTTTGCTCATCAATCTTTGCCGTTGCCTCTTCCGGTGTTGTGACTCCCCACATCTGGTAGAAGGTGTTCATGTTGAACGGCAGATTGTAGAGCTTGCCATGGAAGTTAGCAACAGGAGAGTTGGTATAGCGGTTGAAAGGTACGATGGAGTTTACGAGATCCCAAACTTCCTTGTTTGATGTGTGGAAGATGTGTGCTCCGTACTTATGTACGTTGATTCCCTCTATGTTCTCACAATAGACGTTACCGCCCAGTTGTGGTCGTTTGTCTATCACTAAGCATCTCTTCCCCTGCTTGTGTGCGAAATATGCGAATGAGGCACCAAAGAGACCGGAGCCAACTATTAAGTAATCGTATTGAGCCATTATAAAACATTAATTTTTACCAATCAATAATATTTCTTCTCTATCTTCGTTTTGTCTATTTAATGCAAATGAATGTTTACCTAAGCTGACAATACTTACATGTTTCTTATGCTGTGCCAAAATATCAGCCAACTCTTCGATAGAAGGGTAACCTTTTGATGTATAAGATAAAGCTATAATAGAATGTCTATATTTATCTAATAATAAATGCATATGTTCAATGAAAGTTAACTTGTTTTCAAAATTATCATTTACATTAATTTCTATTTCTTTGTTCGCTTTATCCTTATTTATATAATGCTCCAATTGGCTATAAAATTGTAAACCTTCTAAGAAGTGATATCTTGAATGATATGAAACAGGAGTGTGATTATCAAAATAAGGTGTATCTATATATACTACATCAGCTGTATGATTACAAGCCAAAGCATCTTGATTAATTATTTCTACATTCTGAGGATTTTCAAACTGAAAGTGGTTAAGCTCCATTATGAACCTTTTAAAGAAAACATCAAAACTCTTCTCCCATGTGACATAATTACCAAAATTTGATCTCTTGTGATTTAACCGCAAGTTAAGATTCTTGCGATGAAATATATTGAAAGGTCTTTTTATAAGACAACTTTGATTTAGAAGATAATAGCCACAAGGTTGTTTTTCCTTATCTAAACTATTAATATTCTGGACAATTGTATCTATCATACGGTTCTCATCATCAGGATAATATATTCCTTTAAAATTGCGCTCTATAATATCCAAATATTCAAAATTGTCTTTTCTTTCTAGAAGTGCTAATGCCTCATTTTCATTTAAAGTTCCTTTTGGAGTTGATAACAAAGCTTTAGCATCAACACAATTGAACCGAAAGATATCATTATATATAACATGTTTTCCTTTAGCCTCCATAAAATATGATACAATTCCTGTGCCTCCAAACAAATCAAGGAAAGATTCAAACTCAATATTTTCCTTCATCAATGCATTCCACAAAGCCTCAACTACTCGACGTTTCGAGCCATAGTATCTTGTCACAGGAAGTTTCATAGATCTTTTATTATTTGTTTTAGTTTTTCGAGCTCCATAGAAGATATGCACCTCATTTCCTCTCCGCTCGGCAATTTAAAGCTGAAATCCACAGTCTTGGCTCCAGGAGGTTCATCTATAAAGGGGCTAAAATGATCCCTAATATTTTCATTGTAAAATAATGATACCATGACAAATTTAATATGGTCTTTATCCAATTCACTGGGTATTTCCCTATATAACTTCTCAGTTTTTTGGATTGTATCTTCAATATTGGCTTTATCCAATCTAGTTTTACACTCAATCATAACAATCTTATTATTAAGATATAGCATAAAATCTATTTCCCTTCCCTTATTTTCACCTGAATAATTAAAAAATATATTTCTTGAATAGTTAATACCAATTTCTTTAAGGATATTTTCAAAATAATCCTCGAAGAAACTACTAATAAAATAATAACTACACACTTGATTTAATGCCCAAACTTTGCTAAGTTTAGGAAGTCTCAAAGGTGAGACATTGCCAGCATAATCCTTATAGTCATTAGCTGCAACATCTAGAGTCAACCAATGTAAAAGATTATATTCACTCCCTATTTTGTTGTCTGAATAGATACCTAATAATATTTTCTTGCCTAATGTATTTTCACGATCAGTTTTGCCAGCATTAACAAAATAGTGAAATCCACTTAAGTTTTTCAATCCATTGACCAAATATAGCTCATTAAAATATCGTTCATATTCTGCGTGTTCTATTAGGGTGTCGCAAGTAACATATAAATTGTTAGTAAGTTTTGATAAAAGTTCTAAGAATTCTCCATTCTTGGAAGCTTTTAAGAAATCACTAAATTCGCCCTTCAATTCATTATCCGGTTTTGTGTTAGATAATGATGAATTTAAGTACGACTTAGTAAAATCCAACAAATGATTAGAAACTGTAAAAATTGTATCAGTAAAAGGTAAAAGATAATGATCGATAATTAATCCAATAATGCTATCGTGTTTATATACTTCGTATACTTCATCACCCGTTAAATCAACTTTATAAGTTGATTTTAATGTGTCCTTCTTTATTAGGTAACTCTCTTCATCAATTATTTCTTGGTCAACGTCGTCCAAGGAAATATTATCATTGTCATAAACAACGTTTTTGACCTCTAGTTTGTTGAAGGTATTAAACAATTTTATAAGCACTGGTGTAGTATGTAATTTTGACAGAAGAGATGTAAAAACGTTAAAGTCAAAATTTATATATTCAGCCAATATTTTGCATATCTCAATGAAGCTAATATTAGAGTTTACTTTGTCTGATGAAGTTATCAGATAGTTGTCCTTTGTGTTTACAAAAAATATATTTTTATCATATTCTGCAACTAATTTAACAAGTTTATTTGTAAGAATGGTGGTTAAATGTGTAACTAAGTTGGCTATAGTCTCTTTTTTATTATTTACAGAAAAATCCTCTTTAAATTGATCCTTATAATTAGGTCTAATAAAATCTTCAATTTTATTATTATTTGTAGATTTTGCTGATATATACTCCAGAACTGATTCTACAATATCTATAGGATCTATCTTATAGTCGAATTTAAAATATAAAGTTCTAGGTTCTAACATTACAACAAATTCTTCGTAAACATGTGGATGATATTTGATATCTGAGATCTAAACTCGACATCTTCCCTATAAAGGTCAAGCAAAGTAGCTAAGTCTTCTGGCATATAATACTCAACTTGAATATCCTCGCCGATAGATATTCCAGTTTCCAATATACGTCCTTTGCTTATATCAGATTCATCAGGAGCAAATATAACATACTCTTTAGGCTGATAAACTTCACTTATTCTTTTAAGTTTATCACCTAACGAATTTAAGTCGTTATTACTAAACAAGAATAGTATGGCAGTATTGTTTGTACTGTCATAGAACATTTTTAAATCTCTTTTATCTAATTTTGAGTTCCCAGAAAGAGCATTATACGAAATTAAATAATACTCCAAAGTATCAAAAATAACATTTGATATTCTATTGTTTTTAAGAACCTCAGCTTTTACTTCTTCTTTATGCACCTTAAATGTGTTGATCAAGTTTTCAGAAGCTTTTGCTTTTAATAACTGCTCTATTGATAAGTTACCCACACTATTCTTAAGATACTCAGATGCCTTTTGAAGCAGAATACGATTGTTTGCACATTTTTCTCTTATTAAAAGAGAAGATATCTTGGCGAGCTCATCATTGGTCTTTCTCTGAAGAACAAGATTATTAAGTGCTGAAATCAACTCATTAATGTCCTTTTTCTCAGTAATCGGAGTTAATTGATATTTATACTTTTCTATACGATCATTAAATGGAGGATTGATCTCAGCAATATTAATAGAATTAGTCATGCAGGACATTATAAAATGACCGTGTATAGAACTAGAAATATCGTACATCTCTCTGAAAGTCGTTAAGTACCTGTTAAGTCGGATCTTCGAACGTTCAGCAATTTTCTCTAACTCGTCAATTGCAAATATTACATAATGGTGATTAAAAGACAACATATTAAGAAAGAATCCTAAAACGAGCCTGCGTTCTATGTTCCCAAAATATTCAACTTTAAGTTTGTTAAAACTAACTTTTGAGTATAATCTTCCTGTACCAAGATAAATTAACTCCTTCAGTTTTGATTCATCCTTTACAGATAACAAATTATTTATGTAATCTGTTATATCGACAAAAATTTCTTTTACAGGAGAGAAGAATTTGTCCCATTCTTCTGTATTATTCTGAACCTTTTTAATTGAGTTCAGAAGTATTTCCATCAATCTTTTCTGTACTAATTGAAGAAGTTGAAGATATATATTGCTCTGTTCATCATCAGCAACAGTATATAGCAAACTTACTTCTTTATTCCCTCTAAAGAACATTTGTAAATATTTCAATAAATTTGTCTTTCCATTACCGTAATCTGCAGATATAACAGAGACTTGCATACTATTCCCATCGATTTTTTCCAGTTGGTCTTTAAGACATTCCTTTACATCTTTTTCATCAATGATAAAGAAAGGCAACTCAGGAACTTTACCGTCAGCCAAATCTTGCTCTATTATTTGAAGTCTATCTTGATCTGGCGAGAGTTCATTCCATAAATCATCTAGTTTCATATTTCTATTATTTTATTTTTGCTAATTTTATATATAATCCTTCAGTACCGCCAATATTAAACCTTTTCCTTCTATCTATCGAAGCAATTACATTTGACACAAAAATATGATAGGACTCTCTATGCTCATATTTATAGAACAGAGATAGAAATTTCTGAAATCTAACATAGCCTATATGCATTTCCTTCATAATCTTATAAAGACTAACGAAACCATCAGCATTTGATTCTGTTTTAGAAACAGTCATATAAAGATTAATAAAGTCTTTTCTTAACTTATAATAAGTTACTGCTTGAGAATGAACGGCTGTTAGAGCTAATTTTGATGTATGATAAATATTTCTGTATTCTTCATTAGAATCTATATAATTAAGAAAACTTCTTCTTATATGTCTATTTTTATCCAGGACATTCAACTCTTCAATCCAAGCTAGTCTAACATCAATATAATTTACGTTACTACTTCTGCTATAATCAAACTTTATGACCTCATAAGAGTTCCTTATAAAAGGAAATAATAGATTCAAAACTTCATATTTAGAATTCGTTAGCTTTAAAGCTATACATAAAGGTATGAAGAAATTTGCATCTTTTTCTAATATTAATTTAAATAGTATAGCCTTAGTTTTAGCAGATATTGAATACGGATACTTTGGGATTTTTGTAAGTTCTTTACCTTCCGTTCTTAAATTAAACTTATTATCAAACAAATCAAAGGTTCTGTAAGTTAAATTGATATAATATGAAGCTGCTTTATACACTGAATAAACTGTCCTTTCAACGTTATTATTTCTTTTGCAAAGTATAGCATGTAGCTTTGAATCCAAAATGCCATTGTTTGATTGAATAAACTCAAGATTTGTTTTAATGGCGAACTCAGATGGTAGGCCTTTCTGCATTACAGGTAAAAACTTACCTTTAGCATATAAAGAAGCAAGTTTTTTTACCAAAAATTTATAAAAAGAGATAGGCAACAATGATATGTTTTTCGGACATTCTTTACTATTTATGAACTGACATACCCATTTGCATATCCAAATAGGTTCAGACAATGGTCTATGCAAACTATATATAATTTTTAAAGACCCACTCATTTTTATTTTTTAGCTCTTCTTTTCTGATATCCTTATGAGAAGCAAATCTAATGCTCTTGTTGGCTACACAAGTGTATTAATCGTCTTAGCCATAACTTTAATTTGCTACTTCAAATTTCAGATATTTCAATGAGTCCTCAATTTCTGAGTTCATAATCTCATCTACATGGGCAAAGTCTATTGGCTTCATCCAATCTGTATTCTCCGCATTGTACAGTTTATACAGAATACCGTATCTTGACAAGATGTCGTACATTCGGCCATTCTGTGATGAATTATTGGAATTCTTCTTTGGCTTTGTCTTTAGTATGTGAACAAAGTCCTTGTGGAACTTTAAAGCAAATATCGTAGCATGGAAGGAGTCCATACATACGACAGAAGCATGGCTCAACAGATAAACCCATTCATAAGGACCACCATCATGATATACATAACCATCACCGTAGTTCTCTGTGTATCCACAGCAATCCACCGTTATCACTTTGTCAATACCCGTTTTTGCCTTTACGTCATTAACCATATCTTTATATTCCTCTCGACAGCCTACAAAATAACAGAAAATATACTTCTCGGGTACGGTGAACTCAATTTCTGCTTTATTCGCAAAATCCATCCATTGGTCTTTCGTTAAAAGCATTGTAGGATCAACGACCAATTTTATGTCTTTACGATCGAGAAGTTTGCCGAGCAGGTCAACGGAGTGCTGTTCACGAACGGCAATATGCTGGAATTTAGATAAATCATCCTTCACACGCTGTTTTATCTCATCAGGGAAATCTGGACGTGATATGCTTGAAGAATACGCTATTCTTTTCTTGTCACCGGCAAACTCAAGGAACATCATAGGGTTGAACCCTCCACAGTATGGATTCCAGATCTGGTCGCTGCCTGTAATGAATAAATCTGCATCCTCTACCACATTTTTGTAGTCTTTTTGCGTAAATAACCTTTTCGTTTTGTAATTTCCATCAAGGAAGGTATACTTATATACTTTCTTCTGTTGTTTTGTAGTATATAAGTTATTTAAATATTTCTTGCGGAACGAGCTAAACCTACAACAGAATTTTAATATAGGTAAGTTTGGCAACTTCAGAATATACAAATTTTCGTCCGGAACGAAATCGGTAGAACTCTCAGTTGCTTCATTGTACTTCTTATTCCGGAAAGATTTAATGAACTTTACTATGATAGAGGGGAGCAGATTTTTAATAACTACCTTTATTTGAAGCTTAGTGAAATTAATATTTTCACCATAAGCAACCTCATGTCTATTGTATATGAATTCCACATCATGTCCCCACTCTCTAAGCACTTTGTTCAGTGCATAGGACTGCAAGCATGTCCCAAAATTGGGGTGGGGAAAGAATGTTACAAGTTTAATCTTCATTCTTATCGTTATTTAATCGTTTGATATTATCAATATCATTTTGCGCAAATTTCTGTTCATTAGACATTTGCCTTACACGGTCAAGCCAATCAATAATGGCTCGCGGAGCATTCATCATCTTCTCATTCTTAGTCTTTTCTAAAGCTATACCAATCAATTCGTATTCCCTTTCCAAAGAGGTTGAGAACACTCCTTTGTCATCGGTGTTAATAGATACACTTATATTATGACACTTATACGGGGTGTTAAGACCATAGTTGTTGAACTTGAATATTGGGTGTTCCTCGTATCTTGTGAGATCTCCAATCTTTAGGTTTGATGTAGGGTTACACTCAATGGCTAAATGTTTCTTTTCTATTTCAGACAACATACGTTCTTGAACTTTCTCAATAGCAGCCATTAGATCTTCACGAACTTCTCTGGGAATCTTTAAAACTTGTGATTTATAGCCATCGTCCTTAACTTTCGAGTTAAAATGATACTCTGAGTAAAGTTTTATTGCATCGGGATTTTTACGTGCACTGACAAAATCCATTCCATAATTGAATGAGCACCTTTCCCAAGTGGATATAGACAAATTTGACTTCTCTTCTTTGACTTTTATTTCCCTAACGACGTCTTTGCCTAGTCCTTGATACATATAAGGATTATCTCCACGTAGTAACCACGACTGATAATATGTATAGATGCTCGGTAATGAAAAACCTTTGTATAAAAGGCGGAAGTTTTTCTCAAACAACTCTCTAAGGTATTCAAGAACTACTGAGGAAGGAGTTAATCGTTGTACATTGATGTACAACCAAGCTATATCATCCAAAAGCACTTGCAATGTACCATTTACGCAATATGAACGTTTATGGTAATACTCATTAACATCAGTGCCAAGAACAAGACCATGACCAATCCTGTCACCATTATTAAAATGAAGGAATTTTACGACTTCATCTACTGCTCTAAGACCGTCAACAATGCTATAGAAATCCTCACCTACATGATATGTTCTACCTAAATCGTTGGGAATTGCTTTTATCACTGAGGCATCTATTGGATGAGAACGCAAGCATCTGAAACTCATCGCAAAGACTTCCGGGCGACATAATATCTCAGAATTTGCTGCATCTATGCCTACTAGCCTGTCGCAGATCTTTGAACCTGAATTTCTGAAATTGTAGATGGCTAAAGTCTGCTTCCTAACTACCTCACGAAGTCTTGCGTGTCTCGGAGTCAATGAGGTAATGAGCGGATTATTATCAGAATTATCCCCAATCTTGATAAAATGAAAGATATAATGATAAGTCCAATTCTCGGTTCTATCTTTCGTGTACTTTTTATACCTTATCGCATTGTCATAGTCCTTCAAAGACTTAATTATCTCACAAACTGACGTTTTAGGAGTAATACGTGGTTCGACATACCTTTTATCAGACTTATATTCAACATAGTTGCTAATAGCCAACTGCAAAAGAAGATGATAGTATACAGAGCCATCTGGAATAAAAATAGTCTTGCGCTCCTCATATTCAGCGAAGTTTCTAAAGCCAACGTTAGAGTTTACTTGAATAATCTCTTTCCTTAATTCCTCTTTGATTACAAGATATGCATAGAACAGCGAAGCATCCTTTGAATTCAACCCTCCTTCATAAATCGAACGGAATATTTGATACAAGAAATATCGTTCACCAGAAAGAACATCATTTACAGTTCCGTGGCTATATTTTATAGAATAATCCAACTTTGAATATTTCATTCCCACAGGAGAAGACATTTTCTCGCAATCTATGTAAGCTTGAAGCCTGTCAAGCTTTGACACCACATCCAGTTCAGAATGAGATGACAGAATTTCTTCAATATCGTGCTTGTGCTTATAAGAAAGGCAATCCTTGCTGACCACGCATTTGTACAAAAGCAATCTAATAGCAGCGGCTTTTATAACCTTGATATAAATAGTGTCATTGTATAAACGATGTGATATTTCTATCTCAGCGGTAAGTTTCTTATTCTGTAACTTTTTGAAATCTTTAGAGCGATGAGCTATCCTGTTCATCAAACATATCCAACTCAATTCAAAATTAGCTGAGGATCCCTTTAAATGAGAGTGTACATCACACACGGTATGCTGCATAGTATAATTCAGATCACGAGCATCACTGTTAAGACAAGTTTCCCAAGAAAAGTTATTTCTTGTTCTGCTTTCTGCAATATCCCTTGAAGCTAAGTACGAAGTAACTAACAGATCTTCCCCCAAGAATTCTGTCAAATCATTCCAGGCAAGTAAATTGTCATGATTGCAGATAGGCATGTTATTGCTCAGATGTAACCGATATGCAGAAAAATACAATAGCGTATTGAATACAGAAGGGTAGTGGAAAAAATGTAACATATGGAATTCTTCTGCTGGCATCATCCATTTTGCCTTAAGAGTCTCAGCAAGAATCGCAGCTTGATCTAATGACCCGGCAACATGCCGATTGACTAGCAAGTGAATTAATGTATTCTCGTCCACTTCCTTGTCATGATGAACAGACTTTATACCCGTGAGGGCATCATTCAATATACCCTCACTATTATAAGTATATAGTATTTTCAATATGTTACTGAGTGGCTCCACTTGATGAACTTGTTTGCATTGATTGATCCTGAATATTATCAAGATTCTCAGACATAAGAATCTTATTAAACTCCTTAGAAACTTTGGGATTGTAAAAGATTGTAGCTATGTCCAAACCATATCTGAATCTTATACGATGATAATCACTTTCTCCATCTGAAGTCTTGTCATAGGTATTAATGCCGTAGCTTCCCATTCTTTCAAAAAAGATGCGGTATGAGTCAGCACAATCGTTTGGATTGTATTTTATTGAGTTGAAGTAATGCAAAAAATCCTGCATAATTTCAACATTACGAAATGCACATAAAGATAACCAACTGTTATTATTTTGCAAATCTAATATCTTATCTCTGTATGTCTTATAATCTTCTTCTGTAAGGGCTGTATTTTTGTCTTCATCACGCGTTAGAGTCCTTAATACGAATGATGGCCAAAGTTTATAAGAAAGGTTCCTGTTTTCTTTAATAAAGCTAATAACCCTTTGGGCTTCCGCACCTAAGGAATCGAATCTTCTATAACAAGCCCAATCATTGTCAAATACATGCATAAGATTATAAAAGAAGCATCCAATCTCAAATCTTAATGTATACGAATTATTTACCGATTGGTACATGTTGACATAATCATCGTCACCTGGAGCTATTCTTATGCCAAGCATGAGAACCTCAAGTAATTTTAAACTCGAACTAAAATCTTTAAGATCCGCATCCGTGAGGTTCTTAAATAGTTCTATGTATGCAAAGCATTTATTAAATAACCTTAAAAATTCATTTTTCTCAACAACTCTTTGGTTGAAGTCAACATTATTCTGCTCGCTTTTTAATAACGGTGTAATCGTAGTATTAAACATCACGCCATAAGTAAGCCGTGTATAATCATCCATGTCATTAGACAAATCCGATCTGTAGATTTCATTCAAAGCATGCTCCCGACTATCATCAAATGTGTTACCTTCTGTAATGGAATCATAAGCTTCGTATAGCTTAATTGAGTAGATGGATTTTAATAAGAAGATATATTTGAGTGACCCTTCATTTCTCACCTTCTGCTCCAACATCGTAATAGTACTTACAATATCACCCGTAGTCAGTATGCCATTGATATTAGGCATATAGTTTGGACGATCAAATGGATAATCATTGGATCCGAAGGTATATGACAATGCTTCCCACATATACCTGTTTACTTGAGAGAAATCTCTAGCGTCCATAACTGTTTGGGCAAATTGTTGCTCCTTGTGGGAAACATTTTCTCCTGCCCATGTTCTTAGCAGATAGTCTTTGAAAACATTCTTATTATATATAGTAGACTCAACATTTTCTTTATCATAGTCTGGGAGCAAGTACATTAACTTTATCAGTTGTCTCAAATCTCTTAGATTACGAGGTATTATAGGACTATCAGATAAAGAATTGTTATAGTACAAGTATCTTGATTTAATGAATATCAGTTCTGGCACAGCCTGACGTATTGACAAGTACTTGCGTGAACTACCATTTTCTGACTCTATTGAAAGACTTCTGTGAGTAAAAGATTCTGTAGCTGGCATATAGATACGTTGGCTTTGAGGAATAAACTTATTCACATATTTCTCCGCTATGTCATGTAAATCGAGACTTGTTAATTCTTCAACACCGGCCTCAAAATCAGCACTTACATCATTAATCTTGGCGTAGATAAATTGTTGCAAATTTAGTGACATCAGTACTATCACGTTTGGCTGAATAAAGTACTTCCTAACAAGTTCTGCCATTTTAGAAGCTTGCCTGGTATTTAAGTCTATATCATCGATTTCAATTACAAGAATTGAATCTTCCCTGTCATTAATAGCGACTTTAAGATAGGCATCAACCAGTTTTCTTATATCATCACGAAGGTCAACTGATGCTGAGAGCCATCCTAGGTTTTCCAAAGTGTCATCTTTGTCATGACCTTCGTCGCTCAACATATACATTAAATGTTTCTGCGTTTCGCTCAGCCTTCTTAAGAATTGTTGTTCTATGTTCTCTTTGTAGTCTTCTCCATCAGTATAATAAGACTTTTTATCTTTTTTTAGCTCGCAGAATTTATGATATAGTTTAGCAAGAAATAATGATACCACATTATTGTTGTCATCGAAATAGCTTGGGTCTATAAGGTCGAGTCCAACAAAAGTCCTTTTAGAGATACTTTGGTACTCTGCGAATTTTGATATTTCACCTGATATGAGCAATTCGGAAAGAGAAATCATGCATGAAGTCTTACCAGTGCCTCTGTCACCAAGGAAAGCAAAAATATTATTGTTATTGTCAATGCCATGAGAGTTTTCTTTATCATGTTCTCTTTGGGACAAGGAGGCCACATAGTAGTCAATCTGCTGCAAGGCATATTGATACTGCTTAGCGAAAAGAGAGTCTTGGAGACTCTCTTTAGTTAGTTTTTCTAGGGCTGGCTTATTGTCCTGATTTACGTTGAAAACTATATCTTTATTATTCATAGCAGTTTTAGTTATTTATTTGATATCACACTGTCGTCTTTCCAGTTGTTAAACTGTGTATTGACTACATTTGCTCCATAGATATGATCTCCAGGTACAACTAGCGAGAAGAACTTTTGATAGTTCACCGGGATATTGCCATAAATGAAATCGCTTATCCTCACAATTTCTGTGGAATAATACTCTGCGACCTGTTTTGTTTTCTCAAAAATATCCCCACACCAGTTGTAGTCTACCTTTCCATTAGATTCGGTGTTATTAATAAAATATACATCTCCATATAAAGCAGAAATTACATACTCAAAATCTGTTATTCCGGAAATATTTTTGAACAACATAATAGTTGAATTAATCTTTGCCATACAATCGATTAGCCTTGTCATGCTCTCTTTCATAGGAGTGTAAAAGACACCAAAGACATAGTCTCCAAAAGCAAAAGAGTCAAAGCAATCTTTATCTTCAGCCAGAGTTTTTGTTACTTCAGAGCTTAGAGTCCGATAGACTAATAGTTTATCTTTTGGCTCTGACAAATTGTACAACTTAAGTTTTAAGCATACTATTGATGCTTTAAAACTTGCATATGAATCTTTTAATAAAGAGTTGAAACTTGGAATATTTGTCTTCTGCTCCAATTCCAAAGGCTTTGCCGCAACTTTAGCCTTTATGCTATATACGGCATCATTAATATTATATGGTGTATGTTCTTTAATAATCATTAGTCTATTGATAAGTCTTTAACTATTATAGGTTTATCTATGTAGGTAATATATGTGCATATTAAGTCTCTTGCATAAGCTCTACCACTTTCTGTAGCTTTATATAGCATAGTTGAAAGTAATACGAAGGCAAGGATTATGGTACCAAGTATAATTATCAAATAACAATACAAAGGGGGATTGGCTCCAATTGAAAATTTACTTATTACAACATCCGTCATAACTATACATAACAAGATGCTGCTAAATGCCAATCCTTCATAAACGGCTTCCATTACCCATTCTCTTTTTATTACCTTTAATTGCGCTTGTAATGAATCGTCTTTTATGCTAAATTTAATAAGTACAGCCCAAATGTATGAGATATAATCCTTAAATCTTACACTTTCTATAGTCTTACACTCTTTTGGAGATTCTAATATTTGTAGTTGTTCAAATGTCTTAAGAATGGTTGTTATCGCATCCTTTTCATATCCACCTTTTTTACAAGACCAACCTAAATATTTCGTTCTTATGGCTTTACCGATTGTCCATGATACAAGTCCGCTTATATAAACTCCTATAGGGATCAAGAGAAAATACCAATATGTCATTAGATTACCCAAGACAACCAACTCATGTTTTGAGACTTCAAAGCAAATCAGTAAGAGTGTTGCTATGCCTGATACTAGATATGAGAAGTCAAAAACACTAAATGCTTCTGCTATCGTGTCAATAATCTTTTGTATATTAGGACTTTCCATCTAAATTGCCAACATAAGAATTAATATGATGTGGAATCTTAATTATCGATTGCCAATTAATTGCTTTGCTATTGCAGTTCCTTTGTTGCCGAGAACGGATTTTATTCCAGACTTAATCTTTCTTTTCATCAAGTATTCTTTGTCCGCATCCATCGAAGTCAGGGCTTCCCATGCTTTTTCCTCATCATGATAATCTTCAATGAAAATTTCGAATATGATTGGCTTGTCATAAATATCGGGAGAAAGGAAACGCTCCTTATGTTTTAGGAACTCTTCTTTTGTTGAAGCAGAAAGGTACTCATATCCCAAGTCTTCAGCAATGTGTTTGACAAGAGTACGGGAAGCCTTACCATTGTGTCCTGCTGCCGCAAGAAAGAGATTTCCATCCTCGCCTAATGAAGCTGCGGGAGAGAAGCTATATCTCATTTCATTGCCGCGACCGTTGTTAATCATCGCAATCCTTAAATTGTTGCCAACGTTTTTGTTGCCCAAGACATTCACATCGTAGAAGAAAGCCAAATCGCCGACTAAACCGAAGTAGAGTTTATTGGGATTACATAAGGATGCACCTACAAGTGTGCTTAGTGGACCGTCTATGCCGAATCCACCAACATTAGAGTTGCCATTGGCAGTTTCTGGAGTATCGAAATAATCCATTGCCCTAAGTGAACTCCAGATACCCATTTGGAAGTTACAACCTTCTGGCATATTAGTGGATAGTTGCTTTGCTACCCATATCGTGCTAAGAGGCATTTCGCAGTTTTTTTCTTGTATTGAGCTGCTGATTTCCTTGCATTCATCTAAGAACTCATGTTTGTTCTCATGAGTTTTAGAGTAATGAGAAAAAAAGTAACTTTCAGACATTTCAAAGACATCTGCCAGTTTTCCCCACGAGTCCCTAATCTCACCATCCTCACTTACACGCCAAACTTTCTTTGGATTAAGTTTACGAGAAGTTGCGTCACCAGTGACTTCGCCAATATGAACGAGCAAGTCCAAGTTTCTTATTGGATAATCATTAAACCGTTGAGAAAGTGGCAATGAGCAATGTATAGCATATTTGCCATTGTAACTGCTTGTATGGTCACAAAACGCGACAGCATCATGTGAAGCACAAAAAGTGTCCAAGGCTTCTGTCTCTTTAGCAGTAAAAGTTTTGTGTGAGCCTATGAATACAGCGATCCTACCTTCAGGCATTATTGGCAAATCTTCAAATGCTGTATGGCGTTTGATTATCTGAACTGACGGTAACTCTCTAACTGTGAAATCAGTGCTATAGTGAGTAAACACATTTATATGAACCGGACCTCCACCATCTCTTCTGCATTCAAGTAAAGCCTTATTCACTTCAATTGCGCAATAATGCTCATCACGCGCATTTTCAACATACACTGCTTCAACACTAATCTTTGCTACATCATTGGGCAGACGACGACGGTCAATATTTTGCTCAAGCAGATGACCAATTCTATCATTTCCCTGATGGGCTGTGATTGCTATAATTGGCAACTTTCTATAATAGGCTTCTGTCATGGCAGAATAGTAGTTGCGGGAAGCAGTCGCACCAGTACATGTTATGACTACAGGTTCACCACTCTCTGCAGCAATACCACAAGCCATATATGCTGCAGAACGCTCATCGACACACGAATAGACCTTGAAATAAGGGTCATGTTGTACACTTCCAACAAAACACATATGTGTAGTTCCTGGAGAAGCTACTATGTATCGTATATTGTGCGCTTTTAGCAATGAAACTATTATTTGTGTGTTGCGTTCTATTGAGTAATATCTATTATCCATTCTTCTCAACTTTTTGTCTGGTGTAAATTGTCTTTGCATTATTGCAGACGACTATTTGTCCTGAAAGACATGCTGCTGCATCGGAAATTAAGAATGCTGCTACTTCGGCTACCTCTTCTGGAAGGTATGCCCTTTGAGTGGCATTTGTCGGAATGTACAAATTGTCTTTGTTGACACCTGTCATATCCGAGCACGTAATGCCTGGTGAGATAGCATTAATCCTTATTCCGTCTTTAGCAAAGTTTGAAGCCAATCCTCTAACTATGCTGTTAATAGCTGATTTTGTCCAACCGTATGGTCTGTTGTCTGCTAGTTCTCCGACTTCCGATGATACGCAAAGTATACTGCCCCCCCCAGTGCCTTTGCTCAGCAAATGCTTGATAAAGCACTGAGTAAGGAACACATCACTTCTTAAATTCGTATTGATTTGTTGGTCGAATGTATGTGGAGAAACATCAAAAAAAGTCGGTTCATGCAAGGAAATGCCGGCATTGTTTACAAGGCAGTTCAACCCACCGAGCATATTGTCCGCTGTTTCTATTGCTTTTTTAAAATCTTCTGTCTTTGTTACATCCAGTACAAGATACTTGCACGACAACTTCTCAACCGAAGCTTTCAGAGTTTGCTCGGTTCGTCCGGTAATAACGACTTCCGCTCCCTCTGAAACAAATTTCTTTGCCATGGCGTAGCCTATTCCACGGCTTCCTCCAGTAAGAAGAATTTTTTTACCCTCAAGTTTGCTACTGGGATTCAAAACAGAAACACTAGCTCTTAATGTAATATTAGGTACGCCATTAATTATGTAACGTAAGCCTCTTTTTATTGTTTCTTTAATTGGCATTGGTGGATATATGTAGTTTTTTCTTAATAATATCAAAAACAGCCATACGTTCACTTTTACCTATTCCAAAAATCCATATAGATATGAATGAACATATAGTACATATTATACATGTTTCAATAAGCCTTAGGAAAGAAGGTGATATATAATGAACAAATAATACAGGAATTATTGATGAGAACACCGCAACTGGAATTATTTTAAAAATAACTTTTTTAATAAATAACATAACAGGACACCCTATAAGTCCTTTCATTATATAGACGCGTGTAAACAGAACTGCAATATAGACTATGATGAATGCGACATAGCAGCTCTCAGGTGGCATTCCTAAAGCAAATGCTATCCATGTAATAGGAAAAACCAATATACCTACCAATGTTACTACTATAGTATATCTCTTTATATTACCCGTTGCCATACATGCCGTTAACTGCGTATTTCCAAGCATGTTAAACATCGTTCCAACCATTGTTAACTGAAGAAAAGTAACTGCATGATCCGGTACATTCTTTAACCAAACATGCAACAGGGTATTGGCTTCAAGAATTGCTGGGAGTTGAAAAAATAGCATTAAAAAGAACGTATACTTTGCACCATTACAAACAAGTTTATAAAGGGCTGGCATATTCCCTTTTGCGTAATCCTTTGTTATCTGAGGGTTTAAAGCTGTTGTAAAGCTTGTTACAAATCTCATTATAGCTCCATCTACTTGGTTTGCAACACCACGCGCTGCATTGATTGCTACTCCGAAGAACAAGTTCATGAGGATATTAATGCCTTCCGTATTAATCATCCATGTTGCATTTGTCAGGAATTGCCAACCCGAAAATCCTCCCATCTGCTTTATAAGGTCTTTATGCCATGCGAAATGGTAACGACATTCCTCGAAATGTATCTTACAATAAATGCCATAGACTATTCGCACTAACAAGTCGACAGAGGCGAGCAGCAAGGAATATGTTATAAGTTTGTCCCAAGGCGAGATGACTAAAAGATAAACGATTAAAAGTTTAAGTGAAGCCTCAAGTATGCTTACATAAGCAAAGGCAGACATCTTTTCATGGGTTATGATACTGGCGTTATATGGGACACTCCATAGACCCATTATAAAAGAGAACAATGAGAATTGCAGAACCCAGTTGGCAGCAAACATTCTCCCATCTGGAATATTCATCTGTGTGTTTAGAAACCAGACACCAACCGTCTCACCTAAGAGCAATACCGCTCCGGCTATTAAGAACTCTATATTAACAGAGGTTATGAAGATGTCATTAAGCTTTTTGATATCGCCTTTGCCTAATTCAAAGGTAATAAACCGGCCTATTGCATTTGATATGGAACCAGAGACAACATTAAACATTGCTATCACGCCTCCTACTACATTATATATACCATAGTCTTTCACGCCTAATGTTGCCAGTACCACTCTTGAAGTGTACAACGAAATAAGCATGATGAACAATGTACGTATGTATAATAGTACTGTGTTCTTCGCTATGCGTTTGTTATCTGAATTCATCTGTCTTTAAGTGAAAATGACGTAAATATTCAATGGTCTCATAAGACTCTTGGCGTCACAGAAATTCTCTTAGTCTCTCAATGGAAAACTCTTATTTTACAGTGGAAACCTTCGGCTCTTAGGTTTGGAGCTATTAGTTTCTCTGGATATTCTTGTAGAAATACCACATACCTTCTTGACCTTTGGTGGAGAGGAAATGTGTGAACTATTGATTGTATATGGATTTGCAACAGGGAATTTCTTCAACTTTTTAATGCCTTTCCCTATTGATTCCCGATCTCATTCATTATCAGGTTAAAACGATCCTCCGTAAACGTCCAATTGTTGCTTATCAGCTTTAAACAGAGTACTTTCGAGTACCCCG
>ERZ773276.377-NODE-377-length-53433-cov-13.432500_pt1 | contig 53433 bp, 43 predicted proteins | sample MGYA00511386_ERZ773276 | MGnify/ENA primary metagenome ERZ773276 (study PRJEB29015, sample SAMEA2737778) | human gut metagenome | biome: human gut; feature: human-associated habitat; material: faeces | place: China | collected 2012 ...
GGGCGTGTCAACCTTCGGGAATACTGGAAAGCACCGCCCAGGTCCCGGTCCCGATCCCGACCTCGCCCCAGGCGCCTTCGGCGCCGGGCCCTGCTAATTCACCCTCACCCTGCCGGTATACATGGCCACGGTGACCTGCCTTTTGTACTTCCCATCCCTGGTGGTGAGCACGGCGGAATAGGTCTTTCCGTCACCGGCGTAGGTTTTGTGGAAAGTGAGGTCCAGTTTACCGGACAGGCGGATGGAAGAGGGCAGTTTTCCTTCCGGTTCCATGCGGCTCACGCCGCGGCGGGTATAATAAATCACCTCTCCCCTGGCATCGGGCAGGCAGTAGAAATGATATTCACTGGCCGTATTTCCATAACGGCCGGTGTCATTTCTGGACAGCACCTGCACCTGCCGGATAGCGGCTGCCAGCGTTTCCGCCGCCAGGTCCAGTTCCTTTTCCTCCTGCCAGGAGCGGATGGACGGGAATGTCAAAGTCCCTGCCAGGGATACCAGGAAAAGGATGACCAAGGCCTCAGCCAAAAGGAAACCAGGGCGGCAGGAGAGGACCCCATATTTCCTGCCATCCATAAGCCATCACCCCTCCCAAGGCAATAAAAGGACCGAACCGCACCGGATCCCCTGCTTTTTTCCTTCCCAAAAGAAGAGGCATCGCCAGAAAGAGCAGGGCGGACAGGGCGGAAAACCAGATAAAAAGGAGAGCCGTCAGCGGCGAAAGCCAGAAGGCAGCGGCGGTGGAAAGCACCAGATCCCCGGTGCCCATGGACTTTTTGGAAGCCAGGTACAGCACCATATATATGGTAAAAACAAGGGCCGCCGATAAAAGACTGTCCCCGGCGCCCTGCCGCCGGAAAGCGGTCATGAACCCGGTCACCGCCAGAAGCAGGCTCCATCCGTCGGAAAGATAACCGGTACGCCAGTCCTCCAGCGCCGCCAGCGTCAGCAGCAGCACAAAAAGGGCAGGGGAAAAGAAGGATGGGCCCCTCACAAGGAGGACGCCATAGCCTAAGACGCCTCCTGCCCAGAGAGCCTGCCATTTCCTGTGCCGCCAAAGGCGGTCCCAGAAAACCGTTCCTTCTTCCCCTGCCCTTTTCATCGTGCCTCCATGGTCCGCTAACCGCTGACCGCCTTCCGCCGACCAGTCCACCAGCTCACTAGTCCACTGATCTCACTAAGTCACCGTTCCAAAAGAAGAATAGGTCTTCCCCTTGAACGACGCCACCACTTCCCCTTTCTCCTTCATTTCATAGGTCACCGTCTTATCCGGCGGCTCCGGCACCTTTTTCAGATATCCCTCTTCCCTGCTGCCTACCAGGCTGTCCAGGGACGCAGGATAGACCCCATTCTTCACATAGTACATCTCCGCTGCCGTGCCCAGGGTGGAAATATCCGACCGGATCCGTGCCACCTTGGCCTCATCGGTGAGGCCCGTCAGGTTAGGCACCGCCATGGCCGCCAGCACCCCGATAATAGCTACCACAATGATAAGCTCCAGAATCATAAAGCCTTTTCTTTTTCTTTTCCTTCTCTCTTCTTGCATGATGTGACTCCCTGCCGGTGCAGCTTTTCCGCCGGAAATGACTGCACCCTTTCTCTTTGAACCTGTAAGAAACCAATCAGAAAAAAATCCAAATCCCCTGTATGGATATGGAAAGAACCATCTGCCATGACCTGCTAAGCTTCCCAATCCTCCTCTCCCACAAAGCGGCCTACACGCAGCCTGAATGTTTCATATTTTCTCTGAGCCACAGGAAGGATCCTGCCGCTCTTCAATACCACCCGATCCGGTCTGATTTCCGATATTTCATTCCCATTCACCAGAATGCCCCGGCAGGGAGAAATAAAAAGAAATGGCGACACATCGGTGAGCCGCTCCTCCAGCTGCCGCATACGGCCCCGCACCTCCAGCTGCCGGCCATCGGTCAGACAGAGCACCTGATGATAATCATCGCTCACCACGGCCTCCAGGGTAGACAAATCCACCACTGCTTCGCCCTCTGCCATTTTAAACATCATCTGCCTGTGCCAGTCCCGTTCCACAAAAGCAATCCCCCGTCTCAGCCCTTCCAGCGCCTCCTTTTCCGACAGCGGCGTCACAAGATAATGGACCGCCGCCAGCCGGAAAGCATCCATGCAGTACCCTTCGGTGGCAGACAAAAACACAAGGGCCGGCTTCTCCGGCATCCTCCGGAGCACCGATGCCGTATCCACCGCATTCATGCCCCGCACCGATGTATCCAGGAAAACGATTTCAAAAAGCTTCTTCCGATTCTCCACTTCCTGCAGAAACACATAGCTGTTTTCATAGGACGCAAAGCTTAGAGAAAGGTCCCGGCTCCTCATGAACTCACCGCATACCTTTCGAATCATGCCCACCGTATCGGGCTCATCGCTCACCACTGCCACATGAACCATAGACTCCGCCTCCCTCCGGGAAACTCCAGGGCATAAGAAACAATGCAAAGGAATCCTGAAAATACATGGGTTATGAAATGAGATAAAGCGGAAAACCAACGAAGGATTTTCTTTCATTATCATATAATTTTTCATATGAGTCCAATAGAAAAGAATCATTGTGTATAAAGATAAAATGCGTTTATTGCATAATAGAATGTTTTATCCGTATGGGAAGAAATGAAATCCCCCGGTCCCCCTCCCGGGACCATCCTGTTTCCTATCTCATTTCCATACTGTTATGCCTTTTTGGAAATATAGCCATCCACTGGAAGTGATATAATAAAAGTTAACTACAATCATTCATATCCCTGCCGGCGGCGGAAAACCTGTCCCGCTACCCTACAAGCAAAGGAGGAATCATTATGGCATTAAAAGAATTTGAATTCGGCTTCGGCCATGGCACCCAGAAAGTCAGTCTGCCGGAAGAACATATTCTGGACGTACTGGAAGGGAACCCCACACCGGCCTGCGACGTAAAAGAAGCCACCCTGGAATGCATGCGTCATCCCATTGGATCCAAACCCCTGCAGGAAATCGTCTCCAAAGGAGACAAAGTCTGCATCGTCTGCGCCGACGTCACCCGTATCTGGAACCATTCAGACCAGTTCGTCATTCACGTGGTGAACGAACTGAACCTGGCCGGCATTCCTGATGATGATATTTCCATCCTCTTTGCCCAGGGCACCCACAGAGAACAGACACCGGAAGAAGACATCATGGTGGTAGGCGAAGAACTGACCAAGCGGGTGAAACTGTACCAGCACCACTGCATGAACAAGGACGAACTAGTCCACGTAGGCGACACCAGCCGCGGCACCCCCGTATGGATCAACAAACACGCCGTGGAAGCAGACAAAGTCATCGTCATCGACGGCATTACCACCCACCTCTTTGCCGGCTACGGCGGCGGCAGAAAACTCATTCTTCCCGGCGTGGCAGGAGACGACACCATCCAGATCAATCACTGCCATGCCCTGGGAGAAAAATTCGGCAGCGGCATCAACCCCAAAACCCGCTCCACCCTCCTTACGGACAACCCCGTTTCCGACGACATGCAGGAAGCCAGCGACATGATTAAACCCTGCTTCCTGGTTCACTCCATCATCAACTCCGAAGGCAAAATCTGCGCCATGGTAGGCGGCGACCCCTACAAAGCCTGGCTGGAAGGCACCAAAATCGTTTACCGCATCCAGAAAGTCCCCTTCAAAGCCAAATGCGACGTAGCCTTCGCCTGCGCCGGCGGCTACCCCAAAGACGTATCCCTCTATCAGGGCTGCAAATGCTATGACCCCTCCGACGTAGTCACCAAAGAAGGCGGCATCATCATCGCCATCATGGAAGCCAGCGACATTTACGAACCGCCGGCCTATATGGGCAGCTTCAAATACGACACAGAAGAAGAAATGGAAAAAGCCCTGCGCCACCATTTCACCATCCCCTTCTTCGTAGCCTTCAACCTCTTCTGCATGACCCACAAATACCACATCATCCTGGTCACCAAGCCCGAAAACTTCGAAGCCATCAAAAAGACCAACCAGACCCCCGTGGCTACCGTAGAAGAAGCCTGGCAGCTGGCCCAGAAAATCCTGAAAGACCAGGGAAAAGACGACTACACCATCACCATCATGCCCCACTGCGCTGCCATCGTTCCCTACCTGAAAGACTGATAATAAGAAAATTCAAAATACGGAACAAAAAAGCAGGATACCCCGCTGGTATCCTGCTTTTTATGTTTTTTGAAAAAATCGATAGATGTTTATTAATATATAATTAGCATATCTTGTTTTCTTACTTATTCCTGCACTTGTCAAGTAAGGCAACGGGATATATCATATATAGATTAAGCATCGTTTTAATATAATTATTTAAAGCAGAGAGGTCTATGACTGTGAATCGTATTTTCAATAATCCATTTAAATTCATTACATTAAATACCTTGATTTTTATTTGTTTTGAGTTTTTGTTTACAACCTTCCTAACTAACCAACTGTCTTTGCCTGTGGAACGCAAAAGTATCATTCTATCTGCTCTTACAGCTGCCCTTATAGCTGGATTGTACCACCCCCGAAAAATTATATTCCTATGGATACCTCCTCTTTTAGCAATTACCTCCATTACCGTAAAATCCATATCTGGTGAATCTCTTTCCCCTGCCGACTGTTATCAGTATATTGGCCTTTTTATGGGTATATATGGGATAATTACTTTTATATATCAATGGATATCTCAACCAACTATTAGAAAAATATATCTACCTGTTACATTCTTTCTGTACTTAATTCCTGCCATCTTAATTTGGTTTTACTATAGTGTATCAGGAAACTGGCCACACCCGGACACCTTGATGGCACTTCTTCAAACAAACAGCAATGAAGCATGGAGCTACTTTAAAGACCATACAAGTATCGTTTCCATGTTCTCCATACTGGTCTCTATACTATTTTTTATATTATTTGTCCGGTCTTTTTATAAACAGATTCTTCCCTCAATAATCAAACAGGGAAAAAACAAATATTTATATATTGGGTGCTGCCTCATTGCTTTATCCTCAGGATATTTGATTGTTCATAATATAAAACAAAATCCTTTAGGTCAGCTTTTTTCAGGAACAGTCAAATACATGAACAGATACAATGCCTTTGCAGAGAATAAGAAAAAACGGGCATCCATGATTAACCAGAATTTATCCCTTTCAGAAAATAATGAAAAAGGAATTTATGTATTAGCCATCGGAGAATCGCAGAATCGTCTCCATATGAGTGTATATGGATATGGCAGGGAAACAACCCCATGGCTTAACCAACAACATAATGAAAATCCTGATTTTTTACTATTCACTCAAGCCTATTCCTGTCATACCCATACCGTACCAACCTTAACTTATGCCTTAACTGCTAAAAACCAGTACAATGAAATATCTTTGGAAAATGCAGTCTCTATTATCGAAATGGCAAAAGCTGCCGGCTACCATACTGCCTGGATTTCTAACCAGGTGCAGTATAGTGCCTGGGATACCCCGATTACAGTCATTGCTTCAGAAGCAGAACAGCAGATATGGCTTAATAAAAATGTGGGAGAAACTACAAAAACAAATTTTTATGATGAAAAAGTAGTCAATGGACTGCAAAATATAAAGAAATATGACAAAATGCTTATTGTCATTCATCTTATGGGCAATCATGGCAGCTATGCAGACCGCTATCCACACCAATTCGCAAAGTTCCAAGGAAGAGGAAAACAAATCGATGCTTACGATAACAGTATCTTATACAATGATTATGTAGTTTCAAAAATTTATGACTCTGCCTCCAAACTCCCTTATTTCCAAAGTTTAATTTACTTCTCAGACCATACAGATGCGGTAGACCAGGGACTGGCTCATGATTCCGGAAATTTTGTGTATCCTATGACTTACATTCCCATGTATATGTTCTTTTCGCCAAATTATATAGCCGAGCATGAGACAACATTTAATACTCTAAAATTCCATCAAGCTGCTGTCTTCACAAACGACTTGATTTTTAATACCATTTTAGGCGTCATGAATATCAAATTCCCACCCATATATGAAGAGAAAAATGATTTCACGTCCAACAAGTACGACGATACACCTACCAGATTCAAAACATTATACGGAGCTAAAGTTATTCAGCCATATCCTAACAACAATGCCTAGCCTTAGTTCTTTCTTAACTGATTGCCTGTTAAAGTAGTTGTTAGTTGTTTGTATTTAAGGAGCACGGTTTTTCATTGACAGAACCGCCATTTCTGACTATAGTAAAATGTGTAGAAAAGAAAGGGGGCGCGCCATGCTTCGAGCCTACAAACATAATGAAAACCATATACTCTGTGAAGTACCGCTGGAGCAGCTGGAAAAAGGCTCCTGGATCAACTGCGCCGCCCCGGATACAGCAGAACTGAACAAACTGAACGAACTCACCGGCATTCCCGTAGACTCCCTGCAGACCGCGCTGGATAGAGAAGAACGGTCCCACGTGGAACTGGAAGACGACTACATCTTCGTCGTCGTCAATACGCCGGTGGTACTGGAAACAGATGCCTACGACGCTCTGCCGCTGGGTATCTTCATTACCCGCCAGTACTTCGTCACCGTCTGTCTGGAAACGAACTCGGTGATACAGAAATTCCTGAATAACTCCTTCACCTCCTTCCAGACCTACAAAAAAACTCGTTTCCTCTTCCAGATCCTCTCCCAGGCATCCTCCTCATTCCTGTTCTTCCTGCAGCAGATTTACAAACAGACCGACGTCATCGAAACCCAGGTCCGGAAATCCCTGCAGAACAAAGAACTCTTCCGCATGCTGGAACTGCAGAAATCCCTGACCTACTTCAACTTCGCCCTTCACGCCAATGAAAACGTGATGGAACGCCTCATGCGTCTCCGCAACAGCCCTCTTCACTCCCTTCTCAAAATGTACGAAGAAGACGAGGACCTGCTGGAAGACGTAATCATTGAAAACAAACAGGCCCTGGAAATGGCGGAAATCTATACCAACATTCTCATGTCCATGATGGACTCCTTCTCCTCCATCATCTCCAACCGCCTGTCCCAGATCATGAAATTCCTCACCTCCGTCACCATTATCCTGGCCATCCCCACATTGATATTCAGCCTCTGGGGCATCAACGTCCCCGTCCCCTGGGCCGATGCGCCCTTAGGATTTGCAGAAGTCATCCTCATAGGCATTCTGGTCACCATGGTGGCCACCTTCGTCCTGTGGAAAAAAGATATGCTGTAAAAGGAAAAAACCGGCTTTGGCCGGTTTTTTTTAGGGTCAGAGGGTTCAGAAGGCTCAAAGGGGAAAGGTTCTTAGGATTGACCGGCCTGACGGCCGGAAGGTTCTTAAGTTTGACGGGGCCTTTGGCCCTGAGGGTTGTGGTATCGCCCTGCGGGCGATGAGTTTTATAATGCCGCCTGCGGCGAGCTCAGCCTCCTTTGGAGGCTCCCCTTCTCGTAACGATACCGTCCTCAATGAGGAGAGGAGATCTCTCGACTCAGAGTATCATGGGAGCGGTTCCTGTCTGTCTCCCATAGCATCATGCCACTCCGCTCGAGATGACGGTAGCGGCGAGCAGCATACTGTCATTTCAGAAGAGGACGAATGACAAAAACGCTGCCCCGCTTCCCCGTCATTTCGACCGAAGCGAAGCGGAGTGGAGAAATCTCACTCCTCCATGGTACATGAAGCATTGAGACAGGAGATCTCTCGGTTCAGAAGGTTCAGAGGGTTCAGAGGGTGGTGGTGGCGGCTCCGCCGCAAGTTTTATAAAAATAAGATTCCCCTTTTCTCCACGAAAAAAAGGCCGTGAAAAAATGTAAATCATTTCTTCACAGCCCTTTTCCCTTATGCCCTTATTACCTTATTATTTATTATATATGTTCTTATTTTACGCCGAAAGCGGCAGCGGCATCTCTGACCCAGTTGAATCTTTCGGGATCAATGTCCTTGGGCACGGTGCAGTCGGCGCCCAGGATGACGCCTCTGGTGCCTGCTTTTTCCAGGATGTGCGCCGTTTCTTTTTCAACTTCTTCCCTGGTGCCGGAATAGAGGACTCCTTCCGGGTTGTTGTCAAAACCGCCGATGACGCAGCGGTGATTGAAGATTTCCTCTCCCTTTTCCAGAGGCACCCCTTCGAAAGCCACGGCCCAGTTCACGGCCTTGAAGGGATAGTCCCTGTACCAGGTCAGGTCGTTGTGGCAGCCCATGTAGCCGCAGATGTGGAGCAGGTTATAGTCAGACACCGAGTTCGCTGCTTCCAGCACGGCGATTTCAGAAGGAGTAATGAATTCCCTGTATTTCTCATAGGTCATATCGGGATGGGGAATGTTCTGTACTGACAGGTAAATCCCGTCGGCATGACCATCGGCAATAACGGCTTTGGCCAGAGTGGCAATATCTTCCGTAAGCACTGCCATGACTTCTTTCAAAGCCTCCGGGTCTTCTTTCATGAAGCGGGTAATCACGGTCTTCGCATCGCTCCCGGTCTGCTGGAATTCAATGCACCGGGTGGGGGCAAAGAGGTTGTAGAATACCATCACTTCTTTACCGTATCTTTCTGTGAGGATACCGCAGAGTTCTACCTGTTTCTGAATCCAGTCCGAATCTCTGCCCAGGGGTTTGATGTTTTCCGCATCCCTGATAGACTTCAGGTCATGAAGCTGCTCGTGGGGATAGAGGAAAAATCCGTCAGTCATAATTTTCACAAAGTCCGGTTTCCAGGATTTGTAAAATCTGTCATGTCCCGCCAGGTTGTCCACCCAGGCGGAGTGATGGGCCAGTGCGTCTGCGTGTCTCTGATCTGCCAGAAAATGATGCCAGAAACCGACCGGTACACGATCTACCGGTTTGCAGTCAAGAGCTGCCTTTACTAGTTCTCTCTTAGTCTGTGCCATAAATGCCTCCTGCATTTCAATCATTGCCATCTTCGAGAAGCACCGATTCATTCATAGAGTCTGCTTATATAAAAGCGGGCCATGATCATGTTAGTGCTTTTCCAAAGGCTTTCCATCTATCATATCATATAGGGAAAAGGGAGCGCCATCAGCGCTCCCCCATTTTATTCTTCCCCGTTCATCCTTTTGATTTCCGCCAGAAGGTCTTCCGCTTCTTCCATGGACGCCTTCTCTCTTTCAGGATTTTCTGTGAAATCCATATCCACCGCCATGCCTTCATGGATATCGGGCAGCCAGGCCGCCGGAAGAATCACCGTTTCCTCGTCGTCTGTAATCAGTACCGCCTTTTTTCCTTCAATGCGGTCTACAATGGCTTCTTTCTTCATCATGCCCGCTCCTTTTCAATATGATAACTGCTGCCGTCGGTGGTCAGCGTAACCGTGCCGTTCCTGTCGGTGCGGTATACATGGACTTTGGCTTTTTCCAGTTTGTCCAGGGTCACTTTGTGGGGATGACCGTAATCATTGCCCTGGCCGCAGGAAATGAAAGCATCTTTCGGAGAAACTGCTTTCAGGAAAGCAGGAGACGTACTGGTGCGGCTGCCATGGTGCCCCACCTTCAGCACATCACTCTTCCATGTGCCTCCCTTGTCAAGAATGGTCTTTTCTTCCTCTTTTTCCGCATCGCCGGTGAACATCATGGAGAATTTCCCATAGGTCAGACGGCCCACTACGGAATTATTATTGAAATCGGAATTTCCCTTCTGGTCTTTGATGACCTTCACAGGCCCCAGCACGTTGTATTTGACACCGTCAAAGAAATCCACCTCATCCCCTGCCTTCAGCACATGGTAGGGAATCTTATTCGCCTTGATCTGCTTCAGGTAGTTTTTATAGGAACCGGTGGCCGCAGGCATGCCGTCATCGTAAATAGCATCCACCTTGAAATTTTTGAAGATGGCATTCATGCCGCCCAGATGGTCTGCATGGGGATGGGTAATAATGATCTTGGAAATTTCTTTGACCTTGTATTTATGAAGGAGCGCCACAATCTGGTCCCGGTGTTCAATGTCCCCGGTATCAATCATGACAAACTTCCCATCCTTTTCCAGAAGGAAGGCATCTCCCTGGCCTATGTCCAGCATACGCACAGTAAGCTGTCCTCCTTTGGCGGCAGCAGAGGCCTTCGCCGGACTGGCCGAAGAGGACGCGCTGCTTCCGCAGGCGGAAAAGGCAGCGGTTAATGACAGTGACAAAAGAAACACTGCCAGAAATTTCATCAGTTTTTGAAATATATGCATGGTTATCTCCCCATTTTCATCACTTCTGCCCGGGCCAATGGAATCCATTCTGCCAGATCACCGGCCCGGTAGCCTACCGGTGTCTTTTCTGCCGCCATATCTCCTGCCAGCCCATGAAGGTATACCCCTGCCAGGGCGGCGCCGGACGCATTCATGCCCTGTCCTGCCAGGGCCGCTATGATACCGGTCAGGGTATCTCCCATGCCGCCGGTGGCCATGCCCGGATTGCCGGTGGTATTTACATAGGCCGAGCCGTCAGGCATGGCAGTCACCGTAGGCGCCCCTTTCAGCACCAGCACCACATGGTTTTCCACGGCAAACCGGATGGCTTCGTCAATCCGGCCATCTTCGATTTCTTTGGGCGAAAGTCCGGTGAGATGGGAAAATTCCCCTACATGGGGCGTGAGGATGAGCCGCCCGGGACAGGTATCCAGGGCAATGTGCTCTTCCTTGACTGCAAAAAGGGCATCCGCATCAATGACCATGGTCTTATCAAAAGAAGTGATGAGACGCTTCACAAACTTTCCCGTTTCCTTCTCTCTGCCAAGACCGGGCCCCAGGGCTATGACATCGTAGGCCTTCGCCTTTTCCAGCGCTTCTGCGCTGTCCGCTTCTGTAAAGAAGGGGCCTTTCCCCAGAGAGGAAACCATGAGCTCCGGAATCCGGCCTGCCAGTGCAGGATGGGCATCGGCAGCCGTCACCACCGCCACCTTGCCGCCGCCGGCATAGAGAGCCCCCTGGCCTGCCAAAAGCGCCGCTCCTTCCATGCCATAGGAGCCGGCAAAAATACCGATGAAACCATTCTTTCCTTTATGGGACACCCGATTCCGTACGGGAAGGATGTTGAACACATCTTCCTTTTCCGTCAGATGGACAGGAAAATCCATGCGTGCCTCATCGGGAATGCCAATGGGCGAATAGAGCAGGGTGCCGGTGTAGGAAGAACCGGGATACAGCACATGGCCCCGTTTCACAGATCCCAGTGCCACCGTATAGTCTGCATCCACCACCACCCCGGCGGCCTTGCCGGTATCGGTCAGCATGCCGCTTGGCACATCTACGGAAATGATGATGCCCTGGGCCTCGTTCATCAAAGTAATCAGAAGCGCCTTTTCTCCCTTTACCTCGCTGGAAAGGCCGGTGCCTATGAGGGCATCCACCAGGATATCGGCATCATGGATATAGGGTGCCCCTTCTTCAGCCTTGGAAATAGGAATCACCGGGATGCCCATTTTATCTATCACATGCCTGTACTGCTTCGAGGATTCGCTCATATGGGCCTCGTTTCCCATAAGGAGCACCAGCACCCTGGCTCCCCGGCCTGCTGCGTAGCGGGCTGCTACGAACCCGTCGCCTCCATTATTTCCTGTGCCGCAGAGAATCACCGTAAAGGCGCCGTCCCAGTCCACATATTTCTCTGTCAGACGGACCACCGATGATCCTGCATTCTCCATAAGCACCATTTCCGGAATCCCATACTCCTTCATGGCCATGGAATCCAGAAGCCTTGACTCTTCAGTCTTTGTCAGTATCATTCCTGCCTCCTGCCATTACAACCACTGCAATGGCCATATGTTCTTCATGGGAAATGGAAATGGACATATCCGTGATGCCAAGGTGCTCCGCCCTTTTCTGGAAAGTGCCCTGCAGATGAAGCACCGGCGCTCCCCATTTCGTCCAGGTCACAAAGGCATCCTGCCAGGCAGAGCCGAAAATACCGATGCCCAGCGCCTTCCCTGCCGCCTCCCTGGCTCCCCAGAGAGCCGCATAGGACTCGGCCCGCTTCTTTCCCTTCTTCTCGCAGTGGGCTATTTCCTCTGCTGTGAAAATCTTCTCCGCCCGGGCGGGGAACTTTTCCAGTATCCGTTCCCACCGGTCTATCTTTACTAAGTCTACACCTACATACATGGGCTTCTCCTTTCGTGAAACCGCTACATCCGACTGTAAAGCACCGATTCCAGGGCCCACGGCTTTGATTTCCTCCCTGGAATCCAGGAATCAACACAGCCCCTATGGATGAATCAGCACTTCTTTCTCTTTCCTCCTTATTGTACAAAAGCCTATGATCTTATTCAAATGAAAGATAAAATCATGGGAAATGAGCCGTAAAAGCAGGTCTTTATATTTCTTTGAAAGTTTCCTTGCCATAGCAGTCAAAATATGATAGAATGGCATGGTATGAATAATGCAGACGGGAGGTGAAATACATTGCCACAGATTAAAGCCAACATGAAAAGCATGAGACAGGACGCTGCTAAAAGAGCTGCCAACGCTGCTGTTAAATCCCAGATTCACGGCGCTATGAAGAAAGCTGTAGCTGCTGCTAACTCTGACAATAAAGAAGAAGCTTTTCGCGCCGCTGTAAGCATCATTGATAGTGCTGCCCAGAAGGGCGTCATTCATAAGAATGCAGCCGCTCGTAAGAAATCCCGTCTGAACGCAAACGTAAACGCTGCCATTGCCAAGGCTAAAGCTGCTGAAGCAAAAGAAAAAGCAGAAGCTGCCAAGGAAGAAGCAAAGGAAGCTTACAAGGAAAAGATGGAAGAAAAAGCGTAAGTCTTTTCAAAAAGAACTGTGCCCTTTACGGCGCAGTTTTTTACTGCTCCAAATCCTGCCTCCTGTGCAGGGATATACTTCCCGAAGTTTTATGGGCTCTTCCCGGAATGGCTGACCCCTCCCGGAGAGATTCAGCGCTTCAGCCGAAGATATAAAGCATGGGTACTGCAAGGGTCGGCGGCAGAACAGCACATTCCCTGCATCATATACAAGGATGAACCTTTGGAAATACTGTCATTCCACACAAAAAAAGCTCTGAAAAATGTTTCTCATTTTCCAGAGCCTTTTTTCATGCATCCATACCGCCCTGTTTCCTCCAGGTAAGGAAAGTGCTGATGCCACTCCAGATGAGGGCCGCCCCTACCATGTACATGAAGAGGAGTCCCGCTGCGTCAGGACGAAATACCAGAAGCAGCCCCAGAAGAATCTGCACCACCGCTGCCACCATATAAAGCTTAGGATTTCTCAAAGATGCCTGTTTTCTGGAACGCAGAATCATCATGAAAATACCGCGGAGAAGAATGTAGAGGGCAAAGAGAAGAGGCAGCATGAAGGCCACCACGGCAAAAGCCAGGGAAATCATCATCCACAGGCCGAAGGCCGTATCAAGGACTGCCATGAGAAGATGCCAGAGAGAACGGCCGGCGTCCTCCGTTTTCATCCAGCGGAGAATCTGGCATACCCCGCCAAGGACAAGGACAAATCCGATATAATATCCCACCGCCAGAAGAGACTCCGCCGGCTCCGCAATACAGAAAATACCGGCGCCTATAAAAAGAATACTGCCAATAAAAAGCAATGCTGATGGAAGCATACCTATCGCCTCTTTCATGAAAAAAGAAATAGATTTCATGAATGCTTCCTTACTTTATCTCCTGTCTATATTATAGTCCTTTTATGCTGTCTATTCCACATAGACAGGGATGATTTCCATAGGAACCATACCGGATAGGAAACTTCAGTGACGCAAAAAAGGCTTTGGAGAAAGGATTCCCATTTCTCCAAAGCCTTTTTTCAGATCATTCTGTGAGCTTCAGCATGCTTTCCAGATCCACTGCATGGAAGGAGGGGCAGGCCGGCTTTTCTTTCAGCACCGCTGTCACATAGGACAGGGCTGCTGCCACACCGGTAACCAGACCATTTTCAGCTATATCAAATTTCGGTGTATGATGGGGGCTGCCGCTTCCCACATCTTTGTCATAAATACCGGTGAAGAAGAACACCCCCGGCCAGGTAGACTCGGTAATGGAAAACGTTTCCGTAGCCATCCACATGGGGCAGTTTCTGTCCAGGGCCCCTTCGCCCAGCTGGTCCACCACTGCCTTCCTTGCCAGGTCCACGCATTCCTTCGTATTGACAGTTACCGGGAAGTACTGGTCCTCCACCACTTCCACCGTGCAGCCGTGAAGGGCGGCGGTATTCTTCGTGACCTCCAGAAGGGTCTTGCGGAAAGCCAGTCCGTCTTCGTTTTTCGTGCAGCGGGCTGTGCCGGCAAACATGAGCTCTTCAGGAATAATATTCGGTTCATGACCGGCTTCCACGGAGCCGAAAGAATAGGTGAAGCTGTCCGTAGGCGCCGTGACCCGCATGCGGTAGGAACGGAGCTCGGAAGCAATGGAAATAAAGCATTCAATGGGGCTCACCGCCATATCGGGGCGGGAACCGTGACCGCTTTTTCCATGAAGCTTGATGCGGAAGAAATAGGCTCCTGCCATGGCAGTGCCGTAAAGGATGCCTACCTTTCCTGCCGGCAGATCCCATTTCACATGGGTGCCAAAGCAGGTATCCACATGGATATGATGGTCCCTGAGATAACGGAGCATGGGAGCAATTCCTCTTTCTCCCATTTCCTCGGCTTCCTCAAACATAAGAACCACCTTTCCTTCCCACTCCTTTTTATGGAGAGAAAGGATTTTGGCCTCTGTCAGCAGCATAGCCATATGTCCGTCGTGGCCGCAGGCATGCATGACGCCATCGTTTTGGGAAATGCACACCCTTTCCTTAGACAGGTTCACCGGATCTTCCTTAATGGGAAGGGCATCAATGTCCGCCCGCATGAGCACCGTCCAGCCCGGCCTGCCGCTGTCAATAAATCCGAATACCCCGCCATGAGGTACCCGTACCGTTTCAATTCCTAATTCGTGAAGAAACTTTTCAATAAAATCCATGGTCCTGAACTCTTTCTGTGAAAGCTCAGGATTTTCATGAAAATGGCGGCGCAGTGAAATCACTGTGTCCCTTTCTTTTTCAGCTGCATCTCTGCAATCCAAAAGAATCCCTCCTCTGTTAAAGCCAGTCAGGCTTTTCTTATGGGAAAACGCTCATCCATTTCATAAAAGCAGCGCATTCCTACTGTCGTCTCCGCCACAGATGAAAGGCGGACAGCACAAAGGCCGCCACCACGATCACCGTGGCACAGAGAGTCATGAAATCATTATGTTCATATAAACGATACAGGCTGAACAAGGCCAGAAGCCCCAGCAGCACCAGCTTTATATTCACACTCTCATCTCCTTTGAAAAGGATACATCCATCATAACACAGGGGGACAAGGGATTCAAAAGGGCCGGTTCTTAAGATGAACCGGCCCGGGTTCAGAGGGTTCAGAAGGTTCAAAAGGTTCAGAGGGTGGTGGAGGCGGCTTCGCCGCAGTTTTTGTAGAGGCTATTCTCACCGCTTCGCAGGCTCCTTTCCAGGAAAGGAGCCTGCGTTACGTGCTTCCCCCATTTTTTCATTGACGATAGGTCAGTCTGTATGATAAAATAATTATCGATATGCCGGAGTGGCGGAATGGCAGACGCACCAGACTCAAAATCTGGCGATGGCAACATCGTGCGGGTTCAAGTCCCGCCTCCGGCACCATAAAAACCAGCCTGCAGGCTGGTTTTTTGATTTCCACAACATAAAAGCCGTGAAGCGGTTTCCCGTTTCACGGCTTTTTGATTCCTTATTTTTCGATGCCTTTGAAGGTGTAGTCCTTGTCTTCGATGGCCTTCTTAATATCTCCATCAGCTACTGCCTTATCCAGAGTAAGAACAGCGGTGCCTTTGGTATGGGATACATCGGCCTTTTCCACACCGTCCAGGGCTTCCAGGGCTTTCTTTACTGTCATTTCGCAGTGATTGCACATCATACCTTCAATTTTAACTGTTTCTTTCATGTTTGTTTCCTCCTTTGGAAATAAAATGCCTTTATATTCATAATCCGCCTTGGCCAGCACCTGTTTCATGGCTGCCTCGTCGGGTTGTGAGCTGTATGTAATGGACACGCGGCCTGTTTTGTGGTCTGCCCGGGCACCGGTAATGAAAGGAAGCGATTCCAGCGCTTTCCTCACGTGGTTTTCGCAGTTTTCACACATCATGCCTTCTACCAGCACCACTGCCTTTCCTCCCGCCGCTTCTGGCTTTTCTGCAGAGGAGGGCTTGCCGGAAATGGTATCCCAGTCCGGCAGGGCCGTCATCTTTTTCTTTTTGTCCCGGGAAGAGCTGCGGACGTTGAAGAGATTCAGCCTTAGAGCGTTCATGCAGACAGTGAAGCTGGAAAGGGACATGGCGGCGGCGCCCCACATGGGGTTCATGCGGATGCCGGGATACAGGCCGGCAGCCATGGGGATGAGGAGCACGTTGTAGGCGAAAGCCCAGAAAAGGTTTTCGTGAATATTTTTCAAAGTCTCCCGGGAAAGACGCACTGCGGCGGACACATCGGAGAGACGGGAATTCATGAGTACAATGTCGGCAGAGTCAATGGCCACATCGGTGCCGGCACCGATGGCAATGCCTGTATCCGCCTTCACCAGTGCCGGGGCATCATTAATACCGTCACCCACCATGGCCACTTTCCCATAGGCCTGGAGCTTTCTGATGACCGCTTCCTTTCCATCGGGAAGAACACCGGCAATCACATGGTCCACGCCGGCCTTCCGGGCCATGGCAGCCGCCGTCTTTTCATTGTCGCCGGTCAGCATGACTACCTGGATGCCCATATCCTTAAGCTCCTGGATGGCCCGGGGCGAATCTTCCTTAATCACATCGGCCACGGCCATGAGGCCCAGAAGCTTTCCTTCTTCTTCAAAGAAGAGGGGCGTCTTCCCTTCTTCTGCAAGGGCTTCTGCCCGATCCTTGAGACCATTGATGGAGGTGAAGGTGGAAATATAGGAAGCAGAACCGCCGTGGAGTTTCTTTCCTCCCAGATTTCCTTCCAGCCCGTGACCCGACAGGATTTGGAAATCTGTCAAGGGAAGGGCTTTCACTGATTTCCGATTGCCATAATCCACCACTGCCAGAGCCAGGGGATGTTCCGATTTCACTTCCAGAGCGTAGGCCTTTTCCAGAAGTTCTTTTTCCGAAACCCCTTCTGCCGGAACCATATCGGTTACCCTGGGTTTTCCTTCCGTAATGGTACCGGTTTTATCCATGACGGCTATATCGATTTTTCCTGCATTTTCCAGGGCTTCGCTGGTTTTGAAGAGGATGCCGTTTTTAGCACCCATGCCATTGCCCACCATAATGGCCACCGGCGTTGCCAGACCCAGAGCACAGGGACAGGAAATGACAAGGACGCAGATGGCGTATTCCAGGGCCCTGGAAACGGGAGCGCCCAGCAGGATCCACAGGATGAATACCAGAAAGGCAATGAGAATCACTGCCGGCACAAAGACCGCCGATACCTTGTCGGCGATACGGGCAATGGGCGCCTTGGTGGCAGCCGCATCGCTGACCATGCGGATAATCTGGGCAAAGGTGGTATCTTCTCCGACCCGGAGGGCCCGGGCCCGGATATAGCCATTGGTATTCATGGTGGCGGCGCTCACCCGGTCTCCGGGTTTCTTATCTACCGGCACCGATTCACCGGTTAAGGCGGACTCGTCCACCGCCGTTTCTCCTTCCAGGATTTCGCCATCCACCGGCACTGATTCGCCCGGTTTCACTATGAATATGTCTCCTGCCTGCACTTCTTCCACGGGAATGAGGGATTCCTTCCCCGCCCTTTCCACCCGGGCTGTTTTCGGGGCTATCTTCATGAGCCCCTTCAGTGCATCGGTGGTGCGTCCTTTGGAAATGGACTCCAAGAGTTTTCCTACCGTAATGAGGGCAGGAATCATGGCAGCCGATTCGAAATAAAGCTGGTCATGATAGAGGGGCATGATGTCCATACTAGACGAGCCCTGGGTTATGAGCCAGGTCATTTTATAAAATACATAAAGGGACCAGCCGAAGGATACGGAAGACCCCAGAGCCACCAGGGTATCCATATTGGGACTCCTGTGGAAAAGGGAACGGAAGCCAGAATCGAAGAAGGCATGGTTCACTGCCATAACAATAAAGGCCAGAATCATTTCCGTCAGGGCAAGGCCCAGATGATTATGATTCAAAAAGAAAGGCACCGGCAGATCCAGCATATTGTGTCCCATAGTGAAGTACATGAGGACTATCAGGAAAAGGATAGAAATGAGAAGCCGTCTTTTGAGCTTCGGCGTTTCATGGTCCTCCAGAGCTTCCTTTTCCGCTTCCAGCCGGGACATACCGGCAGAGGAAGCACTCATGGGTTTGGCACCATAGCCTGCCTTTTCCACCGCCTCCACCACATCGCTGGCAGAAGCCTTCCCTTCTACGGACATGGAATTGGTCAAAAGAGACACTGTCACTTTGTCTACTCCCGGCACCCGGCTCACCGCTTTTTCCACGTGAGCCTGGCAGGCAGCACAGGTCATGCCGGTTACCATGTACTGGCATTTATTTTCACTCATAAAATCACCATCTTTCTGTTAAGGATAAAGACAAAGAGAAATCCTATTTCATCACTTTCTGCAGCATGCTGCAGAGTTCATCCACTTTGTCTTCCTTTCCTTCCCGGATGTCTTCTGTAACGCATCCGCGAATATGGGCAGCCAGGAGAAGCTTGTTGAAACTGTTCAGCGCATTGGTCACCGCAGACACCTGCATCACAATATCCGGGCAGTAGGCGTCGCTTTCCACCATTTTTTCAATGCCCCGGATCTGGCCTTCCACCGTTTTCAGACGGGTCATCAGTACCTTTCTTTCCTTTTCCGTTCGCATGGTGTGTCGGCATTCGCAGTGTTCCATTTCGTTCTCCTTGCTGAATTTATATTTTTTAGAAATCAAAATTTCTATATCCCTAACGTCCATCATACTACACCCCCCTGGGGTCCCCTGTCAAGGGGGGGGTGGGGACTCGGGATTGGGATTGGGATTGGGATTGGGATTAGGATCGGGATCGGGATCGGGATCGGGACCGGGATCGGGACCGGGACTGGGGACTGGGGATTGGGGAATCGGGGCTGGGGATTGGGGAACGGGGGACGGACAACGGACAGCCGACAGCCGATAGCCGACAGCGGACAATCTGGTCATATATTTCTTTCATAAATTGGTCGTTTACGTAGTACCAAGGCCATTGTAAAATAGAATTATTCTATACAGCAGGAGGTACTTATGTCTACAAAACGCGTACTCGCTATTCATGATTTATGCGCCTTCGGGCGTTGTTCACTCACCGCAGCGCTGCCGGTGATTTCCGCCATGGGGTTTCAGGTGAATCCCTTCCCCACTGCTATTTTCAGCAATAATCTGACCTACGGTGATTTCACTTTTTCTGATTTCACTCCTCACATGAAGGAATTTATGGATCAATGGCAGAAGCTGAACTTTTCTTATGATGCCATTTACAGCGGTTTTCTGGCAGACGCAGGCCAGATCGGCATCGTACTTGATGCCATTTCCCGTTTTGCCGGAAAGGATACCCTGGTGGTGGTGGACCCGGCCATGGCAGATGACGGAAAGCTCTACCCCGTTTTTACCCCGGACATTGTGAAGGAAATGAAAAAACTCATTAGCGCCGCCACCGTGGTGACGCCGAACTATACGGAAGCCTGCCTTCTCACAGACCGTCCCTATGATGACAAGCCGGTTACCACCGATGCCCTTCTTTCCATAGCCCATGACCTCACTGCCCGGGGTCCCAAACAGGTGGTGATTACCAGCGTGCCATCGGATAAAGGCACCATCCGCATTGCCTGCTTCGATGCCAAGGAAGGCACCTACTCTGATTACAAGGTGAAACGCATCCCCTTTGCCACCTGCGGCACCGGCGATCTTTTCACCAGCGTGGTTACCGGTTCCCTTCTTCAGGGAAAGAGCCTATCCGACGCAGTGAAGAAAGCGGCTTCCTTCCTTTCCTATGCCATCGAATACACTTATAAAGACGGCAGCGATTACCGGGAAGGGGTGCAGGTGGAGCCCTGCCTTGCAAAGCTCTGGGGAAACTGATGTCTTCGCCATGGGACACGCCTGCGGCGTGAGGGTTGACGGGACTTCGCCCCGAAGGTTCTTAAGGTTCTTAAGTTTGACGGCCTTTCAGGCCGAGGGTTGTGGTGGCGGCTCCGCCGCAGTTTTATAGTGCCGCCTTTCAGTCGGCCCCCTTCCACCGCTTCGCGGTCCCCCTCTGCCCCGTTGGAAGTCATCCCACTTGTACCCATAGTTGGAAGACGCAAGGGTGGGCAAGGTTCCCTGTCCCACGAAAAAAAGCCATCAAAAAAACAGCCCGAGGGCTGTTTTTTTGATGGCTTTTTTATTGAATGGAAGCTCTCACTTTTTCCAAAGCATCCCGGTCCGTCATGTTCCAGGTCAGGGGCGTCAGGGTAGGATAGCCGCGGTGAATCCAGAAAACGTCGGTGTCCGGCGCTGCATCGGGAAGCATTTTCCCGGAAAGCCAGAATCCCAGATGACCGGAGGGATCCTTCATTTCGCGGATGGCATTTTCATAGCGCTGCACGCCCAGTTTCACCACCTTCAGATTGTCCAGGCACAGTTCCTTCCCCTCTTTAGGGATATTGAGGCTTAAGGTGCCTCTGTATTTTTCCTGGACGAAATATTTCCTCACGATGTCAAAGGCAAAGGTGGAGGCTTTGTCCAGGAAGTCTTTGTCCTTTATGGTTTCTGCAGAAAGGGCGATGGAAGGAATGCCGAATACCGCCCCTTCCAGGGCGCCGGCTACGGTGCCGCTGTAAAGGCAGTCAGTGCCGCTATTGTAGCCGTTGTTGATGCCGGATACCACCAGATCCGGCATGTCATTCCGGAGCCAGTGTTCCAGGGCCAGCTTGCAGCAGTCTGCCGTGGTGCCGTTGCAGGAAAGGACGGAAATATTTTCTCCATAGCTTTCCTTGTGCCACATACGCAGATAGGTCTGGAGGGACAGGGAGGAGGAACAGGAGCTTCTTCCCCGATTGGGAGCAATAACGGTGACCCGGCCCAGGCGGGAAAGCTTCTTCGCCATTTCAATCAGTCCGGGAGACTCGAAGCCGTCATCATTGGTCATAAAAATATGCATGGTTCACCTGATTTCTAACACATTGATTCTGATTCTTTTATTTTACCATATAAATAGAAAAAGTTCTATATAGATTCTGTAAAATCCAGAGCCTGTTACTTTCTGGCAGCGCTCATTTTCCCTTCCTCTTTTTTCAGGAAATGAAGGAACGAGTGGTTTTCAAAGAAAAGGAAGATCATGGGCATTACAAGGAGCGTGAAAATGGTGGAGGTCAAAAGGCCGCCGATAATCACCCAGGCCATGGAGCTTCTTGTTTCGGAGCCTGCCGTCACTGCCAGGGCCGTAGGCAGCATGCCTACAATCATGGTAAAGGTGGTCATAAGGATAGGTTTGAGTCTAGTCCTGCCCGCTTCCAGCACCGCATCCTTCGGATTCATGCCCCTGGTATGCATGAGGGTCAAAGTGTAGTCCAGAAGGAGGGTACCGTTCTTTGCCACCACGCCGTCCATGACGATGATGCCGATCATGGAGTAAATATTCAGAGAATCATTCATGAGGAAGAGGAAGAAGAGAGAGCCGATCAGTCCGAAGGGCAGGGAAAACATGCGGATGAAGGAAGTCTTGGCCGATTCGTAGAGCACAGACAGGACCATGTACACCAGCACCATGCCCATTAGGAGGGCCGCCAGGAGTTCTGTGAAACTTTCATTCATGCTGTCCGCCTGTCCGGAGAATCGGAAGCTCACGGTCTCAGGCAGTCCGGCGTCTTTAAGGTCCTGGGTCACTTCTTCAATGACCTGGCTCAGCGGGCGGCTGCCGGGATTTCCACCGATGATGATGGACCGCTGCTTGTCGGTGCGGTTAATGGTAATGGGCCCTTCTTCGTCTTTGATCTGCGCCACATCGGATATATGGACCAGGCCTTTGGATGTTTCAATGGGAATCACTGCAAGATCCGATTTCTTATAGGATTCACCGCCCCTGAAGTATACATTGATATCCGTATCATTGCCGCTGTTTTTCACGTCGTTTGGAAGGACGCCGCCGCCGCTGCCGCTGATGGCGGACGACAGGGTATCATAGAGGCTTCCCACGGTGACACCGTAGTATTTCAGCTTTTCCCTGTCCGGAACGATGGAGAGCTCCGGCAGTCCTTCCTGGTAAGTGGAGCTCACATCGGTAATGCCATAGTCCCCCTGCTTCAGCATATCCTGTACCTTTTCAGAAGCAAGAATCAGATCCTGCATGTTGTTGCCCCGGAGTTCCAGGCGGAAAGCGCCGCCGCCCTGGCCCAGCCCGCCGCCGGAGGTGCCGGACACAGAGGCCTGGTCTTCCTTGATTCTCACATCGCCGTCATGGATGTTCTGGGAAATCCAGTTTCTCATTTCATCGGTAATGTCCCAGATGGAACGGTTCCGGTCCTGCCTGTCCATGAGAGACACCCGGATACGGCCGGAATTGACGCCGCTGCCGCCGCCCACCATGGCCATGTAGTACTTGGCTTCCGGAACCTGGGACAAATAGTCCTCCAGCTGGGTGGTCACCGCATCGGTGCGCTCAATACTGGCATCGGTGGGAAGCTTGATCTGCACATTGAAACCGCTTTCATCGGTACGGGGCATGTACTCCCTGCCGATGATGCCCAGAGGCACCATGGCCGTAAAGAGGGCCAGCGCCAGGGCTGTGCCTGCAAAGAGTTTCTTTTTATGATGAAAGCTCCAGTGGAGCGCCTCTTCGTAGAAATCCTGCATGCCTTCTTCCATCCGGTCCATCGCCCGCCAGAGCTTTCTGTCCGGTACGTGAAGGCCTTTTTGGAAGAATCGGGAAGCCAGCATAGGTGTGAGGGTAAAAGAAATGAAAAGGGAAAAAAGCGATGCAAAAACGATGGTCAGTCCGAACTGGCGGAAGAACTGGCCTGTCATGCTGGTCATGAAGGCGATGGGCAGGTACACCACCACATCGCAGATCGTAATGGCAATCGCCGCCATACCGATTTCCATACGGCCCTTCACCGCCGCCTCTTTTGGACTTTCCCCTCTGGCCAGATGGCGGTGGATATTTTCCAGCACCACAATGGAGTCGTCTACCAGGATGCCGATACAAAGGGTCATACCCATGAGAGACATCATGTTGAATGTAAAGCCAGCCAGGTACATGGCAAAAAAGGAAGCAATCAGGGAGGTAGGAATGGCAATCATGACGGCCGCTGCGGAACGCCAGCCCCGAAGGAAGAGAAAGAGTACGAGGCCTGTGGTGAAAAGGCCTTCCACCAGTGTGCCCAGGGTATTATGGAGGGCTGTCCGCACGTAAGCAGCAGAATCATTGACGACAATGAACTGATAGTCCGGATACTCTTTTCTCAGCTGCTCCAGCACTGTCATGACAGCGTCGGACGTGGAAACCAGGTTGGCATTGCTGTTCTTGTAAATGGATATGCCCACGGCGTCCTGGCCGTTGATCCGGGCATAGCGGGACACTTTTTTATCTTCCCGCACCACGTCTCCCAGGGCGGTAATGGGTATGGCGCCGCCGCCCTGGGCGGTGACATAGATTTTCTTGATATCCTCCACCGAATGGTACTGCGCATTCAGCCGGATCTGGGTCTGCCGGCGGTCTGTGTAGGAGGAGCCTGCAGGAGCCAGCTTGTTTTCTCGTTTCAGCGCCGAAATGATGTCATTCATGGAAATCCCGTAGTAGGACAGCTTGTCCCTGTCTATCTTGACCGCAATTTCGGGGTCTCTGCCGCCGGAAAGTTCCACATCCGATACACCGTCGGCTTTGGTGAAATCGTTGGTCAGCGTATTGTCCGCCAGCGAATACATTTCATCCAGGGGATGGGGCGAAACCAGGGCCAGGTCCAGGATAGGCGCTGCGTCCATATCCCGCTTTTCCACCACCGGGTCATCGGCGTCATCAGGAAGGCTTTTCCTGATGGCATTCACCTTCTGGGAAGCGTCCACTGCCGCTGCATCCACATCGGCATCAAAATTAAGCTCCAGGGTAACCTGGGACTTTCCGGTCCTGGACTTGGAAGTAATATGCTTGACATCGGACACCGAAGACAGAGCATCCTCCACGGGCTTGGTCACCTGCTGCTCCACCGATTCCGCATCGGCGCCGTCATAGGTAACGCTGACTACCACATAGGGCGTATTGATTTTCGGATACAGCTCCACCCCCAGGCGGTAGTAGCTGTAAAGCCCTAGGGTCACGAAGAAGAGGACGATCATGATGATGCCCACAGGATGGGTGACGGCGTAGCGGGTCATATTCAACCGATTCATACCGTTCCCTCCACATCCACCGTCATGCCGTCCTTCAGTTTGGAAATATTGGTGACTGCAGCCCGGTCTCCTTCCGAAATTCCTGTAAGGATTTCAATGGAGTCATCATTATAAAGGCCGGTGGTGACCTCCACCTTTTTCACCTTATGGCTGCTGTCAATCAGGAAGGCCCACTTCTTTCCATTATTTTCAAGCACCCCTTCCTTGGGCAGGTACAGGGCATTCTTCCTTTCCAGAGCCATCACAGTGCTTCGGCCAAACATGCCGCCGCGAAGGTCCTTTCCATCCCCGTCAAGTAGGATGCGGACCCTGTAGGAATGGGTAGAGGCATCCAGATCCGGGCTGATATAAATGATTCTTCCCTTTACCGTCTCTCCCAGGGAATCGATGGAAACATCCATGTCCATGCCTTCCCGAAGAACCCCGATATCCTGTTCCGCCACAGCGCAGTCAAGGTACAGGGCGCTGTTATCCACAATGGTTAAAAGCTTCTGGCCTGCCGACGCCCACTCGCCTGCTTCCGCATCCCGATAGCCGATAGTACCGGACACAGGGGCATACATGGTCATATCCCCCTTCTGACTTTCCAGGGAATCTACAGTATAAGCCGCCTTTTCTGCTGCCGCTTCTTTGCTTGCAATCACTGCCGGCACGCCCTCCACATCCTGGCCGGTCAGGTTCTGAAGGGCCGCTCTGGCTTCCATCATGGCCTGGTACTTGTCATCCCGTTCCTGTCTGGAAACGGCGCCTTCCTGAAACAGGGTGTCATAGCGGTTAAAAGTGGAAAGGGCATTGTCATAATCACTCTGGGCTTTCAGGGTGCCTGCGTCATAAGAAGCCCTGCTTTCCACCGCATCTGCCGCAGCCTCCTGGCTGCCGGCCCGGTTCTGGGCAATGGAAAAGCTGATGTCCTTCGTGTCCTGGGAAATAAGGATATCTCCTTTTGTTACCTTGTCCCCCAGATCCACATATACTTTCTCCAGCCGCCCTGCATACTTGGGAGAAATATCCACCGATTCCCGGGGCACCGTATCTCCCGACAGTACCACCCTTTTCATCATGTCCTTTCTCTCCATCTTCTCCACCTTCACCAGCGGATGGGCCGATGTTTTCCCCACGCTGACCCGGCTGCGGTGAGTGTAGGCGTAAATGCCGCAAAGCAGGAAAACAAGGATAACAGTCCACATGATGATTTTTGCTTTTTTAGAATGAAGCCATGAAAGCTGCATAAAATCCTCCCCATGATGATTCATGACCGCCATGAATCGTCTGCTTCCTTCATTATACAGGGCCCATGATATGATTCATAGATTGTTGCAAAGAATTTATCATTCCTTATCATTTCTCTGCCCGCAGCCGCGGGTGCAGCAGAAAATAAAAAAGCGGTGAAGAAATGAGGAACATTTCTTCACCGTTTTTTTTTTTTACTGATCGATTTCTTTCTTCCTGGTGAGCTTGGCCTGCTCAAAATGCATGCTTCTTGTATGGATGGTATGGACCCAGCCCTTCTTGTGGCGGTCCTTCCAGCCCAGGATGGTGACAGGAATCCAGGAATACATGAATACAGGATAAATGAGCCAGTAAAGATAAATCTTCAGAGGCACTTCGATCTGCAGCAGCACGATGAGGGGCACCACGGACTGGATGAAGCCAAGCACCGCCCAGAACTGGCGGGGCACCAGCACATCGTTGTACAGAATCACCGTGAAGCAGGGATAGAACATATTGATATATGTCATGATGAGGTAGAAGGTGGAGAGCAGAAGGAAATAGTTCTGCAAAAGCTGCATGATGCCATCCAGGATGACAATGCTGTGCCTTTTGATGCCTTCCCTGAAAAGGATGGGAATGTACCGTTCAGAGCAGTCGAACTGGCCCTGGGCCCACCGCTTTCTCTGGCGGCAGGAAGCCATGAAGCCCAGCGGTTTCTCATCATAAATAATGGCATCATGAACCCAGCAGGTGCGGATGCCATGGGACAGGCATTTCATGGAAAATTCCATATCCTCAGTGAGACAGTCGCAGCCCCAGCCGTATTTCTTCACAATATCTGCCGCAATGCACATGCCTGTGCCACCGAGGCAGGAGGACAGGCCCAGATTATACTTGCCCAGATGCCACAGATGGTTGATGGTCCAGAAAGCAATGGCAAAGGTGCCGGATACCCAGGTATCCGTGGGGTTCTTGGCGGAAAGATAGCCCTGCAGCACCTTCTGGCCCTTCAGAAGGCGGTTGTTCATAACCGCCAGGAAATCCAGATGGACCAGATTATCAGAGTCGAAGACGCAGAAAGCATCATAGCCTTTGTTCAGGGCGAAAATCTTCGGGAATACCCAATCCATGGCATAGCCCTTGCCCACCAGCTCCCTGTTGGTCCGTTCAAAGACATGGGCCCCGTGGGCGCGGGCAATATCGGCGGTATGGTCGGTGCAGTTATCTGCAATCACATACACATCGTAGAGCTCTTTGGGGTATTTCAGCATTTTCAGGTTTTCCAGAAGGTCTGCCAGCACCATTTCTTCATTATGGGCCGGTATGACCACGGCAAATTTGCTCTTTGGAGGTGCCAGATTTTTTTCTTTTCGATGCCACATGCCGCATACAGCAATGACCGTATAGTAAATGGTAAAAAACGCCACGATCAGCTGTACGGGGATCATGATTATATCGAGTATGTAAGTCATTATTCTTTCCCTTCGCCGTTTTCTCCGGCAGTTTTCCTGGTTCTCTTTGCTTTCCGTTTTGCCTTTCTGCGGTTCAGGAAGGTATTCATCATGCCGAACATGATATAGCCGGCGCAGAGAGCTGCTGCCCATACAGGCCAGTAGAAAATGGTGCAGATAAGGAAGAAGGCAAAGCAGATCAGAAGAGCCGGCAGATGAAGCTGATCGGCGCTGGCCCCTTTGTTGTCGGGATAGTGGATTTCACTGACCATGAGGAAGGCCAGAAGAAGTACGCACAGCACGGCCAGCCAGTTCCAGATCTTAATGCCCGAAAGTACATAAGCTGCCACAATAACACCGGTCGTCGGGCAGGGCAGGCCTTCAAAATAGCCGTGCACACTGGTGACCTTCACATTGAACCGGGCCAGCCGGAAGGCACAGAAGGTACCCAGAAGGGCACAGGGAATGAATCCTACCGGTCCCAGTTCATGCAGCTGGTAGGCATACATGAGCGCGCCGGCGGCGATGCCGAAGGAAATATCATCGGACAGGGAATCCAGTTCCACGCCCATGGGACCTGCCGTATGGAGGGCCCGGGCCACTCTTCCGTCAAGAGCATCCGCCACCATGGCGATAAGAATGAATACAGCTGCCGTTTTGAAATTGCCCTCAATGGACATCATAATCGACAGACCGCCAAATAACGCATTTGTTGCTGTGACGGCATTTGCAATCCAAGATTTATTCACTTACTTCAGCCTCCCTACGACAGTCAGACCGCCTTTGACCTTATCGCCTTTTTTTACACAGATTTCGCAGTCACCGGGAATGTAGAGCTCCGTGCAGGAGCCGAACTTAATCATTCCGTACAGTTCTCCCTTGGTGAGCTTGTCTCCCAGGTTCTTCCAGGAAACCACCCGCCTTGCCAGGATGCCGGCAATGAGGATGACCAGGATGGACCGCTTCTTTCCTGTAATACCGATGGCACCCCGTTCATTTTCAAAACCTACCCCTTCCTTATAAGCAGGAAGGAACCGGCCCTGGGTATAGGACTGGTACTTGATTTCACCTGCCATGGGGCTGCGGTTGCAGTGGACATCAAAAATGGAGAGGAAAATGGTAATCCTGTGACATTTTTCCCCAAGAAACGTATCTTCCTCCACATCATGGGACACATCCACCACCGTGCCGTCTGCCGGGGACACCAGGGTATCATCACCGGGGACGATTTTCCCGTTCCGCGGCGGGCACCGGAAAAAATAAGTAAAATACAGACAAAGTACGAACGGTATCACTGCTGCGTAATACCATTTCAGATAACAGAATAGAACTCCGAGAAGGAAAGTCACCGCCATGAAGGGATAGCCTTCCTGTAATATGATAGGTTTTTTCAGCATCACTGACTCCTGCGTTCTTTTTTCCATTTCCCTACAGCCCGCATAAACTTCGGCAGAGCCATCATGCGGCCGATGCGGCTGGGCTGCAGGTACAGGCGGTAAGCCCATTCCAGACGGTTTCTCTGCATCCAGAGCGGCGCCCTCTTCAGGTTGCCGCTCATGACGTCAAATACACCGCCGATTCCCATAGAAAGAACGCCCAATTCCTCCTTGTGGGCATAGAGCCACTTTTCCTGCTTTGGCACGCCAAGGCCGGCAAAAAGCAGCTTTGCCCCGCTTTTTTTAATATCTTCGATAATTTTCTTTTCTTCTTCTTCATTGAAATAGCCGTCATGGCATCCTACCAGGGAAAAACTTCCGTGGTCTTCCATGAATTTTCTGGCCGCCTTGGCAGCTACCCCCGGATTTCCCCCCAGGAAATAGACCGGCCAGTTCATGGCAGATGCCTTTTTCAAAAGCTCTGTGGTCAGGTCCGCCCCGGTCACCCGTTCCGGGAAGGGGGTGCCCAGCTTTTCTCCGGCCCAGAGTACGCCAGCGCCGTCAGGAACCACAAGATCTGCGCCGTTCAGTATACGGGCCAGTTCATGGTCCTTTTGCGCAATCATAATCATTTCTGCATTGGCCGTGGCAATCATGGAAGGCTTCCCTTCCATGATTCTCTTTTCCGCAAAGGCCAGTGCTTCTTTCATGGTCACCGCATGGATGCGGATATCCATGACTACATGGGATGTCAACGTTATATCCTTCATTTCGTACTGTAATTCGGTGCTTCCTTCGTAATGCTTACATCATGAGGATGGCTTTCACGAAGGCCGGCGCCGGTGATTTCAATAAACTGGGTTTCCTCGTTCATGGTTTTGATATCCGGCGTGCCGCAGTAGCCCATAGACGCACGGAGACCGCCGATGAGCTGGAAAAGCACATCGGACACATGGCCCTTGTAGGGGATCTGTCCTTCAATGCCTTCCGGCACCAGTTTCTTCGCATTCTGCTGGAAATAGCGGTCCTTGCTTCCGGCCTGCATGGCTCCCAGAGAGCCCATGCCGCGGTAAGCCTTGTATTTCTTACCCTGATAAATGATAGTTTCTCCCGGGCTTTCGTCGGTGCCGGCCAGGAGGTTCCCCAGCATGACAGAGGAAGCGCCGGCGCCAAGGGCTTTGGCAATATCGCCGGAATACTGGATGCCGCCGTCGGCAATAATGGGTACCCCTGTGCCTTCAGCCGCCCTTGCGCAGTCATAAACAGCGGTAATCTGGGGCACACCGATACCTGCCACCACACGGGTAGTGCAGATGGAACCAGGGCCGATGCCTACCTTCACCGCATCTACACCGGCTTCGATCAACGCTTTGGTGGCTTCATAGGTAGCCACATTGCCTGCAATCAGTTCCAGATGAGGGAAATCTCTGCGGAGGCGGCGGATAGTTTCAAGCACCCCTTCGCTGTGACCATGGGCCGTATCAATCACAAGCACATCTGCTTTGGCAGCAAGGAGTGCTTCCACCCGGTCTTCCACATCCGGTGTCACACCGATGGCTGCGGCTGCCAGAAGGCGTCCGTCCTCATCCTTCACGGCATTGGGATATTTCTTCATCTTTTCGATATCCCTGATGGTGATGAGGCCCTTCAGGTATCCCTCTTTATCCACCAGCGGCAGTTTTTCGATGCGGTGGGCCTTCAGGATTTCCTTGGCTTCATCAATGGTGGTATTTTCCGGAGCTGTCACCAGACCGTCATGAATCATAATGTCACTGATTGGGCGGGAAAGGTCCGTCTCAAAACGCATATCCCTGTTGGTAATGATGCCTACCAGCTTTCCCTCTTCCGTAATGGGAACGCCGGAAATATGGTATTTATTCATCAGTTCGTCCGCATCAGCCAGGGTATTGTCCGGAGCCAGGTAAATAGGATCCACAATGACGCCGTGTTCGGAACGCTTGACCAGCTTCACTTCCCGGGCCTGCTCGTCGATGCTCATATTCTTGTGGATGACGCCGATACCGCCTTCACGAGCCATGGCAATGGCCATTTCCGCTTCCGTTACCGTATCCATACCGGCACTCATAATGGGGATGTTCAGCCTGATATGTCTTGTGAGCTTCGTGCTTACGTCCACATCCCGGGGAAGTACCGTGGAATGGGCCGGAATCAGAAGTACATCATCAAAAGTAAGCCCTCTCTTGCCAAACTTGTCTGCTCTCATCATAGCCTCCGTTTCTTGAAATCAGATTTCCTCTTTCACTTCAGGTATATGATTTTGAATCCATTAATTTAATCATTATAACATAAATAAAAGGTACAGGAAAACAGGAATTGCAAAGGGGAAAGGTTTGCGGCCCTTTACTTTCCGTCCTCTTCATACAGTTTCTTGAAGAAGGCACCGCCGAAGCGATGGGAAAGCTCATCTCTGAAATCAGCGCCGCCATCCACCGCCCGCTTTGCCTCCTTCCTCGCCTTTTCCAGAAGAGGCAGGTCCTTCACAATATCTGCCGCCTTCAGGTCCGGCATGCCATGCTGGTGGTAACCGAAAAATTCGCCGGAGCCCCGAAGGAGGAGATCCTTTTCGGAAAGGAGGAAGCCGTCCTGGATTTCACACATCAGTTTCATGCGGAGCCGGGTGATTTCATTCTGGTTGTCGGAATAGAGGATGCAGTAGGACTGGGCACTGCCCCTTCCTACCCGGCCCCGAAGCTGATGGAGCTGGGAAAGGCCGAACCGGTCCGCCCCATAGACGAACATGATAGTGGCATTGGGCACATTCACCCCCACTTCGATGACCGACGTAGCCACCAGAAGATTGATTTTTCCGTCATGGAAATCAGTCATGACCCGGTCCTTTTCCGCATTCTTCATGCGGCCGTGCACCAGGCCCACCTGAAACATGGGAAACACCTTTTCCTTCAGCTGTTCATACACCGCCACCGCAGAGGCCAGATCCTGCTTCTCGCTCTTTTCCACCAGCGGGCACACCACATACACCTGGTGGCCGGCAGTCATTTCCCTTCCCATGAAATTGAATACCCTCTGAAGCAGGGCGCTGCCGATGGCATAGGTCTTCACCGGATGGCGTCCCGGCGGCATGCCCCGGATAGAGGACAGGTCCAGGTCCCCGTAAATGGAAAGAGCCATGGTCCTGGGAATGGGCGTAGCCGTCATCACCAGGATATGGGGATAGCCTCCCTTCGTTTCCAGGGCCTTTCTCTGCTTCACGCCGAACCGGTGCTGTTCGTCCGTAATGACCAGTCCCAGATGGGCAAACACCACATCCTCCTCAATGAGGGCATGGGTGCCGATGAGCACATCAATGGACCCATCCTTCAGCCCCTTCAGGATTTCATTTCTTTCCTTCGTCTTCGTCTGGCCTGACAAATAAGCCACATGGATGGGAAGTCCCTTATAAAACTCCTGGAAGGTCCGGTAATGCTGTCCTGCCAGCACCTCCGTAGGCGCCATCAGCGCTCCCTGGTATCCGTTCTCCACGATTTTCGCCAGTGCCAGCGCCGCCACAGCGGTTTTGCCGCTGCCCACGTCCCCCTGGATGAGGCGCTGCATGGGGATGAGTCCCTCCATATCGTCCTCAATATCCGAAAAGGCCTGCTGCTGCCCGGCAGTCAGATGGAAGGGGAAATTATCAAGCACCGACCGCACCAGTTTTCCCGACGGCGCGCACTTGATGCTCATCACATGGCTCTCCCGCTTCTTCCGAAGAAGCAGGATGCCTGCCTGCATGAAGAAAAGCTCCTCAAAGGCCGTACGGCGCCGGGCCTCCTTCTGCTCCTCCCAGTTCTTCGGATTGTGCATAGCCCGGGCTGCCTCCAGCCGGCCCATGAGATGCTCCCTTTTCAAAGTGTCCGGCGGCAGGTTTTCATTCATATCCTCCACCTGGTCCAGTGCAATGGAAATCATATCCCTCATCTTTCCGATGCGTATGCCTTCGGTTAAAGGATACACCGGTACCAGCTTCTGAAAGGATGAAAGCTCATCCGGCGTTACGATTTCGATTTCTGCATTGGAAATCTGGAGCTTGCCGTAGTTGTACTCAATCCGGCCGTAGGCCAGCACATACGTGTCCTTCCGGAAGGTTTCCCCTTTCCAGGGCTGGTTGAAATACACCAGGGTCACAGCGCCGGTGCCGTCTACCAGAAGCACATTCAGTATGCTCATGCCCCGCCTTGGCGTGAGCATACGAATATCCGCCACCCTGCCGTAAATGACAGCCTCATCATCGGGCGAAAGCTCCTCCATTTTTGTGATTTTGGTCCAGTCCTGGTAGCGCCGGGGATAGAAGGATATCAGATCCTCCACCGTGGCTATACCCAGCCGCGCCAGCTTTTCCTTCATACTGGGCCCTACGCCCTTAATATATTGTACGGAATCTAATAAATGCATGAGGAAAACCTTTCCGAAAACAGAACCCGGAAAAAAGTGTGCCCGGGACAAAACAGCAATATCTCTATTTATTATATTCCTGAAAATTGATTACGTAAAAGACTTGCTTAAAAAAAGCAATTGTGATATATTATGAATGTTGCAATTGCGGAAGTGCAAGGAGGTGTAGCACATGGCTAACTATTGTGAAGTTTGCGGCAAGAAAACCGCTACGGGATTCAACGTATCCCATTCCCATCTGAAAACAAAGAGAACCTGGAAACCGAATATCCAGAGAGTTCGCGTACTGGTAGACGGACAGGTCAAGAGAATGAATGTCTGCACTCGTTGCCTTCGTTCTCATAAAGTAAACAGAGACATCTGATTTCTTTGCATTTTCAGCCGGCCAAAGCCGGCTTTTTTGCATGGTCTCTTTTCCGTCCCCGGAAAGGCATAGATGGTATGTAAATAAAAGGAGCGGTGAAATCATTGAACCTGTGATTTCACCGCTCCTTTCTCTTACCTTCCTTTAACCCAGGGGTGATTGGACCGCCGGTGGCCTATCCGCCTTCTGCCCCAGGGAGATACCACGTTTCTCGTGACAGGTCCCACCTTTTCCTTATGCAGGTCAGACAGGTCCCCTTCCACTTCCCGGTTATTCGCTTTTAGTTTTTTCGTCAGGGGAAGAAGCAGTTTCTTCAGCTTTTCCAGCACCTTCAACGCTTTTTCCATCCCTTTCTGCTGCTTCAGCCTGTTTCTGGCGGGCCCTTTCTTCAATCTTTGCCCGATATTCCTCAGCGGTACTCATCATATCTGCCTTTGCCTGAGTGGCCGCTTCCACAGCAGCATCCCGATACCGTCCTGCCGATTCCATGACCTTGTCAGAAATCTCCTGGGCTTTGGCCTGGGCCGTTTCCGCCTGCTCCTGGGCCTGGATTTTCAGCTTGTTGGCCTGGATTCTGGCCTCCTGCATCTGTACCCGGGCCTGGGCCTTCAGCTTGTCCGACTTCAGCTTCATCTGCTGGGACTGGATTTCAGACTGCCGCTTCATTTCCTCTGTCTTCTTCTGGAGCTCATCCATCTGCACCCGGGCCTGGGCCTTCATTTCATCAGCCCGGCGGGCTGCATCTTTTCTGAACTCCCTGGACTTGATGCGGGCAATGGCCTGCAGATCCCGAGCCGTCTTTTCCGCCGTTTCCTGGGCCACTTCCGATGCACCGAGGGCGGTGTACTTGGCTTTTTCGATCTGCTCGTCAGTGACGCCGGCCTTCTTCAGCGCATCCACCAGCTTATTTCCCAGAATACCGGCAGACTCGGTGAGCTGGCGGGCCAGCTTGTCTACTGCTTCATGAGCCTTTTCCGGATATACGTCATTCCAGTTCTTCTTCAGTTCGGCGGTAAAATCCTTCTTTTCATCGCCTAGAGGCTCATCCTTCTTCGGATTCTCCTCCAGTTCCTTTACATCCTTTTCCCCTTCCGCCTTTTCTTCTTCAAAAACGGCACGATAGGGTTTCGTATCATCGGGCATGCCGTCCTTGATCCAGCGCTGGGCTGCCTTGCCGATGCCGTAGGTCACAGAAACACCGATGGGAATCTGCATGAAGGAAATAGGAATCAGCGTGGCCAGCGTGGATCCCACCACCGTAGCCCCCAGGGAGCCGATAAAGGACAGCACTGCCTTCTGGTTCAGCTCCACGCCATAGACCGTACCGATTTTAGAAATCATGTACACCTCATTGGCCACCAGGGCAGCGGTGCCCAGAAGGGGAGCCGCCACAATGACTCCGGCCCGGCCCGCAGCCCAGCGGATGAGCCCTTCTGCTTCCTTATCCCGGTCATCAATGATGTTGATTTCCATATCAGGCTCCGGAGAATCCACATGGACTTCTTCCGTTTCCTCCGCAGCAGCCGGTACCTCTCCTTTTTCCTTCTCCGCCGGCAGGCCTGCCGGTTCCTTCTCAGCAGGAAGTCCGGCTTCCGCTTTTTCTGCCGGAAGGCCGGTCTCCTCCTTTTCCATGGGCGGCTTAGCCGCTTCCTTCACCTCAGGAGCTGCTTCAGGACGAACAACCGGTGTCTTTTCCATATCTCTTTCTTCGCTCATAGAAACCTCCCTGCCCGGACATCCGGGCCGTAAACCATGAATCTGCCAGTGTAAAGAATGGCTGATGTATGGTGATTTCAAACCATTACTTATCTCTATTATACCTAAAAACATAAAAAGCACCAATAGAAATTCTGATTTCACAGGCACCTGCCAGGCAGTCCCTGTCCTTTAAAATGAAATATTCCCTGACCGGCTATACTCCTCTTTCTATTTCTCCCCCTGATACCCTTTCCCCTTCTACCTGACTATGCATATAGAAACAGCCAATGCCAAAAGCCTTCTTGTAAATCCTGCAGGCGCCCATCCATGGAGCAGGAGGGAGGAGGTGAAAAGAGCCCGGCTGCTTCCCTTCAGTGCACTGAAAACAGAAAAGTCCCTTCGGCCCCCGAAATGAAAGCTCTGATGGAGGAAACCTCTTCATTTCATTCATGAGAAGTGCTTTTTCAAAAAAGGCTTCACCTCTCCGGTGAGGCCTTTTTGGCATGGTGTAAATGGATGGCATCTCGGAGATAAAAGCAAGAAAGAAGAAGGTCTTTCCCGGTGAGGAAAGACCTTCTTTTTACCAGTCTGTAAGGCCGCCGTCCACCGGAATGGCGGCGCCGGTGATGAAGGAAGCTTTCGGTGAGAGAAGGAAGGCAATGAGTTCTCCCACTTCTTCCGGCCGTCCAATGCGCATCAGGGGATACCAGTCCCCCATTTCTTTGCGGCTGCCGCCATAGTCGCGAAGCTGCCTGTCCAAAAGGGGGGTATCCACATCTCCGGGACACACCACGTTGGCCCGGATGTTTTCCACTGCCATTTCCAGGGCCAGGGAGCGGATGAAGGAAACCAGGGCGCCCTTGGTGGCGCCGTAGAGGCTGCACTGCACATTGCCCTGGAGAGCAGCGTCAGAAGCCACCGCCACAATGCTGCCTGCCGCCCCTCTCATGGCAGGGATGGCCTCCCGGGTCAGTTTCATGGCGCCGAAAACATTGACAGCAAAGAAATGCTCCATTTCCTCATCAGTCGTATTTTCCAGCAGTTTTTCTTCATAGATGCCGGCTGAAAGGACAAGGCCCGTGATTTTTCCAATGGCCGATGCCGCTTTCACCGCCTTTTGGCAGTCTTTTGTAACTGTCACGTCGCAGGGAACGTAAAGGCTTCCCCTGACCTGCTCCCGGGCCTTCTGTCCCCGCTCTTCATTTCTTCCCAGAAGAACGGGCCGAATGCCTTCACCTGCCAGAATTTTGGCAGTGGCAAGACCGATGCCGGAAGTGCCGCCGGAAATAAGAACTGTCTGTACCATGGAATTCTCCTTATTTGGCAAGAGAAGAAACGTAAACGAACTGGATGCCCTCTTTTTCCAGCTGGGGCACCATCTGGCGGAAGGCTTCCGCCGTCTTGGGTCGGCAGTGTCCGATAATCACGTAGGTGCCGTATTTCTGCGCCCGTTTGGCCGCTTCCCGGATCATGGCGGATATGGCCGCCACGTCGGCTTCATTATCTACGAAAAGATCATTTCTTACATAGGGCACGCCGTAAGAGGCCGCTGCTCCATCGGCAGCGGTGGTGGAATTGGTGCGGCTGTCGAAGAAGAAGAGATGGCGGTGGTGGAGCTCATTCATCACCACCTCCATGGTATGACGGTCGGTAGTGGCCTTGGAACCCTGGTGATTATTGATGCCCACCGCTTCCGGCACCTGGGAAAGGGAGCTCTTCAGAAGGCCCCGGATTTCCTCATCGTTCATGGAAGTCAGGATAACCTTGGATTCCATACCGATACCGGAAACCGATTCCATAGGCTGGTGAAGGATGACAGGAAGGCCATGGGCATGCCAGGACAGGGCAGCATCCCTGGTGTGCACCTGGTTCGGCATGACGGCCAGAGTCAGCGGAATGCCCAGGGATTCATAGACATGCTGGGATGCCAGGTCCCGTCCTGCATCATCGATGACCACGGCCAGCTTTCCTTTTACTGCTGAAGGTGTATTGGGCTTTGGCGAAGCTGCCGGTGCGGCTTTCAGGGGAGCTGCATTCTGTTTGGCAGGAGCCTTCGTATGTCCTGCATCCTTCTTCACGGAAGGAGCAGCGGCTGCCGGGGCCGCAGGAGCAGAGGAGGAAACAGAAACAGTGGATGAAGAGGTAGATGAAACAGCGGAGGAAGCCGCTTCCGTTGGCTTTCCCTGCAGGGAAGAAGGGGCCGCTGTGTTTTCATAGCTTTCCTCTTTTCCTGTAATTTTAGACACAATGGAAAGCAGACTGAAGGAAGCCTTTTCCCCCTTTTCCATTGTCTGGCTGCCGTCCTTTTTTTCATTGGAGGAAACACTGCTTCCGCTGCTTCCCGCCGGTTCTTCATCATCGGCCTTTACCTGCACCGTCACCACCTTATCCATGGCGGCTTTGATTTTTTCTTTCACGCTTTCCGGCGTACCCTGATCTTCTTTCGGCACCAGTCCCTGCATTTCCTTATCGTTAAACAGGTGGCCAATAGTGGTAACGTTCTGGGCCACCTCCGAATCAGGGGCATTGGTCATGCGGTCCGTCATATAGGCAGAACCCATAATAAGGGCTATAAAGAAGAGAAGCACCAGAAAAGGATGGCCTCCCTTCTTTGCCGCTCTCGTTCTCCGCACCCGCTTTTTTCCTGCCATGGTATTCTCCTCATGTATGAAATAGTAATCATCGAATTTATTTTCTATATTATAGCATACGGGAGAAAAAGGTTCAGAGCCTCAAAGTAGTCACCGCTTCGCCCTGGGTTATGGCCTGCTGCAGCAGGCAGGCTATGCGGAAGGACTTTGAAACGTAAAAAATACTGACCATGGACAGCCATAAAAAAAGGACTGCCCGGGCAGTCCTCTTTTTACATAGCCATCAGTAACCCTTTTTCTTATCCACTTCATTCAGCAGCTTCTCGCCGCGGCTGAAGGCGATAAAATTGGTTTCCAGAAGGAAGGTGAGCTTATTCCAGAAATCCGGTACCATGGAGGCAATGTGAGGGGTCATGATCACATTTTTCATGTCCCAGAAGGGATGATCTTCAGGAAGCGGTTCCTTGGAGAAAACGTCCATGCAGGCGCCGGCAATGTTCCCTTCCTCAAGAGCCTTTACCAGGGCCGGTTCATCCACCACGGAGGCCCGGGCAATGTTGATGAAAAGGGCCGATTTCTTCATGGCTTTGAATTTTTCCTCATCGAAGAACTTATCCGTTTCCGGTGTGGCAGGAAGAGCAGCGATGATGATGTCTGCCTTGGGCAGGACATCCATGATTTCTTCCTGGGTGTATACATGGTCTGCGAACATTTCATGGGACAGATGTTTCTTCACTGCCAGAATATGGGTTTCAAAAACCTTGGCCCGCTGGGCAATGGCCCTGCCAATGCTGCCGAAACCTACAATAAGGATGGTCTTGCCGAAAAGGGATTCCCCGTGGGGCCTGGACCAGGTATGGGCGCTCTGACTGCGGACGGCGTCAGGGATGCGGCGGAACCAGGAAAGAAGAAGGGCCATGGTGTGCTCCGATACCGCCCGGTCATGGACACCGTGGGAATTGGTGAGAATAATGGGCCTTTCCATCATACTGGGAGTGAGGAGTTTTTCCACCCCGTCAGACAGGGAATGAACCCAGCGCACATGGGGCGCTGCCTGCAGGAGGGGCTCCACATCCTGGAATCCCCAGAGAGCAATGGCATCGGCGTCTGCCACATGGGGCAGGGCTTCCTTCGGTGATTTGTAGGCTTCCACCACGGAGCCGGGCACCGCCTTTTTCAATGCATCGATTTTTTCATCGGATAACTTGTTAATCACAACCAGTTTCATAGGAATCAACCTCTTTCATTGAAATCATGGCAATCCTGTTTTCTGTATTATATCATACTGTGGGGGCCAGAAAATTCTTTTCGCAGTCTCTCAAAGGCGGAGTGCCCTGGCCGCCTTACTTCCTGTTTCCCCTTGGGGGAAATTCCCGAGCAGCGGGAAAGGATGTACGTTGACGGGGCTGCGCCCTTGGACACGCCTTCGGGGTGAAGGTTCATAGGGTTCATAGGTTTCAAAAGATTCAGAGGGTGGTGTCGGCTTCGCCGAAATATATAGCCTGCACAGTAAGCGAGCACCTTAATGCCCGACAGTAGCGCCGCAGGCGACGGAGGATAGCAGGATTTTCACTGAAAACCTAAGACTCTCCGTAGCCTGCTGTGCCTTTTACCATTTTGGTCTCTAAATCCCCGGCGGCCAATTGATGACCTAATATGCCATCGGAGCTGCAGAATGATCCGAGATAAACCACTCATCACAAAAAATCTGGTTAGTAACCCGATTATGGCTATTTTTTAGGAGTATTTCAGCACTTCAAAACAATAGAAAAAAGGTCTGGAATGAATCGTATTTATCGATGAATTCCAGACCTTAAATTCTTGGAGCCGGCAACAGGATTTGAACCTGCGACCTACGCATTACGAATGCGCCGCTCTACCAGCTGAGCTATACCGGCATGAACATATATATATTACAGGACGCCCCTGTATTTGTCAAACTCTATTTTCCCTCTCCCAGGAAGGGCAAATAAAAAATCCGCAAAAAGCGGATAAAAAAATGGAGCGGGTGAAGGGAATCGAACCCTCGTAACCAGCTTGGAAGGCTGGCGCTCTACCATTGAGCTACACCCGCATAAATGGTCGGAGCAGCAGGATTTGAACCTGCGACCCCTTGGTCCCGAACCAAGTGCGCTACCAAACTGCGCTATGCCCCGACAACGTAATTGATTATACCAGCAGACCTGCAATCTGTCAATGGATTTTTGGGGGAAAATTTTTATTTTTTCTTTTCAGCCTGTGGCATAACAGTAAACCTGAAGGAGCCTTTTCCTTTGGCACAAGGAAAAGGCTCCCTCAGGTTTGTGCCTTTGAAGAGAGCCTCCCCAAGCCCAGGGGCAGGCTCTTTGCAAGTCTTATATTTCACGTACAAAAAGGGGCTTCCTGTAAATCATTTCTTCACAGCCCCTTTTGATTTCAATAGTCTTCATCCCAGGCGTTGATATATACCGGTTCCAGTTCCATCATTTTCTTCTGGTCTTCGGTGAAGTGTTTTTTCAGAATCACTGCTTCATACACAAATTTCTGGAAATAATCTTCTGAGCACACAAAGTACCCGTTGTCCCCTACATCCTTGCCCCAGGAATTCTCGATTTTCCAGCGGTCCGGATTTCCTTTTTCGTCCAGATGGACGCCGGTGAGAAGCATGGCATGGGTGGCGGAGCTGGCGCTGTATTCCAGCTGTTTTCCCTTATCCATGTCCATGGAGAACCCGCCCAGAAGATCTTCATACCGCACGCTCACCGGGTCCCACACCCCTTCTTTTCTGGCGCCTGCCGCACCGGCATCGCAGGCAAACCACACAGGCTCTCCGGCTTTCAGCTGCTTCACGCAGAGATCTTCCATATCCTTCCCCGTAAGATTCAGCCCCTTCATATCCCGGCCTGCCATGTTTTCCACCCCGTGGAATGCGATGAGGCGGCCCAGAGGTTTATCAAAGGTAGGTTCATTGATGACAGCCATGTAGTCATAGAGAGAAATCCCTACGTACTTGTGATAGAAATCGAGGGGCGAAAGTCCCCGGTCCTCATGGAAATGGTTATCCTTATCGCGATAGGAGAAATCGAAAGTCTGCACCGGCTCGCCGAAGGCAATGCACTCTGCCTTATACACCTCTTCCATCATTTCCGCTTTTCTGGCGTAGGGATCCCTGCCAGCCTTCACCAGCTCCCGAAGCTCCATGGCATCCTTCCGGAGGAGGCGGTTCATGGCAGAGACGAAGCGGTCCGTATGGCCGGACTGGTATGTTTCCGGCTGCACCTGTTTCGGCACCACGCCGTACTTCTCCACCAGGTCCGCCGCCTCGGTCCAGTATCCCCCGTCGCTCATGCCGCGGAGCACATACTGCATAAGCTGTCCCTTCACCGGCGCATCTACATTTTCAATCACCATTTCAAGGAAATTGTTCGCTTTCTCCAGCTTGTCATAAAAGGAAAGGTAATTCTGGGACAGCTCAAACTGATCCAGATGGCACTTTTCCGCCACCTTCTCCCTGAGAATGTTCAGCGCCGCAAAAAGCCAGCAGCGCCCCGACTGTTCCTGGGCCGTAATCCCCCGGGTCTTCACTTCCACCGTAAAAGCGCCTTTCAGGGCCGCTCCCTTCCCAGGATGATAGGCCAGATTCATCATATCCGTCTTCGCCAGGGCGCCATGAAGCACCCGGGCATTTTTATCTGCTTCATAGGAAATATGAAACTGCTGAAGCAGGGTATCAGAAATATCTTTCATCGTTATTCCTCCTTTGGGCCGCTTTGCGGCCCGGATTCAGATGGTTCATAGGGTTGTGGTATCGCCCTGACGGTGCACAGCGAACACATTTTGCACTATGCGAACTGGATTTGTAAGGGAGCATCAGCGACCTGAAAATCCAGTGAGTCAGTGACAGCAGTGGATGAAGGAGCGCTAGCGACGCGCAAAATGTAGTGAGTCGTTTCCCCTTTAGGGGGCGATGAGTTTTATCATGCTGCCTTCGCTTTGTGATTCCTCTCCGGCAGTAAACGGTAAAGAGCGAAGCGTCGGTTTTGCGGGCCCAGCTCCTGCCCCGGGGAGAAGTGTTTCCCTTGCCCTCATTGGGGAATGCAAGGGTGGTTAAAGTTTCCTTTTTCCCCACGAAAAAAAGCTGAGAAAAAATGATTGAACCTTTTTTCTCAGCTTTTTTGACTGCCTGTTACGGCAAACCATCGGTCATGAGATGGTGGTAATGTTCCTGAATCTTTCTTGTCACCGTGCCCACTTTGCCATCGCCGATGGGCTTGCCATCGATGGCAGTGACCGGCACAATGCCGTCCTGGCTGTTGGTGAGGAATACTTCTTCCGCATCCATCATGTTGTCCAGACGCACCGGTTCTGCGCCGTCATCAATGGAGGTGACGCCGGCGGTGGGAGCTACACGGGAGAGCACCAGGGAGCGGGTAATCCCGGGAATCATGAATTCATTCTTCGCAGGAGTCCAGATGACGCCGGCCTTGACGATGCACACATTGGAATGGCTGGCTTCGGTGAGAAGGCCGTCTTTGATAAAGATGGCATCGTAGCAGCCTTTTTTCTGTGCTTCTGCCCGAGCCATCATATTGTTCAGCTGGTTCAGGGAGAGAATATCGCAGTGATGTCCGCGGTCATCATTCATGGTAATGCACTTAACGCCGTCCTGCACCTTGGCAATGCTGTCCAGGTTAATGGGCTTTGCATAGACCAGTACATTGGGGCGCAGCGCATTCCGGGAAGGAATGGTGAAATCGTGGTCGCCGCTGCCGCGGGTGACGATGATTTTCACATATCCTTCTGTAACTCCTGTTTCTTCGATAACCACTTCCACGATTTCCGTGAATTCATCAGGCGCCGTCACCGGACGGATGCCCAGAAGACGCATGGAGCGATACAGACGGTCCACATGGTAGGAAAGGGCAAAGGGATGACCCTGGAATACCCGGATCCATTCGTAGCAGCCGTCGCCGAACTGCAGGCCTCTGTCGTCAGCACTGATGATTTTGGAGAAATCATAGTAGAAATTGTGATTGTAGTAGATGGTAGTTTTTGCTTCTGCCATACCATTCACCTCCAAAGTAAAATGGGAATGCAGGAAATCCTGCCGGTGAGAACTTCTATTTTATTATATCATTGTCAGGCCTGTTTTTCTGCCTTCCAGGCCTTCATTTTTTCTATGAGCCGGGGCATAAATTCTTTCAGGTCCGCCACAACCGCATAGTCTGCCATTTCCATAATCGGCGCCTTGGGGTCCCTATTCACCGCAATGACAATGTCCGCGTTCACAGCACACATATGCTGCATGGCGCCGGAAATGCCAAGGGCAAAGTACACCCGGGGAGACACGCCTTTACCGGTCTGTCCAATCTGGCGGCTGTGAGGTTCCCAGCCCAGTTCGGAAATGGGGCGGCTGCAGCCTACGGCAGCGCCCAGAAGGTCCGCCAGTTCATGAACCATTTCCCATTCCTCCCGGCTGTGGAAACCGCGGCCTCCTGCCACAACGACTTTGGCCGTTTCCACAGGATTTTCATTCTTTTCGCCCTGGATGATGGATTTCAAAACAGTGCCCAAATCCTCTTCATCAAGGGTCACCGGCACTTCTTCCACCGTGCCCTGGCGGGACTCATCAGCCCTGGGATATTTGAAAATCCCCGGCCGCACAGTGCCCACCTGAGGCCGGAAAAGAGGACTTACAATGTCGGCCATAATGTTGCCGTCCATGGCAGGACGGGACCAGATGACCAGCCTTTTTTCCTTATCTGCCGAAAGCTCCGTCACATCAGCGGTGACACCGCATACCAGCTCTGCCGCCAGCCGGGGCGCCAGGTCTCTTCCAAAAGAAGTGGCTGCAAAAATAATGGTGTCCGGCTTCCGGTCTTTCAAGAAAGAAGCCAGTACCTTCTGATAGGCTTTCCCGTCATAATGGCAAAGGAGCTTATGAGTGAGCACATAGACCTTGTCCGCTCCCAGGGGAATCAGGGATGACGGGTCATCCTTCAGTGCTCCACCTACGAGCACCACATGCACCGTCTCGCCCAGCTCATCAGCCAGAAGACGGGCTTCTCCGACCAGTTCCCCCGTCACTTTCTGAATCCCGCCGTTTACGAGAGCACCAATTACATAAATTCCTTTATATGTAGAAAAATCCATCATTGCCCTCCTATACCAGATTCAGCTTCCGCATGGCGCCAAACAATTCTTCCACTGCCTCTGCCGCCGGCTTTCCTTCAATGCGGAGATTTTCCTTCTTCGGCGGCACCACAGGCCGCACCTGCCGCACCTGGGTAGGAGACCCTTTCATGCCGATACGGCCGGCATCCACCGGAAGGTCTGCTGCCGTGAGATTATGGATTTCCACTTCATCCTTCTTCAGGATGCCTTTAATGCTGGGATAGCGGGGCTTATTCAGCTCGCCGGTGCAGGTAATGACTCCCGGAAGCTTCATGTCCAGCACTTCCCGGTCATCGCCAAACTGCCGCTCCACCTGTACATAGCCTTCTTTTTCATAGGAAAGGCCAATGGCAGCACTCACATCGGAAATCCCCAGGGTCGCTGCGATTTCCGGCCCGATCTGGGCGGTATTGCTGTCGATGGATTCCATGCCGCAGAAAATCAGGTCAAAGGTGCCGATTTTCCGGATGGCACTAGCCAGGGTATAGCTGGTAGCCAGGGTATCGGCACCGCCAAAGGCCCGATCCGTCACCAGGTACGCCTCATCGGCTCCCATGGAAATGGCTTCCTTCAGCACCGCTGCCGCCTGGGGCGGCCCCATGGAAATCACAGTCACCCTGCCGCCGGTCTGGTCCCGAAGGCTCAGTGCTGCCTCCAGCGCATTCCTGTCCATGGGATTCAGGATACTGTTTGCATTATTTCTTTTCAATCTGCCGGTAGCCGGATCCACTTCCATCTGGGAAGTATCCACCACCTGTTTCACGCAAACCAGAAACTTCATAATAACCCCCTTTGCAACAACTCCAAGGTTTCCTTCTTTAGAAGATTTTATCTATTTTAGTATATCATATGAAAAGGGTCCGCGGCATACTTATTTATGGACGGCCGCTTTGCGGCCGAGGTTCAAAAGGTTCAGAGGGTTCAGAAGGTTCAGAGGGTGTGGAATCGCCGCCTTTGGCGGCGATTCTTTATAACTTTCCTGAACCAGCCCACTCTGTGGGCTGAACCCATCGGTCAGTGCATCAGCACATGACCCATAGAACCGGGGCGTCCAAAAGGCGCCTGAACCCGCCTGATTCCGGGAATATTGTTCCGAATTCCTTTGTACGACGGCCCCTTTCTTACTTCCGTCCTTCCACGCAGGCATTGCCCAGAAGGCCCTTCAGCGCTTCTTCCGCTTCTTCTGAAAAGTCCAGGAAGAACCTCGGCACCATGCGGATTTCCTGCCGGGTCCTCTGGATATGGAGGAATACTGGCGTGTTCCCGTGGTATTTCAGAAGGATACGGCCCAGGGCATCACTGACCATGTTATTTTCATGCCTTTCATCCACATAGAGATGGACCGCTGATACCGGCGGGCGCACTGTCTTATGGAAGAGAGAGAGGGGGATGATTTCGTCCGCCAGGATTTTGACTTCCCTTTCATTGGACTGCACCCGGCCTCTGATGCATATCGCTGCATCTTCGGTGAGCACCGGCCTTGCCTTTTCCCATACCGAAGGGAACACCACCACTTCCAGTTCCCCGTCATAGTCCTCCAGGGTCACATAGCCCATGGGGGCCCCCTTCTTTGTCATGGTGCCCTTCACCCGGGTCACGGTACCGCCTACGGTCACTGCCTTTCCATCATATTTGGCACTTTCCGAATTTAAACGGTAAATAGGAATGCACTGGGCCATCTGCTTTTTGTAGGCATCCAGGGGATGGCCGCTGACATAGAAGCCCAGAAGCTTTCTTTCCCATTCGATTTTTTCATTCTGCGGAATATCCGGAAGGGGCGGATAGATGATAGTTTTCGCGCTGTCCATGTCGCCGAAAAGGCTCACCTGTCCCGATTCCCGGTCTTCCCTCACAGACTGGGCATTGCTCATGGCCTCCGGCAGCACCGCCAGCAGCTGGGAGCGGTTGCGGCCCAGGGAGTCCAGGGCGCCGCAGCGGATGAGGCTTTCGCAGGCCCGGCTGTTCAGGCCCCGGCTGTCCACCCGTTCCAGAAAATCGCTGATATCCCTGAAGGGGCCTCCCTTCCTTCTGGCCTCAATGATGCCATTTACTGCATTTTCCCCTACATTCTGGATGCCGTCCAGTCCGAAGAGGATTTTATTTCCCTTAACGGAGAAATAGGCTTCCGAAAGGTTCACATCGGGAGCGGCGATTTCCACCCCTGCCCTTTTTGTATCGGAAATATAACGGCTCACCTTCTCCCGGTCGCCGATATAGCAGGTCATCATGGCCGCCATGAATTCCGGCCGGAAATGGGCCTTCAGGTACGCCGTCTGCCAGGCGATCCAGCCATAGCACACACTGTGAGATTTATTGAATCCATAGCCTGCAAAGTGGACCATGAGGTCGAAGACATAGTTGGCCGTCTTCTCATCCACCCCGTTCTTCAGGGCCCCTTCGAGGAAGGTATCCCTGTTCTTCTGCAGGATTTCCGGCTCCTTGTGGCCCATGGCGCGGCGCAGCATATCGGCCTGGCCCAGGCTGAATCCCCCCATGACAGAAGCGATCTGCATGACCTGTTCCTGGTAGAGAATGACGCCGTAGGTTTCCTTCAAAATCGGTTCCAATGAGGGATGAGGATACTCCACGGGGATTTCCCCATGCTTCCTTTTGATGAAATCTTCCGCCATGCCGCTTCCCAGAGGCCCCGGCCGGTAGAGGGCCACCATAGGGATCAGATCCTCGAACCGGTCCGGGTGAAGCTTCATGAGAAGGGACGTGAAGCCGGAGGATTCGGACTGGAACACACCGATGGTGTCTCCCTCGCAGAGCATGCGGCAGGTTTCCTCATCTTCCGTGGGAATACTGTTGATATCCAGATGGATGCCCCGGTTCTTCTCTATCATTTCCAGGGCATCATGGATGACTGTAAGGTTTCGGAGCCCCAGAAGGTCCATCTTCAGAAGGCCCAGCTGTTCCACCTGATCCTTTTCGTACTGGGTCTGGATGAAATTGTCCTGGGTGAGCTGGATAGGCACATAGTCGTCTACAGGCTTTGAACAGATCACTACGCCTGCTGCATGAGTGCCGGAATTTCTTGACAGCCCTTCCAGGTCCAGGCAGTGGTCGATGAGACTGTGCACCTGGGAATTGGATTCATAAAGCTCTTTGAATTCCCGGGAGCCCTCCAGTGTCTTTTTCAGTGTCACACCGGGACCGGAAGGCACCATTTTGGCGATCTTATCCACATCCCGAAGGGGCATATTGGTGACACGGCCCACATCCCGGATGACCGCTCTCGCTGCCAGGGTGCCGAAGGTAATGATCTGGGCCACCTGGTCCTTGCCGTACTTCCGGGCCAGGTAATCAATGACCTCACCCCGCCGCCGATAGCAGAGGTCCGTATCAATATCCGGCATGGACACACGCTCGGGGTTCAGGAAACGTTCGAAGAGAAGGTCAAAACGGAGCGGATCGATTTCCGTAATATGAAGGAGATAGGCCACAATGCTTCCTGCCGCACTGCCGCGGCCCGGGCCGATGGGGATGCCGTGGGACTTGGCATAATGGATGAAATCAATGACAATGAGGAAATAGTCGGAAAATCCCATGTGATCGATGACTCCCAGCTCATAGTCCAGCCTTTCCCTCTCCTTTCCCGTAGGATGGGGATACCGCTCCGGCAGCGCCTTCTCGCAGAGCTTCCGAAGATAGGTGGTGGACGTCTCCCCCTCAGGCACGTCAAAAGAGGGCAGCTTATGGTCCCCGAAGGTCAGGGTCACGTGACAGCGGTCCGCAATCTTTTTCGTATTTTCAATGGCGCCGGGATACTCTCCCAGAATAGCCTCCATTTCCGCCCCGCTCTTGCAGTAGAACTCATTATTGGCAAAATGGAAATGGTAGGGATCATCCAGCGTTTTTCCTGTAGAAATACAGAGCTTGATTTCCTGGCTCCCTGCATCTTCCTTCCTGGTGTAGTGGAAATCGTTGGTGGCCACCAGCCCAAGGCCGTACTCCCTGGCCAGCGATGCCAGCACCGGACGCACTGCCGCTTCTTCTGGAAGCCCGTGATTCTGGAGCTCGATGAAATAATTGTCCTTCCCGAAAGTATCCATATAGAACTGGATCACCTTCCGGGCCTTCTCCATATCATGGTTCAGAATGGCCTGGGGCAGCTCGCCGCCTACGCAGGCAGAGAGAGCAATGAGGCCCTTATGGTACTTTTGCAGCAGCTCATGGTCCGCCCGGGGTTTGAAATAATACCCCTCCGTCCAGGATTTGGAGCAGATTTTGATGAGGTTCTGATAGCCCTCATTATTCTCCGCCAGAAGAATCAGATGAGCCAGCTTCTCCTTCTCTCCCCCTGCCCGCTTCTCAAACCGGCTTCCCCGGGTCACATAGACCTCGCAGCCAATGATGGGCTTGATTCCCTGGGCCATGCATTCCTTGTACAGATACACCGCCCCGTACATGACCCCATGGTCCGTAATGGCCAGAGCCGTCTGTCCCATATCCTTCACATGGGACACCAGTTCCTTAATGCGGCAGGTGCCATCAAACAAACTGTATTCTGTATGCACATGAAGATGAACGAATGGATCCATGGTCCCTCCTGAAATCGATAAAACGTTTCTTTTTATTGTATCACAATGATGGGATAAGGGATTATAGGGAAAGGTTCTTAAGATGGATGGGCCTTCGGCCCAAGGGTTCTTAAGTTTGACGGCCTTTCAGGCCGAGGGTTGTGGTGGTGGCTTCTGGACACGCCTTCGGAGTGAGGGTTAAGAGGGTTCAAAGGGTGGTGGTGGCGGCTTCGCCGCAATTTTTAAAGGGGGCGCGGCTTTCGCCGCGGGTTGTGTAAAAGGGTTGCATCGCTTCCGCTCAGGGGGCGATGAGTTTTATAGTCCTCCATACCGGAGCACGCCCCTCCGCTCGAGATAACAATGTCGGCGTACACCCCTATCGTCATTTCGACCGAAGCGAAGCGGAGTGGAGAAATCTCACTTCACCATGGTTCATGAAGCATTGGGGCAGGAGATCTCTCGACTCAGAGCTTCATATTGCCTAAAGTCTTTACCACCCATACCGGCACGCAGCCCCGCTCGAGATGACGATGTCGGCGGACGCCCCTATCGTCATTTCGACCGAAGCGAAGCGGAGTGGAGAAATCTCACTCCGCCATGGTCCATGAAGCATTGGGGCAGGAGATCTCTCGACTTAGAGCTTCATATTGCCTAAAGTCTTTACCACCCACACCGGCACGCCTCTCCGCTCGAGATGACGATGTCGGCGGACACCATTGGACACGCCTTCGAACGGTCAGCCGACAATAGGAAGGCCCTTTGATGTGCAGGCTAAGGGAGGGCTTCGGCTGACTTGCGCATTCTATGCAGAATGCGCACATGAGGGTTCAAAGGGTTCAGAGGGTGGTGGTGGCGGCTTCGCCGCAGATTATAAAAAGGGGGGGCGCGGCTGGCGCCGCAGGTTGTGTAGAAGGGTTGTGTCCCCACAGGGGAAACGACTCACTATGATTTGTGCGTCGCTGGCGCTCCTTCATCCTCTGCTGTCACTGACTCACTGGATTTTCAGGTCGCTGATGCTCCCTTACAAATCCAGTTCGCATAGTGCAAATCATGTTCGCTGTGCATCGCTTCGCTCAGGGAGCAAGGAAACTAGAAAATTGGCCGCCTTTCCCATGGATATGCAAGGCTTTGAAATTTCCACACATCGAAAGCTGTCCCTTTAATTCATACATTTCTAATTTTTATTTAATATTCATATTTATCTGATACAAAACTCCCTATTTTTTAAGCACAGAGTCTGTGCTTTCCCGAGCCATCTTCAGATGGAGCCGGAAGGTTTTTTCTCGTCTTTGGCAGGGTGCCAAACTATTGGAGCATAAAAAGATGGGACTCCCGAGAGAGTCCCATCTTTTCTTAGTTCTTAGAAGAGCCGCAATTATTTCAGTTCTACAGTTGCGCCAGCGTCTTCCAGTTTCTTCTTCATTTCTTCAGCTTCAGCTTTAGCTACGCCGGTTTTAACTTCTTTCGGAGCGCCATCAACGAGAGCTTTAGCATCTTTCAGGCCAAGGCCGGTGATTTCACGAACAGCTTTGATAACCTGGATCTTCTTTTCGCCGATTTCTTTGAGAACTACGTCGAATTCGGTCTTTTCTTCAGCTGCTGCAGCTGCGCCAGCTGCCGGAGCTGCTGCTACTGCTACAGGAGCTGCAGCGGATACGCCGAATTTGTCTTCAATTGCTTTTACCAGTTCAGAGAGTTCGAGAACGGACATATTGCTAATGGCTTCAAGGATTTCTTCGTTTGTCATTTTTGTTTCCTCCATGGAATGATTTTTATGCGTATCGATTACGCAGATTCTTTCTGTTTACGCACAGCTTCGAGAGCATATGCGAGGTTCTGGATGTTGCCGTTGAGGGCACGGGCCAGTCCGGAAATAGGAGCCAGCAGGGTTGCTGCCACCATTCCGAGGAGCTGTTCTCTGCTTGGCAGATCTGCCAGTGCTTTGACAGCGTCCTTGTCGATGACTTTGCCATCGAGTACACCTGCTTTAACTGTGATTGCTTCGCTCTTGGTTTCCTTCAGGAATTCTTTCAGAGCTGCTGCCGGTGCTACGGGATCGTCCTTGCAGGTTGCAAGTCCGTTCGGCCCCTGGAGCAGATCGTCAAGGCCTTCAAGACCAAGTTCGTCAGCTGCAATACGAGTCAGTGTGTTTTTAATAACTTTGTATTCAACGCCGTGAGCCAGGAATTTACGACGCAGCAGTGTTGCGTCTTTCACTGTCAGTTTGTTGAATGTGAGAAGAACAACGCCCTGGGAGGAGAGTCTGTCTTTCATTTCTGCAACAACAGCTTCCTTTTCGGGACGAATTCTTACTTCGTACTTTTCTTCGCTCATGAGTACACCTCCTCTGCTATTGATTTATATTTATCACGTTAGCTAAAACGACCCCGCAGAGCCTGCGAGGTCGTGTACTGGCTTTCCAGTACTCAGCCTCGGGAGGCGGGCGCTTGCCCTTTAAAATGATTTACCGCCGGTCTTAAGCTAAGTGTAAATAGGCTTATTAAGCTTTTGGTGCTGCTACGCTGGAGATATCCAGATGGATACCAGGTCCCATGGTAGAGCTGATGGTCAGGCTCTTCATGTATACACCTTTTACAGAAGCAGGACGTGCTTTCTGAATGGTGTTGAAGATAGCCAGGAGGTTCTGTTTCAGTTTGTCTTCGTCAAAGGATGCTTTGCCGATGATAACCTGTACATTGCCTGCTTTGTCGGTACGGTACTGAACCTTGCCGCCTTTGATTTCGTTGACAGCCTTGGTAACATCCATGGTTACGGTGCCAACCTTCGGGTTTGGCATGAGGCCTTTCGGTCCGAGGATACGGCCCAGACGGCCAACTACAGCCATCATGTCCGGGGTAGCCACTACGACGTCAAAGTCCATCCAGCCCTGCATAATCTTATCGGCCAGTTCTTTTCCGCCTACGTAATCAGCACCTGCTGCCTTGGCTTCGTCTTCCTTGTGGTCTTTGGCGAAAACCAGGACTTTCTTGGTTTTGCCGGTGCCTGCAGGGAGTACGGTAGCGCCGCGGAGCTGCTGATCAGCGTATTTCGGGTTGATATTGAGATTGAAAGCAGCTTCGATGGTTTCATCGAATTTTGCGGATGCTGCTTCTTTGACCAGCTTTACAGCTTCGTCGAGGTCATAGAACTTATGACTGTCAACGATGGCTGCAGCTGCCTTCTGTTTCTTTGTCAGTTTTGCCATTGTTTCCTCCTATGTGGTCATTGGGGATTTACCCTGCCACGAACGGGTCAGTCTTAGTCTACTACTTCGATGCCCATGGAACGGGCTGTGCCTTCAACGAGACGCATTGCTGCTTCTACGTCGTTAGCGTTCAGGTCAGGCATCTTTGTTTCAGCGATTTCCTTGACCTGGGCTTTGGTGACCTTGCCAGCTTTTTTCTTGTTCGGTTCACCGGAAGCTTTTTCAATACCTGCAGCCTTCTTCAGAAGAACAGCTGCCGGCGGAGTCTTACAAATGAATGTAAAGCTCCTATCTTCATAAACGGTAATTTCTACAGGGATAATCAGGCCTACCTGCTTAGCAGTGCGATCGTTGAAGTCTTTAACGAAGGCCATGATGTTAACGCCTGCCTGGCCGAGGGCCGGGCCTACTGGCGGTGCCGGGGTAGCTTTGCCTGCAGCAACCTGCAGTTTTACAACTTTAGAAACTTTCTTTGCCATAATGTTACACCTCCTATCCGTATTGGGAATGTGGTAATTTCGGGCTGTAACGGGCCCTCCCACAGTGAGACTAGCCTAGTTCAAGACAGTCTCACAAGAGTATATTTAAGGAAGGGGTTCAAAAGAACCGGCTTCCAGCTCTATCGTAGTAGTGGTGCCGAAGTTGCTGATGTCAGCCTTGATTTTGGTCTTGTCATCGGAAACTTCCAGAACCACGGCGGTCCGATCTTCGAACACGCCTTTTGTTATGCGAATCCGGTCACCCGGTTTTACATTGATTTCATTCTTTGCTGCTTTGGTGCCGCCATGAATGATTTTTTCAGCTTCTTCATCGGAAAGAGGAATCGGCTTGGTGGTGGTTCCTACGAAACCGGTAACACCGGGCGTATTTCTGACCACGTACCAGCTCCTGTCATTCACTTCCATCCGGATGAGGAGATAGCCGGGGAATACTTTACGGGAGACAAGTTTTACCTTCCCGTCTTTTTCTTCTTCCTCTTCTTCCAGTGGGAGCAGAATTTCACGGATGGTATCGTCCATTCCCATGGAATGAACTTTCCTTGTCAGCGTATCTTTGACCTTATTTTCATATCCGGAATAGGTATGAATGACATACCAGCGGATATCTTTCTTGGCCCCTTCAGTAGGTTCGCCAATTTCGGTCGGAGCACTGACTTCAGCCTGATTTTCTGCTTTTACATTCTTGTTTTCAACTTCCATATCCGACATAGTCTCTCTCCTTTCAGCCCACAGCGTGTACTAACAATTTGGAGAGGCCACTGAATACGAAGTCTACTGCAACGATCAGGAATGAAACCAAAATCACGGACACGATGACGGCAATGGTGTACTGGACCATCTGGCGCTTTTCAGGCCAGATGACCTTTTTCATTTCCATCTTGGTTTCCTTGAAAAACCTGGTCCATGAAGCATTAGCTTCCTGTGCTTTCGCTGCCTGTGTCTTACGCTTCGCCTTGGCCATGCTCACACCCCAGTTTCAATCACTCAAAATTATTTGGTTTCTTTATGCAGAGTGTGTTTGTGGCACCATTTGCAATACTTCATCATTTCGATACGTTCGGTCGTATTCTTTTTATTCTTGTTTGTACGATAATTGCGGCGCTTGCATTCTGTGCATGCAAGAGTAATTCCTTCACGCATTCTTTACACCTCACTCAATCTTTCTCGGCCCGCGGCCAATTAACATGCTTGATTAGTATATCACAAGCACAATGCACAAGTCAACAGAAATTTGCAAACCTGGCATTTAAAAAAGCCGGGCCATCCCAGCAGGACTATTGTAGCATAGGGAGAAAGACTTTGCAAATATTTTTTTACAGATTGTTTCCATGGCAATAACCGGTATTTTATCTTTCTTTTGTATACTTGATTTTAAAAGTTCATTCCATGAATGAAATTTCAAAACCACCATTTTGACTGCCTTTTTTATTGTATTGCCCTGCGGGCGATGAGTTTTATAATGCCGCCTTCGGCGGTCACGTCCACATCAAGTATCATAATCATTCTTACCCTCGTACATACCGACTTCGCTGGATGGCGTCTCACTGGATTCGCGGGTCGCGGGGCTCCCCTATGAATCCAGTTCGCTTGCAATCGAGTAGAGATTATTCATCCCTCTCACACCACCGTACATACCGTTCGGTATA
>ERZ773276.379-NODE-379-length-52742-cov-10.734678_pt1 | contig 52742 bp, 49 predicted proteins | sample MGYA00511386_ERZ773276 | MGnify/ENA primary metagenome ERZ773276 (study PRJEB29015, sample SAMEA2737778) | human gut metagenome | biome: human gut; feature: human-associated habitat; material: faeces | place: China | collected 2012 ...
TGTGCCCGGAATGTGCCCATGTTCTCTATGGCTACCCGAATTGTGACCATCATTTTCAGGATGGCCGGTGTGTGAACTGCTACTGGGATGGCTCAAAGAGCGAGTACATCAAGAAACAGAATCAACAGGAGGAAACTGATATGCCTACAACTGAATGGCTGAACAAATACGAAGCAATTAAGGATAAATTGACCTGTAAAGATGACTTGGAGGCCCATTTCACTGAGAAAGTGATTGGGAATATGGGCGTGGATGTGCTGGACATCGGGGCCGTCCTCTTTCCTACCGGAACAATTTTCGCCTGCGATCCGCTGGTGGAGCTGGAGGACACACCGCCCTTTATACAGACAATCCCCGCCGGGACTTATCCCGTAAAGATCTGTGTGGTGCCCAGTGAGAAATATGGTGATCGCTATGCCTGTGTCAAGGTGGAAGTTAGCCAGGAAAAGCCTGTCCGCTATGAGCTGGGCATGACCGGCAAAGAGGATCTGGACGAGGAATTGGGCGAGGACGAGTATTTTGGCTTTGGCGTAGACGCTGGAATGGGCTGTGTTGCGGACATCCAGACCCAGGCGGCCTTCAAGACCTACTGGGCCAAGCGTTTGGAAGAAGACCCGGACATCGACCCCTACAACGACCTGTTCTGCGATCTCCTGGAGGAAAACGCCAAAGCCCACCCAAAATATCAGGGGGACTACGGCGACTGGCTCAACTGGACGGTGCCTGACACGGACTGTAATCTGCCCATCTTTGCCTCTGGCTGGGGGGACGGCTACTATCCGGTCTACTTCGGCTATGAAGCGAAAGGTGAAATCTGCGCCGTGTATGTGCGCTTCATCGACATTGAAGCCAGCTATAAGGAGCAGGCGTAAGGAGGGAAACAGCGATGGCATGGCCAAAACGGGCGCGGACAGTGAACTGGGAGAGCGGTGTTCTGATCTTAGACGGAGAAAAGCGATTTGAAGTCCCGGAGCTGACCCCAGAAATCATGGAGCAGCTGGCCGGTTACACCCTGGTGGGCTTTCATGTGAAAGGCTATCCGGTGACGGATGAACTGCTTGCCACCTTTGCCGGACATAAAAGCATGGTCAACTTCGGCGTGGAGGACGGCGCGCTCACTGATGCCTGTTTCCCCGTTTTTTCCGCTATGCCCAAGCTACGCTATCTGATGCTGGACGGCAACGCCGCCATCCACGGCAGCGGCCTGTCCGCCTTGCAAGGCTGCAAGCTGGACCTTCTGACGCTCAACCGCACCGGGCTGGACGATGCCGGTCTGCTCCAGGCGGTCTCCATCTCCAAGCTCTCCCACATCCAGATCGACCATACCGCCGTTACCTATGAGGGCCTGCTGGCCATCGCTGGCAACAACCGCATCGAGCCGGTGGCCCATGTGCAATTCACCAAGGAGCAGATGGAACACTTCTCCCAGCTCCAGCGGGAAAAGGCCAAAAAGCCCGTCCAGCTGGATGAGCAGGCAGCGTCGGAATGCCGCAATGTGTTGTCCGCTTTCTTTGCCGAAATGACAGAATGGGAGCAGTACATGGAGCAGGTTGGGTTTGAAGATGCCGAGGCTGTGCCCCGCCTGCTGGCGATCTGGGAGAAGTATGTGAGCGAAAAGCCCCGTCTGGGCTACCGGCCTCTGGCCCTCTCATACAGCGCCCAGGGCACCTACAACGGGGAAGAATTCCTTGACGCGGAACAGATCACTAAGAACAAGCTCTACATCTACACCAGAGAGAAAAATACCAGCTTTGACCGCCGCTTTCTCATGAAGCGCGTGGGCGAGGGTTGGATGATTGACGCGGTGCAGGAGCGGCTGGACGGCTGGCAACGGACAGGATTGTAAGGGAGGCATAATGGATGATATATAGGTTTACGGAAGTATTAAACGATCTTGTTAATTATTTTCTCCTTGGTGACATTTTGTTGCTGGAGGACTGGAAGCAGGCAAATCATCTTTCAGATGATTTAGCGATGGAGTTTACCACAAACGAAAGCGGCGACAGGATATTTGCCGAAGGAATTGTAATCCCAATGACCGGTATTGAAAACTATCCCTATACCATATTGTTCAATCTCTCTGGTGATAGACCGGAGCTGTGCAAAGAAAGAAACCGATTGCAGCTTAGAAAAAGTGGCTATTCCCTCAAAGTAGATCATAATATGCTGATGCTTTTTACATGGCCAATATTGGAACAGTTTACGCCTGAAAAGGTGAAAGATCTGATTTCTTACTATAGAGTGCATAAGAAGCCGATGATTGAGCTTGCAAATGGCTGGTATCATATCGAGATTTTGGGTGGAGAAACCTTGCAGGACGGGGACTATGAACCTACATTTGAGTTTGTGATACAACCAGCCACAAATGAAGAAGCCACCATAAATGCAGATATGAATTTTAGCTTTGAAATTACAAGCTCTGCTTATTAGTGAAACCTATCCCTACCGAAGATGGAAAAGGAGATCATGATATGGATTTATTGAAACAATGCCAGCAATGGTTTGAACAGGATGAAGCGCAGAAGGTAATCGACACCCTGGAAGCGATTCCTGCCGAGGAGCGCACCCCGGAACTGGACAGCGAATTGGCCAAGGCATATATTGCCGTTGCACATATAGGAGAACGGGAGCCTTTTGAAAAGGCGCTGGAACTTCTGGCTCCCCATGAGGAGTATTTTGCCGAAGATCACTGCTGGAATTATCGAATCGCTTTGGCCTATTACTGTCTGGATGAGGAAGGCCCCGCCCTGCGTTACTTTGAAAAGGCCCTGAAAGCCCGCCCCGGAGACAAAGATACTCAGGAGTACATAAACGATTGCCGCCGTCGTTTGTCCCTGCCCCGCTTTGAAAAGAACTTCCGTGAAAGGACGCAGGAAGCATGGGCAGCCTTTTCTCAGATTGAGGCAGAACTGCGTCAAATCATAGATACGGACGAAACACACCAGCGCGGCGAAGAACTGGTTGAAAAATGCGGGAATGCACTCAAGACGGCCCTGCGTGATACTTCCTTCGAGCTGGGCTTCAATGGCGAAAAGCATGAATTGATCCTCAGTCCAGAGGGGCTTCGCTCCCGCCTGTTCCCGTTGGTGTACTTCCAGAAGCAGGCCCCAGAATCGGTGCTTGAGCATTGGAATATCTGGGTAGGCCGCCAGCCCTGTGAGGGGTTCGAGCTGCGAGCTGGAGAGATTGAAGTTCGGGCTGAGGATGTGCAGATGTGGGCAGAGGAAACAGAGGATCATCAGGTAAGTCTGGTCCTTTACTGTGAAAAGCTGACCCCGATCTTGAAAGAGGACACAGACAAGGTCTGGTGGGCACTCTCTATGCTGGTGGATCAAACCATCGGAGAAGTTTCCGCTATCGCCTTTGTTGCTGGGTTTGATGTTTATGCTCAACCGAAAGACGAACCGGCCAAGCTGCTTTCCGAACTGCCGGAGTTGCTGCAAAGCATGGGGCTTTCTCTCTGGCGGGATGGCAGCGACTACTTGGAAAACAGTTATCTTGCCTATGAACTGGAACCGGTGGAGGACCCGGAGGCTGACTGGCGGCTGGATGTTTATACTGGAAGCTGCCGCCTGCCGGTGCTCATCAACGACTACCTGACTGCCCGCAGTGATATGGTGGATGAGTACCACAAGGATGGCATTGCCGCTGGATTCCTCCTGTACCCGCTGTCCGGTTTTACCGGTGAGGAACGAGTGAAAGCTATTCTGGATTTCCGGGATAACCTGCGGGATGCCATCCTACGGGATGCAGGAGAGGAAGCCGTGACCTTCCTGGGTGGGGCCACTGGTCTGTATTGTGGGTATCTGGATTTTATCGCCTGGGATCTGCCCGCTGTACTAACAGCGGCACAGGCATTCTTTGAGGGAAGCGACCTGCCCTATGCTCACTTCCACGCATTTCGGCGGGATGTGGGCGGTGTGCCGCTACTGGACGAGAAAGAACCGGAGCCTGATATTCATGAGGAAACTGGCTCCCTGCTCTCGACAGAGGATATTGAAATACTGGAGTCCTTTGACGAAGGAACTGCCGCTTACTTTGGGAAAATGCTCGACTGGCTGGAGAATTTTATCAAAAGCGGCGTAGAAGAAGGACGATTCAGCGAAAAACAGGCTCACCAGGATTTACAGATTGCCCTCTGGTATGCCTTTGCCTGCCTTAACCTGGACGATTACATCCACTACTACCGCGCTGCGGAATGGATGAAGGATTCGGAGAAAAACGCCACGGGCTGCGCTACCTGGTACTACCGGTATTCTGTGGCGTTGATGTATTGCGGCAGGCTGGAAGAAGCACTGGAATATGCGGAGCGGGGCGCTCTGGAGGAGCCGGACTACTCCTGGATCTGGCTCCATCTGGGCAAGCTACGGGCGCATTTTGGCGATAAATCCGGTGCGCTGGATGCCGTCAAGCAAGGATTAAAACTGGAACCGGGAGATTATGAGTTCCTGACCTTAAAAAAAGAGATCAAAGCCGGAGCCACCCTGGAACAGATGGAATATCATTGGATCAATCCCGATGCTGACCAAACGCTCCAGCGGGGACTGGACGAGAATGCGGATGATAAACAATGCGCCATAGCCTGCATTCGGGTGGACGAAGCGGGACTTGCCGAATTTTATGAACTGTTCCACCCAGAGCGGTATAGCTATAAGAAAAATTCCCCCTGCTGTGAATTCCAATACCCGGTGAAGGAACATCTTGTGGAGCTTTCCTTCCGTATGAACGAAGCTGGACTCTCCAAGATGGGAACCGACTGGCTGCGGCAGCTCAAGGAACGGCTGGACAGCGGTGAATGGCTAACCCACACCCCTGAAGGAGAACCAGAGGGCATTCTAACAGGTGTGTTTGTGGACCAGACCCGCCGCATTGGTCTTGTCTATCAACAGCCGGGAGACGATCAGTATTTTCAGATTTTCCTGAACCCGGACGGCACGAAGGCGGATGCCTTCTGGTCCTCAAGAAAAAACAGCGAGCCGGAGGTTTATTCGGAGGATGAGATGTCTGCGATAGAGCAGCACATCAAAAACACCTTTGGTGAGTTTGAGAATGTGTTCCATGAGCTGGTTTCCCCTGACATCCATGTGGACATCTGCGTTGTTCCTCCCTCTGATGAGCGGGACTATTACACACTGGTAACGATGGGCATGGGTGCTCACCGGATGAATGTGCCGGAGGAACTGGCGGAATACAAGCTGGAGCGAGCAGAGCTGGCCATCGCTCTGCCACCGGATTGGAAACTGGATGAGGAATCCCTGAAGGATGAGCGGTGGTACTGGCCGATTGGTCTCTTGAAAGTGTTGGCACGCCTGCCTATTTCCAACGATACCTGGCTGGGCTTTGGCCACACAATGGATAAGCAATCGCCGTTTGCAGAGGATACGGAACTCTGCGCCGCACTTCTGGTAGGTCCGCAGGATGTTGTCTGGAACGGAGGTGAAGTCTGCACTTTGCCGAGCGGCGAGGAGGTCAACTTCTATCAGGTGATCCCGCTCTATCGGAATGAGATGGAGTATAAGATGGAGCATGATGCGGACGCTCTGCTTAAAAAAATGGCAGGCATCAGTTTTGTGGTTAATCCCACCCGCCAGAATGCCATCACCAGAGGAACGCTTGCAGAGGAAGAATTCACCGGCGATATGGACGATGCCGCATGGCACCTGGAATCCATTCAGGAAAAGGGCTTGCCGGTGAATGAGATCAATGCCTACAACCACATGGCAATCTATCTGCGCTGGTGCATAGAGCATGATCTGATGAGCGCGGAATTTATGGAGCGGTACTGGGAGCAGGTGCAGCCGTTTATGGCAGATCTGAGCCGCGCCGATCTGCGTGGCTTTATCCGGGACCAGCTGAAAGGACAGCTCTTTGGGGCGCTGTTCAACAAGGAGGGCGCAGCCTTTGCTGGATATTACTACGGCGAGGCGGATAGCCCGTACTTCCCCAGTGACATTGATAACTATGCTTTGGAGTATTTCGGTTCAGAGCAATATTATTCCGATAAGTTCCAGGATGAAGCCTATCTGTTCATCCCATTTGATGAAAACTATTATCAGGCTATGGCAAAAGTCATGGAAAAGCGGTTCGCCAACTGGCAGGGACAGAGTTTCGATGAGGCCACTCTGGAGCCTTCAGACCTTGCGGAAGCCATGATGGAATATCTGGACTGTGAATGTACCTATTTCCCCTCAATGACGGATGATGACCCCATCATGTCGGCATATAACTATGCCAAACGGGAAAGTGTCAAAGAGGGCTTTGTGCCGGTTCTGATTAAGGCGGATGACGAAATCCTGTGGGAATGCCTGATTATGAATTCTGACCCGGACAGCGATGGCGAGGACGACTTTGCTTTCGACCCGGACAAAGTTGCCGAATACCGGAAGAAAATGCTCTCCGCCCCTGTCGAGAACAGTAAGGCAGTCCTGGAGGAAATGATTGGGCAGCGCAAGGAAGAAGCCGAGGATGACGATATGGACTGGGATGAGGAGATCCTGGGCGAGATGGAGGGCGGATATGATAACCGTCGTTTTTCAAGCTACTGGAATTCCGATAATAATATGACCTATCCTCTCATTCTGGCTAAAATCCCCGTGAAGAATCCTTGGGAGATTTTTGCCTATCTGCCCTTTGGTGGCTGGAATGAATGTCCTAACACGCCAGAGTTAATGGCAGTTGCGAAATACTGGTTTGAACAGCATGGGGCGGTGCCCGCTGCCATGAGCCACGACGAGTTGGAGTTCCTGCTCCCGGCTCCCGTTCCCGAGGAGAAGGCTATGGATGCAGCAGTGGAACTGTATGGCTTCTGTCCCGATGTGATTGACCAGGGGCCGGAGGACGCCACCGTGGGCGCTCTGGCCGATGTGCTGCGGCAGTCCACTGTTTGGTACTTCTGGTGGGATTGAAAGGAGGATTTTTGTGGGATACGATGTGAGTTTTCACCCGATTTCACCAGAGGAAATGCGGGAATGGTATTTTACTCCCTTAACCTGGATACAGCAGGGACAGGAGGAAAAAGTGCTGGCCCTTGCCGCGCAGCATGGAATGGAGGATTTCTATGCCGAAAAATATCTGAATACCTTGCGCGTTGGGGCTGAAACGGAATCTAACGAGCTGTTTGACAAAAGCCACGGCTTCTATATTGCAGTAATCCAAGGTTTTTTCCGAGATTATTATTACACCAGAGGTAGTGCCTTTTCGTTCCTGGTGGAACAAAAGCCAGAATATGCGCGGTACTTCACCTCATGGGAACAAATCACTCCTGTTTCCTTTCCAAACCCCATGCAGAACCGAATCATCGAAAACTATTGCTCCGGTGTATATCTGTCTCCAGATCAAGTTATACAACTTCTCAAAGACATGGAGCAGGACCCAAAAGTCCTTGAAGATCTGGAGGGGCTTTGGAGCAATGGACAGATTGCTGTGCTGAAAAAAGCACTTTCTGCTGCTGCAAAGTCAGGAGTCGGTCTGTTGGAGGCCACTGAAGTGGTAGAGCCCAACCCCATCAGCCCGAATGAGAGCACAAGCTACTCTAACCTGTACCACTGTGATCGGGACGGGGTATATCTCTACATAGATGCCGTCAGTGGTCAATTAGCGGATGCGATTGGGAAAAACGAAGGATAGATTCTCTCTATGAAAATGTGTGGGCATCTGTGGGAAGAACCAAAATAGGCAGCTACCCACAATATTGATTATCGCAGAAAAGCTCACCGTTTCGGTGAGCTTTTCTGCAATATTTCATAATTTTTTTATTGCTACCACTGGTTGCCGAATTGACATAGGTGGGGTGGTAGAGTGGCTACCACAGAAAAAATAGAATGAAAGTGAGGAGGTTCACTATGAAGTTACCCGAAAAGATTCAAAGGGAACGAAAAAAGATGGGACTGTCCCAGGAGAAACTCGCAGAAAAAATAGGAGTATCAAGGCAGGCCATCACAAAATGGGAGAACGGCTTGGCATCCCCTGAACTGGAAAAAATCGTCTCATTAAGTGAATGTTTTAAGGTATCTACTGACTATTTGTTAAAGGACAATATTACCGAGCCGACCCCACCACAAGAATCTGCATTGAAAGGAAACAAGCGAATGTCATGGAGAACGTGGCTTGGAGGAAGTTTGTTTGGAATATCGGCGCTGATTATATTTGTATTATGGCGACTTTCTGTTCGTTTTCCTATTTCGGGAATGACCGGAAACGGTGTCCATTTAACCGGATTTAGTGGCTTTCTTGGCTTTCATGGAATTTTACATGAAAGCTATGTAATAGTTGCGATTGGAATAATCGGTTTGATACTTCTGATTACTGACTTTATCCGCATAAAAAAGAATAATCGCTGATGACCGGACAATGCAGAGTTGATCTTAAACTGAATAGGTTTATTTCGGCTCGGCAGCATTGACCTGTCGGTAGAAATACATATATTTGAATTAAGAAAGGGAGTGATGCTGCCGGTGTGCCGTCCGTTTGTATGGACAGGAGTCTGATGCACTATGCAATACCTCAAGAAGCGCATTATGCTGTTCCGCTGTCTTTACGCACCACGACACACGGCTTACAAGACAAAGAAAATCATCTTTATATGGAAGTATGGTGGCCGGGAGTATTGTTCTAAAAGCGAAAAGCCTCCACCTGCCAAAAGATGCTTTTTCTGCGGACTTTTTAATAAACGACTTGGAGCGGTCGAATTTGTACTGAGTTACAGATTCGGCCGCTTTTTGATTTGTTCTCGACTACTTGGTCACTGGTGTCGAGCACCACCACTTCCGATTTGTTTTCCACAAAAAACAAATCGGAGGTAACAGAGGTGCAAAATTATCGCAAAAGCGACTATGCGATAAACAAAAACAGCCCAAATATCGTTTATCGCTTTCATAACGAAATCATAGAAATCACACTGGAGGATTATCTGAAGGAGAATCCTGACAAAACGGAACATGACTTTGCAGAGCTGAAAGCCCTGTCCGATCAAATTTACTATGAGCAGGATCGGGCAGAGAGCGCCCAGACCCGCAAGGATGTTTCGATCCACGGTTTGGAGGAAACGGAGCATTGTGCCACTCGCGCTCTGGATGAAGAATGGGAAGAACGAGTTGTTGACATACAGAACCGCAAGTATGCCTGGAAAGCCCTGGAGCAGCTTTTTACAGTGGGCGCTTTGACCGAGGTTCAGAAACGGCGATTCCGGCTTCATGTTTTTCAGGGACTCTCTACCCGGCAGATCGGTCGCATGGAAGGGACAAGCCATCAAGCCGTTGCCAAGTCCATAAACCTGGCGATTGCCAAACTTAAAAAATATTTTGCGGCACAGGGTTGACACCCCTGCGGTTTCAGGACGATAGGTGAAAGGCATTCTTTCGAGTGTTCTTCTTTCACCTGTACCTTGACAACCGCATACTCATTCATCAGTAACATCCCCCCTTTCCAGCTCGAAGAGCTAAAGCCGATTCAGGGGCCGCGCCATGATATACGGACATGATGAGCAGATCCCACCTGATTATCATAATTGGTCTTGCATACAATCCTGTCCTGTATGAGCGAGTAACGGCAGCCTGTAAAAACCGGGCAGCACCCGGCGCGGCCATGACCGGAAAGGGGCATAATGGTACTCCTGTCCAGCCACAGCCCTGCTTAAGATCAGAGTAGTCCATAACATTTGGAAACCATCTGGTTGCAGGATCACGCAATGGGGGCAGCTCGGAGAGATCCTCGGAGGGGTGAGATTCCCGTGGGCCGGTTCGCTGCCGGTCACTGATGACTTCCCAATATGTGCGGGGTGTCAAGGACAAATGGCACATAACAAGAAAACAAATCGGATTTTGTATTTCGCCGGAAATGGGGCAGGTCTTATGGCCTGCCCCGTTTTCCGGCTTACTTAATATTCAGGAGGTCAGTTTATGCGAAAGGCTATCCGGCGTGGCGATCTGTTCTATGCAGACCTGAACCCGGTGGTCGGCTCCGAGCAAGGCGGCATCCGCCCTGTCCTTGTTATCCAAAATGATGTGGGGAATCACTTTAGTCCTACCGTTGTTGCAGCAGCCATCACCAGCAGAAAAGCGAAGAACAGTCTGCCTACCCATATCCTACTTGAGAATGTGCCGGGGCTTGCGCCTACCTCTCTGCTTCTGTTGGAACAACTGCGGACAATAGACCGGAAGCGGCTCCGTGGTTACATTGGGCGTATCAGTAAAGAAAAAATGCTGGAGGTAGATGCAGCCCTGGCAATCAGCATCGGCATAGGATACCCCAACGAAAGGAGGACTCACAATGTATGAAAATGACGGCGGCCTACTCTCTCCCAGAGATGCCTACCGATTGATGTTAAAAGACTACCCGGATGTGATGGACATTGGTCAAATGTGTGAGGCGCTTGGCGTCAGTACAAAAACCGGGTACAAGTTACTTAAAGATGGGAAAATTGAGTACCTTAAAATTGGACGGGCTTACCGCATCCCCAAAGCCCACATTCTTCGTTATTTGAAAATCACCTGCTCCACTTTTGCGGAGTAGCAGGCTATGGTGTCGATCTTCACCGGATAGACGCAGAAAGTTAACAATTCTGACGCGGATTTACCTGGAGTTTTGTTCTGTCCGATGATACAATAAAGGTGTCATTGGTAGGTGAACTCAATACCGCAAAAGGAGGAACAGATCAGTATGCCAGCGGTACACCTGCAAGAAAACAGCAAACTAATCTCCGGCCATGTGGCCGAGAAAAAAGGGTATCTCTATTGGGTTCTAAACCTTACCGATGAGAACGGTAAGAGAAAGCCCAAATGGATTCCCACCCATAAGAAAGTCAAGGGCAATAAGACCTGGGCAAACAATATGCTTCCCACCATCCGAAAAGAATGGACGGAAAAGCTGCTTCAGGAGGCTACGGCCTCACAGCAGTCGGCTTCTCCGTCTGGCCCGTCATCCGCAGCGATTTCCTTTGTGGATTTCCTGTACCAGTGGCTTGAGTACAAGTACAAGTCTGCTACCGGACGGGTGATGGACAGCAAGCCCATTGAACTCTCGACCTATTCGGGATACGAACAACAGCTTAACAACCCCATCGCCCCGTATTTCCGAGAGCATCCTGTCGCCCTTTGTGACCTTACCAAACAAGATATTCTCGCTTTTTATGAGAAAGAATTGGAACGGGTCAAGCCGACCACCGTTAAACATTACCACGCTCTGATTCATGGGGCGTTGAATTATGCGGTTGACAAAAATCTGATTCCAAGCAATCCGGCTGACCGGATTATCATTTCCAAGCCTGAACCCTTCAAGGGTGACTACTACCTGGATTCGGAAGTCCTGAATCTGTTTGAAGTTATCAAGGGGCATAAGATCGAGCTGGTAGTTCTACTGACTGCTTTTTACGGCCTGCGCCGCAGTGAGGTTATCGGTTTGAAATGGAGTGCCTTTGACTTCAACCATAACTGCTTCTCCATTCGGCATACGGTAACAACCTGCAATGTAAAGGGAGAGCGGGTCACGATTAAGAAGGACAAGGCAAAGAACAAATCCAGTCTGCGGACTTATCCATTGATTCCTTTTTTGAAAGAACGGTTGCTGGAGGCCAAGAAACAGCAGGAAGAAAATCGCAAGCTGTGCGGGCGCGCCTACAACAAAGAATATCTGGGATATGTCTGTGTCGATGTGATTGGCAATCTCATTAAACCCAACTATGTGTCCTCGACCTTTGGGAAGTTGCTTGCCAAGAACAATTTACGGCACATTCGTTTCCACGATCTTCGCCATACCTGTGCCTCGCTTTTGCTGGCCAACGGTGTTCCGATGGAACAGGTAAAAGAATGGCTGGGACACAGTGAGATTTCAACAACGGTGGATATTTACGGGCATCTGCAATATGCCACGAAAAAACAATCCGCCGCAGCCATTGAGCAGGACATTGTGGCGCCCATGCTGCAAAATCTATCGGCGGTTTCTCCATAAAAAGGAAAGAGGTCTACCAGCTTTTCGCTGGCAGACCTCATGGCGGAGATGGAGAGATTCGAACTCTCGCGCCGGTTTTGAGCCGACCTACCGCATTTCGAGTGCGGACCCTTCAACCGCTTGGGTACATCTCCAAATTTATGTTATATCCCTGGTCCCGACCCGCCGACCAATTCAGCCGGTGGAAATCGGGAAGAACAACAGGATAGAACAAGCAACATTATTCAATTTGAACTCGGCTGGAACCCGCATGGTTCCAAGGGTTTCAGCCGTTTGGCACTCCGCATAGGAAACCTGATTTCGAATCATTACACCAACTTGGATGATGACGGTAAATCAGGGACGATAGCGGTAACTACGGAACCCCAAAACATACCTCTCAAAGTGGGCGTCAGATGGCTGCTCTCATTATAGCCATTTTCCCGCAAAATTCAAGCCGTGGAAATTGGGAAGAACAACAGGATAGAACAGACCCCAATTCACGATTTGAACTTGCCCGCAAACCCGCATGGTTACTGGCTTTTCGGCAGTTCGGACTTCCAAAGTGAAAACATGATTTCGAGTCAGCCCCGTTATGACCACTTCGATACCGCTGCATACTCAGTTCGCTGTTATCAGCCAAACTATTATGCCATAACTTTTTGCGTCTTGCAAGGTCTTTTTTCGCATTCGGGGCATATTCTGTGCGTATGAAGACTGTCTATTTATCGGTACGCCTGAAAAATTACGAAAATGCGCTCGCGCTGGTCGGTGCGCCGCTCGCCGAAACGCCGGAGAACGCGGACGTTTTGCTGCTGCCCGGCGGGGGCGACATGCACCCGCGCTTTTACGGTCAAGCGCTGAACGGCTCGGAATATCTCGACGAAGCACGCGACGCGCGTGAGCTCACGCTGATTGACAACTTCCTGTGCGCGGGAAAGCCTGTCATCGGCATCTGCCGCGGGCTGCAAGTCCTCAACGTCTATTTTGGCGGCACGCTGCGTCAGCACATCGAGGGCCACAGTCAAATTGACGGCGTTGACCGGCTGCATGCCATCAACACCGCGCCGGGCCTTCTGCGCGAGCTGTACGGCACGCGCTGCACGGTCAACAGTGCACACCATCAGGCCGTCTGGCGGCTGGGGACGGGGCTTCAGGTCTTCGCCTGCGCGGAGGACGGCACGGTCGAGGCCGTCGGCCACAGGACGCTCCCCGTCTTTGCCGTGCAGTGGCATCCTGAGCGGCTGTGCGGCGCGTTCACGCGGCCGGAAAGTGCTGACGGTGCAAGGCTTTTGCACGCTCTACTCAGATAACATAAAAAAGTGCAGAAAAATTCTGAAAAAACGTTGACAAAACGGGACACGGATGCTATTATAACAGAGCTGACGATTTTTGCGGAGGGCGCATGCAGGTGTAGCACAATGGCTAGGGCACCAGCCTTCCAAGCTGGGGATGCGGGTTCGATTCCCGTCACCTGCTCCATTCAATTCGCGCCAGTAGCTCAGTTGGATAGAGCAACTGCCTTCTAAGCAGTAGGCCGGGGGTTCGAATCCCTCCTGGCGTACCATTTACAAGGCGCCCCTCAGCAAAGCAGCAAATATCGCACGGATACAGAATATGTGGTGGGTGTAGCTCAGTTGGTTAGAGCACCGGATTGTGGTTCCGGGTGTCGAGGGTTCGAGTCCCTTTACCCACCCCACAAAAAGAGAGGGATGGGATTTGGCCCCAGCCCTCTCTTCCCAATAGGGGTGTAGCCAAGCGGTAAGGCAAGGGACTTTGACTCCCTCATTCGCTGGTTCGAGTCCAGCCATCCCTGCCAGATTTTTACCGCTTCGGTGGTTTGGAATAGAATATGCTTCGTTAGCTCAGTTGGCAGAGCACCTGCCTTTTAAGCAGGGTGTCCGGGGTTCGAATCCCCGACGAGGCACCAAAAAAGAGATGGCTTTAAGCTGTCTCTTTTTTTGGATTCCGTTAGAAATTAAAATACTCGGGGCAAATAAACACCTCAGGGCAGCTTCTCTTGCCGCTCTGCGGCAATTCACCTTCTGTCGCGGCAGAAAACGAATTTGAATTTATTTCGTGCCGTGCGCGGCACGAAACTCTACGAGGCTTTTCATTCTACGCCGCCCGCAAAGAACCTTTGCTTGTCTGCTCGTGGCTTTTTTGCTATGATGTGAGCAGCAAGGGAGGTCGATCTATGTCTGATTTCAGTTCCAACCTGCGGCGGCTGCGGAAAAGGGCAGGTCTTTCGCAGGACGCGCTCGCGGAAAAGCTCTCCGTCGCCCGCCAGACCGTTTCAAGCTGGGAGCGCGGCAATTCCTACCCGGACCTTGACATGCTGGTGCGCATCAGCGACGCGCTCGCGACCGATCCGAACGAGCTGCTTTACCCGAATCAAAAACGCAGGAGCGGCGGCGTGAGCCGCCTTGTGGACGACGACTTTTTCGGCAAGCTCACGGTCGTCATTTGGATCGTGGGGTTCCTGCTCGGCCTGTCCGCCGGCAGTCAAGGCTATGCGTCGGGGCCGAACAACATCTCGTGGCATTTCGTGTTTTCCGACGCGCTGCGATGCTGGGCTCCCGCATTTTTGACCGGCATGGCGTTTCTCGGCCTTCAGAAGATCATCGACCTTTTGAAAGAGCGCGGCGAGTGAGCGGGCATTCTTTGCCCAGAATCTTGCCATTCTCCTCAAAAACGGCTATGATGGACTTACTTTACATGAACAGGAGAAGCGCATTGAACATCACGACCATTTTATTCGACCTGGACGGAACGCTGCTGCCGATGGATCAGGAGGCGTTCACGACCGGATACTTCAAGCTCCTCGCCAAAAAGCTCGCGCCCTACGGCTACGAGCCCAAATCCCTCGTCGACGCCATTTGGGCGGGCACGGCGGCCATGGTCAAAAACGACGGAAGCTGCACGAACGAGCAGGCCTTCTGGAAGAAGTTCGCGGCGATCTACGGCGAGGAAAAGTGCCAAAGCGACCAGGGCCTTTTCGAGGATTTCTACGCCAATGAGTTCAACGCCGCGCGCGACATCTGCGGCTTTAATCCCGCGTCGGTGGAGACGGTCCATAAGCTCAAAGAGTGCGGCTACCGCGTTGCGCTGGCGACGAATCCGATCTTTCCCCACATGGCGACGGAGAACCGCATCCGCTGGGCGGGCCTTGTGCCGGAGGATTTTGAAATTTACACGACCTACGAGGCCTCGACCTTCTGCAAGCCGAATCCTGCTTACTACCTCGAGGTCGCGCGCACGCTCGGCGTCAAGCCGGAGGAGTGCCTGATGGTCGGCAACGACGCGACCGAGGACATGGCTGCACGCGAGGTCGGGATGGATGTCTTTCTTTTGACCGACTGTCTCATCAACGCGAAAAACCGCGACCTGAACGCCTATCCCCGCGGCGATTTTGCCGCGCTGAACGCTTACATTGACGCACTGCAATAAAAAACTGCTGCCCAAACGGGCGGCAGTTTTTACTTTTCGAACACTACTTTCTGCTTTTCCCGTTCTGCGCGGTGACGAGGCGGAAGATCGTGGACACCAGCAGGATCGCCACGGCGATGCTGCCCGCGACGCCCGCGGTCTCAAGTCCTTTGTGCACCGCGGTCTGCACATCGCCGCCCAGGCCGAGGCTCATCGTGTAGTAAATGCCCGCGCCCGGCACCAGCGGCAGGAGCGAGATGACGAGGTACGACGTGACGGGGTATTTGCGCGAGCGCGCCATAAGCTCAGAATACAGCGCCGAAACGACGGCGGCGAAGAAATTCATGCTGTAAATGCTCATGCCCAGATCACGGCAGAGCAGGTACGTCATCCATGTGAACACGCCGCCGAGAGCGCAGAGAATGCTGCCCCAGTCGTGCACATTGAAGAGGATGAAAAAGCCCGTACAGGCGACGAAGATCATCACGGCCTGTGCCCAGGCGGGATAGCTCGCTGAGCCGGACGCGACCGTCAGCCCGTATACGCCGGACGTGACGCGCCATGCCGCCGCCGTGCCGAGCGCGATGGCGAACGCCGAGAGAAGCACCTGCACGATGCGGTTGATGCCGGAGTTCGTATCGCCGTAAATGATGTCGCGCATGGAGGTCGTGATGAGAAGGCCGGGAACCAAGATCATTAAGGTGCCGATGATGACAAAGTCGATATAGTCGACCAGATGGAAGCCCGCGGCGAGATACGCCGGCACCGCCATGGCGAACGCCTCGACGATGGTGCTGAAAAACGGGTTCGTCTCGCGCCTGTCCATCTGGCGCGAGACAAAGCCGATGATGAGGCCAAGAAGGCCCGCGAACAGGCTGTCGCGCAGCGTGCCGCCAAACACCGGGCAAAAGCCCGCCGCGGCGCAGAAATTGCCCAGGTAATAAACGGGCACCGAGTAGTGCCGCCGCCCCTTGAGCGTTTCGTCGAGCCACTGCGCGGCGACGCTCGGGTCAGGCGTTTCGGCGCAGATGCGGCGCGAGAGCGCGTTGAGCTTTTCCACCGACTCGAGGTCATTGCCGTGAAAGTCGACGCGCTTCATCACCATCAAAGGCTTGCCGTTGGCCGCCTCGAGGCTGACCATCACGCAGTTGGGGATGGAAAATGCCTCACATTCAATGCCGTAGGCGCCGATGATGCGGCGTATCGTCTCTTCGACGCGGAACGTCTCCGCCCCGCTGAGCGCCAGATGATAGCCGACGCGCGCGGCCAGATCGGTCAAAAGGTAATAATCCATAAAAAATCCTCATATTTTTGGGAAATTTGCCGTCAGCGGGCCTTATATTACAGCGAAACGACCGTCCTGTCAATGCTGACAGGGCGGTCACGCAAAAAACATTTGCCATTTTGCCGCGGCGGCACTATACTGGTGCTCGGTCAAGCGGAAAACAGAAGGAAATGAGAGAGATCATGGGAACTACAGTCAAAAAGCATGAGATCGACATGCTGCACGGCTCCATCTGGAATAAGCTGCCGCTCTTTGCCCTGCCGGTCGCAGCCACGGCGATCTTGGAGCAGCTCTTCCACGCCTCGGACGTCGCCATCGTCGGCAACTTCACGGGCGATGCGCGCACAGTCGCCGTCGCGGCGGTGGGCGCAAACGGCCCGATCATCGGCCTCATCGTCAACCTTTTCATCGGCATCGCGCTCGGCGCGAACGTCGTCATCGCGAACGCTATCGGCTGCCGCGACGACAATGCCGTCAAGCGCGCGGTGCACACGGCCATTGTGTTTGCCGTGTGCGGCGGCGCGGCGGTCGCGCTGCTTGGTCAGCTCATCGCCTCGCCGCTTTTGAGTATTCTCAATGTGCCGGAGGACGTGTTCCCCTATGCGCTTTTGTATCTGCGCATTTACCTTCTCGGCATGCCGGTGATATTGCTCTACAACTTTGAGGCCGCGATCTTCCGCAGCATCGGCGACACGAAAGTGCCGCTCGCGGCGCTTGCGGTCTCCGGTGTGTTGAACGTGCTGCTGAACCTCTTTTTCGTCATTGTGCTGCATATGACGGTCAACGGCGTCGCCATCGCCACGGTGGCGGCCAACGCCGTGAGCGCGGCACTGCTCTACGTCCGCCTGACGCGCACGGATAAATGCGTGCGCGTGGAGCGCAAAGCGCTGCGCATCGACGGCGCGAGCTTGAAGCGCATTTTGAGCATCGGCCTTCCTGCGGGCGTGCAGAGCGCGGTGTTCTCGTTCGCCAACATCGTCATCCAGTCGGCCATCAACACCCTCGGCACGGTGGCGATCGCGGCGTCGAGCGCGGCGTTCAATGTGGAAATTCTCGCCTACGACGTGCTCAACTCGTTTTCGCAGGCCTGCACGACCTTTGTCGGCCAGAACTACGGCGCAGGGCAGATCAAGCGCTGCAAGAAGACGATGCAGCTCAGCTTTTTGGAGGGAGCCATCGCGACATTTGTCTCGGTCGTTGTCCTGCTGCTGAGCGCAAGGTCGCTGCTCGCCATTTTCAACAGCGATCCCGAGGTCATTGCCATCGGCTATATTCGCCTTGCGACGATCCTGCCGGCGTATGTTTTCTGCCTGATCTACGAAATACTCTCCGGGTATCTGCGCGGCTTCGGCATTTCGCTCGCGCCCGCGCTTTTGACGATGCTCGGCGTGTGCGGTATCCGCATCGCGTGGGTCAAGTTCGTCTTCCCGACGAGCATGACGTTCCAGACCGTCATGTGGGTCTATCCCATCAGCCTTGGCGCGACGGCGATGCTGATCCTCTGCGCCGTGCTGATCTACCGCCCGTCCAGACGCTTTGCGGGCCTTGAAACGGAAGAAGAGGACAAGTGAGGGGGAACCCTCACTTGTCAAAATGCTCCCAGAAGGCGCGCACAGCGGCCTCATACGCGCCGCGGCCCATATAGTAGCTCATTGCGTGATCCGCACCGGGCACGACGAGCAGCTTGCAGGGCGCGGCGCAGGCGTCGCGGTTTTCAAACGCCATCTTGAGCGGGACGAAGTGGTCGTCCTCGCCGTGGATCAGTAAAATCGGAACATCGGTATTTTTGAGCGCCTCGACGGTGGAGTAGCTGCCGGACGAGGCGTTCAGTCTCTTCTGGCACAGAAGATCGGCGATGACGGTTGCTGCGCGGACAGGAAGATGCAGGTTCTTCCCCATCACGTGCTGCCAGATCGCACGCGGCGAGGTGTAGGCCGAGTCGGCGATCACGCCGTGCACCGCGGCGGGGAGAATATCGCCTGCGGCCATGAGCACCGTCGCCCCGCCGAGCGACACGCCCATAAGGTAAACGGGCAGGCCGGGGAAGCGTTCGGCTGCCCAGTTTGCCCAGTCGACGCAGTCGTAGCGCTCGGTCAGGCCGAAGCCGATGTAGTCGCCCTCGCTCTCGTTCTGCGCGCGCTGCTCCACATAGAGCACGCTGCACTGCTCGCGGCTTAAAAAGTCCGCGAGCAGGCCGAAATCGCGGTACCACGCTGAGCGCCAGCCGTGAAACGCGATCACAAGACGCTTGGCCTTTTCGCATTCACGAAGATGGCCCACGAGCGTCAAGCCCTCGCGGTTTTCGAACAGCACTGTCTCCGTTTCCGAAGACGCAAGCTTTTTCGCGGCGGCGCGCTGCGCCTCACGGTAGGGCTCGTCGCGCTTTTCGCCCGTGAGCTGGGCGCTGCCCTTATTTTTGAGCGCCTTGGGCGCTTCGCGCTTCATCGCGACGTCCATCAGCGTTCTCGTCACGCCGTAGGCCGCCGCGCCGTAGAGTGCCGCCGCAGCCGTGACGAATATAGCCGCCTTTGTCGTTTTTTTCATAACTGTGACCTCCTTGTATCCAAACTGTAAACTCTTATCTTGGGTACTGGACAGGGATATTTTCCCGTGTTATACTCCAAACTAATCTAAGTTCCGGGCGGTTTCGACCGCCCGTCTCTTCTTTCAGCGTAGCAAAAACTCCGGCTTTTTGCTACGTTCAGTTTTTCCCGTTTGTATGCACTTCCTGCTGGAAATTTCAATGATCGGAGGAACGCATTTTCATGAACGAAGTCAAGTCCCCGAAAAAGCCGCTGCTGTACTACTACTTTGTGGTGATGCTGCTTGTGATGCTCTTCAACTTCATCGCCATGCCGTGGATCTCTGAGCACCAGATCAAGGACGTCGACTACAACACTTTCGTCACCATGACAGAGCAGGGCGAGGTCGGCCGGGTCGAGATCCAGGAGCAGTCCAACCGCATTCTCTTCACCAGCAGCGATGAAAAGACCGTTTACAAGACGGCGATGGTGCCTGACGACGGTTTGGTGCAGCGCCTTTTGGACGCGGGCGTCTCCACCACGGGTGAGGAGATCGAGCAGACGTCCACGCTCGTCAGCATTCTCGCCTGGGTCCTGCCCATCATCATCTTTGTCGCGCTGGGACAGTATGTGTCGCGCAAGATGATGGAGAAGATGGGCGGCGGAGGCAACTCCATGATGTTCAACATGGGCAAGTCCAACGCCAAGGTGTACGTCAAGTCTGCCGAGGGCATCAAGTTTGACGATGTCGCGGGCGAGGATGAGGCCAAGGAGAACCTCACCGAGGTCGTCAACTACCTGCACGACCCCAGCAAATATCAGGAGATCGGCGCGTCGATGCCCAAGGGCATCCTGCTCGTCGGCCCTCCGGGAACCGGTAAAACGATGCTCGCCAAGGCGGTCGCCGGCGAGGCGAATGTGCCGTTCTTCTCGATGTCGGGCTCTGAATTTGTCGAAATGTTCGTCGGCATGGGCGCGAGCAAGGTGCGCGACCTCTTCAAGCAGGCCAAGGAAAAGGCCCCCTGCATCGTCTTCATCGACGAGATCGACGCCATCGGCCAGAAGCGCAGCGGCGGCCAGTACGGCGGCAACGACGAGCGCGAGCAGACCTTGAACCAACTGCTCACCGAAATGGACGGCTTTGAGGGCAACAACGGCGTCATCATTCTCGCCGCCACGAACCGCCCCGAATCCCTCGACCCCGCGCTCACGCGCCCCGGCCGCTTCGACCGCCGCGTGCCGGTCGAGCTGCCCGACCTCAAGGGGCGTGAGGCCATTTTGCAGGTCCACGCCAAGAAGATCAAGGTCGCCGAGGACGTTGACTTCAACAAGATCGCGCGCATGGCCTCCGGCGCTTCCGGCGCAGAGCTTGCCAACATTGTGAACGAAGCGGCGCTGCGCGCCGTGCGCGACGGCCGCCGCTTTGCCACGCAGGCAGACCTTGAGGAAAGCATCGAGGTCGTCATCGCGGGCTACCAGAAGAAGAACGCCATCATGACCGACGAGGAGAAGAAGATCGTCTCCTACCACGAGATCGGCCACGCGCTCGTGGCGGCGATGCAGACGCACTCCGCCCCCGTGCAGAAGATCACCATTGTGCCGCGCACCTCGGGCGCGCTGGGCTACACGATGCAGGTCGAAGAGGGCAACCATTATCTCATGAGCAAAACCGAAATGGAAAACAAGATCGCCACGCTGACCGGCGGCCGCGCCGCGGAGGAGGTCGTGTTCCACTCCGTCACGACCGGCGCGTCGAACGATATCGAGCAGGCGACGAAGCTCGCCCGCGCGATGATCACGCGCTACGGCATGAGCGACGATTTCGACATGGTCGCGCTTGAAACGGTCAACAATCAGTATCTCGGCGGCGACGCATCGCTCGCTTGCTCTGCCGAGACGCAGACGAAGATCGACCAGCGCGTTGTGGAGCTGGTGAAAGCGCAGCACGAAAAGGCTGTGAACATCCTCACCGAGAACCGCGCGAAGCTCGATGAGCTGGCGCAGTACCTCTACGAGAAGGAGACCATCACGGGCGAAGAGTTCATGCACATCCTGAATGCGCAGTAAACTCCATAAATAGAAAGGAAGGCACAGCCGAGCGGCTGTGCCTTCCTTTTTGCTATTTACAGGTTGCTTTCTTTTCTGCTCGTGCGGCTGCGCAGGTAGTCGCCGAGGGTCGTGATGCAAAGGAGCGTCACGACCAGAAATGCGCCGGGGATGAGCAGGATCCACCACGCGTCGGTCATCAGCGCCTTTTCCGCGAGCGAGAGCATGCTGCCCCAGGTCACGACCTCGATGGGCAGGCCGAGGCCCATGAAGCTGAGCGTCGATTCGGCGATGATGGCGCTGCGCACATTCATCACCACCATGAAGAGGATGGACGAGAAGAAATTCGGCGCAAGGTGACACCGCAGAATGTGGAAAAAGCTGCCGCCCATGCACTTCGCCGCGATGACGTACTCGCTCGCGCGCGGCTGCCTGACCTCGGTACGCACGACCTTGGCGATACTCGTCCAGCTTGTGAGTCCGATGACGAGCGCGATGCTCCACGCGCTCGGCGTGCCGATGACTGCCTGCAGGAAGATGACAAGCAGCAGGTTCGGCACGCTGAGAAGAATTTCGGTCAGGCGCATCAGCAGCGCGTCGAGCCATTTGGGTGCAAGTCCGCTGACCGCGCCGAAGAGGATCGCGAGCAGCGTCGAAATGACGGTCGAGCCGACGCCGATGAACAGCGACAGCCGCCCGCCGTACCAGATCATCGAGAAGATGTCGCGCCCCATCGTGTCCGTGCCGAACAGGAATTCGCGGCACGGCGCAGTGGAGCAGTGAGCAAGGTCGAGATACGCCGGGTCCTTCGTCATGATAAGCTCGCAGAAAAGACACCCGAGCACGATGAACGATAAAATCATGGCGGAGGCGACAGGCTTGCCGCGCAGGGAATGTCTGCTTTTTGTGGGTGCGGCCTCCGGCAGCGGTCGTGCGCCGACGATTTGAAAGCGGTCGTTCATGGCTGCGCCTCCGTTTCCCGCACGGTCTGCTCGGCGCGGATGCGCGGGTCGATCTGCTCGTTGACCGTCTGTGCAATGATGCTGCACAGGATGACGAGCGCGCCGGAGAGCAGGCTCAGCAGCATCAGCAGGTTGTAGTCCTTGTAGCGCGCGCTTTCATAGGCCAGCGTGCCGAGGCCGGGGTAGGAAAAAACAGTCTCGACGATGTACGTCCCACCCAGCACATGGGGAACGGAGATGGCCATGATGCTTAAGTACGTCGGCATCGTGTTTCGCAGACAGTGGCGCAGCATCACGGCGCGGCGCGTTAGCCCCTTGGATTTGGCGAGCAGCACATAGTCTGCGCGCATCTCGTCAAGAAGCCTGTTTCGGATCATGTAGGCATAGTACCACAGGTGCCCGAGCACCACGACCGCAAGCGGCAGGATGAGGTGCGCGGCGCGGTCGGCGATGTTATTTTGCTGCCCGATGGAGTAGGCCCCCGAGCTCGGCAGCACGCGCAGCTCGATGGTGAAGATCAGAATGAGCAGCAGCGACAGCCAGAATTCCGGAATGCAGCTCGTGATGGTGCCGAGCTTGCAGACCGCGCGGTCGAAAAGCGTTCCCTCCCGCTGCGCGCAGAGCATCCCGAGCAGCAGCGAGAGCGTGAAAATGAGCACAAAGCCGACGCCGCCGAGAAGGAGTGTGTTGCCCGCGCGGCTCGCGATGACCTCGCCCGCGGGCATTTTGTACTTATACGAGATGCCGAAATCCCCGCGCAGGGCATTCTGCGCCCAGCGGACATACTGCGGGAAGATAGGCTCGTCGAGGCCGAGCTTTTCCTCCGCCTGCGCGCGCTCCTGCAGCGTCAGCTTCTCTGCACGGTCACCGTAGTAGGAGACGAGCGGGTCGCCAGGGGCCAGGCGCGAGACATAGAACACCGCGAGCGACAGGACGAAGACGCTCAGAAGAAACGCCAGCACCTTTTTGCCGAAATACAGGATTTTCGATGGCTTTTTCATTGCGCGCCCCCTTCCCGCAAGACGAAATGCTCCGGCTCGACCTCGACAAGCTCGCCGGTCAGCGGAAACTGCCCGGGCGAGAAGTCCGGCAATACGCGTTTTCTCTCGATACGCGGGTCAGGAACCGGCATAGCCGCGAGCAGCGCCTTGGTGTAGGGGTGGAGCGGATGGTCGTAAAGCGCGCGCACGGGCGCGACCTCGACAAGTTTGCCGTGGTACAGCACGCCCACGCGGTCACAGAGGAATTCCACCATCGCAAGGTCATGCGCGATGAAGAGAAACGAAAAGCCGTGCTCGCGCTGCAAATGGCGAAACAGGTTGACGATCTGTGCCTGAATCGAGACATCCAGCGACGCGATCGGTTCGTCCGCCACCAAAAGCTCCGGCTCCATGCACAGCGCCCGCGCAATGGCGACGCGCTGGCGCTGCCCACCGGAGAGCTCAGACGGGTACTTGTCGAGATAGGTTTTGTCAAGGCCGACATAATACATCTGGAACTCGGCCTCCTTGCGGTATGTGCCGCGCGGCGGGACGATGTGGTGGATGCGCATGGGCTCGGCGATACTATCGCAGACCGTCATGTGCGGGTCAAGGCTCGAGGCAGAGTCCTGAAAGATCATCTGGCGTGTGGTTTGCAGCATTTTTTTGTTCGCGCGGCAGGCGGCCTTGTCGCAGAGGTCGACGCCATTGTAAAAGATATGCCCGCCGCTCGGCTGCAAGATGCCCATCGCGCAGCGCGCGGCGGTCGACTTGCCCGAGCCGGACTCACCGACGAGGCCGAAAATCTCCCCGCGGTGAATCTGAAACGAGATGTCGTCCAGCGCCTTGACGGAGACCCGCTTCGTCAGCGGGAAGACGTGGCTCAGGTGCTGCACATCGAGCAGAATGTCATGTTTTGTCATCGCGCACCTCCCACCGGCGGCGTGATCTTCGGCGCGCGTTCGTCGAGCAGCCACGTTGCGGCATAGTGCGTGTCGCTGACGCGGAACATCGGCGGCGCTTCCTCGTAGTCGATGGCGAAGGCGTACTCGTTGCGGGGGGCGAAGGCGTCGCCTTGCGGCGGGTCAATGAGCGTCGGCGGCATGCCGGGGATGCTCGGCAGCGTCTCCTTTCCGCGCGAGAGCGCGGGCAGCGAGCGCAGCAGTCCCCACGTATAGGGGTGGCGCGGGTCGTAGAAGATCTCCTCCGCCGTGCCGGTCTCGACGATCTTGCCCGCGTACATCACGGCCACGCGGTCGGCGACGCGCGCGACGACGCCGAGGTCGTGCGTGACAAACACCGTCGCCGTGCCGAGCTTTCGCTGCACGTCGCGCAGCAGATCTAAGATCTGCGCTTGAATGGTCACATCCAGCGCGGTCGTCGGCTCGTCGGTAAATAAAATGTGCGGATTCCCCGCGAGCGCGATGGCCAGCACCACGCGCTGGCGCATCCCACCGGAAAAGTTGTGGGGATAGAGCGCCATGCGCTCCTGCGCGCGGTCGATGCCGACAAGTTCAAGCAGTTCGATCACGCGCGCTCTTACGGTGCTCTTTTCGAGCTTTGGCCTGTGCGCAAGCACTGCTTCGGCGATTTGTGCGCCGATCGTCATCGTCGGATCGAGCGCGGTCATCGGGTCCTGGAACACCATGGAAAAGAGCGAGCCGCGCAGCGCTGTCATTTCGCGCTCGCGATAAGCCGTAATGTCCGTGCCGTCTACGATGATCTTGCCGGACTTGATTTTCGCCGTCTGCGGCAGAAGATGCAGGATGCTCTTGCACAGCACGCTCTTGCCGCAGCCGGATTCGCCGACGATGGCGAGCACCACGCCCGCTCTCAGCGAAAAGCTCACGTCGCGCACCGCCTGCACCTCGCCCGCGGGGGTGAAAAAGCTGACGGAAAGGTGCTCGACGTTCAATAAATCTGCCATGAAAAATGTCCTCTTTATGCAAGACAAAGGGGCTGAAGCCAGCCCCTCGTCAAAGATGTCAACGGCGTTTACTCGCCAATCGTCCAGTCCTGAATGTTCCAGAAAATGCCGACGCCGTGATGCCCAAGCACCGTGTCCGCATCGATGCCGTGGATGGTGGATTTGGCGACATAGTTCGCGTCGATGTAGCAGATAAAGGCGTAGGCCGGATCGTCCGCAAGCGCGTGCAGGAATTTGCTGTAATACTCTTTGCGGACGGCGTCGTCGCTGCTCTGGCGCGCGAGCGTCAGATATTCGTCCACCAGCGCGTTTGAGTAGCCCGAGTAGTTCGCGCCCTTGTCCGTGCCGAAGACCTTGTAGGTATGGTCGTCGGCGTCAAACGGGCTGCCCCAGCCGATGAGACATGCCATCTGGCCGCTCCAGTCCATCTGCGCGGGGATGTCCACCGTGCAGTGGATGCCGACCTCTCTAAGCTGCTGCGCCGCAGCCTGTGCGATGTCGATGCGGTCCTGCTCGCCGGACATCACACTGATGACGAAACCGATCTCCTCGCCGTTTCGCTCGTAGTAGCCGCTATCGCCCATCGTGCAGCCGACGGATTCGAGAATTTCTTTCGCTTTTGCGGGATCGTAGTCGTAGTGGTTCACGGTCTCGTCGTTGTAGACATTGCGCTGGAGCGGGCTGTACGCCGCCATGCCCTGCCCGAGCAGCACCGAGTCGACGATGGCCTGACGGTCGATGGCGTAGCAGACGGCGGGGATGATGTCGCGGTTTTCCGTCCAGTAGGGGTTGTTGAAGTTGAAGAGGATGCCGCGGTAGTCCGCGGTGGTCATGTCGTAGCAGGTGTAGCCGTCCTTGCCCGCGAAGTTCTGCGCGTTTTTCGGGTCGAGCAGCGCAAGGTCGATCTCGCCGGACTCAAGCTGCATGGCCTGCGCGTTGTCGTCGGGTACGATCTTGAAGATGACGCGCTCGATGTTCGGCGCGCCCAGGAAGTAGTCCTCGTTGCGCACGAGCACGATGGACTGCCCGGCGTCCCAGCTTTCGAGCTTGTAGGGCCCCGTGCCGACGGGGGCACGGAAGAAAGCGGATTCCTGCATGTCCTCGCCCTCGAGCAGATGCTGCGGCAAAATCGCCATCGTCATGTACTCTAAAAACGCGGCGTTCGGCTCAGCGAGGCGGAACGAGACGGTGTGGTCGTCGAGCACGGTGATCTCCTGCACGTCCTCGTAATTCGGCGCGTTTTCCGAGCCGTTGTCGGGGTCCATGATGGCTTCGATCGTGAATTTGACGTCCTGCGCCGTGAACGGCTCGCCGTCGTGCCACTTCACCCCCTCGCGCAGGTAGAAAGTATAGGTGCAGTTTGCCTCGTCATAGTCCCAGCGCTCGGCGAGGGCGGGAACGATCTGGTCATTGCCGTCGTGCGCGGTCAGGCCGTTGAAGAGCAGCAGGTTGATCTCGCAGTGCTCGTCCATCGCGGGATCGATGCGCGTGTAGTCGGCAGAGCCGTAGACGAGCGTGGACGGCGCGTCGTCGGTCGAATCGCCGCCGCTCTGCCCGCAGGCGGCGAGGGAGAAGAGCATCGCGAGGGACAGCAGAAGAGTCAGCGCTTTTTTCATGGAAAAACTCCTTTTCGGGGAAAAATTGGGAAACGCCGCATCGCCGGATGCAGCGAAAAATATGACAGTTTGTAGTATAGGGGAAATTCCCGCCTGCCACAAGCCGGGTGGGGGATACGGCGGGCAAAGTTTTTCCAAAAAATCACGGCGCGCGGCGGAAATTCCCCGCTTTTTGTCCTTTTTGCGAATCGCGCTTGCACTTTCCACGCGGCAATGGTACAAAAATGGCGTAGAGAAACCGGCGGTACGCAGTTGCGAAAATCGCCTGCTGCAACATTACCAATAATATTTAAGCTGCCCTGCGCACAAGCCGGGCAGCTTTTTTATCTGCGCACCGGCGCAGAGAGATACAGGGCGTTTCACTTCGCGCCGCAGCGTCCTGCGTGAAGTGTTTCCGCCACGGGAAGCGGTCGCAGAACGCCCAGTGCTTTTCATAAAACGTGGAAAATCGTCCGATGACATATGCTTGTCCTTTTATATCTGACGCATTATGTTAAGATGTGCAGTAGATGTTCCATTTTACCATCCCACTCTCTGCTGGAATCGGCGCACTCTTTCAGCTCAGTTTCGATTTCAGTATATAAATCGTTCAAACTTTCCTTTCTGACACACAGTTTAGCTTTTCCTCTTGCAAGAACAAGAAGCTGCCGATACAACAAAGAAAAAACGACTTGTACCGAATGCACAAGCCGAAGAAGGAGGCAGACCATGGAGGAAAAACGCTGGGAGTCGTGCAATGCAGAGGCGCTGCTGGATCGCAGGACGATCTCCGGCAGCTGGCGCTGAGCACGGGGGAGCTGCTAGGCTGCCCGCTTCTGGTGCTGGATGATACCTTTCGCATTGCTGCGTACCGTTTGCCGCTCGGCTTTTCCGATGCGCTCTTTGAAACCGCCGTACTCTGCGGCGAGATCACCTGCGAGGCCGGCGCAATCATCAGCAAAAATGCGATGCTCACAGCTGGTTGGGCGGACTATGTCCAGCTGGCTGATAGCCCCTATCAGCGGCGTTTTGCACCTCTCATCAGCGCGGGCGTGTGCCTCGGCTGCCTCATCTGCGTGGATACGGACGGACATTTGGAAAAGATTCCGCCGCAAACCTGGGAGCTGGTGGAGCACATCCTCTCCAAGCAGCTGTTCATGGAGGTGAGCCGTCAGGACAAGTCTTCCGAGACGGTGGAGGACATCCTCATGCACCTGCCGGACGGCGGGTTTTCCTCCGCCGCGCATTTTCAGCTTCAGGCCTCCGGCACCTACCTCGCGGACTTTCATCCGCGCGCCTTCGCCCTCATCGACCTTGAGACCTACCACAGCGCTTCCACGGCGAAGCCGTCTGCTCGGCGCAGCAGCTGCGCACCCCGCTGCTGCTGAAAAATCTGGAGGGGCGCGGCGACCTGATCCCGATTGCGCTGCGCCGCCTTGCCGCCCACGACCGTGAAAAGGATACACAGTACTGTGAAACGCTCTACCATTACCTCACCTGCTGCCACTCGCTGAAAAAGGCCAGCGACGCGCTCTATACCCACCGCAACACCGTGCTCTACCGCATCCGCAGATTGCAGGAGGATTTCGCGATCCCGCTGGAGGAGCCGTCCCAGCACGCCGACCTGCTGCTGGGCGTGTCGCTCATTTTGTTTGAGATCAAGGGGCCGGACTTTTTTCTGCGCGCGCAGAAAAATGAAGCATAAAACCGGCGCGATCACACGCCGGTCAGATAGAAAAGGATGATATCATGAAGGAAAACAGAAAGCTTTTGAGAGAAGTCCTCAAGGACATCCGCCACGATATGACGGACGAGGAAGTGCTGAACCTGCTGGCAGACAGCAAAATTTCCGAAAATCCCGCGGGTGAGAAGGAAAAATACACCCTCGGCCAGCGGGCGGCGACGCCATTGCCAAATTCGCGGGCAGCTGGGCGTTCATCTTTTCCTTCACCGGCGTGCTGATTTTGTGGATGCTTGTCAACACGCTGCTGGCGGCAAAGGCGTTCGACCCGTACCCCTTCATCCTGCTCAATCTGGTGCTCTCTTGCGTGGCGGCCATTCAGGCACCGCTCATCATGATGAGCCAGAACCGGCAGGAGGAAAAGGACCGCCGCCGTGCAGAGAACGATTATAAGGTCAACCTCAAGACAGAGATCATGATCGAGGATCTTTACGACAAGGTCAATGCCATCCTGGCCAGACAGACCGCACTGGAAAAACAGCTGACGGAGAAGGGCGAAAGCGCAGGGCAAAAATGAGGGAGGACAGAGCCGTCCTCCCTCATTTTTTGCTGTTTTTGCGCAACGCGGAATCCTCCTCCGCAGACCTGCGCGCTTTTGTTGAGATGCCTCTCCGGCGCGTAAAGCCCTTATACGTGCAAGACTCTATGTTGCTTTACAGCCGGAAGTGCTTCTTAAGTTTTTGGCTTTTTCCCAGCACCAGCAGCGTCATATCAGCGTCCAGCACAGTTTCCGGGGAGATGTTCACATCGGTCTTGCCGTTCCGCTTCACGCCGAGGATGTTGACGCCGCATTTTCTGCGGATGTCCAGCTCGCCGATGCTGCGGCCCTGCCAATCCTCCGGCACGGCAACCTCGATAATGGCGTGCTGCTCGTCCAGCTCAATGTAGCTGAAAATATGGTTGGCGGTATAGCGGATGGCCGCCCACTTTGCCAGCTGCTTTTCCGGGTAGGCGACCGCGTCCGCGCCGTTGCGCAGCAGAAATTTCGCCTGCACATCCCGCTCAGCGCGGGATACCACATACTTTGCCCCCAGCTCCTTGAGCAGCGACGTCGTCTCCAGCGAATTCTGGAAATCCCCGCTGATGGTGACATAGCAGACATCGTAATTGCTCACGCCCAGCGAGCGCAGAAAGTCCACACGGGTGCTGTCGCCGATCTGCGCGTTGGTGACAAAGGACATGCACTCGTTGACGCGCTCCTCGTCTTTGTCCACTGCCATCACCTGATGGCCCAGCTCGTTGAGCTGCATGGCAAGATGCCGCCCGAAGCGGCCCAGTCCGATCAATAATACCGTTTTCATCGTGTGCTCCTTTCAGCCTACGGTAATTTTCTCCTGCGGATAGCGGGCGTAAGTCAGATCATGCCCGGAGAATGCGGCGTAGATTAAGGTCAATCCGCCGACGCGCCCGAAATACATCAGCAGGATGAGAATGCTCTGCGACAGGACTCCCAGCTGCGGCGTCAGCCCCAGCGTCAGGCCCACCGTACCGGCGGCGGACGCTGTTTCATAGAGACAGGCACCGAGGGGAAGCTCCTCCGCTGTGCTGATGACCGCCGCCCCCGCAAAGGTCAGCCCCAGATACAGCAGCAGAATGGCGGCGGCGTTGCGGACAGTGGATGTCTCCAATCTGCGGTGGAAGAGTTGCAGATCCTCTCGCCTGCGGAAGGCGGCAATGGCGTTGGCAATGAGAACTGCCAGCGTCGTGACCTTCATGCCGCCCGCCGTGGAGCCGGGTGCTCCGCCGGTGAGCATCAGCAAAATGGTGACCGCCTGAGAGGCATCCGTCATCTCCGTCAGATCCACTGTGTTATAGCCGGCCGTCCGCGGCGTGACCGACTGAAAAAGGGAGGCCAATATCCGCTCTCCCACGGGGAGGTCCGCAAAATCTGTCAGATAAAAGAGAAGCGCCGGAATCGTGATCAAAAGCGCCGTCGCGCTCAGAATGACCTTGCTCTGCATCCGGTAACGCCGCAGGTGCAGACCGTGCGTACAGACATCGTCCCACGTTAGAAAGCCGATGCCGCCCACGATGATCAGCAGCATGATCACAATGTTGACCAGCGGGTCTGCGGCATAGGCCGTCAGCGAGGGGTAGAGGGAATCCGTCCGCCCCAGAATATCGAAGCCCGCATTGCAGAAGGCGGAAACGGAATGGAAAACGGACATCCATACGCCCCGCAGTCCATAGTCCCGGCAAAAGGCTGGCAGCAGCGCCAGCGCGCCCAGCAGCTCGACCAGAAAGGTCCCCTTGAGGATAAATCTCGTCAGGCGCACGATGCCGCCCACCGCAGGGGCGGAGATGGCATCCTGCATGGCGCTGCGCTCCTTGAGCGTGATGTTCCGCCCGGCGAGCATCAGGAAGGTCACCGCACCGGTGATCACCCCCAGCCCGCCGATCTGGATCAGCAGCAATATGACTGTTTGACCGAAGGCGGACCAGTAACTGCCGGTATCCTGCACCACCAGCCCCGTCACGCAGACAGCGGAGGTGGAGGTAAACAGTGCCTCATGAAACGGCGTCCAGACCCGCTGTACTGTGGCGATAGGCAGCATCAGCACCAGCGCCCCCAATAGAATCACGCCCGCAAAGCCGAGGATCATAATTTGAAAAGAAGTCAAATGCTGCTTTAAGCGAAACACAGCCTCCGTCACATCACACACCTCCTTGAAACAATGGTACTCTCAATTTTCCGTACAGTATAGCACAGCTTTTGCAATGTGTCTGTATGTATCTTGTAAAATTTTCAGGTGCAGAGTCCTTATTTGCAGCCCAGAGGCGGTCTGCAAAGCTGCGGTTGACAGACTTTGGTGCATAGAATTCTCCGCGTGACCTGTAAATCTTTCCTGATTTTTTACAGGAACCCTTGCCTTTTTTCAATATTTGTTCTAAGATAAGCTCTCTATCTGTCATATTCAGCTGAAATTCTACGAAGCTTTTTAAAAAAGCCCCAACGGGAGAACTAATATGCTCAAAGAAAAAACATCCGATGTATCCATGACAAATACAAATCAAGGCTCTGGCACTGCTGCTGAAGCGGCAGTGCCCATGAGCCATGGCCTTTGGAATACGTGGCGCAAAAATCTCCTGCTGTTCTGCCTGACCGGCGTTTATGTGGAGCTGTGCCTGCATCTGTGCGTATTCGGCTCGATGGACCGGTACGCGGGATATCCTGTCCTGTTTGGCCTGCTGGGTGGCGCACTCTGCACGCTGGTAGTCTCAAGCCTGCCAAATGTTCTGCGCCAGATCACAGGGGTTTTCCTGGTCGCGGCACAGGTGCTGCTGGCCGAGGTGCAGCTGGTCTATCACTGCATCTTCGGAGATTTCATGCCCGTCAGCCAAATTGGCATGGGCGGAAATGTGGTCGTCAATTTCAACTCGCAGCTTCTCTATGGGATCCGCCAAAATCTGCTGAAGATCCTGCTCCTCCTGCTGCCGCTGATCGTCGTGATCCTCTGCCTTATCTTGCGGAGGGCGCAGGCTCTGAAGCTGCAGCTGCGCTGGAAACAGGCTATGGCCTCCTTTGCCGTGCTCCTCGCACTGCTGCTGACGGTCACGGGACTCATGTATGTTGGACGGGACAACGCCTTTTCCGTCTATCGTACCTTCACCAATGTGAACACCTCCACCGACAGCAGTTATAAAAAAATCGGTATGCTGGCCACCACGGCGCAGGAGCTTCGATACATGCTCTTCAGCGGCAGCGGCAGCATTATGATCACGCCGTCGTCCTTGAATATGAGCGATGTTCCGCGGACATACAGCAGCAACTCCTATAACGTGATCGAAAGCATCGATTTTACGGCTCTTGCAGACAGTACCGACAGCGATATTCTCAAGGCCACAGACGAGTATCTATCAAATGCAACACCCACCCGCAAAAACAACTACACAGGACTTCTTAAGGACTATAACCTCATCACCATCTGCGCCGAGAGCTTCTGCCCGTGGTTTATCAGCGAGGAGCTGACGCCGACGCTCTACAAGCTGAGCCATACGGGTATTCTCTTTGAAAATTACTACGGCACGTTCCAGTCCGTCACCACCAACGGCGAATACACCATGTGCATGGGGCTTTATCCGGATATGTCCCGCACGAAGACGGATTCCAGCTTCAATGTGGCGGGCACCAACTATCTGCCGTTCTGCCTGGGCAATGCGCTCAAGGGCATGGGCTATCAAGCCTGGGGCTATCACGACTACATCGGGGATTTCTACAACCGGAACATCACCCACGCCAACATGGGCTACACGTTCAAGGCGGCGGATTCCGGTCTGGCCATGAAGATCGACTGGCCCTCCTCCGATCTGGAGATGATGGAGGCCTCCGTGGACGACTACATCAACAGCGGAGAACCCTTCCACGCCTATTACATGACCTTCAGCGGTCACTACCAGTACAACTGGGACAACGCCATGAGCGCCAAAAACCGCGACGCGGTGAAGGATCTGCCCTATTCTGAGCCGGTGAAGGCGTACATTGCCTGCAATCTGGAGCTGGAATACGCACTGGAGTACCTGATGCAGCGGCTGGAGGAAGCTGGCGTTGCCGACAAGACCTGCATCGTCCTGACCAACGACCACTACCCCTACGGCCTGACCGAAGACGAGTACAACGAGCTGGCAGGGCAGACGCTGGACACCACCTTTGAGAAGTACCGCAACAGCTTCATCTGCTATGTTCCCGGCCTTTCAGAGAACATCGTGGTGGATGAATATTGCTCCACGGCGGACATCTTGCCGACACTGCTGAATCTCTTCGGCGTGGACTACGATTCCCGCCTGCTGGCGGGCACCGATGTACTCTCCAGCGGCCTCCATGTAGCGGTGCTGTCGGATAAGTCCTTTCTGACGAAGACCTTCCGCTATGACGCCGGTACGGAAACCGTGATCCCCGCCGACGAGAATACCACAGTCTCCGACAAGCTGGCGGAAGCCTACCGGCTCTATGTGGACAGCAGGTTCCAGCTCTCCGGCAACATCCTCAACAGCGATTACTACGCCCACGTCTTTGCCAGGGAGTCCAGCGGCGGAAGTCTTGCGGACACGGTGGTATTCACGGACATCAAGAGCATTTTCAATCAGGCCAGCGTCCTCTATATGTACCGCAAGGGCTATGTGGAGCCGGAAGCGCCGGACACCTTCGGCGGCAAGGCCACGGCAAGGCTGGGCGAGTTCATCGATGTGCTCTACCGCATCGCGGGCCGGCCGGAAACGGACAACACCGCCCTTCCGGCTGACTACGAGAACGAGGAATTCAACGCGACCCATCCCTATTATAATGCCGTGTGCTGGGCCTATCAGACAAGGCTGCTCCGGCAAAATGATCCCAATACCGAATACGATGATAAGGTGGACTATCAGACGGCATGCGTACTGATTCGCCGCTACGCGATCATGGCAGGCGTTGATACCGGCGTGGATCAGACGCAGCTCAGGCAGCTTCTTCGGGATGCCCCCGATCTTGGCAGAGAGGCAGCCAAAGCGATGCTCTGGTGCGATGAAAAGGACATCACCACCCGGGACAGCAGCCTTGACGAGCTGCTGGCATCCGCTGGCACCCGCATCAGCCGCTACCAGATGACGTCGTTCCTGTTCTACCTCTGCACCTACGAGCTGGATCTGGGCAGCTGAGCATGCGGCGCAGATCCTGCCGGAGAAGTGTTCCGCGACCGATTCGCAAAAAGAGTCGCCTTTCTCGGCTGTGCACCGGAAGATACCCATTCGATGCCGCACTACGCTTAACGTTGGAATAAGTAAACATACTCACAAGCATTACACTCAGTGTAGACCTAATGTAGATTCAGACCATTCTGTGTTTACGAAAGTTTACATTGAGTGTAATTTTTTCTGCCTTGAATGGGTGGTCAAACAGGGCCGGTTTTCTACATTTATTACGAAGGGATGAGACATCCCCCCCCCCTATTCTCACACGAAAGAAGGAGTTTGATTTGAGCAAACGAAAACACGGACCTACGATTGTACCGGCCTTATCCGCCAAGGTGGATAACAAAGAAAAACGATTCATTCAGGTTGGAAACTCACTGCTCCTCTCCAAGCAGTTCCACGCACTCAGCACCGGCAGCCGGTTTCTCTATTTCTGCATGGCCATGGAGAGCGGCGGAAGGAAAAATTTCATTCTTCCACAAAAGGACGCAAAAATGGCTCACGGGGTAAACCCGCGTAGCCGTCTGATCCGTTTCAGCAAGAACAGCAGCTTTCGTTATTTCACCGTCGATGAGATGGGCCTGCGGCTGATGAAGCTGGCGCTGGATGAAATGGCGCTGTATCGGTTTCAGCGGTACTTGCAGCAAAACGGCATTTGCAAAGCATCTACTGAAAGGAAGTACGCATCTTGCCGCAGGGCTTGTAGCAGCCGTGGTACTGCAGACAGAACCAACGCTCGTTGTCACAACGGGGGTTGCCATCGGGGCGCTGCTGCCGGACATTGACAGCAGTACAAGCCTTGTTGGGCGTTACATACCGGTCAGCCCATCAGTGCTGAAGCATCGAACTATCACACACACATTCTGGCTCGCCGCAGTGCTTGCTGTCATCTGTCCACCTATTGCGGTCGGCGTTATGACGCACCTGATTCTGGATGTGTTGAATCCAGAGGGCCTGCATCCGTTCTGGCCTGTGAAGTGGAAGCTGCGGATACCGGGCATCAGTCAGCTTATACCTAATTAGAGGTAATCAAAAAAAGAAAGGAAAAGCACAATCCAGGCGGAAACGGAAGATAGTCAAGAAATATTTGTGATTTTACAAGATTTGTGCTATAATGATACCAGCAAATCCAGAACGGAAGAAAGGCAGGATGATAATGCACATAAGCTACAAACCGCTATGGCATACACTCATAGAACGCAATATGCGTAAAGAAGATTTAAGGCTTGCTGCAGGGCTTACTACCAATATGATAGCCAATATGGGAAAAGGAAAGCATATCAGCATGGACACGCTGACAAAGATTTGTGAAACCCTGAATTGTGGTATTTTGGATGTAATCGAATTAGAGCAAGATGAAAGTAATGCAGAGCAATAATACAAATGATAATTTGGAGATGTGAATTATGGATGATAAGTTACTTGGCAAATGTGGTTTCTATTGTGGTGCTTGTCCTACATATCTTTCAGAAAAATGCAAAGGATGTACAGAAGAACACGAAAAAGGCGATTGCTTTTCCCACGACTGTGTAATTGAAAAAGGCTTGGATTTCTGTGGTCAGTGCAGCAGTTTCCCTTGTGAAGATATTATGTGTAAACCACATTCAACCGTACTGGACAAAGACTGGCTTTTATGGAAAAGAAAATCAAATACGAATAGGTAACTTCCAATTTTTAAGGACAGGCAAGGAGGGCATAGCATGGCACTATCCATGCTTCCGCTGTATCTGTTCAGCCTGGAGCTGCTTTCGGAGGCGTATGCCTTGAAAAAGGGGAAGCAAATGCGGGCAGAGCTGGATAGAGGCGCATTGTTTTCGTGCCAGGCAGATGTTGTAAAACGGATCTGCAACACAGGACCCAATCTGATCACGATCCCAGATAAATGGCTGCTGGACTTGGATACGGAAAGAGATGATAGCTCAGACGAACTCCTACTTTCCCCAAATGCTACGTTTCTAAGTCAACAGTCCGGAATGTAACACACAGGTGGTAACAGTATGGTCGAGGAATTGCAAGTGCCGATCCATCTCAAAATGACGCTCACGATTAAGGAAGCCGCAGCATACAGCAACATTGGGATCAACAAGATCGACGGTATGCTCCGCAGCCCGAATTGCCCGTTTGTTCTCTATGTTGGGACCAAAAAGCTGGTCAAACGCAGGGAGTTCGAGCAATATATCAGCCATAAGTTGATGACTTGACGGTAAGTTCACTATTGAGAAAAGAAAGTCCTTGTGCTACAATTATAAAATGTATAGGGGCTTCTTCTCATAGTGGGAAAGGAGCTTCCGAATGGGTAAAAGTTTACGAGGCAAAGAATGCGGCAAGGGTATCTGCCAGAGAAAGGACGGATTATATAGCGCAAGATTTGTAAGCAGTGAAGGAAAGCGTCAGGTCAAGTGCTTTTCCTTACTTCCGGAAGCCCGGAACTGGCTGGACGATGCCAAGTATGCAGATAAGCACGAAAATATATTTGTTTCGCCAGATATGACGGTAGACGTGTGGTTTGAGTTTTGGGTCGCTCATATCGTTGGGGATCTGGCTCCCAATATTCGCAGAAATTACCGTGAGCGTTATGAGTATAACGTGAAGCCGCTTATTGGTGGCATGCAGCTTGCAGATGTCAAGCCGATGCACTGCAAAAAAGTGTTCATTCAGATGGATGCTGACTATGCGGGTTCCACCATCCGTCAAGCCTATATCACAATGGGTACGATGTTTCGGGCTGCTGTGATGAACGACATGATCCGGAAGCACCCGATGGACGGCGTTCGCTACACAAAGCCGGTCCGAGCGCCGGACGACATTCACTTTTTAACGCGGGATGAGCAAATCAGATTTCTTGAAGTTGCGAAACGCTCCCGCAACTACAACCAATACGCGCTGATCCTTGAAACCGGCTTGCGTACCGGCGAGATGATCGGGTTGACGTGGGATGCGATAGATTTCCAGAATCGGACGCTGACGGTCAACAAAACCTTGGAGTACCGCCACAAGCAGCACTTTTGGCGTGCAGGACCTCCGAAAACGCAGCAGAGCTATCGCACCATCCCGCTGACAGATCGGGCCTATGAAATTCTGAAAGAAATCAAGGACAAGCGCCCTTGGCAAAAGGAATCTCCGCTGCTCTCACAAACACTGGAATATATCGACCGGCGAACGGGGGCAATCTCCCGGCTGGTCATGCGTGATCTTGTCTTTATCAACTGGCGTACCGGGGAACCGGCGAAAAACAGTTCCTATGATACCCACCTTTACAAGCTATGCGACGAAGCAGGAATTGAAAAATTCTGTATGCACGCTTTACGCCATACCTACGCCACAAGAGCGATTGAATGCGGCGTACAGCCCAAGGTGCTGCAAAAGCTGCTTGGTCATGCAAGTATAAAAACAACGATGGACAGATACGTCCATGTCACATCTGAATCCTTGGATCAGGCTGTGCGGCAATTTGAATCAGGCAGGGTTTCCTAGCATATAAGTCTATGCGAAAATGGCGTAAAAATGGCGTAAGCCAAACGCGCCGGATTCCGGAAACCCTTGAAAATCAAGACTTTTTAAGGAGATAGAGAAAACTATGAAATTAGGTATCGAGGGCGATTCACCTGATTCTATATCTCAATATTGCTCCATAAATGCCGATAATTCTTGATTTCAGCGTGTTTTCTGCACAAACAGCCACTATATAACTTCATGCAATTCCATACTACTCCACGCCGAAATGGTGTAAAAATGGTGTATGGAAAATCGGATTGCAGGCGCGAAAATGACACACTACTACTGCCCCCCCAAAAAATCGAGTGATAGCTCTGATGAAACACACAACCATCGGCATGACCGCCCAACGGATATGCCGATGGTTGTTTCCTTTTCTGCTGCATTTCGGGGCGAATATGGAGAAAAATATCGCCAGTACGTCGCTTGGCTTTCCTGCCTATCTTGCCACTCCGCCTTGTGATAACGGCATTTCGTGTGCCAATAAAAGGTGGAATCTTACCTTTGCAGGGCTTTGCTTGAATAGCAAAGCCTTATCTGAAACCGTTTGTCGAATTTTGCATTTTATCAGTTATAACTTATGTTTTGCAATTTCGCCATTGAGTTTCAATCGTAAGTGTGATATACTGTGGTCAGTCACGGAAGGAGGGTGAAGTTTTATGATCAAACGTGAACTGTATATGAGCCGTATCCGTCCGTTCATCGGAACGGAACTGGTCAAGGTCATGACCGGTATCCGCCGCTGCGGAAAGTCGGTCATGTTGGAGTTGATCCAGCAGGAGCTTGCGGAGTCCGGCGTCAGCCGGGCGCAGTTTATCTCCATCAACTTTGAAGATATGAGCTATTCCCACCTACAAACCGCGCAGGCTTTGCATGATGAGATCACCGCAAGAGCCGCAGAAATAGAAGGCAAGGTCTATCTCTTTTTCGATGAGATCCAGGAGGTCAAGGACTGGGAGAAGTGCATCAACTCTTTCCGCGTCTCATTGGACTGTGACATCTACATCACCGGCTCCAATGCAAAGCTGCTGTCCGGTGAGCTTGCGACCTATTTGGGTGGACGCTATGTGGAGTTTGTGATCTATCCGTTCTCATTCGGAGAGTTCATGGAGCTTTACCGTTCGATTGCTCCCGATGCGCCCATTCAGCAGTGTTTCCAGAAGTATCTGCTTGCCGGAGGGATGCCCTACCTCGCAAACCTCCGCTATGCAGATGCGCCGTCCAAGCAATATCTTCATGATCTATTCAACTCTGTCCAGCTCAAGGATATCGTGAAGCGGAATAAAATCCGGGATGTTGACTTGCTAGAACGGATCATTGCCTATGTGATCGCCAATGTGGGAACGACTTTCTCTGCGACCTCTCTTGCAAAGTTCCTGAAAAACGAACAACGCACCGTTGCCCCGGAAACGATTCTGAACTATATCAAATACTGCTGCGAAGCATACCTGTTCTATCAGGTGAAGCGGGAAGATTTGCAGGGCAAACAGATACTTGCGTCCAATGAGAAGTATTATATTGCCGACCACGGTATCCGCGAGGCTGTTTTCGGCGGCAATATGCGGGACATCAATCTCATTTTGGAGAATATCGTGTATCTGGAATTGCTACGCCGGGGTTACGAAGTGACTGTCGGCAGAACGGGAGATAAGGAAATTGATTTTGTATGCGACAAGCGCGGCGAAAAGCTGTATGTTCAGGTCACTTATCTGCTGGCATCGGAAGAAACGGTCAACCGTGAGTTTGGCGCGTATGATAATATCCGCGACAACTTCCCGAAGTACGTTGTTTCGCTCGATGAGTTTGACATGAGCCGAAACGGTATCAAACACCGAAATATCCGCGATTTTCTCTTAGCTGAGGAATGGAATTAAGTAAGAAGCCCAGCATCGCGCCGTTTGGCGTGATGCTGGGCTTCTTAAAACTCAAAATGGTAAATCCAAATGATAGGCATCTTTGACTTTTTGCAATTCCTCCATAATCTTATGGGGACAATTAAAAAGGAGTTCCTGTAGAGAAGGGAATAAAGTATACTCTCGCGGATTTCCATAGCTTGTCCAACTGCTTGCATATACAAGCTCATTTTGAACAAAAAATTCAAGGCAACTTCCATAGTTGTTTGAAAGTGTGGAATCAAGTGTGTTTTTGCTCTCCCACTGCCTTATATTTTCGATTTCTCCTTCTGCCATCCAACGGTCACCAAACGCGCGCATTCTCTCTTCCACGATATAAGCAATAAACAGCCGTATATTAATGTCAAGCGTGTCATCTGACCAGATTTTTTTGAATATGTTGACGGCTAATTCAATATGCTGATCTACGCATTTTTTAAGTGGTGGAAGTATCTGTGCTGCGTTTGCAGAGTATTTGCGAAAAGTGTCGATGCCAAATTCCAGAGTATCGTTATTCAAAGCCCCGTTATCAAAAGATGACAGCAGATCAAACGCGTTATCGACATTTACGCCACGGATTTCGCATTTGTTTAACCAGCTTGAAATAGTAGATTTAGAGACTTTTCGAACATTTTCATGAAGTATGTAGTATAGCACGATTCGTTCATCGTCAGTGGTTATTTCTGCAATAGTATCTGCGATGGAATTATCAGAACCACCCGGGGGCAATTCTCTCGCTTTCAAATATTCTGCATACCTTGTTCTAAGTTTATTATTCTCGTACGTGATAAGACTCGCTTTTGTGTGCGGAGCCGATACCGCTTCGCTCACAGTATCATAAATGTATGAAATATCTGTATCGGAATCCAACCGTCTTAACTTATATTCGTTATTTAGGAATCCGTACATGTTGCCCGAATTAATTTCCGGCAAGGCAACTGGAATTACAGGAACGTCCTCATACCAGAGCACCCCCGCTTCATTCAGGCAATAGGCACTCTGATAGTAATCATGCGAAAGAATCGCAATGCTAACTGCGCTGCTTTTCAGCGCAGATCTGACTTCATCAGAAATGCGTTCATTTATGTCGTTGCCCGGCAGAGAAGAGCAGAAAACCGTTTCCTTAGAAATTCCGGTTCCTGCAAAAAAGTCAACAAGCATATCCGCAATACCTTTATCAGTTGATCGGTGGCTTATGAAAATTGTATTTCTCACCTTTTTCCCTTGTGTTGCATTGATGGGGTTATGCGCGTTATACTCAGCCAATCGTTCACTATATGTTCTTGCAGAATTATTTAGAATGACAAAGTATGGCTCATTATCAGCCCATTTAACATCAATATAGCCGAGTCCTTTTAGCTCTCTTATGATACCGTCAAGTTCTTGCTCTTGTTGCATAGAAAGCCCGTTGTATTGTTCCCGCAATACCTGCGTAGGGTTTTCTGAACAGACCAGCTTTAACAGTAACCCTTCAGAATTAGATGGAAGTTTTCTAAAATCCATAGATTCTCCTCATAATTGTGGTTTGTCCAACACATACATCAACTGACTTGCCAGCATAATCTGCTCCATAGCCTCACGTTTTTCATATTGAAGATTGGCATGAGCCGCAGGATTGCGATAGGCTGCCATGATTCCTTCAAACAGAGATTGGATTCCGCGTCGGTAGTCCCTGCCGCTGGTGGTAGTTGTGTCACAGAATTTGAAAGCGCCGTTCTCGCTCATAAGTGCGCCAATCACATCACCAATCTTCGCGGGAACTGCTGCGCCGGTTTTTAACTCCAAAAACTTTTCACGCAGACGAGATTCTACTTCTTTGACCGCCTTTTCTGCTGCGGTTGAGTAGTGACCATCTACATATAACTCATGGGAGACATTCACAATCCGCGGATGAATTGCAGGCCAGAACCGGGCAATGGAAGGTTCTGCTCCGATATGGCAAATAATTACCATCAGCTCACCAAAGGCAACAGGATTCACAAGTGCGGGGCTCATACCGTTTCCTTGAAAAAGAATGTTTGCAATACCAGGCAGCATAGCAGCGTAGAAAGGATACTCCGTTTGTGTTTCTTTTGCTATTACGCCGATCCACTGGTGAATGCGCTGAATTTTCTGAGGCGTATGGAGAAACTGCATATTTAAGGGCGTATTTGTATTGTCTATCCACTTTCGCAGCTCATACAGTTCGTTTTCATACGGCAGTTTCAAAACACGCACCTCCCTTACAGCGTCTTAACCGTGTCAATAAAATGGCTCATGCTCACCGCACCCGGCAAGAGGTTTTCCTCATTCTCAAATACCATGTAATAGCGGAAATCCTTGCCCGCTGCTGTGCGCCATGCTTGACCGAGTGCGATTTTTTCCCGGCTGTCATCGTTTTTCAGGTGTTCGCCCTTGGTTTCCGCACAGATGAGCTTGCCGCTTTGGGTCATAATCAGAATATCGGGGTAGTGCTTGATAAAGCCGTTGATTGCAAAACCCTGACGGGCAATATTCCTGTGCCACCAGCGGACATTCGGCAGGGCGGTCAACTCCACAATCAGCTTCTGTTCCAGCTTGTTCATGTCGCCATCCTCAGCCGTATACAGCGAACGGGCGTATATGTCGGTATTGCTGGCGGGGTGAATGGACGCGGGCAGACGGAACGAGGGCATACAGACAATGCGCTCCGTTTCCAGCCACTTTTCAAAGGTTTCCCGATAGTGGGCTTCCAGCAGCGTTTCAATTTTGGCGCGGATCTTCGCCGCATAGCCCAGCGGGGCTTTCTCCATAGCGGCAAGCTGCGCCTTATCCATATCGTCCACAATGCGGTTTATGTAGGCTTTCAGTTCGGCAGCGTCTACCATGTTCAGCTTGTTAAGCTGATTGAACATCATATCCTTGCATTGACGTACCCGGCTCTCCGGCGGCAGATTGTTGAACCACTCCTTGAAGTACCGCTGCTCGGCGCTCTCCATCTTGAACACCTTCGGCAAACCGCCGTCCTGCTCCCGCACGTCAATTTCACGGATTTCATCGTCTGCGGCGGCAAAATCAATATCGTATGCCTTGCCCTTGAGGGTGAAGCCCTCTGCCAGCATTTCCTTATCCAGCAGTTCAAAAGAACCGTCCGTAAACAAAGATTGCTCAACTTTCAGGAAAAACTGCGGGATTTGCAGCGTTTCAATATCCTCCCGGAACTGCGGATTCACCTGAAATGATTTCACTTTATCCCGTACCTCCCACGGAAGATTGTCCATCACCGGATCATTGCCGGTCTGTTGGATAGCATCTGTGTACGCCTTTTCGACCTCTGCGGCAGCGTCCAGCATGGTGTCGGCTTTCGGGGTGATTTCGGGCGTTTTTGCCTGTTCTCTGCGCCGTTCCAACTCTGTGTCAATAGATTTATCGTCCAGCCATGAAAAATCGTCCTCTGCGGTTTCCGGTTCGGATATTCCTTGCGGGTCAAGCAGCGCGATTTGCTCCGCTGTCTGTTCGGGTGCTTTCGGTTTTACAGGCTCACCGATCCGATAGTCCTTATCGCTGAATCCTGCGCTGTTCAAGCCCTTGACGATATGCGCCACGGTGTTGTTGAAGTCGTTGGAGGAAGTCAGAACATAGGACATATTGAGTGCGCTCTGCATATGCTGGCTCGTATGGGGCAGACGGAGAATCCGTCCCAAAATCTGCTCCACGTCAACCTGACTTGTCTTATTGGCAAGGGACGCAAGGATATAGGCAAAGGGGCAATCCCAGCCCTCTTTCAGCGCATTGACCGTGATGATATACCGAATCGGGCAGCTTGGGGACATCAAATCAGCATTTTTCAGTTCGTTCACATCGGCGGTACGAATGGCAATTTGCTCGGCGGGAATCCCGGCGTCCACCAGCTTGTCCCGCAGCTTTTCAAAGGTTGTCGCATCCTCCTTGCCCTTCGGCTGTGCCTGAAACAGCGCGATTGGACGAATATATTTCCCCGTCTTGGCGTACTCCGCATCTGCAATTTCTTCCAGCTTGTTCCGCAGGTCGATTGCATCAATCAGCACCTCGGATTGACTGTCCCGGTTATAGACGATAACAGGCAGCTTTACCATGTGTTCGTTTTTCAGCTGCACCGCGTCCACATAGGAAATGATATTGCTCTCCTTTTTTGGCGTGGCGGTCAAATCCAGCACAAAGCAGGGATTGAAGTTTTCCAGCATTTCAAGGCTCAATTCCGACCGGGCATGGTGGCTCTCGTCCACGATGACAAGCGGGTTAAGCTGGTTGATAATCTGGAACAGGGCGGTTTCGTCCGCTTTTTCAATGGGGCTGTCTGGCTTGCCCAGCACCTTTGCAAACTCGGCAAGATTGCTGTTTTCCTGATAGGCTTTCAAGACCTCCTTGCCGCGCCCACGGAACGAATCGTAGGACAGCACCATAACCGACAACTGCTCCGTTACGGCGGTGGGGTTGAAGTTCTGACCGTTCAAAAGCTCCTGCTTTGTGTAGACCTCCACGCGCCCACCGAAATCCACGTCGATTTTCTGACGGTAGGGATGGGACGTGTCTTTCAGGGCTTTCGCCGTCTGCGTCAGAATCGCGTCAGAGGGAACAAGCCACACGACCGCCTTTGTCTTGGTAGCGGGGAGTGCGTCAAAGATAGGGCGAACGGCGTTGCAGGCAATAAAGGTCTTGCCGCCGCCCGTCGGCACCTTGAAGCAAAGGTTCGGGACACCGGGTATCACGTTTTGGTATCGCCCTAAAATCGGGGCAGAGTTCTCTTGCCAGAACAGGCGAAACGCCGCTGCGTCACTCTTTGTTTCGTTCAGCAGTTCCAGATAGCGGGTCAAGTCCGCTATGACCTTTTTCTGATATGATTTCAGTTCCATACAGCGAACACCCCCTTACAATCTGCTAATATCGCGCGGAATCTTCTTGAATGTAACGCCCATTTTTGCCAGCTTGTCCTCGCTGATGGAACTGCGGTCTGCATAGATCACCGTTCCATCGGCTTTTTCCGTAATGGTGGAGAGGAACGCATAGTCCAGCACCGTCACGCGCTGCGGCTCGTAGTAGAAGTAATAGCCCGTGCTGTTGTGCTTGCCGAGGTAATACGGATTGCCGCCGCTGGGCGGGGCGTAGGGCTGCTTGGTTTCCATGAACCAGATGTATTCTCGGATTTTCTCCGGGGCAACGGCTTCATTCAGGCAATCGCCCACAAGCAGCGGTTCACCCAGATCATAGAAACTGAAATTGCCGCCCGTACCTTCCACGGCGTTCTTGCCCTCGCCGTAGCCACGGATCACGCGCTTGACGCGCTCGGCGGTGATGCTGTCGGCGTAGTCCATCATTTCCACGAGAATGAACTTGCGATGTCCGCCATCGGCCTTGTTCATGTTGAGGACGGCATGAGCGGTGGTGCCGGAACCGGCGAAAGAATCAAGGATGAGCGCGTTCTCATTCCCGGCAATTTTTAAGACAAACTCAATCAAACGATGAGGCTTTGGCGTGTCAAAGGTAGCCTTGCCATCAAATATCGCCAGCATTTCCTTTTTGGCTTCATCGGTATGTCCGGTCTCAGTAAATGCCCAAAAGTTTGTCGGCAGTTTTCCACCCACATTTTCGAGGTATGTCTTTCTGGCAATGCCGCCTTTGCCTCCTTTGGTGAAGAAAAAGCGCGGCCATTGTCCACGGTCATATACCGCCTGTGCCTTCTGTGCGGATATTTCAAGCGATTCAGAAAGAACGATTGCCTGTACGCCCTGCCGCACATCGCTTTCCGGAACGCCGCATACAACAGCACGCTCATGTGCGTCATTCAAATCGCGGAGTTCGTATCCGCACCATCCGCGCATGATTTCCAACATTTGATCTTGGCCGAACGTCCAGCAACGACCATTTGCCGGATATAGCATCTTCCCTGTAAACGGATGCTGGACTGCATAAACCATACCTTGATGCGTGGCAGCTCCCGGTGCAAACGCGTTATCTGTTCGCCAGAGTGTTCTGTCATTGTCTGGATTTTTGTATTTTGCGTCCATTTCCGCTGTACGGGGTAGTTTGTTCGGGTTCCAATCAGGCTGTTTGCTATACACTACAAGATGTTCGACTTCATTGACGATACCCTTGGAGTCATTGCGGGTGGAATATGTACGCTGCCAGGAGATATTGGAAACAAAGCAGTTACTGCCGAAAATCTCATCACAAATCAACTTGAGATTGGCATACTCCGTATCATCAATGCTGATAAAAATAACGCCGTCGTCCGCCAGCAACTTTTGCAGCAGCTTCAAGCGCGGGTACATCATGCACAGCCACTTGTCGTGGCGGGTCAAGTCCTCGCCCTCTTTGCCGACCACCTCGCCCAGCCACTTTTTGATCTTCGGGTCGTTGACGTTATCGTTATAGACCCAGCCCTCGTTGCCGGTGTTGTAGGGCGGATCGATGTAAATGCACTTGACACGCTCCTCATACCGGGGCAGCAGCGCTTTCAGGGCTTCCAGATTATCGCCCCGGATGATCATGTTTTCGCTGCCGTTATCTTCGCTGTGCTGTCCGTTTTCATCAAAGCTGTACTTGCGCTCCAACACCCGAAACGGCACGTCCTGATGGTGATTGATCACCTTGCTTTTTCCAATCCATTCAAGTGTCGGCATGGGTATCCTCCTTTCGCTGAACCGTTGTACTATCTGGTTGAGAATTTGCATATCCAAAGGCTTTTGTAAATATTTCTACTGCACTTGCCAACTGCTCTTGTCCGTTTTGAATATTCTGCTGTTGTTGCATGGCATTTAGCATTCCTTGAGGAATATATGGATTTTGAATTGTCTCCCAAGTCACCTGCTTTTTATATCCAAGTGACTGAGCTATGGCCTCTAATAATTTGTCTTGTGCCTCTTGGATTTGCTTGCGCTGCATAACATTTGGTTTCTGAATACAGAGCTGGTTATAATACTCCTTCCATCTTGCCCTAACACTATCATCGTCTGAGAAAACAACATCAATGATGTTTAAGGCACGAACGGTATCGGCAGTCCAGCCAATACCGCGATTCATCATAAGCACTCTGAAAATTTCCATCTTATCTTTGCGCTTCTGACCTTTATCCTGCAGTTTCTGTCCAACAATTACGGCAACGATTGGGGCAATAAGAACTGTGGCTACATTGATTGCTGTCTGAAAGATTTCAAATTTTGACATTACGTAATCCTCCGTACATGTAAATTCTTATATTGGACAAAGACCTATCCTGTGACGGAAGGACTAAATCTTTGTCCAACGCTGTCATCGTTTGTCGAATCGACGATTTAGGTAGAGTCGTAACCAAGGGGTCAGTGCGCCCATTCGCACCCGCGAGCTGGAATAGACCCCATTATTTCGAGTTAGAGTCGCTGATATAATCTGCGGCTCATTTTTCATTTTCGACGGGCTTCTTGATATACTTGCCGTTCTTGATTCTCGCGTCCGCTGGCTTCTCTGCGTCCTCTGGAATCCCCCAGACCGAGCCAATGCGGATCGCACCGGGAACGCGCCCCTCGCCGCACAAAATCTGAATACGGCGGGTGGAGATACCCCAGCGTTCGGCGGTCTGCGCGATAGATAAATACTTCATGGGCGATACTCCTGTTGCAGTTCTGTTCTGCGTATGCTTATAAAATCACAGTATAATTATAATCGTCAAAGCGAATAAAAGCAAGGGCTTTCCGGAAAATCTCGGGAAGTATCTTCACTTTAAAAATCAAGGGTTTGGGGCTTCCCCAAAAATCAAAATAGGCGTATCGGCTGCAAGGCTGAAACGCTCATTTTTTCGGTGTGTACGGACACCGGATGTGCTTGCTACTCTCTCAAATCTCATATCCGCAGATACAACGCGCCCCCGCTTTCGCAAAAGCAGGAGCGCAAATTTTTTTGAAAATTTCTCATTTTGATACCTGTGTTTTGACTTAAAAATGTCCGTTGTATTGTGAAAGGAGTGTTTCAATATGCCAGATCGTACACGACCCATCCGCAAGGAAATCTGCCTGAACGAGCAGGAACTGAATCTCATCCAGCACAAAATGCGCCAGTTGGGGACGCACAACTTCGGGGCGTATGCCCGGAAGATGCTGATCGATGGCTACATCATCAAGGTCGATTACACTGAGCAGAAAAAGTTAGCTGCCGCCGTCAGCCGCGTCGCCTCGAACATCAATCAGATTTGCCGCCGCATCAACAGCACTGGGCATTTTTACGATGCTGATGTTGCCGAGCTGAAAGAACGGATGGCTGACGTATGGGAGCTGCTGAAAGTACAGCAGAGAAACGAATTGTAATTCGGGAAAGGAGTACAGATATGCCGCGCATGAGCAAATCAAAAAAGCTGGAATGGTCGTTCTTCCTGAATGACCGGGGACGCAAGGCGTACAACACGCTCTGCCGCCACTGCGTCCACGACTGCAAGCAGAGTTTCCGGGCGGTTGTCGTTATTTGCCCGCATTATCAGTCGAAACGCTCTAAGGCGGGGCGCACCGCCTCGCTTCCGAGGGGATCAACGGACAAGCCGCCATAGTAGCCGTATCACACCAGACCAGAGAGGATGTGATGAAAAATCTATTTCAAACTGAATACCGCATTGCCGCCGTTTATTCCCTTGCCGCGCTTCATGCTGGCGGGCGAATACTCCATCAATGCAAAGCTACTTTACGGGCTGCTTCTCAACCGCACTACGCTTTCCCAAAAAAGTGGCTGGGTGTCCGAGGACGGGAATGTGTATGTGATCTATACGATCAAGCAGATGGCAAACGATCTTGACCGGAGTGAGCGGACGGTCAAGACCGCCCTGCGGGAGCTGGAAAATGCCGGGCTGATCACCCGCGTCCGTCAGGGCTGGAATCAGGCGAACCGCATCTTTCTGCAAATCCCAGACAGGGTGCAGGTTTCTTCCCGTCCAGAGGGCAATACCTGCCCAATGGATGTGCAGGATTCTTCCCCTTGCATGGGGCAGAAATTGCCCACAAGTAATACTGATATAGAATATAAAGAACAGAGTAAGACCGAAAGAGTAGAGAGTACGCGCCGCCGGTATGGAGAGTTTCAAAATGTTTTCCTGTCAGGCGAGGAATGTACCCAGCTGGAAACGGCTTATCCCGGCAAAGCTGTCGAATACATTGAGCGGCTGTCCCGGTACATGGCTTCCAATGACAGGCACTATGCCAATCATTACGCCACCATCAAGAAGTGGTTGGACGAGGACAGCAAGGGCAGGAGTGCGAAAAACTACATCTACGATGATAACGAGGGAGAGTGTCTATGAATCCGATTTTTACGAAAATGGTTGATGCCGTTGAAGCGGCTAATGCCGCACCTGACGATTACATCAATCCTGCCGATGGGCTGAAATACTGCGGCAAGTGCCACACGCCGAAAGAAGCCTTTCATCCCGCAGACCTTCAGGCGCAGGGCTTTACCAAGCACCCGGTTATGTGCAAGTGCGCTGCCGAGCGCCGTGAGCGGGAAGAGACGGAGCGTCGGGAATATGAGAGAATGTCTTACATGACGATGCTCCGCAGCGAGGCGTTCCGCGATATGCCCGCCGCTGACTGGCGGTTTGAGGCAGCCGCAGTTACAACGCCCCAGCTTGTAAAGGCGAGGGGCTACGCGCAGAACTGGGACGAGTTCAAAAAAGCGGGGATCGGGCTACTCCTGTTCGGGAACGTTGGCACAGGAAAATCCTATGCCGCTGGATGCATTGCCAACGCTCTGATTGACCGTCTGGAGTCTGTCCTCTTTGTGGGAATGTCCGACGTGGTCAACCGAATGCAGGGCAACTTCGGCACGGATCGCGACCATTACATGAAATCGCTTATGCGCCCCGACCTCCTCATTCTGGATGATTTGGGTGCAGAGCGTAACACCAGTTTCGGCAAGGAGCGCGTATTCGATGTGGTTGACAAGCGGCTGCTGACCGGCAAGCCCATGATCGTCACCACGAATATCCCGCTTTCCGTTATGAAGCAAGCTGCCGATCTGGATGACCGCCGCATTTTTGACCGCATCTTGGAAGTCTGCGTCCCGATCATGTTCGATGGAGACAGCTTCCGCAAAAGCACCGCTGCCGACAATCTGAAAACGGCGGCTCGTCTGCTCGGCTGATAAACCCAAGAAAGGAGCTTTTACATGGAGAATTGCATCGGCACCGTTCCGATCCATCTGAAAATGACGCTGACCGCCAGAGAAGCAGCAGAATACAGCAATATCGGGATCAACAAGATTGACAGTATGCTGAGGACGCCCAACTGTCCGTTCGTGCTTTTCGTCGGCACAAAGAAACTGGTCAAGCGAAAGGAGTTTGAACAGTTCATCAGTGAAAAACTGGTGATATAAGTGGCTTCGGAAGATTTGCAAATAAGTGGAGAGTTTTTTTCACACGATGGCTTGAGAAGAGGGACGTTATATGCTATAGTTTATATGTAGTAGTGTGTCCTTTTTCGCAAGCGCGGAAAGGATACAATCTATGGGTAAGAATCTAAAAGGCAAAGAATGTGGTAAGGGTATCTGCCAGAGAAAGGACGGTTTATATTACGCACGGTTCGTAGATAAAACAGGAAGGCGGCATGAGAAGTATCTTCCGACGCTCCCTGAAGCTCGCAACTGGGTTGAAGAATCAAAATACGCCGATGCGCACGAGGATGTTTTCGTAGCCACCGATACGACGGTGGATCAATGGTTTGATTTTTGGATTGAGAACATTGTGGGTGATTTAGCCCCCAATACGCTTCGCAACTATCGGGAGCGGTATGTTCACAATATTCAGCCTGTTATGGGCAAAATGATGATTGCAAACGTCAAGCCGATGCACTGCAAAAAGGTGTTCATACAGATGGATGCTGACTATGCGGGTTCCACCATCCGTCAAGCCTATATCACAATGGGTACAATGTTCAAGGCTGCGAAGATGAATGACCTGATTGCCAAGCACCCAATGGACGGTGTGCGGTTTACAAAGCCCGTTCGTGCAACAGACGATATTAAGTTCCTCACCCGTGACGAGCAGCGCGTGTTTCTTGAAACAGCGAAACGCTCCCGCAACTACAACCAATACGCGCTGATCCTTGAAACCGGTTTGCGTACCGGCGAGATGATCGGGTTGACGTGGGACGCGATTGACTTTGAAAAGCGCACGCTCACGGTCAACAAAACATTGGAGTTTCGACACGGTGAACAGTATTGGCGTGCGGGTCCTCCGAAGACGCAGCACAGCTACCGCACAATACCGTTGACGGATCGGGCTTATGAAATCCTCAAAGGTATTTGGGACAGCCGCCCGGAGCAGAAAGAGTCACCGACGCTGGACAAAGCGCTTGAGTACATAGACAGACGTACAGGCGTTTCTTCTCGGCTTGTCATGCGCGATCTTGTCTTTATCAACTGGCGAACAGGAGAGCCAGCGAAGAACAGTTCCTATGATACCCACTTATATAAGCTCTGCGATGAAGCAGGGATCAAACACTTTTGTATGCACGCCCTGCGACATACCTATGCTACAAGAGCAATCGAAAGCGGTATGCAGCCGAAGGTGCTGCAAAAACTGCTGGGTCATGCCAGCATCAAAACAACAATGGATCGGTATGTTCATGTGACTGCCGAATCACTGGATTATGCCATCAAGCAATTTCAGCAAAATGGTGTAGTCTGATGAAATCCAATAAAGCCAAATGCGAAAATGGTGTAAAAATGGTGTAACAGCCAAGACACCAAACGCTGAAACCCCTTGAAAATCAAGGAAAATCGAAGGAGAATGAGTACAAATGAAATTAGGTATCGTCGGACTGCCGAATGTCGGCAAGTCCACTCTGTTCAACGCGATCACCAACGCGGGCGCGGAAAGCGCCAACTACCCCTTCTGCACCATCGAGCCGAATGTCGGCATGGTGGCCGTTCCCGACGAGCGCCTCGATAAGCTCGCCGAGATGTACCACCCCAAGAAGAAGACCCCCGCCGTCATCGAATTTGTCGACATCGCGGGTCTTGTCAAGGGCGCAAGCCAGGGTGCGGGTCTCGGCAACAAGTTCCTTGAGAACATCCGCCGCACGGACGCCATCGTGCACGTTGTGCGCTGCTTCGACGATGAAAACATCATGCACGTCGTGGCCGACGCGAGCACGAACGTCCCCGTCGACCCCCTGGGCGACATTGAGACCATCGATCTGGAGCTCATCATGGCCGACCTTGAGATGGTCAACCGCCGCGTCGAAAAGGCCACGAAGATGGCCAAGGGCGACAAGAAGTTCCTGCATGAGGTCGAACTCTTTTCCGCGCTGGCCAAGCACCTCGACGCGGGTAAGAGCGCGCGCACGTTCGAGGTTTCGTCTGACGACGCGGAGCTCATTGCGACCGCCGATCTTTTGAGCCTCAAGCCCATCATCTATGCTGCAAACATGGACGAGGACGGCTTTGCGAATCAGGACGGCAACCAGTATCTCCAGCAGGTCAAGGAGCTCGCCGACCGCGAGGGCGCGCAGGTGCTGCCGATCTGCGCCAAGCTCGAGCAGGACATCGCCGAGCTCGACGGCGAGGACCGCGCGATGTTCCTCGAGGAGCTCGGCATTCAGGAGTCCGGCCTCGACCGCCTGATCAAGTGCTCCTACGCGCTGCTCGGCCTCATCTCGTTCCTGACCTACGGCGAGGACGAGTGCCGCGCCTGGACCATCAAAAACGGCACCAAGGCCCCGCAGGCCGCGGGCAAAATTCACTCCGACATCGAGCGCGGCTTCATCCGCGCCGAAACGATCAATTTCGACGACATGATCCGCTGCGGCAGCGTCGCGGCGGCAAAGGAAAAGGGATTGCTGCGCAGCGAGGGCAAGGAGTACGTCGTCAAGGACGGCGACATGATCTACTTCCGCTTTAACGTGTAAAATTCCGAAAATTCCATCATAAATTTCAGAAGACGGTGCAGCTCAGCTGCACCGTCTTTTTTAAGTGAAACGGGTGCGCTACCATGGTAGCGATTCTGCAAACCGTTGGTATCACAGGAAAAACCGCACTTTAAATTTTTGGAACGCTACCAAACCGCTACCACGATAAGCCCGCAAAGCGCTGGAATACAAGGAAAGGCGAAAATCCTAAGGGGATGCGATAGCAACTGAATTGAACGATTTTGTGTTGATTCTGCCGATCTTTTGCGATTCTTTATCGTTCTTGCAACAATTTGAGGATTTGCAAATTTTGGCGGCAATCACGGCAAAGCGGGAGAGACGGCGGGTGTTCGGCCGCGAGAAGATAGAAATTTATGAAAGGAGAGTAACATCTATGAAAAAGTTACTCGCAATGGTGCTGG
>ERZ773276.391-NODE-391-length-51423-cov-8.842587_pt1 | contig 51423 bp, 47 predicted proteins | sample MGYA00511386_ERZ773276 | MGnify/ENA primary metagenome ERZ773276 (study PRJEB29015, sample SAMEA2737778) | human gut metagenome | biome: human gut; feature: human-associated habitat; material: faeces | place: China | collected 2012 ...
GCAAAATTTGACTGTTCCCAGGGGGAATCGAACCCTCAACTAGTGCTTAGGAGCTCGAGTCCACACTGGGAACAACGATTATTTTAAGTAAATATGAGTCAAGGAAAGCCTTGATTTTCCTGACTATTTTGTAAATCTCTGTCAAAATAAGAAAACGGAAAATCACCTGAGAAAAATGGTTTTCGCTGTCAAATCGCTGACATTGTCACCCTGAGGGTTCAGCCATTCCGTTCCAATGATTTTTTCATAAATATGGCTACCATTCCATCTGTAGCAGTAATGATAACACTGTTTTCTTATTAGATTATCTATATTATAGCGTGTAGAGCAAGGGATGTCGATGTTTTTTGATCAAATTATTTTGGCAACCTATTAAATGTAGGGACAGCAAAAACCACGGCTGCTCTGTACGGGGCGGCCGCCGTTTTCCCTATATCATACGCTGCTTTTCAGTACCGCAAGGATGGGTGTCCTGTTATCGTCGTATTCTGATTTCTTTTAGGGCATTTCAGGACTATCCACAAGGGATACGCTGAACTCCTGTGCGGTTGCGCCCTCCGGCAGCAGCTTTGCCATGACCACCAGCCGCTGATTGCCGCTGTTGGCCTTGTCATACTTCCGGCAGCAGGTGGAGAGGGTCAGAACAGTATCTTCCTCGGAGAAAGTCACGCCATCAAAGTCAAGCCAGTTTTTCCGCGCAATCGTCTCAAAGAAGCTGGTCAGATCATCTCCCGTGGGATCAGGCTCAATATAGTCAAAGCCAATATCCGTGACGAACAGCGCGGTGATCTGGAAAATCATGTCCTCACCATCCACAGAGAGATAGATATACGGATGCTCCTTTACAAAGTCTGCGTCCATATAGCGGTATAGCTTGGTGAACCGCACACCGTCCGGGTCGCAGTTGCTGGCGGAGTGGCCGAAAATGGTGGTGTTTTTGTCCAGCTTATCCCTGCCGCCGATTTCGTTTTCACAATGGGCATACCAGCAGCCCCACATGGCATACTCACCGTTTTCATCCAGCTTCAGGTAATAGCCGTTGTCCTCCGCCTGCATCACGGGGTCGTCCACCTCCGCGCCGGGAATATACAGCCATGCCACGGTGTCGAGGTTCTTCGCTCTGGCTTCCGCCAACTCTGTCTGCCTGTCCACCGAGGGGATAACTTCGCCTGCGGGAGTCGCTGATGGCTGAGGCGCAGATGTGCCGGGAATGTCGATAGGCTCCGTCTCTTTCTGATAGCAGCCCATGACTGCCGTGGTCATAGCAAAGAGAAGGACGGCCATGCAGATGATCGGACGAATGATTCTTGTGATTCTTTTCATAATGCTGTCTCCTTGCCGCACTGGGATAGCGGCGCAGCTCAAAATGTCATTGATTTGTTTCTCGCAGCGAAAAGAGAACAGCGCAGCTTCAGGGCGAGATGCCCGTCCACTGCGCTGTCCGATGTTCGCTTATGGGGTCATGCCAGCGGCTTTGATGTTTAGCCGTATGTCAGCCGTTCACTTCTTGCAGCGCCAGAGGAAGGTCACGATCTGCGCTCTGGTGCAATCCGCGTCGGGGCTGAATGTGGTGTTGGTGGTTCCCCTGGTGATGTTCTCCTTGACCGCCCACAGAACCGCATCAGCATAGTAGGCGGCGGACTTCACATCGGCAAAGGGATTGGCTGTACCCGCTGCCGGGGACTTCTCGGAACGCCACAGGAACGCGACGATCTGGGCGCGGGTGCAGGTCATGTTGGGGCTGAACGTGGTGTCGCTGGTGCCCTTGGCGATGCCGTTCTCCACCGCCCACAGCACAGCGTCGTAGTAGTAGCTGCCTGCGGGGACGTCGGCGAAGGGCATGGTGCGGGTTTCGGGCTTGGGACTGCCAGCGGCACGCCACAGGAAGGCCACGGCCTGCGCACGGGTGCAGATGCCGTCCGGGGCGAAATGGGTAGCATCGGTTCCCTGCGTAATACCGTTCCCCACTGCCCAATCCACAGCGTCCTCATAATAGCTGCCGGTGGCTACATCCACAAACACGCCGGTCTGGGGGTTGCCGTTGGCTTTCATAAAGATGACCTCGATGGTATGGGTTCTGCTGACATTCTCAAAGGTGTAGGACTTCACCGCGCCGATGCTCTTGCCGTCGATCTTGACGTTGGAGACGGCGTAGCCCTTATCCGGGGTGATGGTGAAGGTCTGATCTCTGCCCTCACGGACGCTGATGCTGCCGGAGGGGGAGATGGAGCCGCCAGCCCCGGCAGTTGCCTTGATGGTGTAGTAGCTGTAGCCGCTGCTGCCACCGCCATTGTAGCGCCAGTGTGCCGTATAGCTGCGGTCGCCGGTGCTGCCCTTCTCAATGGTGACGGTCAGGTTGTTCTCACCCGTCAGACCCGTGCCGCTCCAGCCGGTGAAGGTGTAACCGGGGCGTGTGGGGGTATTGAGGGTGATAGCATCCGATTCAACGGTATAGGAATCCGGGTTCCCGGTCGCTGTACCGTTGTTCAGGTTGTAGGAAATGGTGTACCGATCGAGCGTCCACTGCGCCGTGACGGTCCGGTCTTCGGCGGGCATGGTGACGGGGATTTCCGGGTTCCAGCCCATAAACGTGTAGCCGGACTTGGTGGGGGCTTCGGGTGCGGTGATGGTGGTGCCGTAGCCCTGCGTGATGGGTGCAACCTCACTGCCGCCGTCGGTGTCAAAGGTGATGGTGTACTGATTTACGGTCCATCTGGCTGTCAGGGTCATGTCTCCCGTCACAGCGGCGTTGAAGCCATACTTCGTGTCGTCCAGATACCAGTCCGTGAACTGATAACCTTGTCTGCTGGGTACATCCGGCTCAATAGCCGTCTCGCCCGCTTGGACGATCTGCTTGGCATAGATCCCGTCCAGCTTCCCGTACTCATAGGTCACGGTGACAGGCGTGCCGTTGGGCTCAGGGGTGTTGGTCGTGTCGTTGATCACATCGCCGGTATCGATGGGCTGGCCGCTGAGCTTGGCGTTCTTGTTCATGGTCAGCCCGCGATAGAATGTGCCGCCGGAGACATGGCACTCCGTGGTGACAGGGCCGTAGAACGTGCCGCCGGAGATGTTGCCGCAGAATTTCTCCCACGCTGTGTCCATGTCCCTATTAGAGTCCGTCACGGTGACGCTGCCATGGAAAATACCGCCCCTTATGTCGCCCTCGCAGTAGACATCGCCGGTAAAGACTGTGGTGGGCTTCCCGTCCGTGTGGTCGATGGCGTTGGTGGCCTTTACGGAGTCTAAGTAGTTATTTTTTGTGCCAATCTTGTTCGTTCCCACATACACCGTGCCCTCCACCCGGCCGCCGTTGGCATAGAGGAAGCAGCCGGGATAGTTGACGGTATAGGTCGAGTCAAGATCCATATAGATCGCGGCGCCGTATTCGATGGCGCCTGCCTCGGTATCGTCCTTTTCGGTGGCCGTGCAGCCCGTGATGCGGGCATTCTCCCCCAGCTCCAGCTCAGCAAAGGCGATCAGGGCCACGCCGCCGCCGCGTTTCGCCTCGCAGCCGGAGATCGCAGCGTCCAGAACAGATATCTGGTCTGCATGGCCGCCGATATACAGGCCGCCGCTGTGTTCGCTTGCCTTGCAGTTTTCGATGCGGCCGCCGGTGATCTGGACGGTACACCCGGATGCCGAGATGCCGCCGCCGGACATGGCAGAGCAGCCGCTGATGACGCCGCTGGTCATGGTGACGGAGCCGGCCTTGGCATAGATCGCGCCGCCGCTGGCACTGTAATCGGCTGAGACAGCGCAGTTCCGGATGGCGCCGCCGGTCATGGTGACGGAGCCGCCCTCGGCATAGATGCCGCCGCCGAACGCTTGATTCGCTCCGCTCTGGACGCCGCAGGCATAGATGGTGCCGCCCGCCAGCACGAAGGATGCACCCGTCTCCACATACACGCCGCCGCCATAGTAATTGTAGGACTGTCCCGCGCCATTGTCATACTTAAACCCCTTGCCGCCGGTGATGAGGCCGCCCGCCGGGAGCTTGGCATCTTCATGGGTCGCCGCAGGGCAGCTGTCGGTCAGGGTCAGCTTGCCCGCCTTGACGCGGAAGATGCTGTCCGGGTCTGCCGCCTCGTCATAGCGCAGGATGTGGCCGTTCAGATCCACGGTGACATCGCGGGTGATCTTCAGCCCCGCCGTAATGGTGATGTCCGCCGTCAGCCGGACCACACCGTTGGCGCTGTCCGCCAGTGCGGCGGTCAGTTCCGTCGCCGTGGAGACTTCCTGCACTGTCAGCGCTTTGGGGATACGGACGAGGGCGTAGAGCCCGACAATATAGATATTTTTCACTTCCGCCATGGAAGGGTCGCCAAATCCGTCCTCACTGAACATAACGAAGGCGAGGTAGGCGTCCTGCGTCCCGTCATAGGCATCCAGCGCCTTGGTAAGTGCCTGATAGTCTGCATAGCGCGTAATAGGTTTGCCGTTGCAGGTCAGGACAGTCTCATCTGTGATGGGCTTCTGTGTGTAGAAGGTGAATTGCAGAAGATAGGTGCTGTCCTCTGCATAAACGTCCTCTGCGTTCAATTTTTGGTGATTGCCGTCCTGCTGCCACAGCACAGGTCCAAACTGATAGAGAGTCAAACCGGTGTCCGCGTCAGCGGATACCGTCGAACCGTCTCCTATCGGTTTGCCCGCCTCGGGCGCGGGGAAGGTGATCGCAACGTTTGTCAGCGCCTGCGCAGACGTGCCTGTCCCCGATTCCCCACCGTTTACCGGAACGGCATATTTCCCGCAGTTTTCCGGCAGAGCACCGTCTGCACCGCACACGGGGCAGTCAGCATTCATGCTCTCCACCGTGCAGGCGGTTTCACAGGTGCATACAGGCGGGGTTTCCGTGCTTTCCTCCGCAAAAGCCGTTGTTGGCAGCAGTGTCAGCACCATACAGCACATGAGCAGGATGCTGAGCAGTCGTTTTTTCATAGTCATTCCTCACTTTCTTCTCGCGCGTCGTCCCGTCCCCCGTGGGAAGCACGCGGAGCAGAAGGGAATTGCATCGGGATATATCCCGATGCAAGGGAGTACTCCCTTGCAATACATATTGGCTTCTATTTTTGTGCTGGCAGCGTGATCCCCGCGAGGGAAAACTCAAAGCGCATCGCCAGCGCACGGAACAGCGCCTGCATCACCTGCTCGGAGATCGTGCGGATATCCAGCCCTTCCACGAACCGGATCGCCTGTTCCGTTTCCTCCTTCGGGACGTTGTACGCCCGCAGACTCATGGTGAGAAACAGCCGCAGCTTCTTTTCCAGCGTCAGCTCCTCGTCGCAGGGGTGGGCCATGTAGCCGCGCATGATGCTGGCTGAGCCGATCTCCATGTCATAAAAATCGCGGGCAGTCAGCTCCGGCTGATACGGACCGAAGATCTGATACAGCTCCTTCGCCGTTTCCCGGAAGATAAATTCAGACGCTTCCTTCTGCGTGTAGGCTTCAATGTAAATTTCCCGCAGATTTTCGTTCAGCTCCGTCAGCGTCATCTGGATCGCCGTTTCGACCGCGTAGACATAGATCGGCGGCAGCTTCGCACCCGCCGCGCTTCGCGCCATAGCGAACTGGTTTTCAAACATGAACTCCACCAGTTCCGTCAATACGCCGTCCTTGGCGCGGAAAATGTTCTGGAACTGGCTGAAAGACACACCGGCCTTTTCGTTGATTTCCGCCAGCGTGGTCTGCTTGTAGCCCTTTTCCAAAAACAGCTTCACGCAAACGGTCAGAATCCGCTTCTTCGTGGGCAAACTTGCGCTTGTGATGGCTATGAGGATCACTTCCTTTCCGCCGTGGTGTAAACACCATTAGTATAGCATATTGAAGGAAAAAGCGCAACAGGAATAAGCAACTTGTGCGCTGCTTTTTTATGAACGGTTTGCAATGCAGACCGTTCTTTTTTCGTCCTGCAAAACAATTTTCCGAAAATCTGGCCAAAACGCCCTGTTCGGATTGTAGTATGGGTAGAGGGGAAAATACGGGGGTACGAACGGGGGGCAAGAAAGCGGCAAGCAATGCAAAGCGGTACCCACTTTGCGAAAACAGGCGGATTCCGTTTACACGGAGCCCGCCTGTTTCATGCTTGTTGGGGCGTTGCCCCAATCCCCTCAGAACACAAAAACTGTGTTCTGGAACGATGGATAAATCCATCGGCTGCGCGATTTTTCAAATCGCTTGTGGGCGGGCAGCTCAGCGCTGCTCCGCCTCTTTTTCCCGTCGTTCATTCGCTTCCTCCTGCTCCTTATCCACCTCCAGAATACGGTCGATATTGGCCTTGGCCGTCAGCAGCTCTTTCATTTCCTCACGGGCTTTTCGGTAGTCGGCATAGGCGGCTTTCTTTTCCGCCAGCAGCTCGGCGTACTCGGTATTCAGCGCCTTGATGGTGGGCAGCTTCTTGAAGCCCAGTCCATCAAAATAGTTCTTTGCGGCCTTGTGAATCGTGATCTCGCTTTCATGCTCTGCAAGAAATTTCTTGGAGTACCCGGCCTTGCGATAGGCAACGTAGGTATCGCGGGTCTTGGCGTAATTGACAATATGCTCCCGCAGCACCGCAATCTCGGCCATGCGTGTTTCCGCAGCCTTAATCCTTGCGGAAAGCTCGTTGAAGTGAGCGGACGCTTCCGCCGCTTTCTCTGAGAGAACGGCGTAATCTAAAAGCTCATGGTCTTGCAGATAGGCCACCGTCTGTGCCATCGCTCCCTCAAGGGGCGTTGATACCGGTTTTGAAGGTGTTTTGCGAGGTGATATCCCCGTTCGAAAATATAACAAGATATACAAAAATATCGTTTGATTGCGGCATAAATATAATGGAAAAACGCTGCTTGCAGATGAATTTTGGAAAATAAGGGGTGGTTACGACTTTCTTTTTGCACGATAACTACTCATAAAGTGCACAGAACTTTTAGCGATACGGATGATTGAGCTAAAAGAATTTATTGTAAATGAGAAAACAACTATTGACTAAACAATAATTCACTGATATTATAAAAATGCAATCAAGAGATACGGGGTGCCGAAAGGAACCCGACAGAGGGCTGTATCTCAAAAAAATACCGGGCTGCAGCGGCGGCGGGATGGAGGATTGTTATGAAAAGATAAGCAATGCCAGTGCCGGAGACGATCGTGACATCTGCTGCTCCCTTGTATAGGGAAGAGAACACAGACGGCTCCTGTGCGGCGAACAAAAAGTAACAGAACAACAGGAACAGAATCTGTTCCCCAAAATGGAGGTAGAACGATTATGAAAAAGACCAGACTGATCGCGATGCTGTTGACCTTAGCCATGGCGGGCTCTCTCCTGGCTGGCTGCGGCGACAAGAACAACGCAAACAATGAATCCAATAATCAGGGCGAAAGCAACACCCCGGAGTATTTGGTGTGGAACATTGGCGCTGAACCGAAGACCTGGGATCCCACCCTTAGCTCTGAGACCCTTTCCGAGTATCTGACCATCAGTATGTTCGAGGGCCTGACCAGACAGGTCGAGGACGGCATCGAACCCGGTGTTGCAGAAACCTGGGATATTTCCGATGATGGCTTGACCTATACGTTCCATCTGAGAGAGTCTAACTGGTCCGATGGTACGCCTGTGACCGCACACGACTTTGAGTATACCTGGAAGCGTATGTGCGATCCTAAGGTAGCTTCCCCCTCTGCCGCTGGTGTGACCGACTACGTGGTGGGCGCGGCTGAATATCTCGCCGGTACCGGCACTGCTGACGGCGTGATGGCAACTGCTTTGGATGACTATACCTTCCAGGTCGTGCTGAAGAACCCGTCCCCGTTCTTCCTGAACCGTATCTCCGCAGATATTTATTGCCCGGTCAAGAAGGAATGTGTGGACCTGGGTGAGGGTTGGGAGAAGAAGCCCGAGACCTTCGTGTGCAACGGCGCTTTCAAGCTGGCTGAATATCAGATCGGCTCTCACATTCTGATGGTCAAGAACGACGCGTATTATGAGGCCGACAAGGTCAAGCTGCCTGGTATCCGCGCCATCATGGTCAACGATGAGAATACCTCTCTCCAGGGTTACAAGGCCGGTGAGATCCACTGCACCGAGATTATCCCCGCTGAAGAAGTTCCCTCCCTGCTGGCTGAGGATCCTAACCTGATCGTTTCCCCGATCTGTGGCACCAAGTATCTGGACTTCAACGTGGATAGACCTGTGATCGACGATGTGCGCGTCCGCCGCGCTCTGACGCTTGCGCTTAACCGCAAGGAGATCACTGACCAGATCACCCGTTCCGGCGAGATCCCTGCTACCGGTTTCCTGCCGCCCACGACGGAAAAGACGGATGGCTCTTCCTATCGCACCATGGGCGCCAACGGCCTGCCTGAGCCTGCTTATGGCATCACTGCGGACGCTGCCGATGTGGCGACCGCACAGAAGCTGCTGGCAGAGGCCGGTTACCCGAACGGCGAAGGCTTCCCGAAGGTCGAGCTGCTTTACTACACCAGCGAGAGCGACAAGAAGATCTGTGAGGCAATCCAGCAGATGTGGAAGGACAACCTGAATATTACGGTTGACCTGCGCAACGAGGACAAGAGCGTTTGCCTTCAGACCAAGCGTGAAGGCAAGTTTGACATCAGCCTGTCCGGTTGGAGCGCCGGTTACTATGACGCCAGCCAGATGATCAAGCAGTTCAAACTGGACTCCGGCTGCATGGCTCAGTGGCGTTATGCTGAGGATGCCAGTGCACCGCACGATAAGACGCTGAACCCGGGTCAGAAAGCGTTTGAAGATACCTATCAGGCCGCTATGGCGGCTCAGGGCGCGGAGCGCGACCGTCTGTGGACGCAGGCGGAGGAGATCCTCATGGACGAGCTGCCGTCCTGCCCCCTCTATTACTATGTCTTCAAGGCTCTGATCAACCAGGATGTGGTTACCGGTATCCAGGTCGCCAAGTCCGGCAACTGGATTTTCCGAAATGCTGAGTTCGTAGGCTAAACAAAAGACTTGGGGCGTCTATGGGAATAGACGCCCCACCCCTTTCTAAAGGAGAGACCTTATGATTCGATACATATTGAAGCGGGTAGTTGCTGCGCTTATTACCATTTGGTTTATCATGACGCTCACCTTTGTCCTGATGTATGCCATTCCCGGCAGCCCGATCTCGACGGAGAAGGTCTATGATGTTGCGCTGCAGCAGGCGCTGGAAGAAAAATTTGGGCTGAATAAACCGCTGCATGAGCGGTATGTCAAGTGTTTGGTGGACTATGCTCATGGCGATTTTGGCATTTCATATTTGAAGATCGGTTTGACCACAAATGAAATCATCGCCTCCGGTTTCCCCTATTCCCTCCGGATCGGAATTTACGCATCGGGTCTGATCGTGCTGTTCGGCATCGCAGCGGGGATTCTCGCAGCGCTGCGGCAGAATCGATTTGTAGACCGTTTTCTCATGGTGTTGTCCACACTGGGATCTACCATTCCAAGCTTTGTGTTTGCAACACTGTATCTGTTTTTATTTAGTAAAATACTGGGACTGGTCCCTGCGTTTGGCGTAAAGCCGTGGACAGGATATATCGGTCCCGTTCTTGTAACAGCTGTGTTTTCCATGGCGTTTGTTACCCGACTGATGCGCACTTCCATGATTGAGGAGCTGAATCAGGATTATATCCGCACTGCCCGCGCCAAGGGCATTTCGGAGTTTAAGGTAGTTGCCAAACACGCCATGCGAAACGCCATCCTTCCCGTTGTCACCTATGTGGGCCCCATGATCGCCATGGTAGTTACCGGCTCTTTCGTGATTGAGAAGGTGTTTGGTATCCCGGGCATCGGCAGCTTGTTTACCTCCAGCGTGTTGACCCGCGATTACACCCTGATTATGGGCATTACGGTGTTCTTTTCGGTGTTTTTGGTGTTTTGTACATTGGTGGTTGATATTCTGTACGTCTTTGTTGATCCCAGGATCAAGTATGAGTGAGGGGGAAAAGTTGTGGTAGAGAAAAAAGAACAAATCGCCCCCGAACTGTGGGCACCCTTGCAGGCGCAGGAGAAGGATTCTGAAAAGATCGAGAAGCCGAGTCTGACATTCTTACAGGACGGCTGGCGCCGACTGAAACAGAATAAGCTGGCTATGGTGTCAATGTGTGTGATCATTTTGCTGGTGCTGGGCGCGGTGCTGATCCCGTTTTTTTGGGGGTATAGCTATGAGGATCAGACGCTCACGCTGTCCAATACGCCGCCGATCCTGAAGCTCTATCCCATTCAGGACGACAAGAACGATATCTGCATCTATATCACCAAGAGTTATGACGCCATGGAAGTGACGTCCGATGGAGAATTGGTCCAGTTGCTCAAGCCAACTTACAAGGACGTAATCGACCGAAGGAGCGTTTACGACCTCAACGGTGAGGAATTGATCATCGATTACAGCATTTATACTCAGGCGATGAAGGACTATAACGCGCTTGAAAAGAAATATGCGGCTGAGGGCGAGGTTCCTGCTACCGCGGCGAAATACTTGTCCAAGTATTTCGGCGACGATGCCAAGAATACCACGATCTCCTTGGTGGAGGCAAAGAACATTCTGGATGAAAAAATCGATAAGTGCAGCGTGACCTATGCGGGGAAGATCCTGACAGAGAGTAAGTCTGTTTGGAACAAGACCTTTCTTCTGGGCAGCGACTCTCTTGGACGAGATTTGTTTATCCGCGTGGTTTATGGCGCACGCATGTCCCTGACGGTCGGTATTTTTGCCGCACTGGTCAACTTTATCATTGGTGTGTTCTACGGCTGCTTTGCAGGTTATAAGGGTGGAAATGTGGACACGATCATGATGCGCATTGTGGACGTGATCGACTCGGTTCCTGTGACGCTGTACGTGATCCTGATCATGGTGGTCATCGGCTCTGGTATGCAGTCCATAATACTGGCGCTGGGACTTACCTACTGGGTCAGAATGGCACGTATCGTACGCGGGCAGGTGCTCAGCTTGAAAAACAGCGAGTTCGTGCTGGCGGCGAAAACACTGGGCGCCTCTACGGGCCGTATTTTTGTCAAGCATCTGATCCCCAACATGATGGGTACGATCATGGTGGCAATTGCCATGCAGATCCCCAACGCCATTTTCACAGAGGCGTTCCTGAGCTTTATCGGTCTTGGCATTCCGGCTCCCAAAGCATCGTGGGGCACGCTGTGCAACGATGCGCTGTCCAGCATTTATGTCTATCCCTATCAGCTGCTTATCCCTGCGATAGCGATCTCGGTGACCATTCTGGCCTTCAACCTTTTCAGCGATGGCTTGAGGGATGCCTTTGATCCCAAGCAAAGAAAGTGAGGCGGAGAGCTTTGTCAGAAAAATTATTGGAAGTGAAACACCTGAGCACCTCTTTCTTTACCCATGTGGGTGAGGTCAAGGCAATCCGCGACATCAGCTTTGCGGTGGATCGCGGAGAGTTTGTTGGCATCGTCGGTGAATCGGGCAGCGGAAAGAGTGTTACCTCTCTGTCCATTTTGCAGCTGCTTCAATATCCCGGAAAGGTTACCGGGGGCGAAATTCTGCTGAACGGTGAAGATCTTTTGAAAAAGGACAAGCGGGAGATGCGAAAGATCCGGGGAAATCGGATCTCTATGTGTTTCCAGGATCCCATGACGGCACTGAACCCGCTGTATACGATCGGAAATCAGATCAACGAGGTTATTTTAGAGCATCAGAAGCTGACAAAAGCGGAAGCAACTAAGAAGACCATCGAGATGCTGGGCATGGTCGGTATCCCGGATCCGGAAGCCCGTGTTAAGTGCTATCCCTATGAGTTTTCCGGCGGTATGCGTCAGAGAGCGATGATCGCCATGGCACTGGCGTGCCAGCCTGAACTGCTCATTGCCGATGAACCGACAACTGCACTGGACGTTACGATTCAGGCGCAGGTGCTGCGCTTGTTGAAGGACTTGCAGGAGCGCACAGGTACATCCGTTATCCTGATCACGCACGATCTTGGCGTCGTTGCGAGTTCCTGCAGCCGAATCCTTGTAATGTACGGCGGTCAGATCATGGAGACGGGCAAGGTGGAGGACATCTTCTATAAGCCGCACCATCCCTATACGATGGGACTGCTCAAGTCTATCCCGAAGGCGGGCGGAACGAATCAGCGTCTTGAGTCTATCTCGGGAACACCGCCCGATATGCTCAATCCACCGAAGGGCTGTCCTTTCTATCCGCGCTGTGAATTTGCGATGCAGATCTGCAAGGAAAGCGCTCCGCCGGAGTTTGAACTCGGGGAAAACCACTGCGCCAAGTGCTGGCTGTGCCATCCGGAGGCACCGAAGCCGGAAAAGTATCAGAGGCAGAAGGGAGGCGTACGGAATGGCTGAGCATCTGCTGGAAGTTGAAAATCTGAAAATGTACTTTAAGAAGGTAAACGGTGTGTTCCGCCGCAAGACATCTTACGTGAAAGCGGTGGATAACATTTCCTTTACCATCGACAAGAAAGAGACTTTCGGTCTTGTGGGTGAGTCTGGATGCGGAAAGACCACGACCGGACGAGCGCTGATCCGCCTTTACGAGCCGACGGGCGGCACCATTCGCTATGACGGAGAGGATATTACAAAGCTCTCGGCAAAAGAATTTATGCCTTATCGGAAAAAGATGCAGATGATCTTTCAGGATCCGTATGCCTCTTTGAATGCAAGAATGACGGTGTCCGATATTATCGGTGAGCCATTGGATATCCATCACCTTAAAGCGGGCAAAGAGCGCGAGGAATTTATTCTGGAGCTGCTCGACCGCGTCGGACTGAATAAGGATCACGCCAGCCGCTATCCGCATGAGTTTTCGGGAGGTCAGCGGCAGAGAGTGGGAATTGCCCGCGCTTTGGCGGTCGATCCGGAGTTTATCATCTGCGATGAGCCAATCTCTGCGCTGGACGTTTCCATTCAGGCACAGGTGGTCAATATGCTCAAGGATCTGCAGGAAGAGTTTGGCCTGACCTATCTCTTTGTGGCGCACGATCTGTCCATGGTGCGCCATATCTCCGACCGCGTGGGCGTGATGTATCTCGGCAGCCTTGTGGAGGTCGCCGAGACGGAGGAGCTTTATCGGAACAATCTGCATCCGTACAGCAAGGCGCTTCTCTCTGCCATTCCTATCGCTGACCCGGAGAAGGCGGCACAGAATAAACAGATCTTTCTGGAAGGAGAGGTGCCGAGTCCTCTTAACTCCCCTGTGGGCTGTAAGTTTGCCAGCCGCTGCCCCTATGCAAAGCCGGAATGCCGGGAAGCGCCGCCGCCGCTGCGAGATGTGGGCGGAAATCACTATGTGGCGTGCTATCTGGTATAAAGAGAGTATGAGGTGTTGATCGTGAATATTGAACAGACAAGAGCGGTTCTGGAAAAATTTCCCCGGCTGGAATTGGGGGCGTTTCCTACGCCGCTGCAACCCATGAAGAATCTTCAAAGAAAGCTCAATACCCCTGTTTCATTGTATATCAAGCGCGATGACCTGACCGGCCTGGGACCGGGGGGGAACAAGACCAGAAATTTGGAATATCTGTTGGGTGAGGCGGTGGAGCAGGGCTGCGATGTGATTTTTGCGTCCGGCAAAAGCCAGTCCAATCTGTGTACGCTGACAGTGTCGGCCTGTTGCAAGGCGGATCTGGACTGTGTGATTGTCCACAACGATGCATCTGAGCCGGAGCACAAGGTGGGAAACCAGCTGCTCAATAAACTCTCTGGCGCAGAATTGAAATATGTGGGGGATCTTGTCGACAAAGAACGGGAAGCGCTGGTGCTCCATTATGCAAAAGAGATGGAAGAGCAGGGACGGCACCCTTATGTGGTCAAGAACGGCGCGTCCACTGCGCTTGGATCGCTGGGGTATGTCCACGCGGTTATGGAACTGTGCGGACAGTGCCGGGAACAAAAGCTCGATTTAAAGCATTTGTTTGTTCCCGGCGGCAACGGAGGTTTGGCTGCCGGAACGATTTTTGGCGCGGCACTGTCCCAGGCACCTTTCCATGTTCATGTGATCACGGTGGAGCATGAAAAGGAAGAGTTGCGGGAAATTCTGGAAACTTTCCTGCACGAAATCGGTGCGCTGGCCGGGGTGCTTCAGGACTATGATTTCAGCAGCGTATATACCATTCACGAGGAATACCGCGGAGACGGCTGGGGCAAGGCAACGCCGGAGTGTGTGCAACAGATTTATGAGCTTGCTCAGACAGAGGGAATCTATGTGGAGCAGGTTTATACCAGCAAAACGCTTTACGGTATGCTCGACATGGTGCGCAAGGGGCTGGTAGACGGCAGCGCCTGCTACCTCCACACGGGCGGATTCAGCGCACTGTTCAGCCAATTCTAAAAAAGTAGGGGGGGACGGAGATGGCTGTGGTAGCCAGAACATACCGCGGAGCACTCCAGGATCTGGAGCACCATGGACGGATCGTCGTAGCTGATGCTGCCGGAAATGTGCTGTACCATTACGGGGATCCCTATGCAATTACCTTTGCACGCTCCGCGGCAAAGCCTATGCAGGCGATCGCAGTCTGCGAGAGCGGTGCGCTGGAGGCGTACGGTGTGACAGAGCAGGAACTTGCTGTGATGTGCGCGTCCCATAATGGAGAGCCGGCGCAGGTGGCGCTGGTAGAACGTATTCTCAACAAAGCGGGGCTGGATTCGTCGTATCTGCAGTGCGGAGATGCCTATCCAATTTCAGAAGAGAGCAAGCGAGAGATGCTCCGCCGCGGGCTTCCGCCCGATGCGCTTCACTGTGATTGCTCCGGCAAACATGCCGGAATGCTGCTGACGGCGAAGATACATGGCGAAGATCTGACGCAATATCCTGCTCCGGACAGCCCGACCCAGCAGAGGATCAACGAGATCATCTGCCATGTCTGCGACTGCGGAATGGAGGAGTTGTTTTTCGCGGTAGATGGCTGCGGCGTGCCTGTCCACGCGCTTCTCATGGTCAAGCTGGCGCAGGGATATGCCAGAATGTCCAAACCTGAACTGTTGGGCGAACGCAGAGGTGCGGCTGTCCGCCGTGTCACACGGGCGATGACTGCATACCCTTATGAGGTGGCAGGCACAGGAAGACTGTGCACCTGCCTGATGAGCGCCTTTGGAGACCGGCTGTTTGGCAAATCCGGAGCTGCATCGTTCTACGGGATTGGCCTGAAAGACTGTGGCATTGGCATCGCGGTCAAACTGGAGGACGGCTGCTCGGAATTTATGCCGGGTGTTGTGATGAAGGTGTTGACGGACCTTGGTGTGATCTCTCAGCAGGAGCAGGAAAAGCTTGGCGCGTGCTGGGAACTGAATATTTATAACCACCACAATCAAGTTGTGGGACGCAAGGAGATCGATTTTTCCCTGCTGCCCGATATGTGTGAACAGGAGTGTGTTTGATTATGCTGGAACGATTGAAGAATTTAGCGATTCCTCTGCCGGAGGATATTCAGAAACAGGAAGATGCTGGCTATTTTGCTGTGGCGCAGGATCTGATCGACCGCCGTTTGGCAGGCCCTCTGCCCCATGCGCTCAGAGAGCGGTTGGAGCTTGAAAAGAACCGGCTGATCGAACTGGAGGGAGAGTATCCCTTCCCCTATGAGCAGGCATTTGAAATGCTTCTGGGCGAGATCCGGGACTTCACCAAGGAAGAATTCGATGAGCTGATCGCAGAGAATCAGGTGGATTGGCTCTATCGGGAAGGTAAGATGTATTTTGTGCGCCATTTCCATGAGAATTTGCGCAAGGTGCAGCATCCTGTTACACAGCGCCTGATCGTGCCTGAGGACGCGCAGGCGGCCAAGATGAAGCAAGATGTTCTGAATGGGAATATGCGCTACATGAAAGAGCACGGCGGGACGGCATATTATATCCGTATCCGCTCAACGCTGAAGGTGGGCGAGAATGGGCGGATCGGCGAGCCAATCACCGTTCATCTTCCTATTCCCAACAACAGTCCGCAGGTGAAAAACTTCCAGATTCATACACTCAGCCCAGATGCTTTTGTAGCGCCTGAGGACGCAGAGAGCCGCACGGTATGCTTCCAGAAAAATCTGGAAGCGGGAGATGAGTTTACGGTGGAGTATAGCTTTGAGAACCACCTGACCTATGTGGAGCCGGATCCGGACAAGGTCTGCGCAGAGCAGCCGTCCTTCTGCCTGGAAGAAGAGGCACCTCATATCATGTTCACCCCTCTGATCCGTGCGATGTGTCAGGAAATCGTCGGTGATGAGATCAATCCGCTTTTGAAGGCAAAACGGATCTATGAGTACGTCACCGACAGAGTGCGCTATTCTTACGTGCGCCGGTACAGTACTATTCTGAATATCCCGGAGTATGCTGCGGTCAACCAGAAGGGTGACTGCGGTGTGCAGGCAGTGCTGTTTATCACGCTGTGCCGCTGCGCCGGCGTGCCGGCCCGCTGGCAGTCCGGTCTGTTTGCTGCGCCCTACGATATTGGCGGACATGACTGGGCACAGTTTTATGTTGCACCCTACGGCTGGCTGTATGCTGATCTGTCTTTTGGCGGAAGTGCGCATCGCCTTGGAAATGAGGAACGCCGCTCGTTCTATTTTGGCAATCTGGATCCCTTCCGCATGCCGGCCAACCTGGCGTTCCAGCATGAGTTTATCCCGCCGAAGCAGTTTATGCGTAACGATCCGACCGACAATCAGTACGGTGAGTGCGAATATGGCGACCGTGCGCTGACGCTCAAGGAATACAACTGCGAGCATACCATGGTGGATATTCATCAGATCGGCTGAGAGACGGACGGCGTATATCCTTTTATAACTTACACTTGAGAAGGGCGGGCAGAGAGCAGAAGCACAGGGAGGGCGGGATAGCTAACCTTCCGGCATTTGACGCGCTGCGCGCCCCTCAAGACGATTCCAATCAATTTCAAAAAAGCCGTGCAGCGAGTGCTGGGCTTGCAGCCTGTTTCCTGCGCGCGGCGGAAAGGTATGGTCGTAAGCATGAAGGTATTTATCAGTGCGGATATTGAAGGCGTAGCGGATCTGGTCTCCTTTGCCGAAGCAGGAAATGAAAATCCTCAGCTCTATACACGCGGAATGGAACAGATGAGCCGCGAGGTTGGCGCGGTGTGCCGCGGGGCAATCGCTGCGGGAGCTGAGATAGTTACAGTCAAAGATGCCCATGGAGGGGGAATGAACATCTTCCATGAGTATCTTCCTGAGCAGGCGCAGCTGATCCGCGGCGAGATGCGCAGCCCTTATTCCATGATCGGCAATATAGATGGCAGCTATGATGCCGTCGTCTTTGTCGGGTATCATGACGCAGCAGGGCAGGACGGAAACCCGATGGCGCATACGATCAGCAGCAGACGCATCAGAGAAATTACCATCAATGGTGTGCCTGCCGGGGAATTCCACCTGTTCTCCTATGCGGCAATGGGACTCGGCGTCCCAACGGCTATGATCTCCGGAGATGCGGCGATCTGCGAAAAGGCCAAAGCGGTCAACAGCCGGATTGAAACGGTTGTGACTAAGGAGGGCGTTGCTGCGGCTGTGATCAGCCGCCATCCCAAGGCAGTGGAGCGAGAATTGGAGGAAGCAGCCAAACGGGCGCTCAGCGGAGATCTGAACCGCTATCGTTATGCGCTTCCGGAACATTTTCGGGTCACGGTGGCATACCAGAAGCATTATGATGCCGCCTATGCGTCGCATTATTTCAACACAAGACGACTGGATGCGCACACGGTGGAGTTTTGCAGTGATGACTATGAGGAAGTCCTGCGCTTTTTCCACTTTGTGCTTTGATCCCCATGAATTTATAGGCAGGAGGACATGATATGAAACCATTTCCCAAACGGCTCAAACTGGCTGATCTGCCGACCAGAATTGAAAAACTGGAACGGTTTTCGGAACGGACCGGGCTGAATGTATATGTGAAGCGAGACGATATGTCCGGTATGGAGTGGTCCGGCAACAAGATCCGCAAATTGGAATTCTCGATCCAGGAGGCATTGGATCGGGGCGCAGATACCCTGATCACCTGCGGTGGGATCCAGTCAAATCACTGCCGTGCTACGGCAGCTGCGGCAGCGCGGCTGGGCCTGCGTTCCTGCCTGCTGCTCCGCACGGACGATCCCGACCCGCTCTTGGACGGAAACTATTTCATTGATAAGGTGCTTGGCGCCGACATACGCTTTATTTCGGCGGAGGATTATCGCAGCCGCCGGGGCGAAGTGATGGAGGAACTGGCCGGAGAATTTGAACGTCAGGGTCACAAGGCGTACATCATTCCCGAGGGTGCTTCCAACGGAATCGGCACTTTCGGCTATCTGTCCTGCATGCAGGAGATATTGCAGCAGGAGAAAGAAATGGGTGTGCAGTTCGATACGATCGTAGATGCGGTCGGTTCCGGCGGAACGCTTGCCGGCCTTGTACTGGCGAACAGGCTCTATGGGCTGAATAAGCGGATCGTGGGCATCAATGTGTGCGATGATGCAGACTTTTTCCAGCATCGTGTTTCCGATATCGTGTCGGAAGCGGCGGCCTATTTGGAGGAACCCTTGCAGATTGCTCCGGAGGAGATCGAAATACTGGATGGCTATGTGGGCCGCGGCTATGCGCTGAGCCGTAAGGAGGAACTGGACTTTATCCGAGACTTTGCAAGAATGGAAGGGCTGGTTCTCGACCCGGTTTATACCGGAAAATGCATGTACGGCTTTGCGTGCGAAGTGGACAAGGGAAGCTTCCAAAAGAGCGGGAACGTTCTCTTCCTGCATACCGGTGGACTTTTTGGCCTGTTTCCGGTGAAGGAACAGTTTGAACTGTAAAGAAATTGGTGAGAGCAGAATGAATTTTATTGATTTTCATGTGGATACCCTTTACCGCCTGTTTTACCGGGCAAAGGGAGAAGTCGGCGATCTGTGGAAAAATAACTGCCATATAGATCTGGAGCGGGAAATCGCCAGCGGATATACGGCGCAGCTGTTTGCCTGCTTCCTCGATTTGGCGGAAAAACCTAAGCTGGGCAGCAGCTACGAGGATGTTCTGGGCATGATCGAGCTCTTTTACCAGCAGATATTGGCAGACAAGGAAAAAGTTGGCTTTGCGGGAAACTACGCACAGTACAAGGAAAATAAGGAACAGGGAAAGCTGTCTGCATTCCTGAGTCTGGAAGAGGGCGGCGTATTGGAGGGAGACCTCAAGCGTCTGAATGTGCTGTACGATAAGGGCGTGCGGGTGATGAACCTGACGTGGAACCACGAGAATTGCCTTGCCTATCCCCACCGTCCTGCGGAATTCCAGAATAAGGGACTCAAGCCCTTTGGCCTTGAAACTGTGCAGCGAATGGACGAGCTGGGCATGGTGGTAGATGTTTCCCACCTTTCGGACGCTGGGTTCTGGGATGTGGTCAAGCATGGAACGCGCCCCTTTATGGCGACCCACTCCAACTCCAGAGAGGTGCGGAATGTGAGCCGTAATCTGAGCGACGAGATGATCCGGGCGCTGGCAGATCGCGGCGGCATCATGGGTCTAAACTTCTATTCCGATTTTCTGTCGGACGATCCTGTTGGCAGGATCGACGATATGCTGCGCCACTGCCGCCACATCATGAATGTGGGCGGAGAGCAGGTGCTTGGACTGGGCACAGACTTTGATGGCATGGAAACGGAAATCGAGGTCAACGGTGCCGGAGAGATGCCAAAACTGGCGCAGGCCATGGATCGAGCGGGCTTCAGCACAGATCAGATCGAGGGAATCTGCTATCGGAACGCAGAGCGTTTCTTTGCCCGCTATTGGGGCGAGAAGTGAAAATAAAAAGAAGCAGCCAAGGCCCTAAAATGGGCTTGGCTGCTTTCTCATCGCTGCGATAGGCGTTATGTGTTGAGAAATCTGCAGGAATCACAGTTGCAAGAGGGGCGTACCCTTACGCGTCAAGCTCTGCGATTGCCTCGACTTCACACAGCACACCCTTGGGGAGAGAGCGCACCGCCACGCAGGCGCGTGCGGGCTTCTGGGTGAAGTAGGTCTCGTAAACGGCATTGAACACGGCAAAATCTGCCATGTCTGCCAGATAGCAGGTTGTTTTGACGACCTTTTCCATGCTGGTACCCGCAGCTGCTAAAATAGCAGCTACATTCTTACAGGACTGATGTGCCTGTGCCTCAATGCCTTCCGGCACAACGCCGGTTTCGGGAACGACAGGGATCTGACCGGAGGTGAACACCGCTCTGCCCAGACAAACTGCCTGAGAGTACGGACCGATCGCGGCCGGCGCCTGAGAAGTGCTGATCTTTTTCATAAAATGATCTCCTATCCTGCCGCTGGTGCGGCGTGTTATTTCTTGTGGCAGAAGCCTCCTCGCAAACGGGCACGGCGCATACTGTCATCAAGCTATCTCTACGATACCAATGAATTATTATTTAGTCAATAGTTTTTTTCTCATTCGCATTAAATTTTCTTATTTGCGTTAAATTTTGACAGCCCTTTGTTGCAATTTAACATTTTTTAAGGTATAATACAAAAAGAAATTGTACAAGAAAGGATAAAGCCTGTGACAGCGAAAGAATTTAAGCTGACAGAAATGGATCGAGAGATCCTCAAGTCCTACCAATACATGCTGGATGGTCTCGCTCTTTACCTTGGCGACAGCTACGAGATTGTGCTTCACAGTTTGGAGGATCTAGGTCACTCTGTTATCAAGATCATCAATGGACACTATACCAAGCGTGAGGTGGGGGCACCCATTACCGATCTGGCGCTCTCGATGCTTCACAATATTCAAAAAAGCCAAACACCGCATTCTATGGTCTACTTTAACCGAAGAGAGGGGCGTACCTTAAAGTCGGTAACAATACCGGTAGTAGGAGAAGGAGATCGTATTATCGGACTTGTCTGCATGAATTTTCAGTGCGACGTACCGTTTTCTCAGTTTATTTCTGCATTTCTTCCGACTGCATCCGACATGACCATATCCCGTGAGACAGAAAGCTTTAATGCAGATATCGATGAGGTCATCTCCACAGCAATGGCAAAGGCGCGGGAGAATGTTTCTGCATCGGCGAATATCCCCTCCACCAACCGCAACAAGGAGATCATACGCCAGCTGTACCAGCAGGGGATCTTTAATATCAAAGACTCTGTTGTATGGGTCTCGGAGAGCTTGGGAATTTCAAAAAATACCGTCTATCTGCATCTTCGTAACCTGAAGCAAGAGCTTCCGATGTGACAGCAAGAGCTGCGGAGGTCTCCAACTCCGCCGCGCTCAGCGTGCTGGGGCAGGCAAGCGCCGCGGAAAGCCCCTTTTCCCACGGGGCAAGCAGCGGCTTCTGCGAAAGCACCGTTTTCCACCGCGCAGACTGGAGCGAGTAGACGAGTTGATTCTTCTCCATCCACTCCTGACGGGAGAGCTGATATTCCGAGGCGAAGAATTCCTCTGCGTGGCCACGGTGCAGCTCGGCGAGCACGGGGCGCACAGACAGCTCTTTTTCATAGGACGCGTTTTCGAGCGCCAGCCACGTAAGCTCGTCAAAAACGCTCTGACGCGGATCAAGCTCTGCTCGTAGGCGTCGAAGGCCTTGTTGGTAATGCCCATGTCGAGCGCTCGGTTCGTGCCCACGCCGCAGCGGATCAGACGCAGCGTGATGATGCCGCCGTTGGACTCCACCTTTTCCTGCACTGCCATTTCCAGCAGCCCTCGATAGGCGATGCCCTGCATTGTATCCAACCTTGCCTACTCTCCGGCGAGGTCATTCAGTTCATTGAGACTGATATCCATCCCTGCCAGATGTGGCATTAGTTGCTCAAAGGCATAGTAGTCTTCGATCTCCATGTATAACTGCTCGCCCTCGTTCAGCCGCACCTTGTCCATCGCGTCCCACACCTCCCACGGGGAGGCGAGCAGCTCCAGCTTTGCATAAGCTGCGCTATACGGCGTATCATTTTTAGCGAGATACACACGCAGTATTTTCTTACCCAAGGGTCATCCCTCCCATTTCCTGTTTCTGTTCATAGCAGGCGGGGTCTGCGCCGGGGACGCCCCAGCCGAACATGGAACCCGTTTTCATGGCTTCCTCCTGCGCGGGGGTAACGCCAAGCCGCTCATTGTTATAGTCCGCTATCTCACGGTTATGCGCTGGATCGTTCGTGTTCCAATCGCTGGGATAGTAGCCGCTCTCACCGCGCTTGATACAGATGAGCTCACCGGTACCGGGGAGCGTGGAGAAGCACAGCTCCGGCAGACCCTCTGCCAACTTGGGGGAGAAAAGCTCCTGCTCCGTTTGGATGCTCCACTCGTCCGAGTTCCAAAGGTGGACATACAATTCACCGCCGTCATCCACGGAAATTTCCCGCTGCTCAAAGCCCTCACCCCAACCGTCCGATGCCTGTCCGGTGAGGTACTCCTTTAAGGTTTCCAGTTCTGTGTCCGATAATTCCCCGGCAACGCGGCATTCCGCCACGCCCCAAAGCTGCCGATCACGCTCCTCCACGGTGAAGACGGCGGTGCGCACCTTGGTATTGACGCTGTCGACTTCATCATACCAATGCATGAGCCCTCGCTCCGCCTCCTCCGGCATCCGGTTTTTCACCAGCGCCGCCGTGATCTGATCCTGATAGCCTCGCAGCTCACTCCCTTCCAGAAGTGTGCTGCAATCATCGAATTCGCCGTACTCGTTCCGCTCGTAGAGATCGGCGGTCAGGGGCATATACAGCTTGAGGGTGGACAGCTTGGGTGACAGCACCGTGAAGCTGTCCTCGCCGGGGGCGAGCGGCAGCGTGCTGCCATTGTCCCACTTCATGAAAATTTGTCCTTCGTCGTCCACGAAGTCCACCTCACCCTCGGTGCCGGGAAGAATGGGATGATAGGGATCGTCCATAGCGTTCAGCCGGATGCGGGTGCCGGGGGGATACTGTTCCCTGATAAAATCCACCATTTTCCTGTCCATCATCTTATACCTCCCATTGTCATGCCCTGTTTGGGCGTTTTTTGATATTCCTCCAATTGGCGGGGATTCTCCTCGCCATAAAGGTCAAAGACGATATCGTCCATCTGCTTGCGGACGCTGGGATCGTCGGTCAGCACCTCGTAACGGAAGCCTGTGGTGGGGCGATACGGAAGCTCCTCCCGCACGCACTTGAGAAAGGCTTCGGCATCGGTAAACTCCTGTGCATCGCCGTTGGCATAGGTGACGCGGCCTATCAGCGGCTTGTCCCGCGCCATGTTCTGCCGCTGGACATCCAGATCATAGGCTGTCAGATACCCGTTATAGTCACCAGGGGACGGATTACAGCGCAGGCAGTAGCGGTAATGCTCCGTTTCCACGATGTAGCCGTAGTTTTGTGTCCAGCCGCCGCTGATTTTGCCACCGCGGGCATAACAGAAACGCTCCATGGCAAAGCGGTTTTTCAGCACACTCTCCCGCAGCGTGTCCACGACCTTCTGCAGTTCCAGCTTGAACGCGGGGCTGTTCAGCTCCTCCGGGCCACGGGGCCACCAGGTATGCCAGAACTCGTTTCCACTGCGCCCGAAGTCCATGCGGACATGGCCGACAGCGCCCAGCCGCTTATCTTCTTCGGGGTGCGGGGTATAAAATAAGCCCGCCTCCTCCGGGCGGGCAGGTCGAATATGGAATTGTGTTGTATCTTTCAAGGTTAAGACTCCTTTCGGTGTAGAATTTGGCTTTACACATTACTGGGGGATATGCTATGATGTGGCTGACAAATCGAAATTTGGTCAAGGAGTGTGATTGTATGAAAAAGAAAGCATTATCAGTTCTTTTATTTGTGATTACTTTTATTGCTACCTACACCATTCTTTGTTTTGCCCTGCCAGGTGCAAAGATGGCATTAGGGACTACAACCCTTGATCGCATCTGGGTAGCAATTACTTGTATGGCATTGTTCAAAGTAGTTGTATCCTTGGTGGTTGCATCTATTGTTGGAGTGCTCCCGATGATCGTTGGTAAAAGAGAATAACATACTTCAATTTGGAAATTCCAGTTTATCTGCTTATCAAGCGGCTCGTTCCATTTGGATCGAGCCGCTTTTGCTTACATTATTCGCTGCCCCTGCCGCTGCTCCGGGAAGGGCGGGTCCAAGCGCCGCAGCAGGCCGAACTCTGTTTCCATTACGCAGTCGTTTTCCATGCAGTCCTGACCGTATTTTTCAAAATCCATGTAGCCGTCCAGCTCATAGATGGCTTCATCGTCCAGCCCCAGCGTTTCCTGCAATCGCTGCTGCCCGTAACCGTAGGCATCCTCCGTGATGCGCCGGTAGTTGTCCAGATTTCGCAGGAGCTCACAGGCTCCGCGCAGGGTATCCGGCCGCTCGGCCTCCAGCACGGCGGCGTAGGTCAGGAGCGCACCGTCCTGTTGCCAGATGTCCTCCAAGGCTTCGGCAAAATCGTTGTAATCCTCCACAGCGGGGCAATCCGTATCATGGATCAGCTCGCCGATGTAAGGCACCTTGAAGCGAATATCACAAAGCTTGGCATCCGCGAAAACATCAATATCAAGGTAAGCCTTCACAGCGTCGAGGTATTCCTCGTCAGCGGGGAGGACGAGGGTGTAGTCCGGCTTTCCCTCGACACGCAGCGTCATGCGGAGCATCTCATCCCGATTTTCATTGCGCCAAGGCTCTGCCGGCGAAAGATAGCTGCGGTCGAATGTCATATCCGGTGTCAGCAAGCTGCGGGCATTGGGGACAAAGGCACTGTACCGGGCGTAGTTGTGCCCCTGCGGGTCAATAAGGAAACCGTCCGTTCCCTCCGCGTCGAGGATGAGCAGGCAGTGCCTGGCGTCATCATCACGCCGGACAGCGTTTTTGTTCTCTGCAATGAAATCATAGTCAGCCAGCAGTGCGCGGCTGAACTGCCGGAACCGCGGGCTTGGCAGCTCAATGACCTTATCATATCCTCTTTGAAAGGAATAAAATCGAAGATATACGGGTCTTTCATCGTTTGTACCGCGAGTTCACTCTGCGGAGACGGAAGGCGGCTTTCAAAGTTGGATACCTTCTCTGCTAGCACTTGCCGCTGATACAGCCCACTTTCGATTTGGTGGACCAGCACGTTGCGGGACCAGCCGTTTTTAGCAACTTGTTCGGCATACCAAATATGCTCATCTGCATTCTTCACCTTGTCCATCAGGGCAATATGGTGATACCAAGTAATTTGTGCAAGCGCCGCTTGCACAATTTCCTTTTCGGGAAAACGCAGTGCGAACTTCGCCATGTATTTCAGGTTTCTCACCGAGTAGCCGGTGGCGTCTGGAAAAGACATTTTAATGTCTGCGGCAAGATTTTCAACAAATTTGTTGCCCCATGTCTTGTGCTCGTTGATGACCTCGCCGATGGAGTGGTAATATCATCTGTACTCTTCGGCGTTTATCACCTGAATATCGTGCAGGCTGTCTACGCTACCTTCATGGGCATTGCCGCGGGAATCCTTTATGAGAAGAAAAAGAATCTGCTGTTTCCCATCCTCGTGCATTTCGTAAACAACCTCATTACTATGCTGCAGAGCTTTGCGCCATCCGAAGTGAATGAACTGATCAGCATTTTTATTCTGATCATGATCGCTCCGGCAGGGTATGTCGTCTGCCGTTCACTCCGACAGGGCAAAAGAGCAGATAGCATGTAAGGTTTTTATACAATGTATAAAGCATACAGCGGCACAGAGCAAACTCTCTGTGCCGCTGTTTTTTAATCTCCTTCGTAATATCAGCATGGGAAAAGAAACCGAAGCACAGTAAGCAGTGCCAAAGTTGCGGCAGTCCTTCTTGTCTGATCAGGTATTTCCACAGAAATCTGGTCCAGCTCCATGGTCGCCGGCCAAGAAAGCAGGTACACACGGTTGAAATGACCGTCCCCAAGCCTACAAAGATATTCAATGACCACAGGGCTTGTGTATGAGGAACATAACCCCTGTGGTCAACATATCCAGGACGAATATCCATTATGAGTGCAAAAAGCAGAAGCCACGTCGGCAGATCAAAAACATCTTTGCAGATACTCGATCACGCGCTCCCTTGTCCGCTGTTATGGCAGTCGCCTATGCACTGTGCGGTTCATTATATCCTCACATGTGTCCTCGGAACAGGTGTTGCACACATATTCGCGTAGTTTTCCGCAGTAGAGCAGTGTGTGCGGCATTCTAAGGAACTGCATCGGCTGTATAATAGAGGAACGTAGCTGTTCCGTGCCGTCAACCCGACTTTTTGTGAGAAGCTCTCCGACAAACTCTGAGCAATAATAGTAGCCCTCCTGCTTCCAGACAATATGGAAGTATGCCAGACATAAGCCAATATAGTTGTAACTGTATTTCCTTCTCCGCTTCCACATCACATCGAGCATTTCTTTGAGCTCTGCGTGTTGTTCTTCTGTGACACTCACGCTCAGAACCAACACCTTGGTTTCGGAAAAACGTTTGAAGGTGCCGGTACGGGGCGACTCTATCACGAAGCCGCCCCAAAACGGGTTATAGGGATGTCTGCGGCCAAAAGAGTACATCCTCTCTAAATCTCTGGACAGGCTGATGGAGGCGTGGTTATATTCTGCGCCGGTGATTTGTTTAAGGATCCGGGACAGAAGTGTTCCGGTCTGGCTGATTACGATATACAGCTGTTTATTTTGATTGCTCATATGCGCATCCTCACAAGATTATCCACCAGTGCCGTGCTATCGGCATAAGGGGTGCTGCAGGTCTCGAAGAAGTCCGTTTCGACCATGTTAGCGTTGGTGTGCTGGATGATCCACTTCATGCTCTCCGGCTCGATCTTGAAGCCTCGGTGCAGCGTTGGACAGCCGAGGCTCATTCGGCAGGTCTTTGTGTATACAACTGCAATTGTTCGACCTTGAGCGTATTCTCCTCGTTGCCGCCGCTTCGGAATTTCTCCATTTCCGAGATTCTGATACTCACAATAACCTTATCATTGACCTGCAATTCCTCAAAAGAAATCCTTGTAACCTTCTGCGTGGCAAAGTCGCAATAGACCATAGGAACGGTCGAACAGTCGATCAGACATTCTTCGCCTAAAGTACTTTCATCGGCATTGTCCTTTACCATTATGGTTTGCTTTCCTGTATCAACTTCCGTGATCACTGCATTGACGATCAGAAGCGTATCATCCTTCAATGAACCGCACCCGGACAGGGATAGCAAGAGAGCCAATAAGCACAGAGCGATGCCGATCCCTCTTATATTTCTATCCAGCAATGTCTTATCCTCCTGTTTTTTGCTGCGGAACTTATCCAATCTATGAAAAAGACACTTCTTCCGCCCTTTGCGTCAGGCGGGACAACGCACAGACTGCGTACATATAGCCTGCAAGGATCAGCGGTGCCGGCAGCCCGTAAAGCAGCGGCGCCGGGATGATACGCCAAAACAGCTTGAGCACGCCGATCTCCGCACCGTAAGTAAAGAAGTAGTTTGCCTCCGGACAAATCGTGAGGCGCAACAGGAGATTGATACAGTGCGCGCCAACGGCAAGCAGGCCAAAGGTCTTGAGAATCCGCGGGATATCCTTTGGGTCGGGGCGGTAAAAGCCCAGCGTTGCGAGGCTCAGTCCGCAGACAACAAGGAGAGCGTGCGTCACATAGTAGCCAAAAATTCGCGGCAGGAACAGCGAAAAGCCGGAGAACAGAGGCTCCGGAAAGAGCAGCGCCATCAGTGCGCCGAGGGGCGCTACAAAGAAAGAAAAGCCCATGATCGAGCGGTTTCTCTTCCACACGCCCAGCGGGATCAGAAACAGATTGATGTTGCAAAGATGCAGCGGCAGCTCATTGAAAATATTGAAGCCATTGGGATAGTACGCACGGACATACACTGCGTCCATGGACAGCGAAAGCTTGTAGCCGGCGAACAACGCGAGATTAAAAAGGCACGCGCCGATCAGAAACCGGGAGCGCCGTGCTTCCGATTTTTTGCGCAGCAGCAAGAATATGAGCAGCACTGCCGCTGCCGTAAGCAAAAGCAGAAGCAAATGCAGCCCGCGAAAGGGCGTTATAGAAAATCTGTTCATTTCACACGCCGGAACGTCTTTCCGGTCTTCTCCTCAAGAAATCGTTTGCATTCCTCCACCGTCCCGCCGGTGAGAGTGCGCTTGGCCAGGGGCTGCGCGAACCGCTTTTTCATCAAAAGGATCATGTAGTCCTGCGACTCCGCCATGGCGTCGATCATCTCATAGCGGAACGTGGAAGTGATGACCTCCGTAACGACGGTATAGGACTCCTCGCCGAACGTAATATGATAGTCCTTTGTGCCTGCCAGCGTGTTTTTGCAGGCGATCATGCCGTTGAACCGATCCTGAAACAGCAGAACGGACAGCAGCATCACCTCTACCAGCAAGGAAATCACCGTGCCGGCATCAAGCGTAAAAGGCTCTCCGTCGAATGGGATCAGCAGCAGAGCGTTGATGAAAAAGACGCTCCAGCCGTAGATGGCCCAAATAATGCTTCTCTTTCGCCGCAGCACCCTGCGCATCGCGCGGGAGGCTATGGTCATAGATCGATTTGTGATATCACTGTGAATTTCAAAAGTCATTCATATTCTCCATCGTTGATCATTTCTGTTTTTGCAGCCTGTCTGGTTCCTTGCAGAAGTGTTCCGTCCAGAGCAGGGTATTTATAGATTATGTTATCATAACAGGAATAAAGTTTATGTCAAGTCTGCCTATTCTTTAAGAAGCCATCTCAAATTCAGTGCTCGCTTTCCTCTTGAGAATTTCTCCGCGCAGTGCCAATTGTGCGCTGTGCGGTTTTGCGGGAGTGCGGCAGTCTTGAATTGCAGGAACAGGACCGCAAAAGCAGAGGACATCATTTCTCCGCAGCAGGAAAAATGATGTCCTTTGTCCGGCTTTTATAAATTGCAGTCAGGCTGCACCGGAATACCTTTCTCCCTGAAATCGTCACGCTTACTATGTATGCAGCGCTATCGCGGCATCACGCCAGCCTTGCGTTCACCAGATGGTACCATGTCATCCCGTTTTCTTCATAGGACTGAAATTCACCGATGACGGTGATCTCCGTCCCCAGCTCCGGGTAATCGTCCGGGTAGGTGAGATCCCCCTCCAGCACAAATTCCATCCCCTCAGCGCAGCAGGCGGCTGCGTCTGAAATGATGCAGGCGTAGGATACCGGGTCAGGCTGTAAAACGCCGTCCGTCACGAGCTGATAGATGGAAAATTCCCCTCGCGCCTTGACGGTCTTGCCGAGGTAATGCGCCGGGTCATTGTAGAGCATATTGTAGACCTCGGAGTAGACCATGGTGCTGCTGAGCACCGTCAGATCCACATCCACGCCGTCTGCGGAGGATTGCAACTGCTCAGATTCCTCTGGGGATTGCTGATCTTCCGGCGTTGGAATGCTCTCAGTCGATGCAGACGATTCTTCATTGGAAGAAGATGCGTCATTTCCTGCGCCTTCTTCGCTGTCTTTCCCGCAGGCACAGAGGGAAACCATCATGCAAACAGCCAGCAGCAGGCAGAAAAGCCGTTTCATCCCGCTTCCCCTCCCCTTGCGCGGCCAAGGGCCGAACAAATCAAAAATGCCAGAATATCCACCGCCACGATGGTGGAGCCCACCGGCGTCCCCGCCAGAATGGAGATCAGAATGCCCAGCACCGCGCAGCTCACCGACAGCACGGCGGAACAAACAGTCACGGACCGGAAGTTCTGAAAAATGCGCATGGCGGACAGCGCCGGAAAGATCACCAGCGCGGAGATCAGCAGCGAGCCGACCAGATTCATCGCCAGCACGATCACTACGGCGATGATGATGGCGATCAGCAGATTGTACAGGTCAGCCTTTGTCCCCACCGCCTTGGCAAAATCCTCGTCAAAGGTCACGGCAAAAATCTTGTTGTAATAGAGCAGAAACACCGCCACGACCACCACGGACAGTCCCGCGCACAGCAAGACCTCGCTTTTTGACAGCGTCAGGATGGAGGTGGAGCCAAACAGCGTGCTGCACACATCGCCGGAGAGGTTGGACGAGGTGGAGAACAGGTTCATCAGAAGATACCCGAGCGCCAGCGCCCCCACCGAGATCATGGCGATGGCGGCGTCACCCTTGATTTTCGTGTTCTGCCCGGTGCGCAGGAGCAGCACAGCACAGACCACCGTGACGCCCAGCGTCAGGGGCATATCGTCCGTCAGCCCCAGCACGGCGGCGATCGCCATCGCGCCGAAGGCCACATGGGAAAGCCCGTCGCCGATGAAGGAAAACCGCTTGAGCACCAGCGTCACGCCCAGAAGCGACGAGCAGAGCGCGATCAGCACACCGACAATGAGCGCGTAGCGCACAAAGGGATAGGTCCAGTAGAACGCGAGTTTTTCAAAGATCGCCGTCATTTCGCCCCACCGTCCTTCTGCCATGCCTGCGAAAACTCGTTCAGGTAGGCCGCCTTGGTGCCGAAGAACACCGCGTCCCCGATGTGCAGGATGTGGCTGGCATATTGCAGCGCCGCGTTCAGGTCATGGGAGATCATCACAACGGTGATACCATCCTCACGGTTGAGTTTTTCGATGAGTATATACATTTCCGCCGTCACCTTGGGATCAAGCCCGGAAACAGGCTCATCCAGAAGCAGCATTTTGCGGGTGGCGCACAGGGCGCGGGCGAGCAGCACCCGCTGCTGCTGACCGCCGGAGAGTGTCCGGTAGCAGCGTTTGGCAAGGGGCGTGATCTGCATTTTCCCCATGGCGTCCGCCGACAGTTTCTTTTCTTCTCTGTTGTAAAAGGGGCGGCTGCCGCAGCGCCCCTGGCATCCGGAGAGAACGATCTCTCTCACGGATGCCGGGAAGTCCTTCTGGACAACGGTCTGCTGCGGCAGATAGCCGATCTCATTTTTCCTCAGCCCGTCGCCCGTCAAAATTCTGCCGCTGATGGGCATCTGCAAGCCAAGGATCGTTTTCATAAGTGTACTCTTGCCGGAGCCGTTTTCTCCCACGATGCAGAGGTAGTCGCCCGCAAAGACCTCAAAATCAAGGTCTTGCAGAACGGGCTTCCCATCGTAGCCGACGCAGAGCTTTTGACAAGTGAGCTGAGCCATCATCCTGCCTCCTTAACCCAATGCCTCTTTCAGCACGGAGAGATTCTGCTCCATCACAGAGAGGTAGGTGGCGCCGTTTGCAGCATCCTTGGAGGTCATGGACTGCATGGAGTCCATGGTCAGCACCTTCTGGTTCTTCTCGGCGGTGTTTTCCACAATGGTTTCGGCAATTTTATGATTCTTGCCCTCAATGGTCAGCACGCAGGGCAGCTTCAGCTCATCCACCTTCTTTGCGAGGAAGGATACCGTTTCAAAGCTGGCTTCGCTCTCGGCGGAGCAGCCCGCAAAGGCGGCGTAGTAGCTCAGACCGTAGTCATCCACCAGATAGCGGAAGGGGAAACGGTCGCCGAACAGAACGGTCTTGCGCGCCGCACCGTCCACGGCAGACTGGTACGCGCCATCCAGTGCGGAAAGCTTTTCGATATAGGCAGAGGCGTTGGCGGTGTAGGTATCCTTGTTATCGGGATCAAGCTCCTGCAAGGCATCGGCAATCGCGCCGACCAGCGTTTTGGCGTTCTTCAAAGACAGCCAGACATGCTCGTCCTTTTCCTCCCCATGGTCATGCCCCATCAGCTCGTCAAGGATATCCTCTACGGAAAGCGCGTCCTTCACAAAAAACGGATTGGTCTTGGCACTCATCAAGGCATCGAAGCCGTCGTTGCCGAAGTAGATATGGAAATGCTCTGCCTCGCCCGGCTCGTGGCCGTGGTCGTTGAACTGCACATATTTGGGCGCATCGGCACTGGTCGTTTCGAACTGATAACGGACGCTGCGAATCATGCCCTCGTCATTCCGCTTCGGCTGATAACCGGCATAGGTGTATTCAGCGGAAACGGTTTTTCCGTCTGCATAAGTGAATGTAATCGTGTCCCCGTTGATAGAGATCTTCTCGGCGTCGCATTGCCAAGAAGCCTTATACTTCTCCCAATAGGTGTCCTTTGTGGTCGAGCTGTCCTCCTCCGCCCTGTGCTCGCAGAATTTGTCCAGATCGCCGTTCAGCAGAAAGGGGTGCAGGGACTTCCACGCACCGGCGAAATCCGAGAGGGTGCGATCCTCGATGTCATTCTCTGTGAGCTGTTCATCGTGGCTGTGACCGTGGTCGTGGCCGTCCTCCTGCATCCCTTCAACGATCTCCTCCGTTTTCACGGAATCGCCCAGCATCTCCAGCAGGTTGATGACCTTCATCTTCTTGTTGGCTGCGTTTTTCAGGACGCTCTCCACCCAGCCGTCGGACTCACCGCCCACATAGACGAAGAGGTCGCAGTCGGAAATCTTGACGATGTCATCCGCCGTGGGCTGGTAGCTGTGCAGGTCAACGCCGTTGCTCAGCAGCATGGTGACCTCGGCATTATCCGCCTTGTCGCCGAGAATTTCCTTGACCCAGTCGTATTCGGGGAAAATCGTGGTGACAACGCTCAGTTTGTTGGAATCGCTCTCGCCCGTCTCTGCGGCATTCTTTTTGCCGCAACCGGCAAGCAGGCCGACCACCATGGTCAGCGCAAGAAAGATGGTAAAATTTTTCTTCATCATACAGATAAAACCTCCGAATTTTTGAAAAATAGGCGCAAAAATACAAGGGCAGCGGCAAAACCGCAAGAGCCTATCCAAAAATGGATAGACTTCGCCCTTGTAAAAGTCCTGTTTTTAATTCGAAAGCTTTACCTTGAGAGCAACAAGCGTCAGTGTGCCGCTCGTCTCTGCGCAGGGCAGGATTGCCCTGCACACGGTATATGTAAACGCAGCGGTGATCGCTGCAGCAGTACCGGCAAGCCCCAGCGTTTTCAGCAGATTCTCACAGATGCTGATTTGGCGGCAGATGGCGCAGTCGTCGCCGGAGCAGTCATGATTGGCTTCGACCGCAAGATAGACGGCAGAGGACAGCATGACAACGGCCAGCACGGCCGCCAGCAGGCGCGTCATAAACCGAAATTTCTTTGTCATGGTCTGTCCTCCTTTCCGATCGTTATTTTCCCTTGCAGTCCGAGCAGATTCCATAGAGGATCGTGTCGGCTACGTCCAGCGTGAATTGTTCGTTCTGCGCCAGATGCTTTGCAAACAGTGCGGCGTTGCTGTCGGCCATGTGAACGGTTTTGCCGCACTTCACACAGCTCATGTGCAGCGCGCCCTTGCAGCCCTTGGCGTCAAGATACTGATAAAACGCTTCGTGCGACCCGCTTTTTGCGCTGCGGCGCACCTTTTCTTCCGCTTCCAGCTGCACAAGATTTCGATACACGGCGCTGAGACTGATTTGCTTCTCTGCCAGCGCGTCCGCCATCTGGCGTGCAGTCAGCAACTCGTCCGGGTGCTTCCCTAAAAAAGCAAGCAAGGCTCTTCGCTGTTTTGTATTATAGCCTGACATCAGCCGCCCTCCAATATGCGAATCATTCGCAGATATTATAGCATCATTTCCCCCCTTGTCAATATCATCCCACGATACCGGCGTCTTTCCGGCAGTTCAAGATCCGTCAGCGTCAAAGAAAACAGCGTCACATCAAAGGCTTCGAACCGATGGGCGCTTACGCGGTCAAAGCAGTCTGCGTCTCACGGCATCATCCACCGGCTCCAGTTCTTTTTCCAGCGTACAGGATAGATCCCATAGCAGCTGACGTTCCTCGTCATCCTCTGTGGTCAAGCTGCCTAATTCATCCCACCGCAGAATGATTCGATACAGCGTCAGAGCCTCCTGCTCTGTGAGTCTTAATTCCATAAGAAATGTCTCCCTCTCAGCTGCTTTTCGATGGAAAATCAGTAGTAAACGATACCGTACATTTCATCGCGTCAGCCGCATCTCATTCTCAAACAGCTCCATCGCCTCCTGCCGGCTGGGGACTTGTGCAAGCGTACAGGAAAACGGCTGGCCGAACAGTGGTTGGGACAGTGTCTCCGCCCAATGCGTCAGCACCTCCGGAGTGAGAGGGCGCTCCTCCCGGAGAAAGATCACCCCGTAATAGGGCGGTACAGACGGGGAAAGCAGCTGTGTCAGCGGGACGCCGCTCCGGACGGAGGCGTTGCAGAAATGCATCTCCGGTGAAAAAAGCGGATAGTACAGCGCCCCGACGAACCAGTCCTGTTCACCGCTTCTGAGCCGCCTTGCCTGCTCCAGAAAGTGCGGAAGATCCGGGTTATCCGGCTCCACAAACTCACCTTCCAGAATGGTCTGGTGAAGGGCAGGGAGGTTATGGAAATCAAAGTGGAAAAAGGGCGCCTTTCCTGCCTCGTCCTCGGAAAGAGAAAACTCCGCCGCATGGAAAGGTTCCCAGTCCTTACAGCAGCGGTAATAGCCCCACCAGTAGTTCCAGTCATAAATATGCAGATATTTTTTTGCTTTGCAGTCCATAGATGTACTCCATTCTGACAATGTGGGCGCAAGAGGAAATCACAGGAAACTCTCCACCCGGTACCAACAAAAGTCTTTTCTAAATCCGTCCTTTTTTCAAGAAAGGTGCCCAAAGGCAGTGCGGTGATCTTCTTATCTGCTCACTGGAAAGGAGATCTCGAAAACGGCGCCGGTTTCTCCGTTGTAGGCGCGGATCGTCCCTCTATGCAGGTGAACGATCTCCTTCGTCAGCGCAAGGCCGATGCCGGATTTCCCGCTTTTTCCCATGTAGAAACGGTCAAAGATGTGGGGCAGGTCCGCTTCGGCGATGCCGTCCCCGTCGTCCTGTATCCGTATCGTCGCATGCCGCTTATCCGTGCGGCAGGTCAGGTGCAGCTGACTGCGGGCATAGCGCACGCCGTTGGATAGGATATTGGTGACGGCTCTGCGCAGCCGGGTATCGTCGCAGCTGACCATAATGGGCGTTTCGGGGAAGTCCGGCGTGATGGTGATACCGTCGGCGGCGGCTGTCGGCTCCACGGCGCGTATGCTGTCGTAGAGCAGCTCCCGAACATCCATCTCGGAAAGGGCAAGCTGCTGCCGCCCCATATCGATTTTTGAGATGTCCAGGAGCTCGTCCACCAGCTCCGTCATGCGGTCGCTCTCCGCCAGAATCACCTCCGCCGCGCCGCCCGCATCCATTACGCCTGCCTGTATGCCCTCCGCATAGCCCTGTATCGCCATCAGCGGCGTTTTCAGCTCGTGTGAGGCATTCTGGAAGAAGGTCTGCTGCCGCTCCGCCTCCTTCTCAATATCCCTGCCAAACCGGAACCCCAGCAGGCACATGACGGAGGAGATCGCCAGCAGCACCCCAAAGAACGCCCAGTTCAGCGTTACGATATATCGGGTGATGGGCCCGATGTCTATGTACATGATGTAGGCGTATGGCTTTTCCCAATCGTCCTGCTCCTCCTGCACGGACATGAAGATCAGGTGATGCCTGTCCGTTTTGAAGGTATAGCATTGGTTGAGCGATAGATCCTGCCCCTTGCAGTATTCCAGCAGTTTTTTCTCCAGGCGATATGCGTCCCTGTTCCAACCGCTTGATTGATTGGCATTATCCAGCTCTAAAAATACGATGCTTGGCGTAAGAAAGTGCTCCTCCGCATCATTCCATTCATCGTCAAAAAAGAATTCATCGTCGGTATAGGGGATGGTGCGGTTTTGATACTCAGCCTCGCCGATGAGCGCCTTTTTTGCCTCGTTTACAAAGTGGGACGGGATGATCACGTTTACCGCCAGCACAAAAAGGGCAGACAGAAGTAAAGCCGAGCCGAGAATCAGGTACACGATCCGCAGCTTGATGTTTTTCATACGCTTCCCGCTCCCTTCAGCTTATAGCCAAAGCCCCAGATGGTGCTTATGCTGACGGTGCTGCCCGCTTGCAGCAGCTTTTTTCGGATACGGCGCAGCGTTTCGTCGGTCACGCGGGTCTCCACCTCCGAGTCAAAGCCCCACACCGCGCTGAGCAGCTCCTCGCGGGGATAGGCCTTCTCCGGCTGCTTCATCATATAGCTGAGCAGCCGCAGTTCGGTCTGGGTCAGCGCCACGATCGTGCTTCCGCAAAAAACGGCGTTTTCCGTAGCGGAATAGCGGATATCCCCGTAGCGCAGCTCATCCCCTGCCGCCGCCGTTTTCCCCCTGTCCATCTCCACACGGCGCAGCAGTGCTTTGACCTTCATCAGCAATATCGTTGGACGGAAGGGCTTGGTGAGATAATCGTCGCTGCCCTGACTGATGCCCATAACGTAGTCCAGCTCGCTGTCCTTGGCCGTAAGCAGGATGATGGGAATATCGGAAACAGAGCGAAGCTCCCGGCACACGGTAAGTCCGTCCGTGCCGGGCATCATAATGTCCAGTATTACAAGCTCCGCAGGCTCCTGACGAAACGCCTCCAGCAGCGCGTCGCCGCTTTCAAAGGAGCGCACGGTATAGCCGTCGCTTGCGAGGAAGCTATGCAGCAGCTCCCGTATGCTCTTTTCATCGTCCGCCAAGTAGATGGAATGTCCCATGCGTCCTCCTTGAAAGCAGCGCCAAATGCTGCGCGTGGGCGCAGCATCGGCATGATGTTGATTTTATACTATCAGAATATCGCCCTTCCGTCAAAGGGGGCAGATGCCGCTTTCGCAGCCGGTGTTGCCCCAGATGGAATTGTACAGCTCGCACAGCCGGCTGTCGATCTCCGTAAGACGGTTGTAGTCGGCGATCAACGCGTCCTTTTCCGCGTCGGTCAGGAAGCTCAGGCTGCGGATGAAGGCGGTTTCATCGTAGTTGTCGAAGTCGTAGTCGTCCGGCAGATCAAAGTACGCTTCATCTACCTTGTCCCACAGGTCGGCGTGCTTTTCGCAGACGCGGTCATACTCCTGCTCCAGGGTGTCGATCTCATCCAGCACCTTGGGGTCGGCCTTTTCCAGTGCCTTCTCGTAAAGCGGCATATTGTCGCAGTCGGGCAGCTGAGCGTACAGTGCCTCCATCTCAGCGTCAAGGCCGTTCAACTCCTTGATATCTGCCAGAAGCGTTTCCTTCTCCGCTTCGGTCAGGGCGTTGGTGCTGCGGATAAACGCCGCCTCGTCAAAGTTTGTGAAGTCATAGTCGTCAGGCAGGGCGTTGCAGATTTCGTCCAGCTTTTCCCATAGCGCTGCGTTTCTCTGGAAGATGGCGTCGCTCTTCTCTTCCACCGCCTCGATCCGCTCCCAGATGGCGTCCTCGTTCTCGGTTGTGATAGCAATTGCAGGCTCTGCCGTGTCAGGTGCAGCCGCCAAAGCTGCCGTCGATGCGCCGATGGCAGATACCATCAATGCCAGTGCCAGTGCAAAGCTCAAAATCGTTTTCTTTTTCATAGTATGTTACGCTCCTTTTTGAAGTATTTTTGGTTGAGTTTCAACCTTGTCTGTAGCATACCAGAAGCTGTATTGAAATTCCCCCATGAAAGTGCGGGGAAAGTGTCACAAATTCGTCACAGCATCCATGCTGTACAATCGAGTTCTTGGAACAGCGCAGAGAAAAAATAAAAACATCATAACTTAACAAGGACTTTATCTCAATTATGGTAGCATATATTACCTATCTTTTCGTTAACAGACTGATTCTGCAATATATCAGTCAAATTGAAAAGGTAGAAAGCATCAATCGTGAAGAATATGTGGAGGAAGTCGAATGAAACGGATATTCTTGTTCTTGCGCCCAAGGGCACAGGTCCGCAGCTCGAAAGATGAGCCTTTCGGCGATTGAGCGACAAACTTGTGCACCGTAAGGCAAGTCACGATCAACATTTTTTCAACAGACAAGGAGGATAACAATGAAGAAACAACTTTTAAGCATCCTACTCTGCCTTATCATGGTTGTAGGTTTGCTCCCAACGGCGGCACTGGCGGAGGAAGCCGCGCCAGTATTTAATCTGGCAACGGATCTGGAAGACATCACAATTCCAGACAATCTGGTCACCTGCACCTGCACAAAGACCGGCGAAAGCAAGAGTTACGGCAAACTGCCAAACGGCTTTTCCGATACTGTGGTCGAGAAGGAGGGTGGTGTCTGGACGGTTATTATCTCTATCAAGAACTCCGTCTATATCGCTCAATTTAGCAAAGACACGGGTTGCGAACATAAACCAGATCCAAAATACTCTACCGACTTCATTAGCCAGATTCAGTTTAAGCTGAAATACGAATAAAATAAATGGGTGCTTGACGGCGAGATGCCTCAAAATAAATCGCTTCACTTTACCTGTACCGACAAGCATACGGCTCAGTCCCCCGCGCCTGTCCTCGAGCTGGATTTCAGATCGATCAATATAATCAAGGTGAAGTCCCTTGGCAACGCCTATGAGTATCGCATAGACAATGAAGAGTGGCAGGCCCTCCACTATTTCGAAAACCTGCAGTCCGGCAGGAAATACACCATCACGGCCCGGGCGAAGGAAACTGCCACCCACAAGCCCGGCGCGGTCAGCGAGCCTCTTATCGTTGCCACGCTGTTTGATATGATCCCGGATGACCTAAAGGCTAAGTTGACTGCCGTTGTAAGTGCCTACAAGGCTGAATATGACGGCAATGAGCACGAGGCGGTCATTGTGGATGACACTAAGATGCCCGAGGGCTGGAGCATCGCGGGTCACACCGCGGGCACCGGAGATGACTTCGTGTCCCAAATACCGAAGATTCGGAATGTGTCCGGTTCTAACCTAACGGTAAAGACCAAATTTACCCACCCGGACTATGGACAGAGTCTTATTGTCTATTCCTATCCCGAGATCACGCCCAAGCCCCTGACCGCCGGCATGATTGCCGACATCCCTCCGCAGCTCTATACAGGGCAGCCTATCCATCCCACGCCCGAGATCAAGGACGGCGACATGGTTCTGGTAAAGGACAAGGACTTTACCTACAGTTACGCGGAAAACACCTCGCCGGTCCCGGGCGGCATGGTGACCATCAACGGGATGGGCAATTACAAGGGCTTAGCCTCCAAGAACTTCGACATCGACTCCACGATTACAGAGGATGATCTTGCGGGACTCAACATTCCCGCAAACCTTGTCACTGTCAAGTGTAAAACCACCGGCAACAGCAAGGCATACGGGGCGATCCCCGGCGGCTTTGACTTGAGCAAATCGAAGCCCTACATGGACAGCGGTGTTTTGAAGGCCATCGTCTATCTCAATTTGCCCGCTTACAAGGACAAGTACGATGCGAACACCAAAAAAACGCACGAAAATGCAGAGGTGGAGGGGAACCCCCACACAGCTTTTACTCTGAAGTATGTCGACGACAAGTGGGAGTTGGATGGCACTTTCCCGAATGTTATCATTTTGGTGAAATGTGACAGCCAGCATCCGCAGACTCCGCCGTATCCCACGGAGGAGAATGTCGGCGGCTTGGAGCAGGTGCAGGTTCGGGTGCAGTGCAGCACGGATACCGCCCAGTTCAAGAACTACGGCATCCTCCCCGGCAGTGTCTCCATTATGCCGGATCCCAACAACCCCAGCCAGGCGACCCTTACCCTTATCCCCTCGGTGTACAGCAAGCAGTACACCATTGACACCGGCATCACCCACAGCGTGGCACCCAACCAAAACACGGACAATCTGAAAATTCAGATGCGCTATGACCCCGCCGTGGGGAAGTGGATGCCCGCAGGGGAGCTTACCCCTCTGGAGGTTCTCGTGCAGTGCAATAACCACCAGGGGCAGCGGTACACCATCACCTTCAATGGCAATGGCGGCACCCCCTCCGTTACCAGCATGACTACCATTGACCAAAAGCTCCCCGAGCTGCCCACCGCCACCCACAGCGGCAGCTACAGCTTTGACGGCTGGTACACCGAAAAGAACGGCGGCACTAAGATCACCACGGCTACCTCGTTTGACAAGGATACCACCGTGTACGCCCATTGGACTTACACCGGCTCCACTGGCGGCGGTGGCGGTGGTGTCACCGCCTATCCTATCACCGTGAAGAGCGCCAAGAACGGCGATGTGACCGCCAGCCACAAGTCCGCTGCCAAGGGCACAACCATTACTCTGACGGTCGATCCCGACAAGGGCTATGTGCTGGATACCCTCACCGTTCTGGACGGCAAGGACAAGGATCTCAAGCTAACCGAGAAGAACGGCAAGTTCACCTTCACCATGCCCGCCAGCAAGGTCACCGTGGCGGCCACGTTCAAGGCTGCTGCCCCCACCGGCAAGAATCCCTTCATCGACGTGCCCGCAGGCTCCTACTATGAGGACGCCGTGATCTGGGCCGTGGACAAGGGCATCACCGCCGGCACCAGCGCCACCACCTTCAATCCCAATGGCATCTGCACCCGCGCGCAGGCCGTCACCTTCCTGTGGCGTGCTGCCGGCAGCCCCGCAGCCAAGTCCAGCGCCATGCCCTTTACCGACGTAAAGGCTGGCAGCTACTACGAGACGGCGGTTCTGTGGGCCGTGGAAAACGGCATCACCAAGGGCTCCAGCGAAACCATGTTCAGCCCCGACGCCACCTGCACCCGCGCGCAGATCGTCACCTTCCTGTGGCGCTCTCAGAAGTCTCCGGCAGCGGGCATGGCCAATCCTTTTGCCGATGTAGCCGCAGACACCTACTATATCGATGCTGTGCTGTGGGCGGTCAAACATAATATCACAGTCGGAACAACGTTCTCCATCTTCAGTCCTGATGAGGAATGCACCCGCGCACAGATCGTGACCTTCCTGTACCGCGCCCATAACAAGTAATAAGGCTTGGTTTACTCCCGCTTGTTCTTTCTCTGTCTTAATCTCTGATAGAGTGGGCTGTTCTGGTGGGTTCATATTGAACCCCTCCTCGGTCCAGCAAACAGGCATAGTTGCCCCTTGGTGGGACGATAATTTTGCACTTTGTCCAAATAAAGAGCTTGGTATCATATTTTGATACCAAGCTCTTTGGGTTTATTTCAGCGTATAGAGATTGGAGGTATTGCTCCCATTGGGGCGATACCGGGGCAGCTTGGCGAGATAGCCGTGCTGCTCCAGATCTGCCAGCGCCCGCTTGACGGTACTGCGGGAGAGGTTCATATCTCTCGCAATCGTCTTGATCCCCGGCCAGCAGCTTCCCGCGCTATTGGACCGATCCTTGAGGTACATATAGACGGATACAGCCCTGGGCGGCAGAAGCGTGTCGGCGTAAATGCTGTCAAAGTAGCTCACCGATCCACCTCCTGCCGGGGAATATTATAAGGGGTGCGCTTGTGCGGCATACGGTCATAGTCGATGTCCTCCGCCACCACCATCTCCTGCACGGGCGCGTCGTGGCGCTGACCCTCGCCCTTAACAGAACGGGTAGCCTTCTGCTCCGTCAGCTTGGGCGGATACTTCCGCACGATGGCACGGGTCAGCGCATTCTGGTCGGCATAATAGACTTTTCGGGCCGCCTGTTCCTCCACACGGTATTCCTCCTCGAAGGTGATGCCCCATTCGAGGAACAGGCGCAGGCGGGTACGCATGGGGTGGCATCCGGTCTTCTGCACGATGAAGCTGCCTTGGGGATGGACTTGAGCTCATCTGCCGTCAGCAGGGGGCGCTCCATCATCTGCAGGCTCTGACTGGAATCGTTTTTCCCGCGGCTCACAGAGCCGGAGAGCACCGTGCGGCTGCCGAGGGCTTTGGAGAAGGCATCCGCTGCCTCGCTGTTGGGCGCAAAGCCGCCGCAGATCACATCCTGGCAGTTATCCATCAGGATGGATGCGCCTTCTTTGCCGTAGTTCTTTACAAGCTGATCCACTGACTGGATGATCGGTATCATCGTCAGGCGGCGAGAGCGTCCAGCACTGAAAAGCGGCAAAATATCAAAGGGCGGCATGGTACCCAGCTCATCACAAAAGAGAATAACACGGTTTTTCAGTTTGCCGCCGTTCTCATCCGCTACTGCGAACAGCTCACGGGAGAGGTTCTGGATCATCAAGCCTGCCATGAAGTTCTTCGTCTGATCCTCCTCCGGCAGGATGAGGAAGATGGCGGATTTCTCCGCCGCAAACTTTTCGGCGTCAATGGCACTGTCCAAGCACAGAATTTGCTCCAGCTCACTATCAAGGAACGAGTTGAGCCGGGACAGCACCGTGGACATGACTGATGCCATCGCCTGCTCGGAGCTGTTGAGTGCGGCGCCTGCCAGCCAACGTGCCTTGTGCTCGGACGGCAGCTTGTCCATGAGCAGCTGGAAGCGGGAACGTCCCCGCGCGCCACGCGCCGGCTCCAGCAGATCCTGCACCAGCTTGAATACCGACACGATGTGCCGCCGCTCCTCCGGGTGCTCCTCATCCGGCGGCAGAAACTCCGCAAGCAGCAAGATCGTGGAGGACAGCAAGCCCTCCGCCGCATCGTAGAAGAAGGCGTTCTGCCCATGGTCGGAGTTTCCCTCCGGGCTGACGATGGACTTGGCGAGGATCTTGGCATACTTCTCCGCCTTTGCGCGGGCAGCGAGGTTGTCCGGTTGTTTTCTGGCGATGTCCATATAGCGGTTGATGAGCGTCAGCAGATTGTTGCCGTCCGAGCGGGTGGGATTACGCAGGTCTATAACGGAGATATGCTTGTAGCCGTAATACTTTTTGGCAATAGAGCCGTAGTTGCGGGCAAGATCACCCTTGGTATCCAGCGCCAGAAAACTCATGCCGGACGCGCAGGCATATTCAAGGTTGGGATAGAGGAAGAAAGCCGTCTTGCCCGCGCCGGAGGCGGCGATCATCAAGCAATGGATATCATCGCTATCCACCAGCGCAGTCAGTTCATCTTTCTTACCCTTGCAGCCCAGCACCAGACCCTGTTCTGTGGGAAGACTTACTCCCTTGCGCCAGTCTCTGACCTTGAACGGCACGTGGGCATAGGTCTTGCGGATCTCCTTATCGGTTGCCCAACGCGCCGTGCCGTGCTGCCCGTCACCCACGGTGCGGGACTTGATGCCGCTGAGTGTATAGTGGTAGGACAGCATGGAGAGTCCACCGATGATAGCGAACATCCCCAGCCCTGCCGCGGCCAATATCCCGATGTTGGAGCTTTTGATCGTGTCCCACATTGTCAGCAGAAGGTTTGGCATAGCTCGCTCCTTTCCATGTTGTTTTCCTGTTCTGCCTTGAGATCATCGTTCCAGTCCTTTTGCTGCGGTACGAGTCGAGCTGCATTGAGACCGTGTTCTTCCAAAAGCGCAGCCATGCGCTCACTGGCGGCATGACCGGCAGCGTCATTGTCCAGACAGAGGTACACCTGCCGGAGCTGCGGGAGCTGCCGCAGCATCTCCAGCACGGGGATGGAGGATGTCCCACAGCAGGCCACATAGTTATGCTCCTGCCACCCCTCCGGGAAAAGGGAGATGTAGGAGAGCAGGTCGATAGGGGCCTCGAAGACATAGAGCGTGTCATCGCCGCCAAGATAGTGAAAGCTGTGCTTCGGGTCGCTGCCCTCAATGTTGCCGCGATAGCCTTGCCCCATGGTATACAGCCCACGCTTATGCCCATGACGGGGAACGCCGTGTTCATCGAATCCGACGAACACGGCGTTGTGGTATTCCTTTGTCCCGTCTCTGGATCTTTCACAGCTCTCGTAGATGAGCTTCTTGCGCACGAAGGCATTGAGTATCTCGCGGTCGATGCAACGCTTTTGCAGCAGGTAGGCATACACACGGCGCATGGACTCACTCTGCGGTGGGAGTGCGAAGGGCTTTGCAGGCGCCGGCTCCTTCTCCTTTGCCGCAGGGTAGCTTCCGCCGAGATCATCGCCGAGGAGCAGAGACATGGCGTCCGGGTAGCTGAGTCCATAGAATTGCTTGACGAAGCTGATGGCTCTGCCGCCCTGTTCGGTGGCGTGATCGAACCACTCGCAGCCACGGATGGTGATGCTGTGGTCGCTGGCAAGGCGTTTGTCCCTGCCGGATGTGATGAGCTTTTCCCCACGGCGGCGGAGGAACTCCTCCAAGTCCACCGATGCGGCTCGTTCTTTCTGCTCGGTTGTAAACGGAATGTACTTTGACATAATTCCTCCCTTATTGTGTCTGTTGCGTCAGTCCACGATCCTCATGGTCATCCGCCTTGTGTCCCATTGCCATGCGCTTCTCCTGCAATCTGCGGCGACGCTTCTTGTCGATCTGCATCCCTGCATAGATGGCAGGCTGGGCGGCGTTCTCGCGGAAAATACGGCTCATCTGATGGAGCATCCGAAGGATAGCGGTTCCCGCCGCCGCACCGAAAAAGTCCTCCTGATGGTCAATGAAATACTGCGCGTAGGTGTTGCCCTGCGCTGCCGCCTGTGCGAAATAGCGCAGAGCTGCCTCACGGTCTGCCTGCACCTCTTGCCCCAGCAAATAGAGCTTTCCCAGTGTGTATTGGGCAAACTGATTGCCCTGGGCAGCAGAGTCCTTCAGAAGCTGAATGGCCGCATCTACATCCTTTGGCACACCCTCTGCGCCGGTGAGCAGCAGCTTGCCGAGCTGGTATTGCGCGTATGGATCGTTTTGCTCCGCTGCCTGCCGCAGCCAGTGAATTGCCTGCGGGATCTGCTCCTTCTCCAGCAGTAGTTTGCCCAGCGCGTATGCGGAGCAAGTATTTCCGACTTCTGCCGATTTTTGAAACCACTCTGCCGCTGCTTTTCGGTCAATCGATATGCCAAGCCCGTCCCGATATGCCTTTCCCAGCTGGTGTGCCGCGATGGTATAGCCCTCCTCCCACAGACGGCGGAGTGTGACCAATGCCATTGACTTCTCGCTGGGATCTGCGTCCGCAGCATCTAATATGCTTTTTGCTCTGCGGTAAAACCGCGCCTGCTGATAGATCATCCGCTCCGCACTTGGATCTGGAGGAACAGGCGGTTCTTCCGGCTCCGGCTCATCCGATATGGCATCATCCTCAAAGGTGAAGTGCATCTCCGAGAGGCGGAGCGTTTCCCGGATGACCATGTTGCGCACAGTCTTGAACTCCTTTTGCTGCGACAGCGGTACTCGCTGCGGCGGTGTCTGATTATAGTCAATGCAAAGCTGCTCTCGGAGATCCTGCCATAGAGCATAGGCGGACGACACCCGTTCGTCCTTTGCCAGTTCATCCACGATCTCATCCACGATGCGCTTGACACGGGGCGGCAGATAACCGTAGACTTTCTTGCCGCTAACTTCTTGAAGCCGCTGGGCGAGATTCGCCACCAACAACTCCAGCTTATCGCTTTGCAGAGCACCGGCAGCCATCTGCTCAATGAGCGTTGCCATCCGTGCTTTCGCTTCCTGCCGGAGAAAGCTCCGCTGTTCATCCTTCTGTTCATAGATGTGCAGGCGGTCGTTCCGGTAGATCGTGCTGACCAGCGCGGACTTGATGCTGCGGATACCCTGCCGGGAGAGATAGCCCTCCTTCGGATCGATTGAGAAGAGCACCATGCGAACATGGATGTGCTTCTCCTTTTCGTGCATAGCCGCGTACCAACGAAGGCGGTCCGGATGGATCTTATAGCCCTTGGCGATGTCGGTGATAGATGCGTTGATGAGCTCCTGCCAGTTTTTAAGGTCGGTATAACCCAGCCGCTCCGCGTTCTCACGGGAGAGGGAGATGACTGGCGTCCACACATTTCCCGTGTGTCGCGCCACCTCTGCCACGGCATTCTCCAGCGACGGGACCTTGCCATGGGCATCCCACAGGCCGTGTTCGCCCAACGCTTTTACACCGGGACGGTTTGCGACATAGTCAAGATAGTTTTCCCGGCCATCCATGGGCTCGATAAAGTCCTCGTGGATCTGCGCGATGAGCGCAAAGGCAGTCTGCCGGTTGGGTGTGTTTGCATAGTCCTCATGCTCCGGCAGCTCCCTTGCCTCCGGGAAGCTGCGGAGCAGACGCTGGATGTACTGCTGCTGTTTCTTCGTAACAGGAAGATGGGCATTGTCATCCTTGAGGAGCTGCACACCTTCGCGGGTGGCGAAGTAGCGGGTGCGATGGGCCAGCCGAGCGGCATCTCTGCCGCCCTTCATGTATGGAGAGATAAATATCAATCTCGCCATGTGTCATCCGGCAGCTGCCGTTGGACATCCTGGGCATCCTCAAACCTGATCTGACCATTGGTGCGCTTTACCTCGTCCACCACATACCCGCGCAGGGCGCGGCGGTCCTCCAGCGTATCCCGGAAGTGGGCGGCGATGGTGTGCGCCATGATGCCCTGCTCTACCGCGCACTTGAATAGAATGCCGTTGGTGCGGTTGGTGCTGTCCGCGATGATCCCGCGCAGCGTCGCCACCAGCGCGTCCGAGAGATACTCGGAGGTGTCCTCCGTTCCCAGATAGCCCATGTAAAAACAGACCGCCTTTTCAATGAATTCGCTGCGGCTCCTGCAGTTCGCCTCCTCCATCCATGCGTCCATGCGTCGAATGACGCTGGGCCGCAGCCAGATCGTGGTGCATTTCTTATTGTCCTCCATTTTTCCTCCTTCCTTCCGCTGCCATCGGCCAAAAACGCCGGAAAGCCCTGCGAACGCTGCACTCCTCCTGCGGACCGACATCGGTGCATCTTGACAGAGCCTCAAGCCGACATTGGTTTGTGACCTGTGAAAAAGCCCCGCACTGCGGGGCTTTGTGGACAGCCCGCGGCCGTTTCCGACTGCGGGCGTTTATCTTGTGCTTTTATCGAACGGCTTTCCCTATTCAAAAATTCGGCTTAAAAAGTTCGATTTTTCGCCAATAGACACTCCCGCAAATATCGCCAAAAAGTTACCGTTACAACGCTGTTTCAAACCACTTCTCATCGCACTTTTCAACTTCTCACACAAACGCCCCACGTTCGCTTTCACGAGTGAAAGCGGGTACACACTCGCCTTTCGGAGAAAGATGGCACACAGCGGCTTACACGCCGAAACACAGGGCTTCACTCTTGTCGTTGCATGGAGGTTTATCTCTCATCTCACATTTGGGCAAGCAAAAGCCGGAGGAAGCGGATGCACGCCTACGGCGTGTGTCCGCTTCCTCCGGCGTCGCGGCCCTGCCGGGCTGCGTAACCCTGTTTGTAATTTGGCAATGTTGCTGTTTTTCGCTCTGTGCGCAGGAATTCCTACACGCGCAAGGTGAAGGGGTATCACTACCCTCGGCATACTCCGCGTGTTATTGAGCCGCCTGCGCACGGTTGGTGAATTTGTCATTTTTATGACAAATTCTTTATTGATTTCAGCAGCGTAAAACACGGGTTGCATTGCATGCTATGTGTCTTTTGTCCCTGATACACCAATCTTCTACGGGCTCCTTGTTGACTTCATTATCGCTTCAGCTTTTAGCCGCACGATGGGCTGAATCCAATTTGAAACACGATAAAACGTCCGGCGGCAATGTGCCGCCGGACGTTCACTTTATAACGCCAATCTCATTTACTTGCTGAACGCTCTCCACAGGAACGTGACGATCTGCGCGCGGGTGCAGTCATTGCCCGGTGCAAAGGCTGTCTCGTTCACGCCCGTGGTCACGCCGTTCATGTAGCACCACACCACCGATTCATACGCCCATTCGGGCACATCGGTGAACGGCAGGTGGAACATCCACGCGCCCGTGAAGCCCTTACCCTGCGCCTGAGCGCAGCGGTAGATCATGGCCGCAGCCTGCGCGCGGGTGCAGACGCCGTTCGTGCCGAAGGTCGTCTCCGTCAGGCCGGTGACGATGCCGCAGCTCGCCGCCCAACGGACCGCCTCGGCATAATATGCACCCTCGTCCACATCCGTGAACGGCATCCGGTAATTCACCACGGGGGAACCCGCCGCGCGCCAGAGGAAAGTCACGATCTGAGCGCGGGTGCAGGGCTGGTTCGGTGCAAAGAGGTTGCTGCCGACGCCGCCGGTGATGCCATTCTCCGCCGCCCACTTGATGGCCTCGTAGTAATAGGCATCGTTCGGCACGTCATAGAAGAAGTTGAGAACGCTGTTGTCCTCCATGAAGGTCGCCTTGATCTCCACCTTGCTCGCGGGCATGGTGAAGGTGTACTTGCCGCCGCCCTTGTCGGTGAGCTTGAGGTCATTGCCGTTCTTGTCGGTAACGGAAATGTTTTCCAACACATAGCCACTATCGGGTGTTATCGTGATGGTCACAGTTGCACCGACGGGAGCGCTCCTGCGGTTTGCGGTCACATTACCGTCTCTGGAGTCCCTGATGGTAATGGTATAGCTGGTAGACACGGAGCCGGAACCTCCGGTATACGTCCAGTGGGCGTAGACGGTGGTATTTGCAGAGAATACGGTATCCGTCGTGATCTCTGCTCCGTCCGCCAGGTACCAGCCGAGGAAGCGGTAGCTACCGCGTCGGGAGGCGCTGGGCAGAGAACTCAGCTTCTGATTGGTGGTGGTCATGCTGCCGTCAGAGGGCGTACCGCGGTTGCCGTCAAAGGTGATGGTAAACTCGGTGGGTGCAGGAGGCGCGTCTTTCTCGAAGATGGCCTTGATCTCCACATTGCCCTCCGGCATGGTGAACTTGTCGTCCACGATTGTCACGCCGCCGCTGACGACCTTCCACTCCTTGAAGTGATAGCCCTCGTCGGGCGTTGCGGTCAGGGTGATCGTCGTACCGGCGGTAGCGGTGGAAGGAGTTGCGGCACCGGTGCCGTTGCCGTCATTGGTGACGGTTACGGTGTGCTCGGCTGCGGGGGCGTTGGTTATCGTAATAGACAGATCCTTCTTATCGTTGCCCACGCTGTTGAGAGCTCGAACGGTAAATGTGGCAGTCTCTTCCGCAGTGGGCGTGCCGCTGATCTCGCCGGTGGTTTGTTTCAGCGTCAGGCCCTTGGGCAGCTCGCCGCTGGAAAGCTCCCACAGAATGAAGCCTCCCCCAGTTGCCTGAAGCTGATGGTGGTACGGCGTGCCGACCGTGCCGCCGGGCAGCGTCGTGGTAGTAATCGCCGGCGCATCCTCCGAACCTAGGAGCTTCACCCGGATCGCGGCTGTTACCGCAGGGTCGGGCTGCTGATACCTGTGCTCGTCGTTAGCGTCGAATACCAGCGTACCGGGGATGGTCTGCCAAGCCGTGGACTGCGCGTCATAGGACGATTTATCCCACGAAACCTCCATGCCAACCCTGAGACCGTCGATGGCCTCGACGACCACAATTTCTGGCAGGTTAAGCCCTGCAAAGGTCGTGCCGAGTTTCTTCTCCGTAATGGGATCCAGCTCCTCGCAACGCTTGAAGGTATTTTTGATGACGTCGACCTTGATCGTGGTCTCCGCCGTTCTGTAGCCGTGCTGGTCAGTCGGCGTGAATACCACCGTCACAACGTTCTCGCCCAGCTCGTCAAACCATCTGGGCGTACCCTCCTTGAAGGAGAACGTGCCGGGGACGACGGTATCCGTCCCCTTGACCCTTGCCACGCCGTCCGCAAGATTGGCGCTTCCCCCGCCTGTGGCTCCCATCTCGAAGATCCGATTGACGAACATGGTATTGTCGGGCAGCGTAAAATCGCCGTTTTTCCACCGGAATACGGGCGGCTGCGTGATCTCCGTCTCCACCGGGTCGGCCTGCAGCGTGATCTTTACCACGCCTCTGAGGTCGGCACCCTCGGGTACGATGTAATACTTCTCAAATTCGGCGCGGTTGACCTCGCCGTAGATGGTTTGCTCCTCATAAGAATTGGGGTCATAGTTTGAATCGTCCCACTTGATGATGCCGGGCACATTGCCGTTCAGCCCGCTTCCCTCGTGGTTTTGTTCATCGGCCGCCGCGAAGAAATAGAACGCGTTCGGCAGACCGAGATTCTCAAAGGCTGTTCCAATCTTTTTATTGTCAATATACGATGCATTGGCTTGCCTAAATTTGCGGGGAATGACGTCCACGTTGACGGTACATTCCGCCGTGGTGTACTTCAGCAGGTCAAAGGGTGTGAAGGTGACCTTGAGCGCCAGCGATCCCACCTGAACAAGCCCGCCGCCTCTGTGCCAGTAGCCGTATTTTTCCTGTTCCTCGTTCAGAGTGAACACGCCGGGAACCGTTTCGCCATCTGCCGTGGCTTTTCCGCCGGAAAGGTACTCGTCGGAAAAGGCAAGCTGGCAAAAATCGCCGCTGTATATCTGCCTGGAGTAGGATGGCGGCTCCAGCGTGGGTGCAGGAGGCGTAATGGTGCGCTCGTAACCACAGATGCTGCACGTCGCATCCGTATCATCACTGTAGTCATGCGCACGCCGTAATCCCAGATCAACAACATTACAGAAGCTGCATTTTTTCCAATGCTCATTGGAATCACTTTGCCATTCTCCCCATTCGTGAATACACACCTCTATCGGAGGATCGGGATCAATCACGATCACAAGCCTCCAATTTGCGTAAAACGTCACATCTTCTGTAACAGGAAAAACGTCTCCCGCGTCGCCCGCTTTCTTTCCGTCAGAATTTTCCAGTGCCCAGTATTCAAAAACAGCTGTTTCATACGTAAAACTACAATCCGGGAGGGTATAATCTCCGGATGTCTGAACCGGTTCCATGGAGCCAGATGCGTTACCTCCGTCAAAAGAGACGGTGTAATTTTCGCCCTGTACATTCCACGCACCCCATGCCCCCTTTGGATTGCTTTTAAAATTGGCCTTATACCCGGCGGGGACATATATGATTCGATCCTCGGGCCAGGAAGACCCATACTCATAAAATACGAATAGTCCAAAGTTGATTTCATCCGAACTCTTCCAATGGGTGTGAACCTCCTTAAGTCCCGTGCATCCAACGAATGCGAACGATCCCACAGAATTGACGCAATCGGGGATATCAATTTGCGTAAGGGAGGAGCAGTTCAGAAAAGCAGCAGTCCCTATCTTCTTGACTGTTTTGGAAATATGCACCTCGGCAAGTTTTGCGCATCTATTAAATGCGTAATTTCCAATATTGGTCACGCCCTCCCTTATGATCACCCTTTTAATGGCATACTTTGAGTTCGTCCATGGACAAGCTTGACTGTCAGCGTCTTCAAAATCGGGCATTTCGCCTTGACCTATTATTGTAAGCGTAAGCGTCTCGTCGTCATTTGAGCTAAGCATCCATTCAATATCTGTTCCGGGGATAGGATTGAAGAAATCACGCCACGGTCCATACAGCACAGAACTCACCTTCATATAGCGTGAGATATCAAGCTCGTTCTGTTCCCGGACGGTAAGCTGATTCATTGCATCTACAACGGCTTGAAACTGAATCTTTACTTCCTCGATATTATCGTCATTGATATTCTTTGCTTCCGGCAAGGCATCGATCATAGCCTGCACGCTTTCCACAGTAACAGTTTCCTGTGTGCCGGACAGGGCAGCAATTTTCACTTCATTTTCTTGCGGTATTTCTGCCGTTTTCGGAATATAGCCGCAGGCCTCATCGTGCTCCGGATGGTGTTCGCACAGGCCGCCCGTGTCCGGTGGAAGTGCGTAAGTTTCTTCGTCTGCCGCAAAGGCAGGAGCGGGCAGCATGGTCAGCACCATGCAGCAGACGAGCAGGATGCTAAGTATTCGTTTTTTCATGTCGTTTTTCCCTCCTGTTTCTGCGGGTCTGGTTTGTCCGCCCCGTCTTTTTTCTGATTTTCTCTTTTTCTGAGCCGGAAGCACAGCACGGTGATGACCACCGCCGCTGCAAAGGAGACGACGGCCACCAGCACATAGCCGCCCGCGTCC
>ERZ773276.402-NODE-402-length-49917-cov-43.332979_pt1 | contig 49917 bp, 46 predicted proteins | sample MGYA00511386_ERZ773276 | MGnify/ENA primary metagenome ERZ773276 (study PRJEB29015, sample SAMEA2737778) | human gut metagenome | biome: human gut; feature: human-associated habitat; material: faeces | place: China | collected 2012 ...
AGTTCTGTTTTTGTAGAAAAGAGGAACTAACCTAAGGTGGTATGAATTATTCAGGCTATGATACTGGGTGTCCGAAAAGGGGAGACTGAAATAAAATGTTTACGCATTGTTTACGCAGACATGAAAAAAGGAGTTACGCGATTTGCGTAACTCCTTGATTTTCAGCGTGGACCAGCCTGGGCTTGAACCAGGGACCTCCAGATTATGAGTCATATTTACGGATTTTGCATGAAATGCCATGTTAGTGCAATAGCCTGTAAATAAAAGGATTATTTCTTTTGGCATTTGCAGAAAATTGTGTAATTTTGCAGCAGTTTTCGCTCGTGAATTTCACCTGAATTTCACGGAGAATGTTTCAAAACCCTTATAAATAGGAGGTTTATTATGAAAAAAGAAAAGATGAATTTCACCTATGAAGTAAAATTGGGAACGAGAAAGTATAGCAGTCGTGGCATTTCAAGCCTTGCCAAGTTCACTTCTGCTAATGGGAATGTATATGGAACGCTGGCTCTTGATACCCGGCGAGCCACTGATGATGACACTCAGGAACTGCCAGTAGCTGTAAGGGTAGCTTATGACGGAAAGACTGTCTATCTGCGCATCGGGAAGAAATATACGATGGGGGAATGGCTTGAACTCTGCGAATGCGAAAAGCAGGGCAGGAATAAGAAAGCTGCTGAACGCAAGGATCTGAAGAACCTGATGCAGAAAGTAGAGAACCAGGTCAACCAACTGATTGCAGAAGATAGCTTCTCTTTGCGGCGTATTCAAGAACTCCATCAGGGAAAGGCAGACAACGATTGTACCATCTATTCCGTCTGGGATTCTATCATCGACAATAAGAGGGAAAAAGAAAGTGCAGGAACAGCCAGATGTAATAAAGATGTGCGCAGACGTTTTGAAAGACACATGGGTTCTAATGTACAATTTGCTGACATCAACAAATCGTTTGTTGACAAATGGGTTAAGATTATGAAGGAGAAGAAACTAAGTCTTACGACTATTGGTATTTCCCTTCGCACATTCCGCGCCATCGTGAATGTCTGCATAAGTCGTAAACTGATAAAAGGTAATACCAAGGAGATGTTTAAGGACACGGGGTATAATAAGTCGGGGAGCAGGAAAGCTGATTATCTGGAAGTCCCAACCATGCGTATGCTTTATGAATTTTGGGAAAGAGACGAGGCAAAAGACGAAAACGGGAAGGAACTGTTCTTTCCCAAAGAGAAGCACGCTATTTTCCGTGATTTGGGTTTGTTCCTGTTTATGTATCTTGGTGACGGGCAGAATCTGGCTGACACTCTGCGCTTAACCTATGATGACTGGTACTTTGCCACACATGGCAAGCAACTGAGGTTCTTCCGTCACAAGACGCAAGAAAGAAATGCAAGTGCAAGTGAGGTCATATTCCCTGTTACGGATGAACTGAAAAAGATAATCGACAAATATGGCAACGAGCCGATGCTGGGTGAGAGAGTCTTCCCGATTATGAGCAAGTCCATTACTGCCGACCAAGAAATCTGGGTCATACAACGCTATAACCGATACATCCGTGAACACATGGCTATAGTATCGGAAATCCTCGGAATGCAGGAAAGACCGACATCTACATGGGCACGTCACTCTTTTGCTACAAATCTGAACAACTCAGACAACGTACCTTATAAATATATATGCGACAGTATGGGGCATAGCAGCAGTGGGGATATTACCTCTAAATATATCGGAGCTTACCCACTGAAAAGAATGCTAGAGTACAATGCCTATCTGCTCGATGAAAACGGAGGAAAAAGCAGTAGTGCTGTGTTATTGAAACAGCTTCAAGGGCTAAGCGAGGCAGAGCAGAAAGAAATTCTTGATGCTTTATCCAAGTCAATTAAGTGACAACGCCAACGTAAAAATGTCGGGCTTGTTGACTCGTTTTAATAGAAAAGCAGTAATTTTGCACTAAAATAATACAGACATGAGCAAACTGATACATGTAAATAAGGAATATGCCGAGTGGGTGAAGTCCCTCAACCAGCGTTTTCGCCAAAGCCAGGTTAAGGCAGCAGTGAAAGTGAACAGTGAAATGTTGAAGTTTTACTGGTCATTGGGCAAGGATATAGTGGCAAAAGATGTCGTTGCCAAATGGGGCGATAAAATATTTGTCACCCTCAGTGCCGACCTAAAGGATGCTTTGCCAGGGGTGTCAGGCTTATCAGTCCGAAATCTGCAATATATGAGGCAGATGTATAACACTTTTATGCCCCTCTTAGAAAATACGCCACAAGTTGTGGCGCAAAATGAAAGAGACATTACGCCACAACTTGTGGCGCAAAATGCACTTGACACTATTTGTAGTATTCCCTGGGGGCACATACGATATATCCTGGACAAGAAATACGATGCACATAAATCATACTTCTACGTCATCAAAACATTAGAGAATAATTGGAGCCGCAATGTTCTGCTTAACTTCCTTGATACAGACCTCTACGAGCGGCAAGGTAAGAGCCTTACCAACTTCACGACTACGTTGCCGAAGCCTCAAAGCGACTTAGCACAGCAACTTACCAAAGACCCTTATTGTTTTGATTTTACTCAACTCAAAGAGAAGTACGATGAGACAGAATTGAAGGATGCGTTGGTAAATAACATCCAAAAGCTTCTTCTGGAAATGGGCAACGGCTTTGCTTATATGGGCAGAGAGTATAGAATGGTAGTCGGTGAAACGGAGTTGTTTTGCGATATGCTCTTCTATAATACCAAAATCCATTCCTACATCATTTGCGAAATCAAGACACAGCCCTTTGAGCCCTCTTTCCTCGGACAGCTCAGTGGTTATGTATCCTGTGCCAACCACGTCCTAAAGGGAGAAGGAGACAATCCTACCATAGGTCTGTTGATTTGCAAGAACAAGGATGAGGTGATGGCACGTTATGCACTTGAAGGCTATAACCAGCCCTTGGGCATCTCGGAATATGAGCTTTCAAAGGCATTCCCTGAGAATTTCAAGAGTTCTCTCCCATCCATCGAGGATATTGAAAACGAACTGAAGGAAAAGTAGTTATGATGGGCTTTATTCGTAAGTTGATGACTCTCCAGAAACTTTTCAAAATTCTCAAATCCATAGATCCGAAGAAACTTCAGGGCATCAACGACATTCTGGAACAGGTCTATCCTGGTATCAAGAACGAGATAGAGAGGCTTGTTGAACGTGTGGACATTCATGCCATGAGCAAGACCCTTGACTATATCAAGGCTCATGGTGGTGCTGAGAAGATGGCGGAATATTACAACAACGCAGACAAGAAAGGACAAGATGAAATGCTGGCTGCATTCAATGAGGCTTTCAGGCCTGGTGCACCATTCGAAGATGCCGTTCTTACATTGGATAGCCTTGCAAAAGTGAAGGGCATGGGCATTTATACCCAAATCTTTGGCGACGTGAAAGATAGTATCGTTTTGACAACCATCAAACTGAAATATCGGACTGTTGATGACTGGCGTACTTTCGTTCGTAGGCAGCATGAGGCCAACAAGGATGTACTTCTTGGTATTCTTGACGAGGTACAGAAGAAAGAAGTAAAGGATGAAGGCACGAAAGTAGAAGAAAATAGCCCTGAGCAGGTGGGCAATCAGCCAGACGAAAGCCCCCAATATCCTTTTCCAGAAGAACTTGTATCAGAACTTTATGACTATGACAATATCGTTTTCAAGCATATTTCCTCCAAGTCTGAATTGGGATGTATTATCAAGAGAAAAGACCACAAGGAGAAACTGGTAGAGTGTTCTGGCAAGAAGGTGTTGGCTTATCACATCTTGTGGCGATTGCGTAATTTGTTGTCTGATGAACAACGAGAGGATTGGATAAATGACATTGCAGCCGAATGCGGCTACAAAGTCGATACCATCAGCAAGAAATATAAAGACGAGACAAATATGAAACCAGGAAATGTAAAGCTGTTGCATGAGTTAAGTTCACTATTTGACAGCTACGATATCAAGATGTAGTTTTTGACCTCCATCTAAACGAAATCGGCGTATATTCACATCGAATATGCGCCGATTTTGTTTCATGTAATGCCATGCAAACACGTTTCCACGCATTTCCACGCAAACAGCGAGGAGTTTTTCAAGGAATTATAAGGGTGTGACCATAAATAATCAACTGATTATCAACCAATTTTAAACAAAAAGAGAAAACACTTATTTTTTTTTGCGTGCCACTTGCTAGCACTTTTCCACGCATGACCTTTGCAGCGAAATTTTAAATCGCACAAAGTATGACAGGTAATTTCATTATGATTTCGGAGGAAGACCTTGAGAAGGCTTTCACCAAGATGCTTGAGAATTATCTCAGCACGCACAAGTTAGCAGAAATGCCCTCAACTGATGAGGACAAGTATTTAACAAGTGACCAGGCTTGCGACTACATGCACGTCACTCCCAGTACTCTGTGGAGAATGAGACAGCGAGGGGAGATAGCTGTTCACAAGGTCGGTGGTCGCTGTCTCTATTCTAAGAATGATTTGGATGTACTGATTAAAAAAGGATAGGGTATGGGAACAGACATTATTAGCCAGTCATTCAATGACCTTCTGAATAGTGAGCCTGTTGATGGCGGTGGATTCCATGTTGAGCCAATGAACAAGTGCATCGAAGATGCCCATCTTCTGCCACCATTGATTCCGCTCTATCCTGACATCGTGCTCGAAGGTGATCTCAGTATCATCTTCGGACAGTCGGGCATCGGCAAGACCATCTTTGCCATGCAGATTGCCCGATACATCGCCGAGCATGACAAGCGGGTATTATACGTGGACTGCGAGATGACTCCCCGTCAGCTTGGCAACCGCTACGGGACAGCCAATTTCCCTTCCACTTTTCTCCGTGCCGAGATGGATAGGGAACATCCTGCCGAGGATATCCTAAAGGGTATAGAAGAAGTTGCCGTAGCCAACTATGTGAATGTGGTGTTCATAGATAACATCACGGCTCTTGGGCAGTCACTTGACAGAAGTGCCGATGCAGGAACCCTGATGGCTTCACTCAATGCTCTGAAGAAGAAATACAACTGGACGCTGGTAGTGCTCAACCATGTGCCCAAGATGTTCTCAGGCAATGTTCCTCTTTCCCTTTCAGCCATGCAAGGCTCTGCCAAGATCAACCAGCTCATTGATGACGCTATAGGCATAGCACAATCCAGTATTGACTCAAACCTCGTTTATGTCAAACAGTGCAAGTGGCGCAATGGTGAGCTGACAATGGGTGCCGACCATGTGGCTGTCTATGAACGATGCAAGGATGAATATGGTAATCTGGGCTTTGTCAGTCGAGGCTTTGGTACGGAACAGGAACACCTGAGTATCGAGAACAGCAACGAAAGGGAAGAAATAAAAGCTCGTGTAAGGGAACTCTCTGCCAAAGGAATGACACAGACAGCCATTGCTGAACAGCTTGGAATCTCACAAAGTAAGGTGTCAAGACTTCTGAAAGAATGAACTCAGATTATTCATTATTCACATTATTCATGCTGCATAATTGAATATTCTGCATAAACTGAATAAGACATGGACGATAAAGAATTGAAACAGATACTCGCAACCAAGGCTCCAGCCTATCAACGGTCTCTCATAGAGATACCGAAAGATTGCTTTGCGCCACATCATTCCTCGTTGACTGACTATCTGGACAGCGTGTTAGGGGATAGTCGTGAGATGCAAAACAGGATTGACAACCTTGTGATGCGCTATCTGCTTGGGGCTGTCGATAAGACAAAGAATGAACACTTTGGCACCATCCTGCCTCGTATAAACAAGAAAGGGATGATTGTTGGCGGCAGTGTCATCTACTACAATACCGATGGCGGGACTATAATTGAAAAGGACAGCCTCGTTGCCCACCTCTATTCCTGGTATGCCTTTGACTATTATGTTGACCCAGACGTGTTCTTTGGCGAACATCTGTTCCGAAACGGAAAGACGGTCATCGTTCAGGAGGAGAAAACTGCTTTACTTGGGTCACTGGCATTCCCTAATATCGACTGGCTGGCAGTTGGTATCGGCAATAACCTGACGGAAGGGATGATGAAGAAGCTCATGGGACGGCAGGTAGTCCTCTATCCAGATGATTTCTGTCACGACTTCTGGGCAGAGCATTTCGGTGGTAGATTCAAAGTAGATGACAGTTTTACCCAACGTGACATTAACCAGTACCTGATAGACTTCATCCATAACCAGCAAGTGCCGTAAGCCGAAACGAGTGTGTGGAGAGTAATAAAGGGCTTGCCCTTGATATAGCCCACTATAACTACGAGCTTCGCTTTCGTAGTTAGTGGGCTCTTCCGAGGGACTCAGGGCTTTGCCCTAAGAACCCACCAAGGGCTGCTTGCCCTATGGAACCTCGCAAGGGGGTGACCCTCCCCCTTGACCGCCCCGCTCAGTGGCATCTGCCCCTAAGAACCCTGAGCAGGAAGTGACTCTCTCCCTGCACCCACCAATCAGGGTTCACACCCCGATACCTCTTTGGGGATAGTAGTACAATGGTATAAATATCTAAATTGAGAAATCTATGGAAAAAATAGCTAAAGCATCTGAGCACATCAAGCCGTGCAATATTGCTCAGTGCGAACGACACAACAGAAGGGACGAGGACTATATCAAGTCACTCGATCCAGCACGGATATATGTACGTCTTGAATTGACCCACAATAACGAAATCTATATCGCACCTGGCATGGAGGGTGTTACCCTTCAGCAGCACTACGACTATTTGAAGGCATTGGTCAAGGAAAAAACTGGCAGGGCCATGCAGGAGAAGGATGTGGAGTATAAGGACAAGAATGGTAAAACGAGAGTCCGTAAAGGCAGTAGTCCCATTCGTGAGGGTGTGGTAAACATCAAGCCAGACACCAAGATGGACGATTTGTTGAATTATGTCAATCGAGTGCATGAGAGGTGGGGCATCAGAGCCATCCAGATACACATGCACAGAGATGAAGGGCATTATGAGAATCCAGAGGACAAATCGACATGGCAGCCAAACCTCCATGCGCATATCATCTGGGACTGGATAGACCACCAGACAGGCAAGTCCTTCAAACTGAATGCCGATGACATGTCCCAAATTCAGGATATGGTTGCAGAGACATTGGAGATGGAGAGAGGCAAGCGCAAGGAAGAGACGGGTGCCGAACATCTGGAACGAAAAGACTTCATCTTAGCTAATCAGAGAAAGCAGAGTGCTGAACTTGACAACGAGATTGCCGAGAAACGGGATAGACTGAATACAGAGAACGGCAATGCCATCGTTTCTGGAGTGGCCAACCTTTTCGGTAAGGGCAAGTATGCTGATATGGAGAAAGAAAATAAGCGCCTGAAAGAGGAACTGCCAAAGCAAAAAGCAGCCATGCAGCGTCAATATCAAAAGGCTTTAGATGCTGAACGGAACCACCATACCCAGCAACTTGCAGAGAAGGATAAGCAAATTGAGGATTTGCTGGGCAAGTATAAGGGTGAGGTATTTCGCCATCAGCAGGATAATCAAGAGAAAGACAGGATTATCCGTCTAAAGGACAGCATCATCAATGATTATCGCGAACGCCTTGGTCATTATCTGTCAACCCTTTCAGAACTGCTAAGAGGTGCTGTTAAAGCTGTAATTGATTATATTCAGTCTGGCTATCGCAGTTTCAGTTATCGCCAGGAGTGCGATGTCAAACGCTACATGAATAGCCAGCTCGATAAGGAGAAAGCTGCTGGCACAGTACTTAATGCCTCACTTCCCTTTTTGAAGAGCGATGAACACGAACGAGTGAAGGGACAACTTTCCTATATCGTTCAAGACATGAAGAAAGAACGACAACAAACTCTAAGCCGTGGATACCACATGTAATACACCGAAAAACAAGCCTGTCAGTAATTGCTGCTGGCAGGCTTGTAATAAATGGAGTTAAAAACTTGGCTCTTGATTGCCGCGAAGGAAGGTAATCCATCCATCCTTGTCTTTGAAGTAAAATCCTTCGAATCGAAGCGTCGTTTCATCAGCGTAGTCGAAGGTGGCGATATTAGAGTAGGCCATGTGTCCACTATTTGCACCTTCATACTGGGCATTTAGAAATAGGCAGTTGCGCTTCTCGCCATTTACCCCTTCCGGGCTGTAGTAACTCAGTTTCCATGTACCAGAGAAAGATCCTTCCAATGGCTCCACGTTCTCCCAATCGGTATAGCGTTGCTCGCCGTCGATGGTGATGAGCTTACGGGTTTGCCACTTGCGCATTCCCGTCAGTATGCCGTCGGCCTGAAACATCAGGCACTCAAAGTAACGCTGCGTGTCGCTGATGTTCTCGTAGTGCCATGTTCCGACCATGAGCGGCCCGTACTGCTCATTCAGCTGCACGGTCTTTTCGTGTGCCTCCGGGTCGGCATACCTTGGTTCGTCGCTGCCGCAAGAGGCGAATGCGAGGGTGGCAATCAGGAGGAAGAGAAGTTTTGCTTGTTTCATTTCGCTTTTATGGACACAGGTGAAAGGAATTCTTCAAGAATATAATGCTCAATAGACTCTGCTGACATACCTGAGAAATCAGCCACGACTTTGCCTTTGTGAATATACGTAATCTCATCGCATATATCAGATATTGCTGAAACGATGTGTGAGGAAAGTATGACGCATTTCCTCTTGGTCTTCATCTTCTTTAGCCAATGCCTGAGAACAATTGTCCCAGCAAGATCTATACCGTTGAAAGGTTCGTCCATGATGACGATGTCATTGTCCTGAAGCATGAGCGTTAGCAGCATCAGCCGCTTTTTCATGCCTAAGGAGTATCTGCTGGCATATCTGTTGAGAGGCAAGGCGAACTTCTCATTAAGCTTTTCTATCACCTCTCTGCTGACATTCTTTCCTTTTGCACGAAGACTGAACTCAATGTATTCCATGCCTGTGACGTATGAGTAATAGAAGGGTGTATCGTTCATGTAACCAATCTGCCTGTTCTCGCTGACAAAGACAGAGCCTTCATAAGATTCTATCCCGGCAATGCATCTGAACAATGTACTTTTGCCTGCTCCATTCTCTCCCATGATTCCATATACCTTCCCTTCTTCAAAGGAATGGCTGAAGTTGTCTATAACAAGCAACTCACGATATCTTTTCGTCAAATTCTTAACTTCTATCATCATTTGTATTTCTTTATTTCTGAATAGGCATAATAAGCCATAACTCCCGATACTATCATGGAGAACGGCATGGCCTGTGGCACAATCAGTGACACGCAGAATATGGCATTCAAAACCATATACACAATCACTGATATGATGTCATTGCCGCTATTGGTTCCACCGCTTACAAAGCATAACATTTCCACTTGAAACAGCAAAAGGCTTGCTCCAAGATAGTATAATGCTCCTAATAACAACTGAGGCAAGCTGAGATCGACAAGTATTAAGCATATTATAATCGGAAGAAAGATTACGCACGCATTTCTCAGAGCAAAAAGGAGTTTAAGTTTAAGAAACCTTGAAGCACTCTTGTAATTAAACAAATACTCCACATGCCACTCGCGCATCAACAACATGCTTATGACGGAAGCTGCAATCACACAGACTGCGACAACCAGATTACGGTTTCCTATGTATGCGCCAATCGCTCCTCCTGCCATGAGCGGCAGTAACAGAAGCATAGTCAAACGTCCTGCACGGTGATACTCATAGCTGCCAGAAGCCAAGAACGGGAAAGTGGGCAAGCGCAAGGAATAGCCTCCACAAGGAATAATGCTTACGAGTACCGAAGAAAGCGGAACGAGCACAACGCCGCAAAGTTCGCCGCGATAGAGGAAGATGCATAGAAAAGGGATTGAAAGAAGCATGTATTCTACTGAAAACAACATCTTCGTGCGTTTCACTCCGAAAACTGAATAGAGGAATGTCGAATCGCCACGCATGAAGTGACAAGCCAGCAACAGGAAGGAGTAAAACAATACACTGTAATATATAGGGGCATAAACTAATCCTAAAACCATAAGTGTACCCAAGAGGGAAAAAAGCAATAAGGCGGGAATGACCATGAGTCCCAGCTCCTTAATCATTCGCCACAGGCATTTTGCCCTAAGTCCAAAATATAGTTTCAATACATCGTGCATGTCATGCCCTACTTATAAGAGTCTTGTTTGTTTCATATCTCCTGTTCTTTCAATATGTTCTTCAACAGATACGTCGCATTCTGATTGCGGGCCACGCCCTCGGTGATGCGATAGGTGTAGGTAATCTCATCAGAAAGTTGTATCTCGAAGCAATAGTTGTGGAAACGGTCGGGAGATTCCTGCTGCATCTTGGAGAGTTCAAGGTCGTGGGTGGCGTTGCTCAGCGGCGCCAGCCAGTTGGTAGGTAATGTCGGGGTCTCCATAATCCTTGCTGTTTTTTTGAAAGTTTGACATAAAGTGAATGGGTCACGAATTGTTATTTGAGTTTATTTGTTTGCATCTTGCTTAGGGTTACTTTTCTATCTCATATGAAAGAGCTGTATTTTCATTTGCGGGCTCTTAGCATGCAGTACACGCCGAGGATGATAAACGGGATGGAGAGTATCTGACCCATATCGATGGGTAGCGATGCCTCGAAGGCTTCTTGTATCTCCTTGGTGTACTCGATGAAGAAACGGAAGGTGAAGATATACGTCAGACAGAAGCCGAAATACCAGCCTGTGCCAACCTTCTCAGGCATACGCTTGTGTAGTGTCCACAAAATGAAGAAAAGGACAGCGTAGGCGATGGCCTCATACAGCTGGCCAGGATGACGAGGTACGGCATCGACCTTCTCGAAGATAAACGCCCAGGGAACATCCGTAATCTTGCCGATAATCTCGGAGTTCATCAGGTTGCCCAGACGAATGAAACAGGCTGTCGTCCCTGTGGCTATAGCTATGTTGTCCAACACGCGCCAGATGCTGAGTTTGGTTTTGCGGACATAGAACCACAGGGCAACGATAAGGCCGAAGGTACCTCCGTGTGAGGCGAGGCCTTGATAGCCTACATATTTCCATCCGCCATTTGCCAGGAAGCGGATGGGTAGGAACATCTCCACAAAACCATTTCCTGAGGTCAGAAAATGGTCGGGTTCATAGAAAAGGCAGTGTCCCAGTCGGGCACCAATCAGGATACCGAAGAAACAGTAGATGTAGAGTGGGGCGAAGAGCTCATCCTTGATCTTCTGCTCCTTATACAGGCGTTTCACCACGAGAAAGGCCAGCGCGATTCCGATGGCCCACATCAGCCCGTACCATCGCACAGACAGCGGACCCAGTCTGAATGCCACGAGGTCTGGATTCCAGACGATATATAGCAATTGATTCATAAAACTTCCAAAACGCAAGAAGATTGTTTTATACGAAATAATAAGCAGAGAAGATGCCCAGGAGATTACATGTGACATGCGTAATCACACAATAACGAACATCTCTGGTTCTCATATACATCAGGCAAAGAACGACCGCCATAATCAGTGTGTCTAATCTCCAAATGCCTGTACCCACATGCGCCGCGTAAAAGATGAGTGCATTGGAAACGACAATTGCTATCTTGCCGAAAGAGGCTCTTTCCATCACGGATATGTACCATTTCCGTAAAAACAGTTCCTCTGCAATGGGGCCTATGATGGAGAAGGAGAATATATGCAGGATAAGGGTCGCCAGAGTATAGGACTCCCGAGGGTCTGTATTAGGTGCGTCAAACAAGGAGGTCAGCAGAAGTATAATGAGCTGCCAGAGGACTCCCAATGCCAGGGATAGAATAACCGTCTTCAGGTTCATTCCAAGGCTCGGATTACGCCATATTCCCAACTTCTCTTTCTTGTCTTCGTAAAGTAGGACGACAAAAATTGCTAACGGCCACAGAAGGTTTCCAATATCCAATATTGTACGACTGAAAGGGATGTCCCGCCCGAAAATATAGGCGAAGTAGGGCAACAGGAAAACGCCCATCAAGATGAAGGAAGCAAGAAAGACTCTTGTCATCTTGAAAATACATTCTTTTTTAGAGTAAGTCATAAAAACAGCATTAAGTGTGACAAAATATGAGGATACACCTCAGATAGATTTGAATTTACTTACCGGCTAATGTGCGACCCAATAGTTTCAATTATTCTCATGTCATTAAACTTTTTCTTGTAAGGATCGAACTTCCGCATTTTAAGCGCATTCGGGTTGATGTCTCGTGTCTTCTTTTGGCCTTTGCTAATAAAAGATAGTCTATGTCGCTGTAGGCAACTGTCTTGTTGAACCGTATCACAATTACACATAGACCTGCTGCAGCATAACGAGTCAGTTCTAATTGCCATACTACTGTCTTGCTTGGCCACTATGCTATCCACGCTGTTTTGGCCAATAGCAAAACGGGGTATTAAAAATAGGACAATCAGTCCAATAGATTTCTTTGAAACAATCATAAATTCCGATTTTTACAGGTTCATTTCTCTTTTGTGAAACGGGATATCTCTTCGTTGGAGTCGGTGTGGTACCATACCATTTCAGAGCCAGTCAGTTTGCGAATGTCAACTTCAAGGTAGATTTTGGACTCACCGTTGTAAGTTCTTCCCGTGAAGATATTCATGTGGCCCGTTTCTCCAACTCTGTAATTGAGGTCTCGCGTTTTCCGGCCTTCATCAGGCCATGCAGAAACTTGTTCCTCTATGCGACCTGAATACCAGTTCTCGGGATAGAAGGTATATATTACCGTCTCTCCGTCCATGACACCACTTCGTATAGCTTTTCTCCACTTACCTTCAAGTCTGCTTGCATCAAACTTATCGTCATCATCGCTGCCGCAAGAGGTGAGGGAGAGCATGGCAGTGCATATCACGAGGATGTTTCTCCAGAGTTTCATTGTTTTCATTTCGATATTTGTTTGTTGTTAATGTTTCTGTCTATATAAACGCTGTGAAGCGGGAAATCCTGCATCGTCGGACGTTAAATCTTCTTAACCACTGGGCATAGAGAAAGCGTGAACAACCCATATCTTTCCCTCGTGGCTGTAGGAAGTGCCATAATAGTCAGATAAGTTTCGCCCACGCTATAACGTGAACGCTCACTTTATCTATTCTCTGACTATTATTCCTTGAAACTTCCTACATTTCGAGGTCGTTGAATGAGATAGCGAACGCCATTTCTCTTGTCCACAATGTCTTTGGGTATCACACGAATGCGAAATCCAGCAACAAAGGTACTACTAATAATTGAGAAACAATGCATATTACCCCACCTTTTATATATTATTAGCGGAATGAGGTTCCTCAAAGCAATCTACTCAGCCATATATACAGTTCTTGGTATCGCATGTCATTTGGAAAGATTGCACTGAATTTCACCTATCAACTTTTTCGTTGCGAATTTCACCTGAATTTCACAAGAAAAGAAAAAAGAGTTGCGAAGTTCTCGTAACTCTCTAATTTTCAGTGTGGACCAGCCAGGGCTTGAACCTGGGACCTCCAGATTATGAGTATCGCAAAGTGATATTCCATGATATTCCGTTGTTCTGAAAGTGTTCTGAATATCAGCGTTTTATAAAAATGCGGTTTTCTCTGAATATTATAAAATACCCCTAACTGAAACAAAATGTTTACGCATTGTTTACGCAGAATTTGGGACATAATAGGCGGTTTCAAGCAACAGACTATAATCTGGAGGTCACAAATAACCGAATGAAATCGCCACAAATGACCGAATACAAATATGCCAAATGACCAAGCGAAAGAAAGACAAACAATCAAATTACGCATAAAATCGACCGAAAAACAGTCCTTTTTTATAGTTTTTCAACAAAAAACTTGCAGGAAATCTCAAAAAGGTGTATCTTTGCATCACAAAAAACCTCAAAAAGGTGTAAAATATAACAGAAAGGAAATCTCAAAAAAGTGTAAAGCGCATTGTTATGAAGCGTAAAATATATCAGCAACTCCTTGATTGGAAGGAGAAAAGGAATGGTGAAGTGGCACTGCTTGTAGAGGGAGCGCGACGCATCGGAAAGAGCTATATCGTAGAGGAGTTCGCCAAGAATGAGTATGAGTCATATATCCTCATCGATTTCAACAAGGCTCCCCAGATGGTCAGAGACTGGTTTGACCTTTATCTGGAAGACCTTGACACGCTTTTTCTCTATCTGAGTCAGCACTACAAAGTGAGACTCCATGAACGCAAGTCACTTATCATTTTTGATGAGGTTCAGTTATGTCCCAGAGCAAGAGCTGCTATCAAGTTTCTGGTGGCCGACAGGAGGTATGACTATATTGAGACTGGATCCTTGGTAAGCATCAAGAAAAATACGCAAGGAATCGTACTCCCTTCGGAAGAACGTCCTATACAGATGTACCCTATGGACTTTGAAGAGTTCCTTTGGGCTACAGGTAACGACATGCTGATGGACTTGATACGAAAGATGTACGCAGAGAAGAAACCGATGGGACAGGCTTTCCATCGTCAGGCTATGGATGCTTTCCGCCTCTATATGATAGTAGGAGGAATGCCGCAAGCCGTCAAAAAGTATGTTGAGACCAAGGACTTTGATGCTGTAGATGCTGCCAAACGCGATGTGCTGACCATCTATCGTAACGACATCTTTAATTATGCTGGTGAGATAGCCGACAAGGTGGTTTCAATCTTTGATCAGATACCTCCTCAGTTATCCAAGCATGAAAAGAAATTCCGCCTGTCTGCCCTAAAGCCAGGTGCGAAATATCGTGATTGGGACGATGCTTTCTTCTGGCTGAAGGATGCAAGAGTTGTCAACATCTGCTATAATTCAACAGAGCCGAACATCGGACTAAAGATGAACGAAGACCGCACGACATTGAAGTGCTATATGAACGATACAGGCTTGTTGATCAGTCATGCCTTCGATGAAAAGGGCATTGTCTCGTCTGAGATTTACCAGAAACTGCTTTTTGGTAAACTGGAGGTAAACGAGGGGATGCTCATTGAGAATATCGTGGCTCAAATGTTGACAGCCAGCGGTAACAAACTCTTTTTCTATAGTAAGTCATCAGAGGAAGCTGAAGAACGTATGGAAATAGACTTCCTGCTCCAGAAGGACAAAGTGACCAGCCGTCATAATATCCGTCCGATAGAAGTCAAGAGTGGCAAGAACTACACGTTGTCTTCCCTTACGAAGTGCATGAAGAAGTTTGGAGAATATATGACCTCTCCTACTATTTTGCATGCAGCCGACTTTAAGGTAGAGGGTGATGTCACCTATCTTCCTCTTTACATGACACCCTTATTGTAGAAAATCATACTCTATCCAAGTATGATAGTTAAAGATGCTCAAAGATACTCTATTTTCTGCCAGACTATTACGTTCCATTAGGGAAAATGTTGTACCTTTGCAACGCATTAGCATTTGAGCGAACCATGAACGAAATGTTGCTCTTCTTGTTTCTGACAGGAAAGTGAGTATGCTCACCAGAACGTGGACTGGTAAAAATCCATTCCGATGGATCATCGTGCGGAGGGAGTATTAGTCGGAAGATACTTCATTCAACTCCACACAAGAGGCGCTTCAGGGATTGGGACCGATTAGCATAAGCCCGGTTATCATACAGCGACAGAAGATGCCAAGATTGCACAGCTGCATTTGATTATTGCTTCGGCAATGGTCAAACGCAGCTGTTTTTGTATATATATGTGTACTGAAATGGTTGCATGCGTGAGAACAAACATGTTTAATTCATTAAAACCATTTCAGGCATGAAATTAACAAAATCTCTACCGGTCATTAAGGAGCGTAATTGCAACGCTTCTTTAGTTCTTGACACTCGCACCAATCGCAAGAATGTGAATGAGTATCCTCTGGCCATCCGATTCACGGTTGACCGAAAGTTTTTCTATCATCAAGTCGGAGGCTCCTATTCCGAGAAACGATTCTCTGACATCTGTACTGCTACCAAGAGTTCATCGGAAAACTACAAGGAGCAGAAGATGTGGCGCGAGGAAATCGTTCCGAAATACAAGGAAATGCTCGTCAATCTCAGCAAGGGAAATCCTTTCACTTATGAGATGGTACGTGTGGCTGTCACCACAGGCAATTCCAATATCGAGGTTGCCAAAGAAGACAAGTTTTTTATCGGTATTTGGAAAGAATACATCTATCACCTTCAGAACGACGATAACGGCAAGCGTTATTCTACAAGCGACAGCTACGTCAGCGCATTGAACTCCTTCCAAAAGTTCTTAGGGAAGGATACCATCAAGGGGTTTAATATCAGTGTGGCTGAAATACAGAAATGGAAGGATTGTATGTCTAATGGCATTAAAGGTAAAGACGGCAACATCGAAGGACAAATATCTGATGCAACTGTTGGACTTTACCTTCGCTCCTGTCGCACCATATGGAATCTCTGTCGCAGTCAGGGATATTTGTTGGATGTAACCTATCCCTTCTCGAATAAGAAGGAGAAAAATCTTGTCAGTATTCCGCGAGGAAAGGTGAAGAAGAAAGTCTATCTGAAACGAGAACAGTTTACGGAACTATACCATGTGTTTATCAACAAGAACTACCCTGAGACCTGGAAGGAGGGCTATGCAGAAAGAGCACATTATTCCCTTGGATTATTCCTTGCCCAGTATCTTTGCAATGGTTTTAATCTTGCTGATGCTGCACGTTTGCAGTATAACGACTATTATTTCCAGACGGGTAGAAGGGCATTCCTCTTCAACCGCAAGAAGACAGCAGACAAGAGTTCCAATAATTCCGAGGTCGTTATACCTATCATTGAGCCGTTGCAAGTTATACTTGATGAAATCGCGGCTCCTCCCACCCTTGGAGGTTATGTATTCCCACAGATATTCAATGGGGAGACAAGTGAAAAAGTAAGAAGGAAGCTAACGGCACAGGAAAACTCTAATGTTAAAGACCGTGTGACCAAGATATGTCACGATGTACTTGGATGGGACAAAGCAATCTGCCCGTCAGGAACCTGGTGCCGTCATTCGTTTGCTACAAACCTCCGTAATGCTGGTGTAGAGAAGACTTACATTGATGAGAGCATGGGGCATTCCAGCAATTTAAACGACATGACCAATGTGTATCTAGACACATACCCGATTGAAATGCAGATGGAGTACAACTCCAAACTGCTTGTCCTCGACACGAAATCTGCCGAGCGGGATGAACTGATGTCAAAGCTCTCAAAATTGTCAAATGAGGAGTTAACACAGCTTCTCGCAAAAGCCATGTAGTATCAACCTAATATTGTATAACGTATGATGAATATACTTGATGAATTAAGCAATTTGAGCGATTTCCACGAATTGCGAGAAAGGGCATCACTAAGCATCTGTTCTTGGAAAGCAGAGCATGAAGATATCTATGCGGAATTCAAGAACAAGATGGACAACATCAGTGCAGGTGACCTGTCTGCATTGGACGCAATGTTCAATCTTGCCTGTGATTGCTTGGCTGATAAGCCAATGGGCAAGAACGTGTCATCATTGCCAGACTTCGGATCTGCTGAGGAAATATGGCAAAACCTTCCTCAATATGCCAAATCCTATATTGCCGAGACAAGCAAAGAAGATGGTAAGGCTACCAAGGATAACTGTCTTTCTTTGATAGAAGAGGCTACTGACTATATGAACGCATGTATGTCATTTGTCCCATCTTTTGTGAGCAATTTAAAGGCAAAAGCCATGGATGAAGAGAACGACGTCATTCGGTGCATGTACTACTACATGATGTTTGATGGGGGCTCTACAAAGATGATTGAAACGCTGAACACCATTCTGAACGAAGAAATTCTTGACCAAAAAGATATGGCCATGATTCATGGGGCAGTCGGCTTTATGGTTCCAAGCAGCATTGACCTTGGTGTGGGAACTAAGGAATCTTGGGAAAAGGTTGCAAACTCATGTGACCCTGAAATCTGGAAGGATATAAGCTATGAACTAAGCAAGTCGGAAGGAAATAGAGGAAGAAAGGTTGAAATAAAGTGTATCGATAGCCTGCTAATAGGAAATAAGTCTGCATTAAAGGCACAGATTCTTTGCTTTATTAAAGAGAATCCTGGGGCAATCTGTCTAGCATACATGTTAAAGGCGTTAATACGAGCTGATGCCATTAAGGAGAGTGTCAGTTATGCTACTTTCCATCGTGCCATCGAACAGTTCACAGGACGGAAGTTCGGGATTGACACTCCCCAGAAACGCTTTGGTGAGATGAAGGACTTTGGATTTCACGGAGCACAGAAGGGTTCATGGGCTAAAGCCAAAGAAATCATATTTCGGTGGTCACACATATTTGAAGCAGTAGCATAAAGTCATCCCTCTTCTTTTGACCCATGATAGGCGGATAATCGGCACAAGACTGATTATCCGCTTTTTTGTTGATACACAGTTAATAGACATTGAATGTATCCCTCAAAATGGTTGGTTTTATTAAGGTATAAATAAACCGACCAATGCCCCATTGAATTGTCATTACCTTTGCACTCGAAATCGATTTCAAAGAGATTCATTGAGGTTCTGCAGACCTCTTAGTACTAATTTCAAATGACATTAAATATGAATATCGATGAATTGAAACAAAAACCTGTGGCAATGATGACAGGAGAGGAACTCAGTTTCCTCATTGACAGCCGTATGGCTACTTGGGCAACAGAGATTGCGAGTCTTAGTCAAAGACGTATCTACTATGGTATTGAAGGAATCGCTCAGATATTCGGTTGCAGTGTACCAACTGCCAATCGCATCAAGAAGAGTGGTGTGATAGACGATGCCATAACACAAATCGATCGTCAGATTGTAATCGATGGCAATCTCGCTCTTGAATTGGCAAAGAAAGCTGGAACTATCAGGGTCAAAGGCGAGAAAACAGCGAAAGAGAATGACGTACATTGATTACATGAACCAGTTCTGGCGTGCTTCTTCTATGGAATATATGTCCATGAGCGAGGTTGCGCTATACGCATTCATAGTGAATGAGTGCAACCTTAATCATTGGAATATGCCAGTGCCATGCTCTACAGTCCGAATCTGCGAAGTGCTGCATATGTCAAAGCAGACGCTCTGCAATGCTCGCAAGAATCTTGCCAAACGTGGACTGATTTCTTTCACCGAAGGCAGTTCACGTCATGTACCATCCAAATATTCACTATTAAAATGGACGGATAACTTGACGGTAGAGTTGACGGATGGATTGACGGCAGACTTTACCCCTTTAAAAGATAAAGAGAAAGATAATTTTAACAAAAAGGATTCTGTCAGAATTTTAAGCAATGGAAAAGAAACTCACAATCGACGTAGAGGCATTAAAGAAATCTCTACTACAGCGTCGCCCTATGAAGGCTCGTTTTAAGTTGCCCATGTCTGAAGACGAGGCATATGCTTATCTGTTAGCAGCAATGATGGCTGAGGTGGAATATCGCCACCGTAGCTTCTGTACTAGCGAGGATATGGAGAATCAACTTCATGAGATAGCTCATTGGCTTACCTCGTCATCCCCCAAGTTCGGTATGCTACTATGTGGTGGTTGTGGTAATGGCAAGAGCACCATGCTCAAAGCATTCCAACAGCTACTAAACAATCTGCGTATTCCAAAATCATTCAACGATGGCACATACGGAATCCAGATAGTGGATGCTAAATACATTGCATACTTGTGCAAGAACAACTATGATGCATACCGCAAACTCATCAGTGTGGATATGCTCGGCATCGATGATCTTGGCACAGAGCCTTCGGAGGTGATGGATTATGGCAATGTCTATACTCCAGTCATTGACCTGTTGACAAAACGCTACGAAGAGCAGCTTTTCACCATCATCACCACTAACCTCACTCCACAACAAATCAGAGAACACTACGATGACCGCATCGCAGACCGTCTCAACGAGATGGTGGAGAAAATAGTATTCAAGAACGGTACATACCGCAACAATTAACTAATTCACAAACTTTTTAAATCTTGTAAAATTATGATTTCAAACATCAAGACCGTGACACTTAGATTGTCACAGAAGGAATTCAATTTCCTTATGAACGGCATCAACACCAAGTTCTTCATGGACATCATGTCCCATCTCACAGCATCGTTTTCTATGGATGAAGACGATACAGATCCACAACTCGTGTATGGGCCTACAGCCTTCTTTCATCTCTACGAACTCTCAGAGCGTTGGGATGTTACTCCCAAGGATGTGCTCCACATCATGTACAACCTGGAGCAGAACGGATTGATAAAGTATTCACTCTCCGAGAATGAATTCGCTATCGAGCCATGCATCACAAGTTTCGTCTCTACTGATGATGTGGTGCATAAGGGGACTAATTGCAACACTCCTCTTGATGAACTTTGCTTTGAGATGATGACTAAAAAGCAGATTTCTGAAGCTATTGCTCGTTACGACAGCTTGATCACTCTTCATTTCCCTATGGTCACACTCAAGGCATTCTCGCTCAAAAAAGACGTGAATGAGAATACTTACGAGAGCATCAACGGAGTTGTAGTGAATCCCTAATTGCTAACGGAGAATGGCTGGTTGTCGAGACTCAGCAGCGAAGCAATCAGCCATTCTAATTGAGATAAAGATAGGGAAAGGAATGCCACCTAAAGGAGCCTGAATTGTCGTACTCTCTAAACAAGAAGTGTCAATGTCCGACAATCCGCTTCGCTACTTGCCAGACTGTTTGACCTCTTGCAATACTCGCTGGCTCGCATCGGGTTGACCAATCTCAGTTATAACTTAACGATAAAACCCATCTACAAATGAACAAGATAATAGAACCCAAAGGGCGTAATCCACGTATCACCGTGTGCTATACACCCGACGAGAACCAGAGAATTATAGAGATGGCTTCCGCCTGTGGGCTGAAGAAAAGCCAATATATCCACGATATCTCTCTGGGACGGGAGCCAAAGGTGATGATGAGCGACAAAGAGGCAGATGCCCTGATGTCACTAAAAGCTGCCCGAGGCGAGCTGGTCCTAATTAAGAATGCCCTTCATGGCACTACCCAGGAGCAGCGTAAGAAATACTTCCGCAACGAGCAGTTCATGCGCCAATGGATTGAGGGGGTAAACAGCCTTATCCGCAGGTTAGTAGAAATAGAAAGTATGTTCAAAAGATAAAGGTATGATAGCTAAAGCAAAGTCTATATCGCATGGTTCAGCCATGACGAACTATGCCACTAAGCATAATCGTGCAGACATAGTGTTGACACGTAACCTTGGCGAGGGGCTTACTCCTCTTGCCATGTGGGGAGCGATGGAAACTATCCACCAAAAGTACGAACCGAAATTCAGACGAAAGCCTGTCACCAAGCCGACCCTTCGGATGGAGGTTTCCCCATCCCTTGAAGAAACAAAGGGATGGACACTCAATGACTGGTACGACTATGTGCTGCGGTTTCTTGAAGAGTTCAAGAAACAGGTCCAAGCCAACGAGGGAAAGAAGCGAGGAAAGGGCAAGTTCAATCTGGACAGAGCGCAGATTTTTGCCTGTCTTCACTTTGATGCGAAGTCTGGCATTCCTCATCTTCACATCCTCATCAACCGCATTGACCTTGACGGGAACCTGATGAATGACTCCTTCATTGGCGATAGTGCAGTCAAGGCTGCCCATGCCATCAATATTGACCGTGGATGGGAGTTGCCCGAGGATATTCACAATGCTCACGAGAAGGAGATAACGGAAGCATGTTATGACATCCTCCGTGGAATACAGTGCTACGATTGGAGCAGTTATAAGCACGAGCTTGAAAGTCATGGTTACAAAGTCCATGAGCAACGTGACAAGCAAGGTGTATTACATGGATATACCATACTTCGCGGCAACTCCCGTTTCAAATCTTCCACGCTAGGCAAAGGTCGTAACTTGACCGTTCCTAAACTTGAAGCCACATGGAAGAAGCTTCGTCCTGTAGCTCCAAGTGTTGACAAGCCGGGTTATACTATTGGCACCACTCAGACGACAGAAAGGATGCCTCTCACAGAACACAATTCTGCATGTCAAAGCGTCGCCCAATCCAAACCTGAAGCGCCATCTATCTTCAGGAAGATATTGTCTGTTGATGATAAGAATTATTCCATCACAATGCCAGTGGATGCATACACAGCTATGAAGGAGACCATCGAATCCCCCGACGAATCTGTGCCATTTGAAAACGTCTTGAATGTGGCTATGCTGCTGTTCATGAACTACGTCGATGCTGCTACAACCGTTTCAGAATCCTGTGGTGGCGGTGGCTCTACGTCATCAAACTGGGGAAAAGACGATGATGAAGATGAGCGTGAGAGGGCTCGACGCTGCGCCCAACATGCCAACTGGCTATGCAAACCAATTAGAAAATATAAAGGTCCACACCGTTAAATACATTAGAGATATGTCCAAGTATAGTAATCTTGTCGAAGAAATCGACAAACAGGAAGAGGTCAAGGAACAAAAGGCTAACCTTGACAATGAACTTCAGCTTCTTAAGCAAGCCATAAGCAACTTGCACGATAGCATTCAAAAAGTTGAGAAGGCTCGCAAAGACGGAACAGATATGGTAATTGCGATGAAAGCTGCCACCGATAGCATGGATATGGCTGTTTTCGCATTCTGCCGTGCCGTTACCCGGGCCGAGGCTACAGTCTTAAAAGTTGAAATGACCGATGAGTGCTTAACCACCATCCAATCTGCAAGAGAGAAACTGATTCAGGCTGAGACCGATCTTCTTGCCAGCCATAGAAGGTTACAGTTACAAGAATTTCGTAATCAGAATGAAGAAATCAAGTCTTTCATAAAATCTTGTCAAGGAGTGTTCCTGTCGCCCAAGGTATTCTGGTGGTGGGCTAGTATCTCATATGCCACTTCGTTATATTCACTCTGGTTTCTATTGCAAATGGCCCTTCAGTGGTTGAAGTACTGATTGGGGCTTGTTTGGAACTAATCAAAACAAAAATGTGCGACAATGTCGCACATTTTTTCTATATGTACATTCGATCACCGCAAATCGTTGAAACCATTGTCGCAAATCGCAACGGTGGGTTTACTCTTGGTCAAGTACCTCCCAATGACCACTATAACCACTACCGACATAGTGTATATGTGGCATTTTTGCTAAGTGTCGCTTGATGGTTTTTGAACTTCGGTTACTCAATTCTGCTAAATCGTCTGTTGAGATTTGAGGATTGTTTCGGATTTGTTTCTCTATCCAATCATCAAGTTCATTATCTTGAGGGACACCTTGAGGGACACCTTGAGGGACACCTTGGGAGACACCTTGGATATCATCTGTTGTTGGTCTCTTAAATGTCACCACAACAAAGCCTCCATTGACAGTCCATGTTGGTGCTGCTACACCTCTCTTTTGGCAAGCCTCCATAATGCGTTTCACTCCCGAACCCCAGTTTTCAATGTAGGTTGTACTATACAGTACATTAGCAATAAGCGGGTTGTATGGATATGAGATATGTGGCTGAAGAATATTCTCTGGTGTAATCTGTGGAGGCAGAATGCCAGGATTCTCAATTTCGATGCGGTCGTCATAGATGGCAATGCCTATAGTTAGGTTATATCGTTCGTATTGACGATGGCAAAGTGCATTCAATACCACTTCACGCAGAGCTTCAGCAGGGACCTCCAAATATTCATCACGAACGAGCCCGACTATTTTACCATGCATGTTCAGGTGCTTGCGGAAGAAGTTCATAGCCTCATTGAGTAGTACGAAAATATTTCCCTCCACTCGTTGGTTGTCGATAAACTCATTCTTATCAGTTCCTTGGAAACGAGCCAAGCGCATAGTGAACTGCGTGTACATGCCTGTATCTTTTGTAAAGAGTGCGGTGGCAGCGTTTAGAGGTTTGTTACCTGTCGTCAACTTCCATTTTCCTAACACATCCTCAATGGGTTCTGTTAGAGCCAAATCTGACAACCGACCTCTTTCAACACCAAGACGAACAACACCACGTATCAGTTTCTCGTCCAATGAACTGATATCCGTAAACTCCGATGGTTGTCTTTCCCATGCGAACATGTCTGGCTTACTTCTACGTAACCGCTCTTCATACATGTCGCGTGGCATCTCCTTCGTTGTACTCTCCACCTTGTAGTAAGGACAACCATGATAAGTATAAGGCACCATGCCCCATGCCCATCCATCAAAGTGCATGGCAATCACTTTGTTGTCTGGGTGATATGGAACATCAATATACTCTACCCGAACATCAACCTGTGGCTCCATGTAACTCAGAGCCTGGGCAATCTCACGTTGGGTGTTGTCAGTAACCTGCTGGCCCTGAATCTTCAATGATTTTGGAGCAATACCGAAGATGAGCCAACCACCTTCTGTATTCAAGAAGGCACAAGCAGAATGCATGCCATCCTTCAGCTCACCAGTAGTTTTCTTCAGTTCCAACTGACGATGTTCGTCAGCTTGTATCAGTTCCTTCAGTTCATCTATTGTAAGTGCCATATATTTATAACGTTTTGTTCTGTTCAATATTATGAGTTCTTACTTCATACATTAGCCATTTCCTATTTTCGACTTTCCAGACCCTTTGTCTTTCTCAATGAATAAGTTAATATCTTTCACGTTACTCATTGTGTCACGACTCTTTGCACTCTATCTTGTCCTATCATACTCATATTCTTTAGCATAATGTATTATCATTAGATATGATGCTTTTTAGATAAAATTCTCTACATCTACCCAATTTGTTTCATTAGTCGAAAGAAGTTCCTTTCTATTTGATTCTCTTCCAAACCAAGATTTCGGAGAGCTGATGCAATATCGTTTTTACGATTAAAGGGAGCATCACTCTCAGTAAGTATTCTATCTTCTGGAATCTTTTCAATTATTTTCCTTCCAGAAGCAGATAATGTCATTGCTTCATTGATAGAGAAATAATATCCCTTGCTAATTATGTCTGATATCAGAGAAAGAGGACCACTATACCAGTGAAATATGACGTTTTTAATATTATAATCCAGCAGAAGTGAAAAAAGTTCTTTCTCCGCACGTCTGGAATGAACACTTATTATTTTATTCTTTCCCTGTATTACCTCTAATATAGACTTTAAACATGAAATTTGGATGTCTTTGGTTGAAATATATTCAGAAGAAAAATCCAAACCAATTTCCCCAACATATGATGTTCTTCCCAAATATTTTGCAAATAAAGGAAGTTCATCTTTATGCTCATCAGCCAATTGTGGATGAAATCCCAAAGCCAATCTTACCTTCTTAAAATTATGTATATGCTCATTCCCTATAGCAAAATGACTGGGAAGATTTGTCATTCCAATGACTATATTACCAGTATTCTCCACCTTGTTAATATAATCCTCTGGAGATTCCATCATATCATAGTGACAATGTGTATCTATAATCATAACAAACCTATATATCTTTTTAATTCGCTCGATCCTTTGGTTGCAATTAAAGCCTTTAGTTCTGAACGTGTTTTAACTACCAAATTTACATATTGCTCAAAATTAGGCAATTCGTTAACCTTTGCGATTCGTAATTCCCTTTTAATATCATCTTCCGTCAGATCCGTTTTCAGGAAATTCAGCATAGCAAAAAAATCATCTGTTAATTGCAATTGTTTGTGCCTATATAAAGAGTCCAATTCATTACCATAGGAAGTTGAATCATTGAATCCGATCAATGATGCTTCACGATACATGCATGGCATACAATGACCACAATGTGTAGCATGTTTGTTATCATAAAAGAATTGATGGCGAGTCCTTTTTCCACAGGAGTTGGAATCAGATAAAATACTCAACAAATAAGGTTGATCTTTACAATCACGAACCATTTCTCCTTTTGTCATGAATTCATATGGATTCTCTATTTCTGCCGATAGTCCAAGGCACTCAAAAAGTTTTCTCACATGATGTATAATTACAGGATGAGTTGTGCGTGTACTACATGATGATCTTCTTGATGGTGACAGCGGATAATTCAAAGAAACAGAACCATTTTCTGGAATAATAATTTTAACCTTATTGTATTCTGCTATTTGGAGTGCAATCGCTATAAACATCAAAGAACGAGACCGACAAGTTGTTTCTGCTGACATATGAGAAACAATTCTAACAGAATTCCTTTTGGGGAAAACAACATACTGACCTTTGTACTTCGATGCGAAATGCTGAAGTAGTCTTTCTTGATCACTACGTGGTCCTGACATTTTACTATCATAATGTGACGCCAGGAACAACTTCTTTTCCGGGTATTGCGACATGAAATCTATGGCTCCAATTAAAGAGTCAAGACCACCAGAAAATAGATTTACCTGAGCGATACTATCGAAATAATCGCAATCCCTATATTTTGTAAGTCTAACAGAGGGTGCTTCTTGAAAAGATACTGCCCAAAAATCCCCAGTTAAATAGGATAGCAATCTTTCAATAAGTACTTTCTGGGCATCAAATGCCTCATAGCTTGGAATCTTAATAACTACATCGAGTTCTCTCGACCATCCGTCAATAGAATGTCTATCTCTTGATACAGAGCGGTCAATAGCATATATGATAGCCGAAAGATACAAAAAAGAGGTAGCAACCACAGGGATTCTTCCAACAAAATATGACAACATTTTCATGTCAATTTCCGCTGCGGAATACTCAATCTGTCCAGAGTTCGATGTGATAGAAAAAGGAATTATCAAATCGCACTCTTTCTTTCCTCTTTTCTTACTAACCTTGTAATCTAAAACTTCAATCTTCATTGTTTGTAAGTATTTGAATAATTCTATCAAATTCCTGTGAGATGAACTTTTTCCCTTCTTCACCCTTCCAATCAATCTGTCCAGCAGGACGATTGTTAAATCCTCTATTTACATCATCTATTATCAATTCTTTTATTTCCTGCATTGTGCTATTTGCTTCTTCAAAGCCACAATTTTTCTGCAAACGTTCACTAAAAGATTGAGATAAATGGCTATAAATGTACACTCCAAAGAATACATCAAGATAATCTTTGATTAATTCAGACGAAACGACTTCTTGGAATGTTTTATCAAAATCACCGCCATTTTGAGACACTTGTTCTTCTACCATATCATTCACTGCCTCTAGTGCTTCTCTGGCAGCAGTATCATCAAGTCCAGTAAAATAGTCATGCATAAAACCTGATAACAATTCAATTATCTCTTTGGTGGTTTTCCCTTCAATAGAACCTATTCCTTTATCTTTGAGCCATGTACTAAGACCTTGTTCGGCAATCTCTTGAAATGCCGATGTAAAGGTCCCTGCATAGTATACACCAGAATGCCCCATCACCCTTGAAGAACCTTTAGCTACAGAACTGCGTCCTCCTGAAGCGCGAACCATATCCCTAACTGCATGATGATAACTTCTGGAAATACGTTTTCCCAATGTAGACTGACGCTTTGCTATCTTTTGGGCGGATGAATTTTGGGGTGGATTGTTTGACAATTCACTTGATTCACTCACGTCTTTTGATATTTGAGTGACAGCCTTAGATGCATTCCCCCAGTTGGGGCTACCTGCTGGTTTATGACGGTGAGATGTTCCCATATTATTTCGCTGTATTTATTGCATTCGACAATTTTTTATTTGATGAAATAATCTCCATTATTTTCTTATCTGGATGCATTTTCATTATGTCATTAAACTTATTTCCTAATGAAAAAGGTATCTTCTGCACATCGATTCTATCAAGTATACCTACAAACTTCGCGTAAGCCCCTTCAATATTATTCTCAATACAAAAGAAATACACATTATAGCCATTCTTTTCATTCGGTTTAGTTATAATCATTTCATCTAATTGCTCAAAGAAGTCATGGCTATCATCTGCAGATAATTGTGCGATTTCATCAACACAGATTTTTTTCAAAATTGAATCAGAATTGTAATTATAAGCTCTTTTGAACACGTCTTTTACCTTAGCAGAATATAGGGAAGTGCCGCCTATGATATCTGACAATTTGTCTCTAGAAACCCAAAACAATTCTTTAAGATTGACAGAACTAAACAAAGGATTTATTCCCAATAGCGTTTTAACGTCTGTTTGTTCCCATTCATTATTCTCTGGATATTTCCCTGTTTTCTCTCCCGCAATGGCTTTTTCCATTAATATAAGCTCAGAAGGAGTCGTTGGTTGATTGAAGACCCATTCGCATAACTCGTTGAAGAGTTTTTCATGCTTATATTCTAAAAGCATTAATTTCAACAGAGCAAAACGATTGTCTTGGCTATCTATTCCTGATGCCTTCAATAATGTGTTCCTTACTTCATAAGCGTTAAGGAAACGCTTTATCAGTCTTGGATTGCGTCGAAGTGCAACACTAATGATATTCGAAAAGCGCGACATGAAACCAATTGTTGTCTGAAGATTTCCATAACAACCTCCAGACAAAATAGTGTTTATTCTATCCCAAGAGTAAATTTCAAACTTACTTGTCTTGGTGAATTCAATGAAATCTTTTTGAACGACGTCAAAAGTATCTTGGGAAAGTTCCGACTGACAGAACAAAAGATTCACAAAAGTTTCAACTTCCTTGTTACTCAATGACGGCAATCTATATGGTAGTTGGATGAATTTTTCCATGTATGCTTCACCAATGTTATGACCACCTCTATCTTGTTCAGAAGCTTTTATCAACGACTGATATTCACTTTTGATGGCATTCGATACGATATATTCATCCGCAGCAATAACAAATGCTGTTCCTGGAACATTCAAGAAAAGTTTTATAGCTTCCAGATTTTCTATAATATGCCTTGGCAGGCATCTATCCAAATCGTCAATTAGAATTATAACCTTCTCATATTTGCTCTTCTTAATAAGGTCTGAGAAGTCATTACGGAATTCCCTTACGGCAGCATATTTTTTATCTTCTTTGTCAGAACCAATAATATCTTTCAAGAAGTCTTCTGCTTTGTCACCTGTTAGGATATCCGCCAAATCATTTTTGTGTTCTTGAAAAGCAGAAATCAGCATTGGTATAACAGATAATCCACCAGTCATGGACGCAGACAATACTGGAATTGCGGATTTTGCAGTAACCTTTAGGATACGCATCCAATTGATGGACCTTTTCAACTTTGAAAAAGCATTCACTATATCCTCCGCTTTGTCTTTAACCTTTTCTTTGAACTTCTCAGACTTTTCCAGTTCATCAACTATTCCTTGTATTAAAGCTAACTTTGCATCATCAAAACTTTCAAAAGTCCATCCGTCAAAATAGATTACAATAGAATCCTTATCCTCTTCCAACTCCTTTTCAAGTATTTTGAGGACACTAGATTTACCGCTACCCCAATCACCATAAAGACCTATGGTGATTGGAAGGTTCTTTACATTGGTTACTACGTCCTTTATCAAATTTGCATGGACGGAAAATCCCAACAAATCTTTATCCGTTTCAATGTCTGACCACATATATAGAACTTTTTATGAATGAAACTTACATTTTTATTATTGTTAAGTTTTACAATACTCTATAAGCTGTTCTCTTGCCAATGCAATAACTTACAGTATTGCAATCTAAGCCATATAAATTTTTCTTGTACTCATAGCGCATATTTTTCTACTTATTTCAAACCTCTTACTCTTTGGTCATACAACTCATTGAAGAATATATTTTTAAACATTACGTTAGCACGATCTTCTGTCAATTTGTTATATAGTTCAAGCTTAGAATTTATGAAGTTCAGAAGCTCTTCATCTATCTTTTCTTCGAACATCTTCTTGACATCATTGCGTGAATTGTCGGTATTGAAGAATCCCATAAGTTCTTCGTCATCCACGACGCGCTGACGCATCTTGTTGAGTTCTACCTTATCCTCCTCGCTTAGTTCTAAGCCATAAGTATCGTTAAGCATCTTAATAATATTGCTCAGGAAGTCGAGCTCGTCCTCTGGAGTGGCAGAATCGTGACCTGCAGTCTGCCCCTTCATCGCAGAGTCACCATCTGACAAACCGATGTTTTGGGCGCCCATGTACTTTATCTTGTAACTATCTAGCTCTGTTTCATCAAGCACTTCGTAAGGTAGGTTCCTTTTCTTGTAAGGCATCTTCTTGAAGACTGCTAGACAGAAGGGGGCAAGCTGAGCGAGGTCAGCATCCTTAAAGGTGATAATCTGGCTGAGAAAGTTATACAGGTTACTGAACCGGCGGCAACGCTTGCGGAATATCTCCTGCTGTTCCTCATCCAAAACCTTTGTATCTGTCGCTCTGTCACAAACACGGTCAAGTACCTTGTTCACCTTCTCCTTATCAGTTTCATCAAGGAAGTAATACTTTGCGAATTCGTGTACATCTTCCTTCTCAAATACATTGAAGTGATATAGTTCTGACTGCAATTCATAGAGTACATTAGGATCTGTCTCATCCTCCTCAACCATGTAATTGCGTCCATAGTACTGCTGAAAATCTGCCTGAATGTCGTCTGGATTGTTCACGAAATCAAGCACCATTGTAGAACCTTTTCCCTTTCGTGTTCGATTAAGTCGGCTCAGTGTCTGTACTGTGCTTGTATCACCAAGTTTCTTGTCAACGAACATCGTATGCAGATTGGGCTCGTCGAATCCTGTCTGATACTTCATTGCCACGATAATTATTCTGTACTTAGGCAATTTTAGGGCCTCAGGTATTGAAACCGTACCATCGAGATTGTTCATATTCTTCTCGGTGTATTCTACGCCATCCTCGTCCTTTACGGTTCCTGAGAACGCAACAAGTGCCTTGTATGGAAGGTTCATCTCCTGCATAATCTCGTCGAACTTTTTCTTATAACGGACAGCATGGAGTCGGCTCCTTGTCACAAGCATGGCACGAGCTTCGCCGTTGATTTCCTTTTCCGTTTGACTGACAAAGTGCTCGATCATGATACGGCTTTTCTTTTCAATGGCAGTATCATGAAGGTCAACATAACTGGAGAGCAGGCGTACTGTCTTTTTCTTCTCATACTCACTATCCACAACACCCTTGGCAGTAACCAGCTTGTAGTAGCGTTTGAAGGACATGTAGTTTTCAAGAACATCAAGGATAAAACCTTCATCAATGGCTTGTTTCATAGAATACACGTCGAATGGTTCCTTCTCACCATTGATATTCTCGCAGAAAAGTTCGATGGTCTTAGGCTTGGGGGTAGCGGTAAATGCAAAGTAACTAACATTACGCTTCACACCAGTACGAGCCATCTCCTGCTCAATAGCCTCATTGAGCATCTTCTCTTCGTCTGTTTCCTTCTCTACTTCTTCGTCGAACTTAGCGGCTTCATCAAGTGACATTGCTTTGCGCATCTGGCGAGCCATATTACCGCTCTGGCTACTATGTGCCTCGTCAATGATAACAGCATAGTTGCGATCAGCATAATGTTGAACTGCTTCAGAAATACTTGGGAACTTCTGAATGTTCACCACGATGATCTTCTTATGCTTCTCAATAGCATTCTTCAGATCTTGAGAGGTTTTTCTAATTTTACCATCCTCGCTATCCATGATGTACTCAACCTCGCCTGGTGTGATGTCAAACTGACGGATATTCTTACCAATCTGAGTATTCAAAGCCAGGCGGTCAGTAACAACAAACACTGTGTCAAACATCGGTTTGTTATCAGTATAGTTTTGGAACAGATTGCTCAGACGGAATGCCAACCATGTAATGGTATTACTCTTTCCAGATCCAGCAGAGTGCTCAATCAAGTAACGATGCCCAACTCCCTTTTCACGCTGCTCTGCCAACAAGCGACTTACAGCCCTACGCTGGTGATAACGAGGGAATATCATGGCTTCACTCTTCTCTGTTTTGAGTTTGCCTGTCTTCTTGTCATACTTCTTATCTTCATTCTCCTGAACGAGAATGTAGTTTTGTATAAGGTCAATGAGTGAATCTTTGCGAAGGACATCACGCCATAAATATTCAGAGCGAACGGCATGCACTTCAAATTCAACTCCCTTTGGTGGTTTATTTTCAAAGAACATGTTGAACGGGAAGAAGCGAGTCTTCTCCTCTGACAGTCGTGTGGTCATATACACCTGCTCTGTACCACAAGCAAAGTGAACAAGGATGCGCTTGAACTCCAATGATTTCTCACCCTTGGTCTTTCTGTCCTGCATATACTGTTTGATGGCATTCTCATGTGTCTGACCAGTTAGGGCATTTTTCAACTCGATGGTTGCAACAGGCAGACCATTGAGGAAAATACAGAGGTCAATAGCAAGAGCTGGGTCCTTCTTTGAATACTTGAACTGGCGCATGATGCTCAAACGATTCAAATGATACAAACCTTCATGCTCCGCATTTTTGCTGCTCACAGGCTTGGTGTACATCATCTTAAAGTTTGCACCGGGAGCTGACAGGCCATTTCTGTCTTTCAGCACGCTGAGAGTTCCGTAGCGCGTCAGCTCTGTGTCAAGACGAGAGAACAAAGCCTTTTCCGCTTCTGCCTCTGAGCCCTTGGCATCAACAAGTTTCTTGTATTCCTCTGGTTGTGTGTCTTTGAGGAAAGCCACTACTTCAGAGCGAATCAAGCAGAGATCACGGTCATAATCTGCAGTCTCTACCTGTCGATATTCATACATCTGCTCACCATTACGGTCAACAAGAGCCTCCCCTGCAATCGTAATGATTGGTTGAGATGTGAGGTAATCTACTATATACTTTTCCAGATCAAGTTCTTTTGGAGTTCCTGGCATATCGTATTTTATTTTTTTTTTAGTTACACGTTTTTCGGTTTCCAATCCCTTATATCAATCTTACCTGTCACGGCTTCGCTGATGATAGACTGCTTCAAAGTATTCAAATCATCTCGCTGTGCTTCGAGGGATGTGATGGCAGACTCAATCTTTGAGATCTTGGTGTCAAGGAACTCAACAATGGCATTTTGTGTTTCTATTGGGGGAAGAACAAATTCTACTTCACCCATAGTTGTTTGATTGATGATGGCCAAAAGAGCTGCATTAGCCTTTGAGCGAATATTATCCCTAGATGCGAAAATAAAGTAAGCACCAAATCTGGGATTTACAGATGAATTAAATACTATCGCATTTATTTGCTGATTGGCAGAACATGGCTTGTATGTAATTCCGACTTTTCCTATAGAACCAATTCCAACCATAAGGAGAGAACCACTTGGAAATTCTTTAATAGCTCCTTCTGATACTGCACATGAATTAACTTTTCTTTCAGAATCATCCAATTTAATAGAATCTTCCTTTATGTCAGATGGTGTATACCATGTATAGTTTGGATTATTCCAGTATTTTTCTTCAGCAGTACTTGGGGTCGTACCAGTTAAAACATGAGCTATTCTTTTCAATATCAATGTCTCCCACTCTTCTGGAATTTCGCCAATCCATTCCACGCCACTATCCTTCATAGGAACATTAGGATTAAGTCCTTTGGTTACAGCCTCGCTAATGATGCTTTGACGATATGACTTCAAGTCATCTATCTGAGTGTTGATTGCAGAAACGGATGCATCAATCTGACCTACCTTATAGTCAAGATAAGATGCAATAGCTTTTTGCTCGGTAAGGGGTGGAACTGTTAAAGGCATGTTCTCAAACACGTTTTGGTAGAGATGTGCAATGGTAGAACCTGTACTATTGAAGCCAACAAACTCTTTGAGTTGGTTTGAGACAAGAACCCAGTAAAGATAGTTTTGTTCAAATACTCCTTTTGTCTGCTTCACAACAAATATTCCACTATTTAGACATGCAGGCTTATCAAGATTGACAACCTTTGCCACCTTTCCAATTGTACCATCCTTGGTAACAAGAAGATCACCGTTTTCAAGCTGGATGAATGGGTCTTCGTCGTAACGTTCTTTATTTATTTGGTAGCATTTCTCCCAGTTTACCACATCACTGTTGAAATCCTGGCCTGTAACAAGATAAGCGTACGACTTTTCTTGGAACTCCTCAGATTTTAGCCCGTTCCATCCAATTCTACCTTTCAGGGAAAGATTGTACTTCAATGGAACTACCGACCAGCCTTCAGGGATTTGACCAATCCACTCAATGCCAGAGTTTTTGTATGCTTCGTATTTCTTCATTTAGTCAGCAAAGATTGCATTTATGAGATTCATGATTTCGTCACGGCGATTCTTGATGCCTTTAGCAATGACTTCAGAGGATTCCAACTTCTGGTACTCATAAAAGTACTGCTGGAAGTTAATCTCATAGCCAATGCGTGTCTTGGTGAGGTCAAGCCATGACTCTTGGTCAATGTGAGGAAGTACCTCATTCTTGAAATAGTCGTTCACATTTTGGTCAAGACGTACATGCTCCGTACTGCGCAGACTACTATCAGGTTGCTTTTTCCCCTTCTTTAGGTCAAGTTCACCATTATCCTTACGCTTTGGCTGCTCCACGGTCAGTTCAAGGAAACCGAAGTCCTGATTGCTGAACACACGGCTGTACTTGCTATTCTCAAACTTATTGTAGATTTCCATGATAACAGGAATGTCCTCTTCCTCACGAATGTCATTACGCTTGTCACCAAGACTCTTCTTTGATGGAGCGCAGAAACTGACAGCATTGATGAGTTGAACTTTGCCTTTGCGACGCTCTTCCTTATTATTGGTAAGAACCCAGATGTATGTTCCGATTCCTGCGTTGTAGAATAAGTTGGTAGGCAATGCCACAATACACTCAAGCCAGTCGTTTTCGATTATCCACTTACGGATATTGCTCTCCCCACTACCAGCACCACCAGTAAACAATGGAGAACCACTGGTAACAATACCTATACGGCTGCCTTTCTCCGACATCTTGCTAATCATGTGCTGCATGAACAGTAGTTGTCCGTCACTTGTGCGAGGCAGGCCAGCATAGAATCGTCCATCTGGATTCATTGACTCTGTATTGATATATGCCTGATCCTTCTTCCATGTGGACCCATAAGGAGGATTGGCCATGATGAAGTTGAACTTCTCGGTAGGGAACTGGTCGTTTGTCAGCGTATTACCCAGTTTGATGTTAGCTGCATCATTGTTGGTAATCAGCGCCTCACTTTTGGCAATCGCAAACGACTGGTCATTTAGCTCCTGACCATATGTCTTGATAGTTGGTTTGTTACCGTCAGTACAAATCTCTTCGAGGATGTACTTCTTGCCCACATTCACCATGCCACCAGTACCACAAGTAGGGTCATAGATGCTACGGATGATTCCAGAACGGTTCAAATCATCCTTTACAGGATTGAACAGCAGGGCTGCCATTAATCGAATGGCATCACGAGGAGTAAAGTGCTGTCCGGCATCTTCGTTATTCTCTTCACATGCGATGCGGATGATTTCCTCAAACACATAGCCCATAGCTATGTCATCACTTTCTTCTGGAGTGATAGCTTTAACAGCACAGATTTCCTGTACCATATTATATAGTAGTCCGTATTTGATAATACGAGACAGAGTGCTATCAAAGTGGAAGTTCTCCAGAATATCAGTTACTTCTTCGTTGAAACCATTGAGATAGCTCTTGAAGTTGAGGTCAATGTTGGTAGGATCGTCAAGAAGCGACGAAAAAGAAAAATTTGAAGTATTATAGAATGGCAGAGACTTACCATCAACAGAAGCTGCCTTGCGAAGAACAGGTACCAACTGCTCAGGCTTCAATTTATCTTTGAATTTTGTATAGGTTGCTCGAACCGTCTCATTCACAGGTCCAAGACAACAATCTATTCGGCGTAATACCACAAAAGGCAGTATTACTTGGCCGAGCTCATTATGACGAAATACGTCGCGAAGTACTACGTCAAGGATGTTCCATACGAAACTTACGTCAGGTCTTTTGTTCTGAGCCATATTTTGTTCTTTTTTGTTTTCTGGTTGCAAAGTTATATACTATATGTGCAAGCGAATTGCACTAATCAAATTAAAATGCGGTTTTTTATGTCATTTGTTGATAAACCATGATTTCCATCACAAGAATAGAGATAATAACCAGGTAAGCTCCTTTTTGATTGAGTGACTATGTCTCGGAAATTTTGAATCCAAGAGGTATGTTTGTTCACTGGAGGGTCAGATAATCCATCTAGTCCTTTTGAATACAAGAATTTACTCGTTAGTGTTTGGTCTGCTAAAGGTGTTTGTCCTCTAAATGCCTTCAACTTATGGTCGGCTTTTATCATGTAATAGTTAGTTATGATACGCCTATTATGAGTTTTTTCATATTTGTAACTACCACTTGGAACAGATAGTACTTCAAGTAAAATTGTATATCCAAATTGTGCAACAAGGGCATTTTTCCTTGTTTCAAGTTCATCAACAATATTTTCGAATGTGACATTGTCACGTCTATTTATTCCATCTCCACTTGCATCAACAATAATCATTACGTGAAATGTGCCGTGAAATGTTCGTGGAAGCAGAGTGGATAGTATAGATGTAAAGTTTTCATATGTATCGTTGATACTTTCCCCGTTATCACTTTTGAAAAAATATCTGTCTTGGATAATTATTGTGTTAGTTGGAACTCCTAATAATCCAAAAGGGAATCGTCCCCATGTAGAACCATTTGCATTTGGTCCGTCAACATCAATGTCATCAATGGTGAGTGGCACGGAAGCAACTTTGTCCATTGAAGAGCGACATATAACTCCATAATTACTTTGAATGGAGTTTGCTAATGTAGAATCAATCGGAAGAACAAAAAAACCGCATGGTTGTTCCAAAACCCTACTTTTATTGTTAGGAATGTCATTCATGTAGGATGATTCATCGTTAAACACGATGCCATTCATCTGAGAAAAGACGAACAGAGGATTATTCTCGTCATAGAATTCATCATCATCAACACTATGGTTTATGTTGATGCCTTGCTGCTTGCAGAGTATCTTATACCACATGTCTGACACATCCTGTTCAAGACAGATGTCATACATCTTATCGTAGTCAATATATACTTTGAACATAGACTATCCTTTTTTTGACTTTTTGAGAATTTCCATGTGCATACGGCCAGCTTCATCAAAGAATCCTGGGTCGAACTTGTTGGCAAACATTCCATTTGGAAGGTATTGCATATCATATGGCTGCCTTCCCTTTTCTGTTGGAAAATAGAAAACCCTAAATGGAATAATTTCATCCATCATATCCTCGCCACAGTCTTCGACAAACTCTGCTGCCATAATCTGTGTCCGACGAATTAAATATTCGGAATGAGTTTCTACAATGAGCGTATGCATATATGGATCACAGAATGTTTGAGTAAAATCCTCAAAAAGATCAGCAAGCTTACTTTGGAGCATTGGATGCAAATTCTGCTCAGGTTCTTCTACTATAATCCACCATGGCTGTAGCGATGATTCACTTCGATGACCTATCGTTGCAAGTCTCATGAGTAGTATGACAAGTTGGATGCTACCCATACCCATATCAGCAAGGTGAACTTCATCATCTTCCGTGTCAACTTTCACGTAATAACCTTCACCATCAAGAGGTATAACATCAACTTTTTCTCCGATCTCAAACTCCTTAAGCCACTTCTTCATAAATCTGTCAGCAGATTCTCCTGGCAATATATTCTCTTGGAAGTACTCATGAACAATGCGAGAGTTTATATCTTGCTTGTCATCAACACTGAGAATGAGTTTCTGAGTTGCTGCATGTGCAGGAATATAGTCAACAAAAATATTACTCAAAACCTTTTCGAGTTTGTCTGCTGCTTCCGCAATAACTTTTCTGTTTTCGTCAAGATACTGAAGCTTAGATACTTCATCGCTATATCCTTTTGCATTCTTCTTCATTGTAATAGGAGTATCTGCAATCATGATGAAAGTCCTTATATATTGCACAAGGATATTCTCGCCGACGCTCTCATGGAAATATGAAAGGTTGAAAGTCGCGTGATCTATTTCTCCTTTTTTCTCCAGCTGTTTCAATTCGGCCTGCAGAGTTTTACGACGGCCAATAAGCTTCTGCAAATTCTGCTGAATTTCAGCAACCCTCAAGGCATCACCACCTGCTGCTGCTTCTTCAACCTCCTTTTCTGCCATTGCAATTTCATCATTTGTCCACCAGATAGCCTTCTGCGTTTCACTTGATGGATCATTAGCGAGCTTCTCACCAAGACTGAATGTCATTATATTTTTTGAGAAATCAAATTCGTAATTACTATGGAACGGAACTGAAAGTTTCAATTTCTCAATAGGCATTGAAACCTGACCGTCTCCCATAAGACCTGCAATGGTAATTTCAAATTCTACCCCGTTATATTCCAAAGCTATGACGATTCTTCGATCGTCAAGCCAATTACATTTAGCTCGCTCAAATGTGCCGATGTGAAGGTTATGAAAACCATTGGCATCAAAACGGAATAATGGTTTAGGTGAAATCAGTATTGACTGCATACCTTCTTTGGAAGTTACATCCTTCCACCGGAGTGAACGAATGTTGTCTAGGGCAAGCATGATTGCTTTAACTACAGTTGACTTACCTGCATTGTTCTTACCAACAAAGATGTTGATATTATTTAGGTTGAGGGAGTCTAGAGACTCGTATTTGCGAAAATTTTTCAGTCTGATCTGTGCCATATGCCTATTTTATTTTTGATTTCGGGTGCAAAGTTAGACCCCAACTGTGCAAGCGAATTGCATTAATCAATATTTTTTTAGCATTTCTTGAATTTTATCTTTAATTCTGCCTCTTAAGGACTCAGGAGATAGTACTTCAACATCGTTTCCATACTGGAGAATTAAGGCTTCGAGTTCCTTGTTTGGCATGACGTTTATTTGGATAATGTGCTCATGCTCATCTATTGTCTTTTGTGATTTATGAAGGTGCTTGGTCTGCACATAAGGGAAACGCTGCTCAGAGAACTTAAGTTTCACCTCCTTTATCTTAGCATCTCTCTCAATAGTTACGCCTATGATGCTGCCCAACAATTGTTGCAAAGTACCATCATCTTCCTCATAAGGCACTCCACTTTCTGCTATGCCTTCGATTCTGTCAAGGGGTAAATTTGATATATCACCTTTCTTCGACGCATTCTTGCCAAAGAGAAACCAACGATTGTTGTATTGTTTGATAAGGTATGGATGTATCGTCCAAACGTGTACTTTATTGTTATATGTACGATATGTTATCTCCAGTGTTTGTTTGTAAAGAATGGAGTTGAAAAGTTGATCGATATGCTGAGTGCCTTTAAGAGATGGAGCTTGTTCGAAGTCCATGATAACATCTGAAGAACGTTTTAAACCACTTTGTAGTTTGAACAGCAAATCATCAATCCACTCAAAGCATGGCATGCCCTTAAACCTTTCCAGCATAATGACAACCTCATTGAGCTTATCATACTCTGACTCGCTTAACAATGTCTCGTTGATCGTATAGTCCATATCCCTATAGCGATAGTAGACACGCTTCCCATCCTTTATGCGTCTTAAATCAATGTTCCATCCAGCAGAACTTTCCATGAAGTCAATATCATTAAGAATCGTTCTGCGACTGCAACCAATCTCCTTGCCACAGTAATCATATATAGCATCTGAACAAGCATCGATGAGGTCTTCTATGTAATACCGCTTGTACTTGTTTCTAAAACACTTATTTAGTGTTTGATACCTAATGGTGGGGTATTTTGTATCTGCCATACTATTTCACGGAGTTTTATACTTCTTGGGTTGTAGTGTTAAGCATATCTTGAGCTAATAAGATAGCTTCGCTTGCCATGTCCTCATCTTTGGCAACATCAATAAGTTTGTCTGCTAACCAAAGCTTGATCATTTCTTCGCCGTCGTATTTGAAGAAATCCGATAGCTGGATTACCTGATCTTTGCTTGGCAGGTATTTCCCTTTTTCCATCTTGCAATAAGTGGCAGTATCAATATCGAGAGCCGCGGCAACACGTCTCTGTGGCTGCTTTGCCTCTTCCCGTAACTGTTTCAGTTTATCAGCGAGTAACATTGCCTAATTTTAATTTGAAAATTATTCTTTTGAAATATTTGTGCAAATATACACATTTTTATTGAAAGGAGCAAAACAAGCTATTGAATTTTAAGGTTATTTACTACAAAATCCTCTTTTTGTTATTTTAACTTCTAACAAAAATGCATCATAGATACTCTATGATACTGGGTGTCCGAAAAGGGGAGACTGAAATAAAATGTTTACGCATTGTTTACGCAGATATGAAAAAAGGAGTTACGCAATTTCGCGTAACTCCTTGATTTTCAGTGTGGACCAGCTTGGGCTTGAACCAAGGACCTCCAGATTATGAGTATCTTAAAGTGATATTCTGTGATATGCCGTTGTTGCGAAAGTGTGCTGATAATCAGTGTTTTACAAAAATTCGATTTTCTCTGAATATCAAAAAATACCCCTAACTGAAATAGTTTGTTTACGCATTGTTTACGCAACTGGGCTCCAGACTAATCACCGTAAAAGCAGAAAAACTATAGTAGAAAGCATATAAAAATATTAAATATTACACTTTTTATATCAGAAAGCATGTAATTTGCAAATAATATTGTAATTTTGCATTCGAAAGAATATAATTTATATGGAGAAGACAAAGTTATCAAAGGTGGTAAAGGATTTGCGCAAGGAATATGGTCTTACGCAAGAAGACCTTGCAATGAAGTCTGGCGTAGGCTTGTGCTTTGTACGCAATCTGGAACAGGGGAAGTCGACGTTAAGAATGGATAAGGTCAACCAACTACTTGATTTGTTTAACTACGAACTTACAGCAACTAAAAAGCAATGAGACAAGCTGAGATTTATCGAAAGGATGCCCTTGCTGGCATCTTGACAGAAGATGGTGGCGAATACCGTTTCTGTTATGATGAAGCGTATCTCAAACGTGAAGATGCGCTACCTGTAAGTCTGACACTCCCATTACAAACGGAGACATTCGTAAGTCCTGTACTATTCCCGTTCTTTGACGGGTTGATACCAGAAGGATGGCTGCTTGATGTGGCACTACGCAATACCGACATCAGCATTCTTGACCGTATGTCGCTATTGTTGTTATGCTGTAAGGAGTGTATCGGTTCTGTCAGTGTAGTGCCTATAAATAAGGAAGGAGGCGACAATGTGTAAATGTCTGTATTGCTATAAGGAATTGAAAGAAGGTCAGAAAGACTTTCATCCAAGTTGTGCCCGAAAATTCTTTGGAACAAAGGATGTGCCCTTGCTGGAGTACAAACATGAAGAGCTCGACCAATTAGCCGAGCAGGTAATTCGTGCTCAAACATCTCTGACAGGCGTTCAACCCAAATTGTCTCTGAACCTCGACAGACATGATGGCTGTAGCCGACTGACTATCGTAGGACTTTGGGGAGATTACATCTTCAAGCCACAAACGGAGAATTACGAGCAGTTGCCCGAAAATGAGGATTTGACGATGCACCTTGCGGAAGCCGCAAAGATTAGCGTGGTGCCTCATAGTCTTATCCGTTTGGCTGATGGAAAACTTGGGTACATCACAAAGCGTATTGACCGCACCGAAAATGGTGAGAAGATAGACATGGAAGACATGTGCCAACTCACGCTGCACCCTACGGAATACAAATATAAAGGATCGCATGAGCAGATTGCCAAGACAATCTTGCAGTACAGCAACACACCAAAACTCGATCTCACGAACTACATGCAGTTGCTACTCTTCTGTTTTGTCACAGGCAACAACGACATGCACCTGAAGAACTTCTCGCTTTACCGACCTGCTGAGGACTATCAACTGACGCCAGCTTATGACCTGCTGAATGTTGCCATTGCCAATCCGAAGGACAAGGAGGAATTGGCACTTACTCTTGCGGGAAAGAAGACAAAACTCCGTTTGGCAGACTTCCTGAATGCTGCAAAGACAATGGGACTGGAAGAAAATGTTGTACAGCGTCTCGTTGCAGGGCTTCATAAGGTGTTTCCAAAATGGCAACAGCTCATAAAAGATTCCTTCCTCAGCGAAGATCAAAAACAGATGTATGAAGAACTGGTAATTGCGCGATTGGATAGGTTATAGAAATTAATTCGAGTATGATTTTCATACTCTACCCAAGTATGATAGTTAAAGATACTCAAAGGCACGCATTTTTATGCGGATAGACAGGAATAATTGAAATAAATAGAGTACCTTTGCATCGCATTAGCATTTAGAGTGGGCCATGAACGAAATGTTGCTCTTCTTGTTTTGACAAGAAAGTGAGTCTGCTCGCCAGAACGTGGACTGGTAAAAATACATTCCGATGAATCATCGTGCGGAGGGAGTATTAGTCGGAAGATGCTCTATCCAACTCCACATAAGAGGCTCTTCAGGGGGTGAGACCGATTAGCATAAGCCCGGTTCCCAAACAGCGACAGAAGAGACCGAGATTGCACAGCTGCATTTGATTATTGCTTCGGCAATGGTCAAACGCAGTTGTTTTTGTATATACCCATGTACTGAAATGACTGCATGTGTGAGAGTTCAACATGTTCAACAATTTTAAATCATTTCAGTAGTCATGAAACTAACAAAATCTCTACCAGTCATTAAGGAGCGTAATTGCAATGCTTCTTTAGTTCTTGACACTCGTACCAATCGTAAGAATGTGAGTGAGTACCCTCTGGCCATCCGATTCACGGTTGACCGCAAGTTCTTCTATCATCAAGTCGGAGGTTCCTATTCTGAGAAACGTTTTTCTGACATCTGTACTGCTACTAAAAGTTCTTCGGAAAACTATAAGGAGCAGAAGATGTGGCGCGAAGAAATCGTTCCGAAATACAAGGACATGCTAGTCAACCTCAACAAAGGTACTCCTTTCACTTATGAAATGGTACGCGTGGCTGTCACCACAGGCAATGCCAACATTGAGGTTGCCAAAGAAGATAACTCCTTTATCGGAATATGGCAAGAGTACATCTATCATCTTCAGAACGACGATAATGGCAAGCGATATTCCACAAGCGACAGCTACATCAGCGCATTGAATTCCTTCCAGAAGTTCTTGGGAAAGGATGCCATCAAAGGATTTGGTATCAGTGTGACTGAAATACAGAAATGGAAGGATGCTATGTGTAACGCAGTTGTTGTCAAGAATGGCAAAACCAAAAGAGAACTATCAGATGCGACAATTGGCCTTTATCTCCGTTCCTGCCGCACGATATGGAATCTCTGCCGCAGTCAGGGCTATCTGCTAGATGTCCCTTATCCATTCTCCAATAAGAAAGAAAAAAATCTGGTGGTCATCCCACGAGGCAAGGTGAAAAAGAAGGTCTATCTGAAGCGAGAGCAGTTCACAGAACTCTATAATGTGTTTATCAATAAGAAGTACCCCGAAACATGGAAGAAGGGCTATGCCGAACGAGCACATTATTCGCTCGGTCTGTTCTTGGTGCAGTATCTCTGCAATGGATTCAACATGGCCGATGCCGCACGTCTGCAATACAACGACTATTACTTCCAGACAGGAAGAAGGGCATTCCTCTTCAACCGTAAGAAGACTGCTGACAGAAGTGCCAACGGTTCCGAAGTTGTCATCCCTATCATTGAGCCGTTGCAGGTTATTCTTGATGAGATTGCAGCGCCTCCTACTCTTGGAGGATATGTTTTCCCTCAGATATTCAAGGGTGAGACAAGTGAGAAAGAACGTCGGAAACTGACCTCTCAGGAAAACTCCAACATAAAAGACCGTGTTACCAAGATATGTCATGACGTTCTTGGATGGGACGAAGCAATACAACCCTCTGGTACCTGGTGCCGCCATTCGTTTGCCACAAACCTCCGTAATGCTGGTGTGGAAAAGACTTACATTGATGAAAGTATGGGCCACTCCCGCAATTCAAATGACATGACCAATGTTTATCTGGACACATACCCGATTGAAATGCAGATGGAGTACAACTCCAAACTGCTTGTTCTCAATAAGGAATCAGCCGAGCGGGATGAACTGATGACAAGACTCTCGAAGTTGTCAAATCAGGAGCTTGCACAACTTCTCGCAAAAGTCATGTAGTACCTATATAATAAAATGTATGAAGAATATACTTGAAGCGCTAATGAATGTGAGCAATTTCCCCGAATTGCGAGAAAGAGCATCACTCTGCATCTGTTCTTGGAAGGCAGAGCATGAAGATGTCTATACGGATTTTAAGAACAAGATGGATAACATCAGCACAGGAGATCTGTCTGCATTGGAAGAAATGTTCAGTCTTGCCAGTGATTGCTTGTCTGATAAGGCAGCGGGCATGACAACATCTTCATTGCCTGGCTACGGGACTGCCGAAGGGATTTGGCAAAACCTTCCTCAATACGCCAAGTCCTATATTGCTGAAACGAGCAAAAAGGATGGTAAGGCGACCAAGGAGGATTGTCTTTCTTTGATAGAAGAATCCGTTGACTACATGAACACATGTATGTCGTTCGTTCCATCGTTTGTGAACAATTTAAAGGCAAAAGCCATGGATGAAGAGAATGATGTCATTCGATGCATGTACTATTACATGATGTTTGATGGCGGCTCAACAAAGATGATTGAGACATTGAATAGCATTATGAATGAAGACATTCTTGACCAAGAGGATTTGACCATGATTCGTGGTGCAGTCGGCTTTATGGTTCCAGACAGCATCAATCTCGGTGTGGAGACAAAGGAATCATGGGGAAAGGTTGCAAACTCATGTGACCCTGAAATATGGAAGGACATCAGCTATGAACTTAGTAAGTCTGATGGCAACCGTGGAAGAAAGGTTGAAGTCAAATGTATTGACAACCTACTAATAGGGAACAAGTCTGCATTGAAAGAAAAGATCCTTCTTTTTACTGAAGAGAATCCTGGACCAATCTGTTTGGCGTACCTATTGAAGGCGTTAACAATGGCTGATGCTGTCAAGAAGAATATCAGTTATGCAACTTTCCATCGTGCCATTGAACAGTTTACTGGACGAAAGATTGGGATTGACACTCCTCAGCAACGCTATGGCGAATTGAAAGACTTTGGATTTCATGGACCACAGAAGGGAAGTTGGGCTAGGGCTAAAGCCATTATATATCATTGGTCTGATATATTTGCATCAGTAGTGTAAGATCCACTTCATAACTTTTTTACATGATAAGCAGATAATCGGTGTAATGCTGATTGTCTGCTTATTTTGTTGATATACCGTTAATAAACATTGATTCTCCTCTCATAAAATGGTCGGTTATATTAAGGTATAAATAAGCCGACCAATGTCCCATGGAAATGTCATTACCTTTGGGCTCGGAATTGGTTCCAAAGAGATTCATTGAGGTTCTGCAGACCTCGTAGTATCAATTAAAATGACATTAAAATGGATATAAACGATTTGAAACAAAAACCTGTGGCAATGATGACAGGAGAGGAACTGAGTTTCCTCATTGACAGCCGTATGGCTACTTGGGCTACTGAGATTGCGAGTCTGAGTCAAAGACGTATCTACTATGGCATTGAAGGCATCGCTCAAATATTTGGTTGCAGTGTTCCGACAGCCAACCGCATCAAGAAGAGTGGCGTGATAGACGATGCCATCACCCAAATTGATCGCCAGATTGTAATCGATGGCAACCTTGCCCTTGAATTGGCAAAGAAAGTAGGGACCATTAAGGTTAAAGGCGAGAAAACCACGAAAGAGCATGACGTACATTGATTACATGAATCAGTTCTGGCGCGCTTCTGCTATGGAGTACATGTCCACCAGCGAGGTTGCACTCTACGCTTTCTTAGTGAACGAGTGCAACCAACACCGCTGGAACATGCCAGTGCCATGCTCTACGGTACGGATCTGCGAGATGCTGCACATGTCCAAACAGACACTTTGCACCGCTCGTAAGAATCTTGCCAAGCGTGGACTTATCTCTTTTACTGAAGGCAAATCACGTCATGTACCGTCTAAATATTCACTACTAATTTGGACGGATAACTTGACGGTAGAGTTGACGGATGGATTGACGGCAAACTTTACCCCTTTAAAAGATAAAGAGAAAGATAATTATAATAAAAAGGATTCTGTCAAAATTTTAAGCAATGGAAAAGAAACTCACAATCGACGTAGAGGCGTTAAAGAAATCTCTACTACAGCGTCGCCCTATGAAGGCTCGTTTTAAGTTGCCCATGTCAGAAGACGAGGCGTATGCCTATTTGTTGGCAGCAATGATGGCTGAGGTGGAATATCGCCACCGTAGCTTTTGTACTAGCGAGGATATGGAGAATCAACTTCAAGTGATAGCTCATTGGCTTACCTCGTCATCCCCCAAGTTCGGTCTGTTGCTATGCGGTGGCTGTGGCAATGGCAAAAGCACTATGCTCAAAGCATTCCAACAGTTGCTCAACAACTTGCGTATTCCGAAATCATTCAACGATGGTACATACGGAATCCAGATAGTGGATGCGAAATACATTGCATACTTGTGCAAGAACAACTATGAGGCATACCGTAAACTCATCAGTGTAGATATGCTTGGTATCGATGATCTTGGCACTGAGCCTTCGGAGGTGATGGATTATGGCAACGTCTATACTCCAGTCATTGACCTGTTGACAAAGCGCTACGAAGAGCAACTTTTTACCGTCATCACCACTAACCTCACTCCACAACAAATCCGAGAGCACTACGATGACCGCATCGCAGACCGTCTAAACGAGATGGTGGAGAAAATAGTATTCAAGAACGGTACATACCGCAACAATTAACTAATTCACAAACTTTTTAAATCTTGTAAAATTATGATTTCAAACATCAAGACCGTGACACTTAGATTGTCACAGAAAGAATTCAATTTCCTCATGAACGACGTTAATGCCAAGTTCTTCATGGACATCATGTCCCATCTCACAGCATTGTTTTCTATGGATGAAGACGATACAGATCCCCATCTCGTGTATGGGCCTACAGCCTTCTTCCATCTCTACGAACTCGCAGAGCGTTGGGAGGTTGCTCCCGAGGATGTGCTCAACATCATGTTCAATCTGGAGCAGAACGGATTGATAAAGTATTCACTCTCCGAGAATGAATTCGCTATCGAGCCATGCATCACAAGTTTCGTCTCAACTGATGATGTGGTGCATAAGGGGACTAATTGCGACACTCATCTTGATGAACTTTTCTTTGAGATGATGACTAAAAATCAGATTTTTGAAGCTATCGCTCGTTACGACAGCTTGATCACTCTTCATTTCCCTATGGTTACCCTCAAAGCATTCTCTCTCAAAAAGGACGGGAATGAGAACACTTACGAGAGCATCAACGGAGTTGTCGTGAATCCCTAACTGCTAACGGAGAATGGCTGGCTGTCGAGACTCAGCATCAAAGCAATCAGCCATTCTAATTGAGATAAAGATAGGGAAAGGAATGCCACCTAAAGGAGCCTGAATTGTCGTACTCTCTAAACAAGAAGTGTCAATGTCCGACAATCCGCTTCGCTACTTGCCAGACCGTTTGACCTCTTGCAATACTCGCAGGCTCGCATTGAGTTGACCAATCCCAGTTATAATTTAACGATAAAACACATCTACAAATGGACAAGATATTAGAACCCAAAGGACGTAATCCACGTATTACCGTGTGTTATACGCCCGACGAGAACCAGAGGGTTATAGAGATGGCTTCCGCCTGTGGATTGAAGAAAAGCCAGTATATCCATGACACTTCCTTGGGACAGAAGCCAAAGGTAATGATGAGCAACAAGGAGGCTGATGCCCTGATGTCACTGAAAGCTGCCCGTGGTGAGCTGGTCCTAATTAAGAATGCCCTTCATGGCACTACCCAGGAACAGCGTAAGAAGTACTTCCGCAACGAGCAGTTCATGCGCCAATGGATTGAGGGTGTAAACAGCCTTATCCGCAGATTAGTAGAAATAGAAAGTATATTCAGAAGATAATGGTATGATAGCTAAAGCAAGGTCTATATCGCATGGTTCTGCCATGATAAACTATGCCACCAAGCATAATCGTGCAGACATAGTGCTGACACGTAATCTTGGCGAGGGACTTACTCCTCTCGCCATGTGGGGAGCAATGGAAACCATCCATCAGAAGTATGAACCGAAATTCAGGCGCAAGCCCGTCACCAAGCCGACCCTTCGGATGGAGGTTTCCCCATCCCTTGAAGAAACAAAGGGCTGGACACTCAATGACTGGTACGACTATGCGATTCGGTTTCTTGATGAGTTCAAGAAAGAAGCCCAAGCCAAGGATGGAAAGAAGCGAGGAAAGAGCAAGTTCAATCTGGACAGAGCACAGATATTTGTATGTCTTCACTTTGATGCGAAGTCTGGCATTCCTCACCTGCACATCCTCATCAACCGCATTGACCTTGACGGCAATCTGATGAATGACTCCTTCATTGGCGATAGTGCAGTCAAGGCTGCCCATGCCATCAACATTGAGCGTGGCTGGGAGTTGCCCGAGGATATTCACAAGGCTCACGAGAAGGAAATAACGGCAGATTGTTACGACATCCTCCGTGGAATACAGAGCTACGACTGGAGTAGTTATAAGCATGGTCTTGAAAGTCGTGGTTACAAAGTCCATGAGCAGCGTGACAAGCAAGGTATCTTGCATGGTTATACCATACTTCGTGGCAACTCCCGTTTCAAGTCATCCACTTTGGGTAAAGGCCGTAACCTAACCGTTTCCAAACTTGAAGCCACATGGAAGAAACTTCATCTAGTAACTTCAAGTGTTGATAAGCCAGGGTATACTATTGGCACCTCTCAGACGACAGAACGAAAGTCGTTCACAGAACACAATTCTGCATGTCAGAGCGTCGCCCAATCTAAGACAGAAGCAGCATCTGTCTTCAGGAAGATATTGTCTGTTGGTGATAAGAATTATTCTATCGTAATGCCAGTAGATGCATACACGGCTATGAAGGAGACCATTGAATCACCCGACGAATCTGTGCCATTTGAGAACGTCTTGAATGTGGCTATGCTACTGTTCATGAACTACGTCGATGCTGCCACAACCGTTTCTGAATCCTGTGGTGGCGGTGGCTCTACTTCATCAAACTGGGGTAAAAACGATGATGAGGATGAGCGTGAGAGGGCTCGACGCTGCGCCCAACAAGCCATCTGGCTATGCAAACCTATTAGAAAATATAAAGGTCCACACCGTTAAATACATTAGAGATATGTCCAAGTATAGTAATCTTGTCGAAGAAATCGACAAACAGGAAGAGGTCAAGGAACAAAAGGCTAACCTTGACAATGAACTTCAGCTTCTTAAGCAAGCCATAAGCAACTTGCACGATAGCATTCAAAAAGTTGAGAAGGCTCGCAAAGATGGAACAGATATGGTGATTGCAATGAAAGCTGCCACCGATAGCATGGATATGGCTGTTTCCGCTTTCTGTCGCGCTGTTACACGAGCCGAGTCAACTGTGCTAAAGGTTGAAATGACCGACGAGTGCTTGACCACCATCCAATCTGCAAGAGAGCAACTGATTCAAGCTGAGACAGAACTTCTTGCCAGTCATAGAAGGTCGCAGCTACAAGAATTTCGTAATCAGAACGAAGATATCAAGTCTTTCATAAAGTCTTGTCAAGGAGTGTTCCTGTCACCTAAGGAATTCTGGTGGTGGGCTGGCATCTCGTATGCCACCTCGCTATATTCACTATGGTGTCTTTTACAAATGACACTTCAGTGGTTGAAGTCATAACCAATCATTTCAGAAATATCACACCTACTACAAAGTTTCTAGGAGAAAGTAACCCTATATTCCTCAGAATTGTCTGGATATCATCGACAAGAATATAGCTTTGGATGCCGATAATGTGTTTGCCAAGATAGGTGACGTGCAGAAGACAGCCATTCTTCTCTTTGCTGAATACATTGATGTTGTCACAACCATTGCCGCCCAGTCTGGCGGTGGCGGAGGTGGTGCAACCTCTGGTTGGGGACGAGACAAGGACAAGGACGAGGATGAACTGTCATGGGCGCATCGTTGCGCTATGATGGCTAATCGCCTGTGCAGACCTCGTAAGAAGCAAGGATATGGCAGATAACCGAATGTTCAACCAACAACATTGATACTATGCCGATAGGTAA
>ERZ773276.403-NODE-403-length-49855-cov-13.745582_pt1 | contig 49855 bp, 46 predicted proteins | sample MGYA00511386_ERZ773276 | MGnify/ENA primary metagenome ERZ773276 (study PRJEB29015, sample SAMEA2737778) | human gut metagenome | biome: human gut; feature: human-associated habitat; material: faeces | place: China | collected 2012 ...
TGTTGATTGTGATACCACGAGCTCTTTCTTCCGGTGCTTTATCAATGGAAGCATAGTCGAGGAAGTTAGCTTTGCCTTCTTCAGCCAGTACTTTGGTAATAGCAGCGGTCAGGGTTGTTTTGCCGTGATCTACGTGGCCGATGGTGCCGATGTTAACATGCGGCTTTGTTCTTTCGTAATGAGCTTTTGCCATTTTGGTTTCTCCTTAAAAATTATTTATTTCCGAGTCTTTCTTCCGTAATCTTCTGGGAAATAGCCTTCGGAACTTCTTCATAGTGGTCGAATGTCATGGTGAAGGTGCCACGGCCCTGGGTGGAGCTGCGGAGAGCGGTTGCATAACCGAACATTTCAGACAGCGGAACGAAGCCTTTGATTCTGGATTCGCCGTTTTCTGTTTCCATGCCTTCGATGCGGCCACGGCGGGAGTTGAGGCCGCCGATAACGTCGCCCATGTAATCTTCCGGAACATCGACTTCTACGCTCATATATGGTTCGAGGAGGACAGGATCTGCTTTCTTGGCACCGTCTTTGAATGCCATAGAACCTGCAACTTTGAAGGCCATTTCGGAGGAGTCGACATCATGATAGGAACCGTCGTATACGGTAACTTTGATATCAACCATCGGATATCCTGCTACAACGCCGTCCTGCATAGCAGCTTCGACGCCGGCCTGAATCGGGTTGATGAATTCCTTAGGAATCACGCCGCCAACCACTTCGTTTGCGAATTCAAAGCCCTTGCCTGCTTCCATCGGTTCAAGACGGAGCCAGCAGTGGCCGTACTGACCATGACCACCGGTCTGACGAATGAATTTGCCTTCAGATTCAACAGATTTGCGGATGGTTTCACGATAAGCAACCTGAGGTTTGCCTACGGTGCAGTCTACATTGAATTCACGACGCATACGGTCGACGATGATGTCCAGATGAAGTTCGCCCATACCGGAAATGATGGTCTGGTTGGTTTCCGGATCGGTGTGTACTCTGAAGGTCGGATCTTCTTCTGCCAGTCTCTGGAGGGCGTTGCCCATCTTTTCCTGGTCAGCTTTGGTCTTCGGTTCAACAGCAACGGAAATAACGGGATCCGGGAATTCCATCTTTTCAAGGATGATCGGGTTGTCCGGGTCGCAGAGTGTATCGCCGGTGGTAACATCCTTGAAGCCTACAGCTGCAGCAATGTCGCCGGTGTAAGCTACATCGATTTCCTTACGGTGGTTAGCATGCATCAGAAGGATACGGCCTACGCGTTCTTTCTTGTCCTTGGTGGAGTTGAGAACGTAAGTGCCCTGGTGCATTTCGCCGGAATATACGCGGAAGTATGCCAGTTTGCCAACGAATGGATCTGCCATGATCTTGAATGCCAGGGCTGCCAGCGGAGCGCTGTCGGATACCGGGCGTTCTTCTTCTTCGCCGTCCAGGGAAGTACCTTTAACCGGAGGAATATCCAGCGGGGACGGGAGGTAATCAAGGACAGCATCCAGAAGCATCTGGATACCTTTGTTCTTGTATGCGGAGCCGCAGAATACGGGGAAGAGCTTGCATGCCAGTACCTGTTTACGGATGGAAGCTTTGATTTCTTCAATGGAAATGTCTTCGCCTTCCAGGTACTTTTCAGCCAGTTCATCGTCGCCGTCGCAAGCAGCTTCGATAATCTTTTCACGGTATTCTTCTACCATGTCTTTCATATCATCGGAAACAGGTTCCTTATGATATTCTTTGCCGTCATCGCTGTCGTAGATTTCAGCTTCCCTGGTCAGCAGATCGATGATGCCCTTGAAGGTATCCTGTGCGCCGATTGGGAGCTGCATAGCAACAGCTTTGGCATGAAGACGGGTGTCGATGGTCTTTACTGCATGCAGGAAATCTGCACCTACTGTATCCATCTTGTTGATGAATGCAATACGGGGAACATGGTAGTGATCTGCCTGTCTCCAAACGGTTTCAGACTGGGTCTGAACGCCGTCTTTAGCACTGAATACAGCTACGGAGCCATCCAGTACGCGCAGGGAACGTTCAACTTCTACAGTGAAGTCTACGTGCCCTGGGGTATCGATGATGTTGACACGATAGCCTTTCCAGTGGCAGGTGGTAGCAGCAGATGTAATGGTAATACCGCGTTCCTGTTCCTGAGCCATCCAGTCCATGGTGGCAGCGCCATCATGAACTTCGCCGATCTTATGGTTTACACCGGTATAATACAGGATTCGTTCCGTGGTTGTTGTCTTACCTGCATCAATGTGTGCCATGATGCCGATGTTTCTTGTTTTTTCAAGCGGAAATTCTCTGCCCACGATTGTTTCTCCTTATTAAAATTACCAGCGATAATGAGCAAAAGCCTTGTTGGCTTCAGCCATTTTATGAGTATCTTCTTTCTTCTTTACTGCTGCGCCCGTATTGTTGAAAGCATCCATCAGTTCCCCTGCCAGACGTTCTTCCATGGTACGTTCGCTGCGCTGGCGGGCATAGTTGACCATCCAGCGGATACCCAGAGTCAGACGACGGTCTGCTCTGACTTCAACCGGCACCTGGTAGTTGGCGCCGCCTACACGGCGGGCACGTACTTCCAGAACCGGCATAACATTGTTGAGAGCCTGTTCGAAAATTTCGATCGGTTCTTTGTTCAGCTTGCTGTGGCAGATGTCAAATGCGCCATAAACGATTTTTTCAGCGACACCCTTTTTGCCATCCAGCATAACCTTGTTGATGAAACGGGTTACTGTCTTATTTCCATACACGGGATCCGGCAGCACGTCACGTTTCGGAACAGCACCTTTTCTCGGCATTGTTAATTTCCTCCTTAAAACGTTCTTTGTTAGTCACATTAGTTAATGAATACGAATGAATTATTTCTTTTCGCGCTTAGCGCCGTATTTGGAACGGCCCTGCTGACGACCGGATACACCTACGGTATCGAGTGCGCCGCGGATAATGTGGTAACGAACGCCTGGAAGATCCTTAACACGGCCGCCTCTGATGAGGACGACGGAGTGTTCCTGCAGGTTATGGCCTTCACCAGGAATGTAAGCAGAAACTTCGATTCCGTTGGTCAGGCGTACACGGGCTACTTTACGAAGAGCAGAGTTCGGCTTCTTCGGGGTAGCTGTGTAAACTCTGGTGCAGACACCACGTTTCTGTGGGGACTGTTTCAGAGCCGGGGTCTTCGCTTTGGTAGCCAGAGTCTGGCGGCCTTTACGAACCAGCTGATTAATTGTCGGCAAAATGGGCACCTCCTTTCTTCAAAAGTAAATTTATAATTGATCCTCCGGGGCATAGCTCCGAAAGATATTACCGGGATGTAAGAAGAGCAGCGGATGCGGCTTTTACTTTGATACCGCAGGCACGGCCTATTTCTTTTTTAGTGAATCCCTGTTCCACAGGAATTCCTGACGACTGGCAGGCTTCCATGAGGGGACGTGAAATTCTTTCATCGCAGTCCGAGGCAATAAAAACACATGCCGCTTCCTGCTTCTCAATGGCCCGCTCAGTTTCTTTCATTCCGACTACAAATGTGCCGGATTTCAATTCTTCCAGTGTCATTCATTCTCACCTGCTTTGCAGCACACTAAATCCACGCAACATTGGAATTATATCATTACCAGCCTTCCATGTCAAACTTTTTATTGGCTTTTTTCTCCGTATTTATGCATAACTTTTTTACCACGGTTCCTGGCGTACCATTTGCTTCAAAAAGAGGATTTCCCTTCCTTTCCCTTCCCTATGATACAATAAATAGCAGCTCTATTCCCTATAATTTGTGTAAGAAGAAGGAAAAGCCATGATCACTTACAAGAATATTACTGTCTACTGCGGTTCCCACTTTGGAAATGATGGTGCCTTCGCTTCCCTGGCAGCGCGGCTGGGAGAAGCGCTGGGGAAGGGAGGCTTCCACATGATTTACGGCGGCGGCACCGTGGGCCTCATGGGCCTTGCGGCAGATGCCGCCATGGCCGCCGGCGGCCGGGTCACCGGCATTATCCCCCGGGTATTCATCGAGAAGGAACAGGCCCACCGGGGTATTACGGAGCTTCTGGAAGTACCGGACATGATTACCAGAAAGCAGAAATTGATTGAATCCGGCGACGCCTTCATCGTCCTTCCCGGCGGCATAGGCACGCTGGAAGAACTGGCCGACACCTTCAGCCACTACCGCATCTATGCCGCCCCCGGGAGCCGCCCGCCGATTCTCATTGCCAATATAAACGGAATCTACGATCCCCTGAAGGCCCTTTTCCAAAACTGGCTACGCCTTGGATTCATCGAAAAGGAAGACCTTTCCTCCATCCATTTCTGTTCTTCCCTGGAAGAAATCATGAAAATCCTGGAAAAATGATTTCTCTGCGAAATCGATATATATTGTAAGAAGGCCCGGGCTTTTCCCCGGGCCTTCTTACGCTGTCTCTTCTGCGGACCCCTATTTCCATAGCCTTCTATGCAGTTATCTATGAATTTAATCAAAATCATATGCAAATATGTATCACTTCAAACGGCTGTTTTAAAGTTCCATGATTGTAGGATTTATCGAAGAGTGCTAAAATATAATCGAACAAGTCAATCATATGATTATAAACAACAGTATGTATTTTGTAACAGGATGTTTTTCATTGATTTTTAATGGCCCGTGGCACAGCCGCAGGTCTGGGAGGTTATTTCATGAAACCAGTCATTCACGTAGGAATCGATGTGGGCTCCACCACAGTGAAGGTGGCTGCTTTATCGCCTTACCTGAAGCTTCTTTTCGGGCGGTACCAGCGCCATATGTCTGATATCCGAAGCGCTACCATGTCTCTTCTGAAAGAACTGCAGGAGAAATTTTCGGGCTATCGCATCACCGCTTCTATTTCCGGCAGCGGCGGCATGGGGCTAGCCAAACTGATGGGGCTCCCCTTCTGTCAGGAAATTCTGGCGGAAACGAAGGCAGTGGAGACTTTCCATCCCGACACCGATGTGATTATCGAGCTGGGCGGGGAAGATGAGAAGATCACCTATCTTCGCAACGGCGTGGACCAGCGGATGAACGGCGCCTGCGCCGGCGGCACCGGTGCCTTTATCGACCGCATGGCCTCCCTCCTTTCCGTCGATGCAGCCGGTCTGGGACAGCTGGCCGCCAAGGCCGGCCGGATTTACCCCATTGCTTCCCGCTGCGGCGTATTTGCCAAAACCGATATCCAGGCCCTTTTGAATGAAGGGGTTTCCCATGAGGATATTGCCCTTTCCGTTTTCCAGTCCGTAGTGAACCAGACTATTTCCGGTCTCACCTGCGGCCGTCCGGTTCACGGCAAAGTGGCTTTTCTTGGAGGGCCTCTGACTTTCCAGCCCATGCTGCGGGAGCGTTTCCAGAAGACTTTGGACATTGCCGATGAAGATATGATCGTACCGGAGCACGGGGAACTCTATGTGGCCATGGGCGCCGCCCTGTCCGGCCGTCATGACCGCCCCATGGACCTGGACAGCTGGCTGGCCAAAGTGGAAGAGGCTAAAGACGTAGACCTGGGCACTTCCAAAACCCTGCCGCCCCTTTTTGCCAATGAAGAGGAATACCAGGAATTCAAAGAGCGGCACAGCCGCTTCCATGCACCCCGGGGCGATATTTCCAAAGCCAAAGGGTCCCTGTGGCTTGGCATTGACGCCGGTTCCACCACCATCAAGGCCGTGCTTCTGGATAAGGAAGGCCGCATTCTCTACGAATATTATAGCAGCAACAAAGGCACGCCCCTGGCCGGTGCCAGAAAGATTCTTTCCGACCTGTACAGCAAACTGCCTAAGGGGGCTGTCATTGCCGGTGCCGGTGTGACCGGCTACGGCGAAGAGCTCATTAAGCGGGCTCTCCAGGCGGACGTGGGCGAAGTAGAAACCATGGCCCACTACCGGGGTGCCCGGCATTTCCTTCCCGACGTCACCACCATTCTGGATATCGGCGGCCAGGATATGAAATGCTGCCGCATCAAGGACGGCGCCGTGGATGACATTCTTTTGAACGAAGCCTGCTCTTCCGGCTGCGGCTCCTTCCTGGACACCTTCGCCCAGTCCCTGGGCATGGACATCAAAGAGTTCTCCCGCATAGCCCTCAAAGCCCCCCATCCGGTGGACCTGGGCTCCCGCTGCACCGTATTCATGAACTCCCGGGTACGGGAAGCCCAGAAAAACGGTGTATCTGTGGCTGATATTTCCGCCGGCCTTTCCTACTCGGTTATCAAAAATGCCCTCTACAAGGTGATTCGTCTCCGGAAGGCATCGGATTTGGGAAATAAAATCGTCGTGCAGGGCGGCACCTTCTATAATGATGCCGTTCTCCGGGCCCTGGAAAAGCTCCTTGGCTGCCATGTGATCCGTCCTGATGTGGCAGGCCTCATGGGCGCCTACGGCATTGCCCTCATTACGAAGGACTCCTGCCCCGAAGGTCATGTGTCTTCTCTGGTGACACCGGAAGAACTGAAGACCCTTTCCTATACCAATGAAATGAAACGCTGCCCCGGCTGCGGCAATCACTGCATGATTACTTTGACCCGCTTCAACGACGGCCGCGCCTTCGTTTCCGGCAACCGCTGCGAAAGAGGCGCTGCCATCATGCTCACCGGCAAGACAGCGCCCCACTCCACCCTTCCCAATATTTACCGCTGGAAATACGATAAGATCTGGCACCGCCGCCCTCTGTCCCCCAAAGACGCCAAGAGAGGCACCGTAGGCATTCCCCGCACCATGAACATGTACGAGGACTATCCCTTCTGGCATGCCTTCTTCACCAAACTGGGCTACCGGGTCCTCCTTTCCAGTGAACAGCTCCGGGACATTCCTACGGAAGCCATGGAAACCATTCCTTCCTACTCCGAATGCTTCCCTGCCAAGCTGGCCCATGCCCATGTGTACGACCTGGCCAGGAAACATGTAGACTTCATCTGGTACCCCTGCATCGACAAGGGACCGGAGGAAGGCAGCACCAACAGCTACAACTGCCCCATGGTGGCCTCCTATCCGGAAAATATCCAGGCCAACATGGATGAAGTGCTCTCCCGATACAAAGCTAAATTCTACCATCCCTTCCTGCCCCTTCATTCCAAAGCCATCTTCGGCAGGCTGAAGAAATTCTTCAAGCCTTTAGGCATTCCGGGCAGTGACATCGAATCCGCCATTTACGCCGGACAGGCAGCAGAAGAAGAATACCGCCAGGACCTGTACAGGGAAACGAAACGGATTCTGGAAGAAATCAAAGAAAAGCACCTCATCGGCATCGTACTGGCCGGCCGTCCCTACCATGTGGATCCCACAGTGAACCACTCCATTCCCGACCTTATCAACCAGCTGGGCATGGCCGTGCTTTCCGAAGACGGCGTATCCATGGTGGGCGGCCAGTTTCCCACCCTCCGGGTCATGAACCAGTGGACCTGGCACAGCCGTCTGTATAAAGCAGCCGACTACGTCACCCGCCACAGCAATCTGGAGCTGGTGGAGCTCAACTCCTTCGGCTGCGGCCTGGACGCTGTAGTCACCGACCAGGTACAGGAAATCATGAACAAGAGGGACCGCCTCTACACCTGTCTCAAGATCGACCAGAGCCTGAACCTGGGTGCCGTCCGCATCCGCCTTCGTTCTCTGAAATCGGCCATCAAGGAAAGGGTGGAAGAAAACACAAAGGCCGAACCCATTCTCTATCCGAAATCCGCCTTCACCGAAGACATGAAGAAAGACTTCACCATTCTGGTGCCGGAAATGTCTCCCATCCATTTCCCTCTCATCGAAGCAGCTGCCAGAAGCGGCGGCTACCATGTGAAGGTACTGCCGCCGGTGCGGGCTGACATTGACGAAGGCCTCTCCTGCGTGAACAACGACGCCTGCTACCCTGCCATCATTACCATCGGCTCCCTCATGAGGGCCCTGAAATCAGGGGAATACGACCTGAACCGCACAGCCGTCATGATGTCCCAGACCGGCGGCATGTGCCGTGCCTCCAACTACATCGGCTTCATCCACAAAGCCCTGGACGAAGAAGGGCTGTCCCAGATACCAGTGATTTCCCTCAATACCCACGGCTTTGAACCCCAGCCGGGCTTCAAATTCACGCCGGGCCTGGGCATCAAACTCATCCAGGCCGTGGTGTACGGCGACGCCCTGCAGCAGTGCCTCTACCGCACCCGCCCCTACGAAAAGGAACCGGGCAGCGCCGAGACCCTCTACCGGTCCTGGCAGAAAAAAGCGGCTGCCGCCATTCTGAAGGGCGAATCCTACCATCAGTACAAGAAAAACATTGCCTCCATCATCAAAGACTTCGACCGTCTGCCCCTTGCCGACGTGCCCCGCCGTCCCCGCATCGGCATTGTAGGTGAAATCTACGTGAAATTCAGCCCCATTGCCAGCAATGACATCGTCCATGCCATCGAAGCCAACGGCGGCGAGGCGGAAACAAGCGGCATGCTGGACTTCTTCCTCTACGGCTCCCTGGACAGCCATTTCCAGAGAAAGGAAATGGACGGCACCTTCAAGGATGACCTGAAAGGCACCTTCACCCGCTACCTCATCGAATGGTACAGAAAGCCCCTGGAAAAAGCGCTGAAAAACTCCAAACGTTTCCATGAAATCACCAGCATCGGCAAGCTGGCCAAGAGAGCCTCCCAGTACCTCTCCCTGGGCAACCGGGCCGGTGAAGGATGGTTCCTCACCGCCGACATGATCGACCTTCTCTACCATGAATGCCGGGGCGTGGTATGCCTCCAGCCCTTTGCCTGCCTGCCCAACCACATTACCGGGGAAGGCATGATTCACAAACTCCACAGCGCCTATCCGGAAGCCGTATTCCTGGCCCTGGACTGCGATGCCAGTGCCAGCGAAGTGAACCAGGCCAACCGCCTCAAGCTGATGATGAACGCATTGACAGAAAAGAAAGAAACACCGGACGATCTGTCCTTTGTAAGAAAGACCATGAACATCAGAAAGGGTACCACATTATGAGTGCAAGAAAATTAACAGGAAAAGGTGAAAAGGTCCGCGAGAAAATGATTGCCACCACGGTGCACATCCTGCAGCAGCAGGGATTCAAAAAAGCCACAGTCCGCACCATTGCCAGAGAAGCCAATGTAAACATCGCCTCGGTGCGCTACTACTTTGGTTCCAAGGAAGAACTCATCGGCTGCGCCCTGGAATATATGATGGGCAATCTGGAAAATATCGTTTCCTACCTGGATGACACCCGCCTCCCCGCCCGGGAACGGATGAAAAAATACATCCTCGCCTATTTCCATCTGGCCCGCCAGCACCCTGCCCTGTTCCGTTCCATTTCCAATCCCTCCAGCGAAGACGCCAAGGACACCTACTTCATTTACCTTTCCCTCCTCCACAGCCAGTGCTGGGAGAAGGTGATCCGCAATGTGGCGGAAATTACAGGCTATACCAATGAAAAGGACCTGGAGCTGAAGGCCATGCAGATTTTCTCGGCTGTGGAATTTCCCATTATCCTGGAAAGCAACCGCAGCAACTCCTTCATCTCCGGCTACACCGACGCCGACACCCTGGACCGCTACGTAGACATCCTTCTGGGCACATTAGATGAAAAGAAAGAAACCAATCAGTATTTAAAGGAAATCCTCCAGGGCGCCAAGTAAAAGGGCCTGCTTTGCAGGCCCGGGTTCAAAGGGTTCCGCGCCCTTTGGGCGCGACAGGTTCAGAAGGTTCAGAGAGCTGCGGTGGCGGCTGCCGCCGCAATTGACAGCCGCCTTACGGCGGCAGATAACGATCACAACCTTCAGCTCCTCAGCTCCTCAACTCCTCAGCTCACCAGCTCACCAGCTCACTATATCCAGAAAGGCCATTATGAAATCCTATCCTGTTTTTCTCTTCGACCTGGACGGTACCATTTCCGAATCCGCTCCAGGCATTGTAAAGGCCGTGCAGTACGGCCTTTCTTTTGTGGGCATCCATGAAACAGACCCGGAAAAGCTGAAAACCTTTATCGGGCCGCCCCTTAATGTACAGATGAAAAAGCTCTATCATATGAGTGACGAAGACATTGTAACGGCAGTCACCCATTTCCGGGAGCTTTATGAAACGAAGGGCATTCTGGACTGCCGGCCCTATCCGGGACTGGCGCCCTTTTTAAAGGAGGCAGTGGACCGCGGCCATACCCTGGCCGTGGCTTCCAGCAAGCCCGAGCCCTTTGTGAAGGAAATCATAGCCCACTTCGGTTTTGCCCCCTATTTCTCCGTCATCTGCGGCAGTGATATAGGGGACGAGCTGAAGAAAAGGGCCACCCGGGACCAGAAGGCCCGGATTATACGGAAAGCCCTGTCCCTGCTGGAGAAAAAGGGCTTCTCCCCTGCTTTCCTTGCTTCCCATACGGTAATGATCGGCGATACCTTCTACGACATAGAGGGAGCCAGGGAAAACCATTTACCGGCCATCGGCGTTTCCTATGGCTACGGAAGCCCGGAAGAGCTGGAGAAGGCCGGCGCTGATGCCATCGCTTCTTCGCCAAAGGAGCTTTCTTCCCTGCTGCTTCCTTAGAAAAAGACCTGCAAAGAAATGACTGTCATTTCTTTGCAGGTCTTTTTTTGATTTCATGAAAAGCTAAAAACTGTCTCTCCGTCCCTCATGGGAACGCCGTTTTTCGCTGTACATGTGATGTTCCACATCCCGCATGCCCCGCGCCAGCGAAGACGCATGGGGAATCCACCTGCCGCCTACCGCCACATGGATGGACCGGCTTTTTGCCGCTTTCCGGAAGTTCTCTATAGTTTTTTCGAAACTGTCTTCATCCGCCCCGTCCAGGAAGGCCACAAATTCATCACCGCCCAGACGGTAAATATCCTGGGGCGGGCATACGGATTTCATCAGGGCTGACATGTCCCGGAGACGGCTGTCTCCCACACTGTGGCCATAGGTATCGTTTGTCCACTTCAGGTTGTTCAGGTCCACGTAGATAATGCCCAGGGAACGGTTTTCTGCCTTCAGGGCCAAAAGGCGCCGGTTCATGGCATTTCTGTTATGAACGCCGGTGAGGATATCGTTTTCGCTGAGATAGCGAAGCCTGTCCATGAGGTCATGGATATCCTTTTTCCGGGACAGGTACACCGCCATATTTTCCAGCAGATACTTCATGTCCGCCGCATCCGATTCCTTATAATTATCTACGCCCAGGTAGCCGGACAGGTTATGGTCATGATACATGGGCGCTTCCAGGAGGGAGTGGATATGCTGCTTTTTCAGGCAGTCATAGGTAATGGCATCCGTCTGGCGGATTGCTTCAATGTCTGGAATCACCACGCTGCTGTTTGTCCTCAGGTACCGGTCCCATACACCCACATATTCTTCGTAGTTCAGGTCCTGGAGCTCTCCCATTTCCGAAGTGACCCCTTCCCTGCACCACTCAAAGGTATTGGAAATCCGATTGCCCTGTTTTTCAAATATATACACCCTGTCACAGGAAAGGAATTGCCCTATTTCCCGAAGCACCCGGTTCACCGATGCTTCATAGTCCGAAGCCGTCATGAGCATGCGGGTGAGGCGGAGGATCTGGTGTTCTGTAGACTGGTGTACCGGCTGGTCTTTCGTTTTCCCGCCGCTGCCCAGCAGCATGAGGACACAGCTGCCCCGCCAGGGCCCCGGCGCTATGATGTAGCGTACAGTCTTTCCAAGCTGAGGTACGTATTTTTCTCCGTAAAGGGTATGCTTTTCATAGGCTGCTTCATAGGCCTTCTGGCCCCAGCTGTAGTTTTCCTGGTTCAAAAGGGCAGTCAGATGGCGGCTCAGCTCCTCATTTTCCTTAAGACCCAGGGCTTTGCCATAGGCATCGTTATGGTAGCGGCAGATGATTTGGGATATGCCTCCATCCTCCCCCATCGGTGTATCCAGCAGGGCATAAGGAAGCGGCAGGGCATCGAAGAGGGCTTCCCTGTCCAGCCAGCGATCCATCTTATCCCTGTATCCGTCGTCACTATCCCGCATCATGCCCACAGCCTCCCTTAAGAGGCGGCCGGTGGTAATCCCGTCGGAGCCGTAGGTAATGATGATTTCCGCTGTCACTGTGCAGCTGCTGCCTCCCACCTCGTGGATATCGGCGATGGCCTGCCGAAGTTTCCGGCACAGGAATGTCACTTCCGTCTGGTCTTCATAGTGGAAGAGGATGACAAAACCGGCACCGTCCAGTCGGCCCACGGTGCCTCTGGTACCCATGATATGGCGGATTTTGCCGGCTGCTGCCTTTAAGAGGCCGTTGGCTGTCTTTTCTCCGTAACTGTGAAGGATCCGCCGGTACTGAGGGATGGTCAGGAAAAGCATGGCATAATCGCTGCCAAAGTTCCGGTACGCCTCCTGGCAGCCGATGAGGGATTCGATGACGCCCCGGCTGTTCATGACGCCGGTGACCCGGTCGGTGACCATGACGGGCTGGCGGCCCGTTTCCTTTTCCATCTGCTCTGCATCTTCAAACCAGCCCAGAGTGCCTATGATTTCCCCGTCCCGGTAAACAGGCACCTTGCCATAAACGATGCTCTTCACCACCCCTTTCACAATAATGTCCATAGGCCGGTTTACCACCACCACGCCGGAAAGGACACGGCCTTCCAATTTCCTCGCCCCATGGTCATCCATGAGCCAGCCCATGTCTGAAGAAGTCTTTCCCTTCATGGCACTGACAGAAGGAAGGCCGGTATAGAGGAGGAAATTCCGGCTGGCCCCCTGGTAGCGTCCTTCCCGGTCTTTCCAGAAATAGGCCCGCCTGCTTCCGTGAATGAGCGAATTCCACAGCTCCTCAACCGAAAACATCCCCTGTTCCCTGTTTTCAGATGGAAGAGCAAGGCCTTCCGGAAAATCAGACCTGTTTCCGGAAATCCGATGAATACAGTGGAGCACCTGACTATAATTGGTCCGGGGAATGGGAATCAGGGTATGAATCATCCACATAAACCGTCCCTTTTCCACCCGGGTGCGGAAAAAGCCGGAAAGGAATCCGGTGCCTGCCTTTTGGATCCGTTTTTCCAAGGTATCCATATCCATGAAGGCCATGTATCTTTCATAATCATCGGCATAAATGTTGCGAAGTCCATAATTTCTGATACAGTTTCCGGCATGAGGGATTTTTTCATGCTCCGACCAGTCGCCGTCGCTGACAGCCATGGGCTCCAGGGTATCCTTATCCCGGTCCAGCAGGGAAATATCGTCATATACGGCATACACATTATGGAGTACATGGTATACCCGCTTCTCTTCCTCGTGGGTCATGCTTCCGGTAATATTGGATATCCTGACCCGGATGCAGGCTCTGCCGTTGCACTGGGCGATGCAGCGCCCCACAGCCTTTATGAACTGGTCATGGATAAGATAGACAAGCTCATGCACCTTTTCGTCGGCGGTGCATTTATCCAGATATTTCCGAAAAATGGAAGAAAGCTCCAAGGTGGGATCATTGATATAGCGCTCCGCCTCCCTCACGTCATGGTCTCCCAGGGTGCGAATCATGTCAACATAGGCACTGTTGGCAAAAAGGTAGCGAACGGCGCGTCCATCATATTCCAGAAGAGTCAGGGTCTCATCGGTCTGGAAATTGACCATACCGATGGTATCGTAGTAAGCCTTCCAGGCCCGGGTTTCAACCTTCAGCCCTTCCCGCATGCAGTGGTCAAGGCTTTCCTCATAGGGCATGGGCTTTCCGAAGAAATAGCCCTGCACCTTTTCGCAGCCGCTGTTCTTCAGAAATTCAAACTGCTCCTTTGTTTCCACCCCTTCTGCCAGACTGCGGGTACCGATACCTTTGTCCATGGAAATGATGGAACTGATAATCTTTCGGGCCCTTTCGCTGGAGCTTCCCAGAAAGGCCATATCGATTTTCAGCACATCAAAGAAATACCCCTTCAACAGATTTAAAGAGGAGTAGCCGCTTCCGAAATCATCCATCCAGATTTCATAGCCCGCCTTCCGAAACCGCTGAAGCCCCTGCCGGATGCGAGAATCCATGGCGTTAAGCAGTCTTTCCGTGATTTCGATATGAATCATGTCCCGGGGCACATTGTACTCCAGCACCCGGTTCTCTACTTCCTGGAAAATATCACACTGCAGAAAGTCCAGGCGAGACAGGTTCACCGACACCGGCACCACCGGACGGCCCTCGGCCATGCAGCGGGAAAAATTTTCGCATACCTGCCGGATGATTTCCAGATCCAGCTTATGAATCTGCCGGCTCTCTTCCAGGGCGGAAATGAAATCCGCCGGCTGGAGGAACCCCTTCTCCGGATCCTCCCACCGGGCCAGAGCCTCCATACCGCAGAGAGCGCCGGACACAGTGCGCACGATGGGCTGGTAATAGGCCTTGATGTATCCCTTTTCCACCGCTTCATCCATATGACGGGATACATAATCCTTAAGCTCCACCTTCCTGTCCAGAGCCGCCGTGTAGTAAGCCATGAACCGGTCGCCGCTGTCATGGATGCTGTCGCAGGCAATCTTGACCCTGGTCACCGCCAGATTGGGGTCTGCGCCCCAGCGGCCCAGCTGGTAAATGCCTGCCTTGCAGTCCACCTTGGCAGAAGGGCGAAGAGCCAGGATGCGGCTGTGGGCCTCCCGGATTTTATCCTCCACGCCGGAGCTGTCTGCCAGCACCATGAAATGATCCACATCAAAGCGGGAAATGAAATGCCCTGGAAAGACCTCTTTCAGACAGTTCCCGATCTGACGAAGAAAAGCGTCCCCTTCCGGTATGCCGTAGGTTACATTGAAAAACTTGAAATGAACAATGTCAAAAAACAAAAGGGCATACTTTTCGGGATGGCCCCCTTCCTTCACCAGCTTTTCCGAGTCCGCCAGAAACTGACGCATCCCGGGGAATCCGGTAATATGGTCCTTTTCATACACCGGCAGTTCTTCATTCACCGCCGTCACAAAGACAAAAACCAGGTCCTTTTCCTCTTCCCTCTCTCCCCGGCAGCCCTGCATATCCACCTGCCTCTGGCTTCCGTCCCCGAGAGCCACCGTGGTAACCAGGTGGAACCGCCGGCCGGGAGCCTTCATCTGCCCTTCCATGTCCTTCTCCACCAGAACTGCGTTCTCCTTCAGAAGCCCTGAAAGCTTTCCGCCAGTCAAAGCGGCAAAGTCCTTTTCATCACGGCAGCCAAGGATGCGCTGCAGTTTCTGATTTCCAAATATAATTTCCTTTTCCTCATCGTCACGGTATACCATGACGCCGCCGGGAAAATGGTCACACACAGCCTCCATAAACCGGGACCGGTCTTCTTTCCAATTTTTCACTCTATCCTCACTGTTTCTATTTCCTCAGAAAATGGCCATAAAAGAGCCGCTGCTTAACATCTGTCATGGCTTGCCACAAAGAAACCATGACGGCAGCCATGTGCTCAAAAGTTCCAAAGAGCGGTGACAGAACCAGGCTCTATGGATCAGTGCTTTTCTGAAGCAAATCATAATCATTAATAAAATCTTGTATTTTTTTCATGTGACTAATGTATACCCAAAATTATCTAAAGTCAATTCCATCATTAGAAGAAATTTTCTCCCGAAAAAGAGTGATGGAGAAGGACAGCCCAGAAAAAAATGCCTCTCCGAAGAGAGGCATTTCCAGTTCATGATTATTTTTTCTTCAAATCTTCATCAATAATATGGCTTTTCAGCTCCTGCAGCTTGTCCGACAGGTTCACTTCCATAATGTTCGGATTCAGAAGCCTTGTATACTCGGGCCACAGAGTTTCCATCTGCCTGTTGGCATAGGCAATGGTTTCGTCAAGGCTTGGAAGTTTCACAGCCTTCCCCTGAAGAATGACAGGCTTTAACATGTCCTCACAGGTATAGGTGCCTGCCTTCAGTTCCTTCTTCCTCCACTTGGCCGATTCCGTAACCAGCGTAAAATCACCGCCGTCAGGGAAAGGCTCATCAGCCAGGCATACCAGGTCCGTAATCATCTTGCCGGTGCCCTTCTTATAGAAACGGCGCACTGCCTTGATGCCAGGATTTGTCATTTTGCTCACATCGTTGGAAATCTTCATCACCGGTTCAAAGGTGCCATCCTTTTCGCGGGCACTCATCTTGAACACCCCGCCCAGGGCGGACGTGCCGTCAGCCGTAATAATCTTCGTGCCTACGCCCCAGCTTGTTACCGTGCAGCCCTGTTCCTTCAGAGACTGGATCAGATATTCATCCAGATCGTTGGATCCGGAAATGATGGCATCCGGGAAACCGGCTTCCCGAAACATGCGGGATGCTTCCTGGGAAAGGTAGCCCAGATCACCGCTGTCAATGCGGATGCCGTACTTCTTCGGCAGCTTTCCGGCTGCCTTCAGTTCCCGGAATACCTGAATGGCATGGGGCACCCCCATTTCCAGCACATTATAGGTATCTGCCAGAAGGATGAGATTGTCATGGTACTGCTTCACATATTCCTCAAAGGCCTCCAGCTCCGTATCGAAGCTCATGACCCAGCTGTGGGCCATGGTGCCCAGTACGGGAATGCCGAAAAGCTTTCCTGCTTCCACATTGGAGGTGCCGTTGAAGCCGCCAATCATGGAAGCCCTGGCACCCCAGAGTCCTGCCGAATGGCCCTGGGCCCTTCGAAGGCCGAATTCCATGAGCGCATCCTTCGGCGCCACGGTACGCACCCTGCGGCACTTGGTGGCAATCAAACTTTCATGGTTCATAATCATGGAAAGACCGGTCTCCAGCAGCATGGCCTCGGTGGTGGTCCCTTCAAACCGGAGAAGCAGTTCTCTCGGGAAAGCTACCGTGCCTTCCGGCATGGCATAAATATTTCCGGTGAAATGGAAATGGGAAAGATAATCCAGAAATTCCGGATAGAAAATATGAAGGCTCCGGAGATATTCTATATCCTCATCGCTGTAGGTAAAATTCTTTACAAAATCCACCAGATGGGACAGTCCTGCCACCACGGTATAGCCGCCCTTGAAGGGATTCACCCGATAAAAACGGTCAAATACGACTTTTCTTTCATGCATGCCCTTCTTGAAAAGAGCATTGGTCATCGTGAGCTGATACAAATCAGTGATAAGTCCATTGGATGCCATAATATCCCCCTTTGTATTCCCATTGTCATGACAATGGGTAGATTGAAATCATTATAACACTTTATGCCATTAATGGCGCATTAAATCATAATTTTACAGCCTGGACAGGGCATGAAACGGCATGCCCGAAGGTTCACGCCAGCGAAGAAGGTAGGGCCCTTTTCTATGGCATCTGCAGAACACAGGATCTATGACCCTTCAGGTGTATAGCCGGCGCTGTCGTGATGGCTAGTCCAGATTCAGCTCTTTCTCTCTTCCCTCATTCCGGTCGCGCAGATATACACTGCCTCCATGGAGGCTGAAGACAGCCATATCCTCCCTGTCCACCAGGCCCATATCTTCAATATCATCCCGGCAGGCCTTCAGCATGGAGTCCCTTGTCTCCTTTTCCTCTTCTTCCTTCAGCCAGCCCCGGATGGAAATCCAGGACTTGTCCGGGTGCACCGCAGAGATTTCCACATGGCGGTTCCCCATGATTTCATGATAGAGGGCAGAGGACCGGGAGAAAAGGAAGCAGAGCCTTCCTTCCACCTCGCATACCCCGCTCATGGGCCTCACCCGGGGCTCCAGTCCGTCCACGGTGGCCATATAAAACACTTCACATTCCCTCAGATATTCCAGTACCAGCTTCACAGAATCCATCATAAGCCTCCTTGATTTCATTCTTTGTCATTATTATTGTACACAGAGCAGGGGGAAATGCAAAGGCTCCAGAGATTTCTGGTAAAGGGAAAGGGATGGCCCCCGGATGCCATGCCATGCCCTTCCCGCCCGCCTGCTCTTTTTTCTTCCCATGGCAGAAAAGGGCTGCTGCAGAGAGACTGATATCGGTATGAATCATTGCATTCCCGGACACGCAAAAAAACTTCCCGAAATCCAAAAGCGGGCGCGCCAGTGACCGCTTCAGGCAGGGCCTTGAAGGATTTGCAGGAAGTTTTTGTATGTTTTGATATTTTCAGCCGGCTGAGAGAGAGGGATAGGACAGGAAATCCGGCATTCCCGTTTTCCATGGATGGGCGCCAGCGGGATTTGCCAGCCGGTTTTTCCGGTCTTTTCGCTTCTCTATGGGTATAGTCGGAAAAGGAAGGAAAAGTTTTCCTTTAGTCCTTCAGTGCTTCTTCCCGGCTGGAAAGAATTTTGACCTTCACATCAGGCAGATGGGTGAGCACATCAATCACTGTATCCCTGGTGTCCCTGGTGGAGTTGATCTGGCAGGTGGCCCTTTTGGCGTTTAAGGTGGTGAGTACGCCCAGATATTCGTAGCCTTCGATAATGCGGTTGATGTAGTTCACTTCTTCCGGCGGGATTTCTATATATACCCTTGTATCTTCTGTCATTTCTTTGCACGCCTCCTCAGAATGGAGAAAGCAGGAAGGGTTTTGTCTCCTGTCATGGTCAGTTCTTCCAGCGGATGAGGCGCCTTGTCCACTTCTTCTCCTTCCCGGTTCACCAGTCTGGTAATTTTCACAAGGCCCACCTGGCCCCGGGGCGTCAGGTATTCCAGGATTTCTCCCACTTTGAAATGATTTCTCTGCTGCACCCGGTTCGTGCCTTCTTCCCCGTGACTGGGAAGGATGAGGCCCACGAAATCATAGGGCTGCTCCGGCTGGGATTTCACATATTCCTGGGCGCTGTGGTCCGGATTCTGGAAGGCAAAGGCTGTGGTGTAGGGGCGGTGGGATACCTTTTCCAGTTCCTCCCGCCATTCCGGCCGCACCCTGTAGGCGCCGCCTTCGGCGTAGTAGGCGTCGATGGCTTTTCTGTAGGCTGCCACCACGGCTGCCACGTAGTATACGCTCTTCATGCGGCCTTCGATTTTAAGGGAAGCAGCGCCGCCTTCGATGAGTTCAGGAATGTGGTCGATCATGCAGAGGTCTTTGCTGTTAAAAATGTAGGTGCCATGCTCATCTTCTTCCACCGGCCAGTATTGTCCGGGCCGGGATTCTTCCATGACCGCATAGCGGAAGCGGCAGGCCTGGATGCATTCGCCCCGGTTGGACTGCCTTTTGCCGTTGGTGAAGAAATTGGAAAGAAGGCAGCGGCCGGACCAGGAAATGCACATAGCACCGTGGCCGAAAACTTCCAGGTCAATGTCCACTTTCCTGCGGATGTCTGCCATTTCCTTCACCGACACTTCTCTTGCCAGCACCACCCTTTCGGCGCCCAGGTCTTTCCACATCTTCACCGTGCGCCAGTTGGCGGAGCTTGCCTGGGTGGATACATGGATGGGCAGATGGGGCGCCACTTCCCGGCAGAGGGAGAAGACTCCCAGGTCGGAAATCAGGACCGCATCGACATGAATGGATTCCAGATATTTGAGGTAGTCGTCCAGTCCTTCCAGATCTTCATTTCTGGGGATAATGTTCACGGTGACGTACACCTTTTTCCCCATGCTGTGGGCATAGGAAACGGCTTCCTTCAGTTCTTCCATGGAAAAATTGCCGCCGTAGGCGCGGAGGCCGAAGACCTTGCCTGCCAGATAGACCGCGTCTGCCCCGTAGAGGAGAGCCATTTTCATTTTTTCCATTGTTCCCGCCGGAGCGAGAAGTTCCATTTTCTTCATATATGTTCCTTTCTATTTTTTAAGAGAAACGGCCAAACCGTCTCCTTCTTTATATATACGGGTTTCATATTTTTCGTTCACATAATCTATATATTCCCGAAGCCTCATCACCAGGGTGCGGTACCGGTGAGGCACAGGATCCTTTGCTTCCACCAGTCCCCGGAAGAGGACGTTATCCGCCGCAATGACAGCCTTTTCGGAAAGGAGAGGCTCAATAGCCTTCAGTTCTCTCAGGTACTGTCCTTTGGGCCCGTCCAGGAAAAGGAAATCATAGGGCCCCGAAAGGGTAGGAATCACCTGTCCCGCATCCCCCAGAATGCAGTGGACCCGGCCCGTGAGACCCGCTCTTTCCATCACCTGCACCGCCATGTGATATCGCTCTTCATCAAGCTCCACCGTATGGATCTGGGCCTTTGGAAAACGCTCTGCCAGAAGAAGGGCGGAGTAGCCGATGGCCGTTCCTATTTCCAGCATGCGGCGGGGCTTTGCCAGGGCTGCCGCCTTGAGAAGGAGCTCCCGCTCCGGCCCCCGGATAATGGGCACTCCCTTTTCCTCTGCGTAGTCTTCCAGTTCCCTTTTCAGGACCTGCCAGTCATTTCCCATAAATGTTCTCCGTTTCCGCCTGATGCTCCTCATAGGATTTCGTAAAGACGTGGTGGCCGTCAGGCTGGGCTACATAGTAAAGGTACTCTCCCGGCTCTGCATCCAGCACGGCTTCAATGGCATCCAGGCCGGGGCTTCCAATAGGACCCGGCGGCAGGCCTTTATGGGTATAGGTATTGTAGGGGGAGTCGATCCGTGTATCCTGTATGGTGAGCTCCGCCTTGGGACTGCCCAGGGCATACTGGATGGTGGCGTCTATCTGGAGAGGCATGCCTATGGAAAGGCGCTTCAGCATCACCGATGCAATGGGCTCCTGATCTTCCTTGAACCGGGCTTCCCTTTCCACCATGGAGGCCAGGGTGATGAGATCATGGAGGGTCAAATGCTTTGCCTGCGCCTTCTTTCGAATCTCCGGCGTCAGCATGTCATCGGTGCGCTTGTACATCATATCGCAGATCTGCCGGGCTGTATACTCTTTGGGAATATTATAGGTGTCAGGGAAGAGGAATCCCTCTGCTTTCACCGATACCGGCAGCGGACCGTACTGGTATTTCAAGGGGCCATAGGAAGCGGCTTCTCCTTCAAAATCATCGGCCCCCTTGACACCGGCTTCATCCAGAAGAGCCGCTATCTGGTGTACTGTATACCCTTCGGGCACCGTAACAAATACGGATTCTGTCATGCCTGAACGGAGCTTGGTCATGGCCTCTTTCACCGTCATTCCCTGTTTCATCTTATAGGTCCCGCTCTGCAGGCTCTTACCGCTTCCCAGAATCCTGGAATACAGCCGGAACAGGGTGCTGCTGCGAATGACGCCCTTCTTCTCCAGGGTATCTGCAATGTCCCGGCCTGTGGAATTCCGGGGCACATCCACCATGGCCGTGCCGTGAAGTCCCACCCTGTCGAAGGCATAGAAATACACACCGGCCATAAGGAGAATCAGCACGAAAAGGATGCCTCCCAGGGCTGACCATTTCCGACGGTCCTCCTTTCGGGGAAAGAGGGTCCGTTCCGTTTCTCCCGTGTCTTCTGTCTTTTTATCTTCCAAATTGCACCTCTCAAGAAATTTCAAGGGATTCCAGATCGTATATGGAAATAATCATAAATTATCTTATAATTATATCATATACTATGAAAAGGATTCATATGGATTATTCAGCACTCCCTCCTGCATGCTGATAAGAAAAGGAGCCTACTATGATTATCAAAGGAATCACTGCACAGATTACAAGAACGATTACCGAAAAGGATACGGCAGAAAAGGTAAGAAGCGGGTCCCTGCCCGTATTGGCCACGCCGGTGCTGTCGGCGGCCATGGAGGAAGCGGCCTGCAAGGCGCTGGCACCGCATCTTACGGAAGGGGAAACCACCGTAGGCGGTTCCATTTCCCTTATCCATAAAGCCCCCACCCTTCCGGGCCATGTGATTACCGTCACCGCCACAGTGACAGAGGTGAAGGGCAAGAAAATTTCCTTCCACATCACTGCTGCCGATGAAAATGGGGACATCGGAGAAGCAGACCACGACCGCTTCCTGGTAGATGGCGTAAGGTTTATGGAAAAAGCGGAACAAAGAAATGGAAAAAAGCAGTAACCCTTCCTTTTTCATCCGCCAGGCGTCCATAGAAGATGCGCCTTCCCTTCTTTCCATTTACCGGCCCTATGTGGAAAACACGGCGATTACCTTTGAAGAGGACCTGCCGACGCTGGAAGATTTCCAGCATCGTATCGCCTCTACCCTGGAACGGTACCCCTATCTCACCGCCTTGGCAGATGGCCGGATAGCAGGTTATGCCTATGCCGGACCCTTCCACCCCCGGAAAGCCTATGACCATGCCGTGGAGCTTTCCTTCTATGTGGCTTCTCCTTTCCATCACCGGGGCCTGGGGAAGGCACTCTATGGCCAGCTGGAGTCCATCCTCCTGTCCCAGCAGGTATTCAACCTCTATGCCTGCATTGCCGTCACAAAGGGGGAAGACCCTTTCCTTCCCAAAGACAGTCCCCTTTTTCACAGAAGTCTTGGATTCAAAACCCTAGGCCGCTTTGAAAAGTGCGGATATAAATTCGGCCGCTGGTATGACATGATCTGGATGGGAAAGGAAATCGGAAAACGGCCTCTCCATCCCGGAGCATTCATCCCCTTCTCCCAGCTGTCCTCCAGGCTGTAAATTTCCCTGCTTCATCGCTCAAATGCAGCAAAAAGGTCTGTGAAGAAATGATTTCCATTTTTTCACAGACCCTTTTTTATTCCTCCCTTTTCAGCACCCCTGTGCCGTCAAAGGCGGGAATGAACATTTTGTCGGAGCTGGCTTTCTGCTGGACGTAGCCATCTACGATGCCCAGTTCTTCCATATAGCTTTCGCATTCTTCGTATTCCTCATCGGTAATGGGGCGGTTGATTTCAGGATATTCCGCTGCCCTTCCGCAGGGTACATACTGGCGCATGAGGCTGAAAAGCACTTCGCCGGGAGCGAAGGTGTCTGCCACATACTCCAGCACTTTCTTCGTATTCTCCACCTGTCCCGGAAGGATCAGGTGGCGGATGAGCACGCCTTTCCTGAGGATGCCGCTGCTGTCTATGTCATAGGGACCGGTCTGGCGGAACATCTGCTCAATGGCGGCGGTGGCCTTTTCAAAATAGTCCGGCGCATCGCTGTAGCGGGCAGCAGCACTGCTGTCTGCGTATTTCAGATCCGGCAGCCAGCACTGCACCTTGTTTCTAAGGAAGGCCACGGTGTGCACGCTTTCATAGCCGCCGCAGTTGTATACCACCGGCACGGGGAGCGGGTCCCGCAGGCTCTGGAAAATGGCATGGGTGTAGTGGGTAGGGGTGACCAGGTCGATGTTATGGGCTCCCTCCTCAATAAGTTCGAAATAGATTTCCCGGAGCCGCTCCACGGACACTTCGATGCCCTTCCTCATTTCCGATATTTCATAGTTCTGGCAGTATACGCAGGACAGGTTGCAGCCGGCGAAGAAAACGGTGCCGGCGCCCCGGCTGCCTGCAATACAGGGTTCTTCCCAATGGTGAAGGGCGGCCCTGGAAATGACGGGAAGCATGGCGGAGCGGCAGTATCCCACATTTCCTTTGTCCTTTACCGATATTTTTCTTTCTATTTTACATGCCCTGGGGCATAGGTTGCATATACTCATGATGTACTCCCTTTCCGCCGGCCCTTTGCCGGTTATTTTTTTATTGTAGCACAGGAAGCCAAGGACTTCCTTTTCCTCATGGAAGAATGATATATCTGCATTCCATGAATAGATAAAATTCATTGATTCAAGCTGGTAAAAATCATATAATAAAAGCGTAAAAAATGTTCTATGGCGTTTTTTCCAGACGCCGGAATACTTTTCAACGCGAAAGGAGCTTATTCATGGAAAACAATGCAGGTCTCATGGAGCGAATTTTCCATCTGTCGGAAAGTCACACCACCGTAAAGACCGAAATCATGGCAGGGATTACCACGTTTATGACCATGGCCTATATCCTCGCCGTCAACCCTTCTATCATGAGTACCACCGGCATGGACAAGGGGGCCGTCCTCACTGCCACTGCCCTGGCCGGCTTCCTGGGCACCATGCTCATGGCCGTTTTTGCCAATTACCCCTTTGCCCTGGCACCGGGCATGGGACTCAATGCTTTCTTTGCCTTCACTGTGGTAAAGCAGATGGGCTATTCCTGGGAAATGGCACTGGCTGCGGTCTTTGTGGAAGGGATCATCTTCATCGTCCTGTCCCTGACCAATGTGCGTGAAGCCATCTTCAACGCCATCCCCATTAATCTGAAGAAAGCCGTATCTGCAGGCATCGGCCTTTTCATCGCCTTCATCGGTTTAGGCTCTGCCCAGATCATCGTAGCCAATCCTGCCACCAAGATTTCCCTCTTTTCCTTCAAGCAGGCCATGGCCGCCGGCACCTTCCATACCACCGGCATTACGGTGGTGCTGGCCATTATCGGCGTTCTTTTCACGGCCATCCTCATGGTAAAGAAGGTGAGAGGCAATATCCTCTGGGGCATTCTCTTTACCTGGCTTCTGGGCGTTGTCTGTGAAATCTCCGGACTCTATGTGCCGGATCCTTCCGTAGGCGCATTCAGCACCCTCCCCAATTTCTCCGGCGGCCTTTCCGCCTTTGAACCGAAGAGCATGGCCCCCATTTTCATGCAGCTGGACTTCTCCCAGATAGGCACCTTCAATTTCGTAGTGGTGCTGCTGGCTTTCCTCTTTGTCGATATTTTCGATACCATCGGCACCCTCATCGGCGTGTCCTCCAAAGCCAATATGCTGGATGAAAACAACAAGCTGCCCCATATCAAGGGCGCCCTCATGGCGGATGCCGTAGCCACCTCTGTAGGCGCTGTGCTCGGCGTGTCCACCACCACCACTTACGTGGAAAGCGCCTCCGGCGTTTCTGAAGGCGGCCGCACCGGCCTCACCGCTGTCACCGTTGCTGTGCTCTTCCTTCTTTCCATGTTCCTTTCCCCTGTGTTCATGGCCATTCCTGCCTTTGCTACCGCACCGGCCCTGATTATCGTAGGATTCCTCATGTTCACCGCTGTCACCGGCATTGACTTCAATGATCCCACCGAAGCCATTCCCTGCTACTTCACCATCATTGCCATGCCCTTTGCCTACAGCATTGCAGAAGGCATTTCCTTCGGTACCATCACCTACACCCTGATTAACCTCCTCACCGGACGGAGGAGCAAGGTAAGTGCTCTCATGATGGCACTCACTGTGATTTTCATTCTGAAGTATATTTTCCTCTGATTTCTACTATCCAGGCCTGCGCCGGAAGGCGCAGGCTTTTTACTTGAAAGGAATTCCTCATGGCCTATTTTCTCATGTTCTTTGCCATTGCCATGGAGCTCACCGGTACCACCTTCCTGAAAATGTCCCATGGCTTTACCCTCCCCCTTCCCACCCTGACATGCCTTGGTTCCTACGGCCTGTGCTTTTTCTCCTTCTCCCGGGCCCTTACGTCCCTGAACCTGGCCCTGGCCTATGCCACCTGGAGCGGTGTAGGCATTTTGGCCACCACCTTCATTTCCTGGTTCTTTTTCGGCGAGAAGCTGACGGCCACTGGAATGCTGGCCATATTCCTCATTATTGCAGGCTGTGTGCTGCTGAACTTCTTCGGCACAAAGTCCTGACGGGAGGTTTCTATGACATATAAAATGTTCCTCCTGGCTCTCACCTTCACCTGTATATCCTGCTCTCCCCTCCATGCCGCAGCGCCGGACATCACCGCCGATGCCGCAGTCATTATGGACGGTTCTGACGGTCATTTCCTCTACGAAAAAAACGGGACCAAAAGAGAATATCCTGCCAGCATGACCAAAATCATGACCTGCATTCTTTCTCTTGAAAAAGGAAACACCTATCAAACCGTCACCGTGAGTCCCAGGGCAGCGGACGTGGAATCTACGGCCTTAAACGGCGGCGAATGGCTCTCTCTGGGGGATCTCAGAAACCAGATGATGATGATTTCCGACAACGGCGCCGCCACGGCCATTGCAGAAAATACGGCCGGAAGTCTTCCATCCTTTGCGGATATGATGAACCAGAAAGCAAAGGACATCGGCATGACCGGCACCCATTTCGTCAACGCCAACGGCATGCCTGATGAAAATCATTATTCCACTGCCGAGGACATGGCCCGCCTTGCCCGATACGCCATGGAAAATCGAAATTTCCGCTCCATCGTATCCACGAAGAAGAAGCAGATCCGCTATATCCGCCCTGCAGAAATCTTCACCTGTGAAAACAGCAATGAACTCCTCTATACCTACCCCGGCGCCACGGGCATCAAGACCGGCTACACCCGCGCTGCCGGCGGCTGTCTGGCTGCCTCCGCCGTCAGGGACAATCATGAGCTCATCGTCATCATCATGCATTCCAGGGATACGGACAGCCGGTTTACAGAAGCAGCCCAACTGCTGGACTACGGCTTTTCCCTCATAAAAAAAGAGCCCTCTTCTGATCAGAAGAAGGCTTAGAAAACAGGCGACTTTCGGCGCCGGAATACAGAGTGCTGTGAAGAAGCTCCCTTCTTCGCAGCACTCTTTTCAATTCCTATGACCCCAGGCGGCCTGCCGTTTCACCCGGGTGACATCCACCATTTTCATTATCTGCCCCCGCCTTCCGGACCTCCTCCATGAGCTCTTCCATATCTTCTCTCTTCATGATGGCCTTCTTTGCATCATCTCCCTGTGCTATCTGCCATGATTGTACCACAGCAGATAGAAAACCGGTTGCGCTTTTCTTTCCTATTTATTAAAATAAATGGAGAAATTGATGTGTAAAATGTATATTTCATCAGCCAGAATGCAAATCTATCAAAGGAGCCCCTATGAAAAAAATCCTCATTTCCCTGTCTCTCCTGCTTACCCTGGGCTTTACCGCCTCTGCCGCCATCCCCAGGGAAGGCGTGTATCTGGATAAAGAAGGCAGCCCCATCACAGAAGAGCAGATGGTGCCGCCTTCGGTGAAATCAGCTCCCATGCTGCCGCAGTCCGCCGCTGTCCACGAAGCCCTCTCCCAGCTGCCCCATGCTGCATCTACGGTGCTCATTCTTTCCATTGATGAAGACGGTGCCGTCACCCATGAGGAAATCGCTGAAAGCTCATCCTCCCTGATTCTGGACCAGTACGCCGCGGGATCCGCTAAGTCCTGGACCTTCCATCCCGCCCGCCGGGGAGATAAGGATATTCCCATGACTGTCCGTATTCCCGTCCGTTTTACGTCAGCCCTGGTATCCATGCCGCCAGCACCGGAAAAGCAGGTGATGGCAGACATGAAGGAAAAGGAAGAGCAGGCCGCCGAAAGATCCGGTCACCCTTCCTTTACGGTGAAGCTCTCCATAGACAGGAATGGAAAAATGAGCGCCCCGCCGGTGATTGAAAAGGAAGGGACCGGCCTGAGCGATGCCGATTTCAAAATCCTTTCTTCCTATATAGAGCGCTCCCTTCGCCAGTGGACCTTTGCCCCTGCCAGAAATCCGGACGGTGAAGCCATCGATGCGGAAATGGACATTTCCATAACGGTGTAGCCCATGGTGGCATGATACACTTTTGTCATTCATGACGGCAGGAAACTGCTTGCGAAGGGTTTCCCACTCGGCTCAGCACCACCGGTGCTTCTTACCGGCAGGAAGCCCTCATAGAAAAAGGCAGTGAAGAAACAGCAATCCTTTCTTCCCTGCCTTTTTTGGCTGCGGTGCTTTACACTTTCACTGCCTTATATTTCCCGTCTTCCACTTTCAGAAGCACCAGGTCCACTTCCGGGTCCCCGGAGTTGTTAAAGGTCATGGGGCCGGCGGCGCTTTCAAAGTTTTTGATATGAGCCAGGGCGTCCCGCACCTTTTTGGAGTCTGTGGTGGTGCCTGCATTTTCCATGGCTTTGGCTGCCAGCTTGGCCGATACATAGGCGCAGGCGGCAAAGTTGTCGGGGTCATGATTATACCGCTCCCGGAAGTCCTTCACAAATTTTCTTGTAGCCTCGGAGTCCCTGTCCGGGGACCACATGGAGGATACGTACACATTGTCTGCTGCAGGGCCTGCAATTTTCACCAGCTCCGGAGACATGAAGCCGTTGTCTCCCAGTACGGGCTGGTTCATGCCCAGGTCCCTCATCTTTTTAAGGATGAGCCCTCCTTCCTGATAGTAGCCTGCCACCACCACGGCATCAGGATTGGCATTGTGGATTTTGGTGAGCTGGGCGGAAAAGTCCGTGTCCTTATCGGCAAAGGTTTCTGTCGCCACGATTTCCACGCCCTCCTTTTCCAGTGCTTTTTTGAAGGTCTTGTAAGCGGACACCTGATGCTCATTGTTGTTGGAATAAAGCACGGCCACTCTCTTATAGCCCAGGAGTTTATGGGTTTTCTCAACAGTCTGGGGGATATTTTTCGATTCCGGCACGCAGTTCCGGAACATATAGTCCCCTATATCCATAAGCCCTTCCGCCGTGGTGGCCACACCCAGAAGGGGAATCTTCGCCTGCTGGAAGAGGGGCCCCACCGCCTTGTATTCACCGGAAATCAAAGGTCCCACCACGATCACTTTTTTTGCAGCAATGAGTTTCTGGGCCGCCGCCACCGCCTGCTGCACATTGCCCTTGGTATCCACCATTTCCACATCCATGTGGATTTTTCCTTCTTTGTTGATTTCATCCACCGCCATGTCAAAGCCTTCTTTTTCCGCCAGGCCGTAGGAAGCTACGCCGCCGGAAACGCCGTTGATAAAGCCTACCTTTGCGGTTTTTCCGCTCCCCTGTCCTTCTCCCTTTCCGCCGCAGCCGGAAAGTCCTGCACATGCAGCTGTCATCATGAGGCCAAGGCCTGCCAGTTTGAGTCCTTTTTTCCAGTCCATCATTTTCATTTCTCCTTTGGATGAAATAGCACATGTGCAATCTTCACTCTTCCCGGAGGAGCCATAAAAAAAGCCTCTATCTGAAATATCAGACAGAGGCGCATGGCGCGGTACCACTCCGGTTTATCTCTCAGCCGCCAGGCATAGGAAGGGAGGAAACAAAAAGCCCCTGTCCACCATGGGACAGGGGCGAAATCGCGGTACCACCCTGCATTATACTCTGAAGGCCTGTCCTGTAACGGGGACTTCCGTCCTGACTTACGGAAATTCTTTCAGTCAGGAAGCTCACGAGTGATAGTCCGCAGATTTTCCGCACCGGCTTTCACCATACGCCGGCTCTCTGAAGCTTCCTGTCTGTTTCCTTCTCGTTCACAGCATGTACTGGTTTTGATATGGCTATGATGATACATGATTTCCTTTCATCCGTCAACAGGGAACAAGCAGCATTGCAGATTTAGCATAATCAGCCCTTTTCATGATTTTAGCAGATATATCATTTTGTTTCACAAAGTACCTTGCATTGCAAAGTACTTTGTGATATATTGTTAGCAACGAAGAAATTGACTACCGGTTCAATCGCCGGCAGGCCGATTTCCTCTTAAGAACCCCTGATTCCTCAGAAAGGAAAAGCCATGAACATCCAACTGAAGAAAGGCGTCATGGAAATTGTGGTTCTATCTATGCTCAGGCGAAAAGACTACTATGGTTATGAGCTGGTCACGGAGATTTCAAAATACATTGAAATGTCGGAGGGTACCATTTATCCCCTGCTGAACCGGTTCAAGAAGGACGGCCTGGTAGATACCTACCTGGCAGAATCACATAACGGTCCTCCCCGAAAATATTACCGCATCACCGACGCCGGACGGGAGGAATTCACAGAATCCCTCAGGGAATGGACCGAATTTACAAAAGCCGTCAAGAAGATACTGGAAGAAGGAGGCGATATCCATGAATGAAACAGAATTTTTAGATCTCCTGCGCTACTATTTCCGAAATGCAAAGACCGAAGAGGTAGAAGAAATACTGGCCGATTATGAATCCCATTTTGAAGAAGGAAAAAAGAGAGGCCTGTCAGAGGAAGAAATTGCCAGAGAGCTTGGCAGTCCGAAGGATATCTACAATTCCTTCCAGTCCGAAGGAGTGGTGGATGAAAAGGCCAAAGGCAGCCCGCTGAAAAGCAGGGCCTTGGACATGGCTAAGGACGCCCAGGACAAGATGGGAAAGACCTGGGATGCCGTAAGTCCCCGGCTCCCCGGAGCTGCAGAAGCCACAGCCCGCATGACCGCCCGCCTTCTCACAGCGGCCGGCATCATCATGGCCATCGTGGTCCTGGCGGCTGCAGGGCTGGTGATAGGCCTCTTCTCCACCAATCTGGTTCCTTTCCACGGCATGGCGCCGCTGCCCCGGTTCAGTTTCCTCACCCTGGCCTCCATTGGAAGCTTCGGTATCTTTACAGCCCTTTCCATCTACCTTATCGCCAGGGAAGGGAGCCGGGCCATTGAAACGAGCCTGATCGGCACCGGCCATGACAAAGGCGGTGAAACAAAATGAAGAAAATCATCATTTCTTCTGTTCTTGCCATTATCTCCCTCGTGGTGGGCACCTTTTCCTTTATCATCAATGACCTGCCCGCCTACCACCGGTGGATGGCGGACAACGGGCCCCGGATGATGGAAAATTTTGACCGCTGGGGGAAGGACCGGAAGGACACAAAGAAAATGCCTTCCAACGACCGCCTGCGGGAAGATATGAGAGACCATCACGACAGAAACGGCATGGACCAGGGCCGGAAAGATATGCCCGATAACCGGCAGGACCGCCAGAAAGATGCAAAGGGACCCGATAAAGAGTAATCCTTCGTCCATCATGGCCGGGGATACCAGCCCCGTCCATTGATTTATATATATCCCCAGAATAAAGTGAGGGGGTTTCAGGGAAACTCCCTCGAACAGATTAACCCATTTTGAAAGGAAGGTTCTATTATGAAAAAATTAAACGCACTCATCATTGCTTCCATGACAGGCCTGGCACTGGCAGGCGGTTTCTTCTTTGCCGGCACCGCTTCCGCAGCAGACTACAGACATCCGCCGGAAATGCAGCAGGACAATGGCCGTCCCCAGGTACACAAGGAAAAGAAACATGTAGAAAAGAAAGGGAAGGTCCATAAGGATAAGAAAGACCGGGAAGAAATGAGAGATAAAAAAGACCAGGGTCCTCAGCGCAAACTGAAACCCTGGGAAGAAAAGTACTATGAACAGCATCCGGAAGCCAGAGAAAGGGATGCAAAGAAAGGAAATCCTGAAAAGAAGAACATAGAAGACGATGACGGCATGACCTGGCACCGTCTGTAATAGATAGACTTACCGTCTACTTCAAAAGAGGTCTTACTATGAGAAACCTGAAAAGAACCATATTAGCCGCAGCTCTGCTGCTTTCCTTCTCTGCCGCCGGCGCCGCCCTGGGAAATGATGTATCCGCCGCCTCCCTGCAGGCTACCGAACCTGCCGGTCCCGTATCCAACACAGGCCGGGACTACCGCATCGCCTTAATCAATGCGGAAAATACCAGGGGCCCTGTCATTCATAAGCCCCTGAAGGAAGAAAAAGGGACTCCTGTCTCCCGTCCCCGGGAAACAAGTGACGCCAATGAAGGCAGCGCTTACAGAGAAGGTGCCCCTTCCCTCCGTCGCCATGACAGAGAGGACAGCCAGCGCCTGGAAGAACGCCGCCAGCATCGCTTTGACAAAGACGATAATGACCGGGACCATCACTTCGATGAGCACCGGCAGCGCCGTTTTGACAAAGACGATAATGACCGGGGCCATCGCTTCGATGAGCACCGGCAGCGCCGCTTTGATAAAGACAAAGACCCCGGCCGGGGCAGACCCGGCGGCCGTCACCATGACAGGGGCGAAAGAAAATCGGCCTTTCCGCAGCCGGAAGATGCCCGATTCTGACGAAGCGATGATTCATTTGCTCCATCTGATTTCATAAGAAATTGTATTTGACTGTTATCATAACCCAATACCCTCTGACAACAGGGGCTGTGAAAAAGTGTAAATCATTTCCTCACAGCCCCTTTTTCCTGTCTTTTATAAAAATTTTAAAATTCCTTAAACCGCAGGCCCTTCCGATTATATATAATCTGGAAAGAAAGAATAACTCATTTATGTGCTATAATATACATTGGCATACAGCCTGACCTGGAGGATGATTATGATATCGATTGTGACGCCTGTCTATAATGAAGAAGGCAACGTGGTATACTTTCATGATGAAGTGACAAAAGTCATGAAGGAACTGGCCATGGATTATGAAATCATTTATGTAAATGATGGATCCAGGGATCGCACGGACGAGCTGATTCATCAGCTGGCAGACCGGGACCCCCACGTGCGGGCCCTGACCTTCGCCCGGAATTTCGGGCACCAGATTGCCATTACCTGCGGCATGGACTTTGCCAAAGGCGATGCGGTGATTACCATGGACGGAGACATGCAGCATCCGCCGACCCTCATTCCCAAGCTCATCGAAAAATGGCAGGAAGGCTATGACATTGTGCAGACCATCCGCACTGCCACTGAGGACGCCGGATTTTTAAAAAAGATAACCTCCTCCGGCTACTATGCGGTGATTAATTCCATTTCCACCACCCGGGTGGTCCCGGGAGGTTCCGATTTCCGTCTCATGGACCGGAAAGCGCTGAATACGTTCCTGAAATTCCGGGAGCACAGCCGGTTCATCCGCGGTATCGTAGGAGGCCTTGGATTCAGACAGACATCCATCGAATTTGAAGCGCCTGCCCGTCATGCAGGGGTTTCCAAATTCTCCATGAAGAAAATGATTCACTTTGCCATGGATGGCATTATTACCAATTCCACCATCCCTCTGCGCATTTCCTTCTACATCGGCCTTTTGTCTGCCTTTGCCGGATTTCTGCTGATTCTCCACGTCCTCTACTGCGTCATTACCGGACAGGCCGTGCCCGGCTGGGCCACCATGACCATCCTGATTTCCATTTTTGGAAGTCTCAACCTCATGTGCCTTGGCATCCTGGGCGAATACATAGGCCACGTATTTGAAGAAACAAGAAACCGTCCCCTCTACTGGCTCTCCGATGACAGCGCCGCCCACGAGGACAACCCTTATTATAAAACCCACAGTAACGGGAACCCCCGGTGATTCCCCGTTTTTCCAATTTCATAAGGCAGAAGGCTGCCTTGAGGAAGCGGAGGAATGCCCCCCGCTCCTTTGCAGTGTCCCCTGCCGGGAAGGATAGAGTTATGAGTGATACCCCCTTTTTTGAAAGCGAACTTTTTGCAGAGCTGAAAGAAGACCTGACCCAGTCTTCCCGTTTTACTGCCACCTACCGCATTGCGGCCCCGGACTATGAAGAAGCCAGGAAGCTGGCTTTTGGCATCTGCGTCGAACAGACCGTAGAATGCCCCTACGAGCTGGTGAAAGGAACTCCCATCGGCGATACCATCGTAGGCCAGATCGAAGACCTGAAAAAGGCAGAGCCCGGCGCCTACTACGCCACCATTTCCTATGATCCAGCGGCAGTGGGCAATGAAATGGCGGAGCTTCTGAATATGCTCTTTGGCAATACAAGTCTCCAGCCCGGTATCAAGCTCATGTCCTTCGACCTTCCTGAAGCCATGTATGACAATTATCCCGGTCCCCGCTTCGGCCGCACGGGCCTTCGGGATCTCTGCGGCGTACCCCGGGGCCCCATCCTCATGAGCGCCATCAAACCTCTGGGCAGAAGCCCCAAAGAGCTGGGACAGATGGTATACGACCTGGCCATGGGAGGCTGCCCCATCATCAAAGACGACCACAGCCTCATGAACCAGGACTATGCCCCCTTCGAGGAAAGAGTGCTTCAGTGCGTCATGGCCCTGGCCGATGCTAAAGAGAAAACCGGTAAAAAGAGCATGTACATTGCCAACTGCACCGCCGACGGCCTCCAGTTCCTGGACCGGGCCTACAAGGCAAAGGAAATCGGTGCCGACGGCATCATGGCAGCGCCTGCCATTACCGGCTTCACCATGATTCGCGACCTGGCCAGGGATCCGGACTTTAACCTTCCCATTTTCCTCCATCCCTGCTTCTCCGGTCCCCAGGTTCTTTCCAAAGAATCGGGCATTTCCCCCTTCTGCTACTACGGCCAGCTCTCCCGCCTGGCCGGCGCTGACGCCGTCATTTTCACCAGCTTCGGCGGCCGCTTCTCCTTCTCCCGGGAGACCTGCACCAACATCTGCGAAGGCACCAATGAAAAAATGGCCTACCTCCGCCCCATTTTCCCCATTCCTTCCGGCGGCATGAGATGGCAGCTCTTCAAAGATATGTACAAGACCTACGGTGCCGATACCATTTTCCTCGTAGGCGGCGCTCTCCAGACCGAAGGACCAAACCTGACGGACAATGTGAAGTTCTTCCTTGAAAAGCTGGAAGAAGCACAGCAGTAACACCATAAAAAGGTCTGTGAAGAAATGTAATTCATTTCTTCGCAGACCTTTTTTTATGCTTTATTTTCCGAAATCCGGATCCTTCAGGATATCCTTGTACATTTCAATGTACTTATCCGGTCTCCAGTCCGTCCCGTCTACTGCCGGGTTATGTTTGAAGGCATATCGGCTTGCCAGGGACAAATCCACGGTGGCGGTGAACATTTCAATTTCCGGTGCATCTTCATCGGTAAATTTCCGTCCTGCATAGTAATAGAAAGACCATGGATGCTTCTGTCCCGGCCCGATAATGGAGCTGCCGCCCCAGAAATAGTTATCCACATCCAGACCGCCGATATTGGCAGAAGCAATGTAAATGCCATTCTGGATGACCGAGGCTTCCAGGGTGGGCGATCCGAAATAAGGGCCATGGCACTTGGCCAGAGCCGTACTGTTGATGAGAAGGCGGCATCCCTTGGCCACATAGTACCGGGTCAGTTCCGGGAAGGCATAGTTATCATAGCAGATAGCGCATCCTATGGGGCCCCACTCAGAATGGAGGATGAAAGGCTTGTCCCCCCGGGTGGCCCAGTTCGGTTCCGGAGAAGGCAGGTGCATTTTATGATAGGCCCCTTCCAGTCCTTTCGGCGAGAAAATGGCCAGTCCATTATAGATGATATCCGGATTCTTATCGTCCCTGATGGGCATGCCGAAAATGACATACATGCCCAGCTTCTTCGTGAGCTCTGCCACCTCCAGCGTACTTGGACCCGGCACCGTTTCCGCCAGCTTGTACTGCATCTTTTCTTTGAAAGGCTTATCTGCTTCATCGTCGTAGCCGGTGAGGCTCATTTCCGGGAATATAACGATCTGGCTGCCCTTGCGGTAAGCACATTCGATATATTCTTCAATCCGTCTCAGGTTGGACGCCTTATCGCCCCACACAGGATGAAAAGTAACCACCGAAATCGTACAGATATCCTTCATGATAAACCCTCCTTGTAAACAAAAAAGTGCCTACAGGGAAAATCCCTATAAGCACCTTTGCTTAATCTTTATGGCTTCAGTATAGTCCCCTTCCGGAGGAAAGTCAATCTTTCTTCAGGAGACTGTGGTGGTTTTTGCCACGGGGCCATGAAATTTTTTTTCTTCCTTCACTTCCCATTTTCTTTTATCCACTTCATTTCTCCAGCGAAGCACGGCGGCAATGAGGAAGGCCAGCGCCAGCATGGCGGAGAAGAGATGAAGGGTGGCTGCATAGCCGCCGGTGTTTTCCTTCATGAAGGCCAGAATCAGGGGACCGGCTACACCGGCAATGCCCCAGGCCGTAAGGATGGACCCATGAATGGAGGACAGCTGTTTCACGCCGAAGATATCGGACAGGTAAGCGGGCATGCAGGAGAAGCCGCCGCCGTAGCAGCTGATAATGAGAAGAACCAGGGCCTGGAAAATAAGGCCTTCCGTGGTAATGGAAAGCTGGTAGAAAGCCCATACTTCCAGGGCAAAGAATACCATGTAGGTCACGCCGCGGCCGATCCAGTCAGAAACGGTGGACCACACGATCCGGCCGCCGCCATTGACGATACCGATGATGCCTACCAGAGAGGCCGCCTGAACCGGTGTCATGCCGATGACTTCCTGGGCCATGGGGGAAGCCACGGCCAGAAGGCCGATGCCGCAGGTAATATTGGTAAAGAAAATCCACCACAGAGCAAACCATTTCCAGCTATGCATCGCTTCTTTTCTCGTCATCTGAGGACCTACCACGGTGCGTTTCCTGCCCATGGCCGCTTCCCGGCGAAGCACTTCTTCCAGCATCACAGGGATTTCACCCTTCTTCGGCGGACGGAGATAGGAAGCGGAAAGGGAAATAATCACCGCATAGGCAATGCCAAGGATGAGGAAATTGGCAGTCAGGCCATAGGTGTCAGTGAGATAACGCATGAGCGGTCCTGCCACAAGGGCAGCAAAGCCAAAGCCCATGATAGCCAGGCCTGTGGCAAAGCCCCGGTGTTCCGGGAACCATTTCACCAGGGTGGACACAGGGGTGATATAGCCGGTGCCCAGCCCGATGCCGCCGATCATGCCGTAAAAAATATAAAGGAGCATCGGCGAATGGACGTGGACAGCCAGCGCCGTTCCCAGAAGGCCGGTGCCGAAGAAAGCTGCCGATACCAGACCGGACCGGGACGGTCCCATCCGTTCCACCACGCCGCCCAGAAAGCCGGCCGACAGCCCCAGAAACAGAATGGCAATAGAAAAGGCCCAGGTGGTTTCCGAAAGGGAAAGACCCATAGCCGCCATAACCGGCTTCGTCAGCACACTCCATGCATACACACTGCCGATGCAGATGTGGATGCCCACAGCTGCCAGGGCAATAAGCCAGCGATTTTTCTTTTTCATTTGAAATCCCTCCATAAGCAGTAAGCAATGAAGGGAAACCGGAGACGCAAAGACCGTCTGAGTAGGTTTCCCTGCCCAGACGGTCGGCTGATTCAGATAATACCGGTTCACGTGGTCAATTCCACATTTCTCCGTCAGTTCCGGTACCTCTTTCGTTTGTGCATACAGAATACCATGGAAAGAGAAGTATGTCAAGGATTTTCTATATGGTTTAGTGGGAATGGAGAATGGGGAATGGGGAATGGGGATTGGGGAGCGCCGCTTTGGGACAGAATCTTTGCCCCTGCAGGCAAAAGATTGTATTCGCGCATCGCTGGAGTAGTCAGCTGATTCGGGGGGGCCGTCAATCTTCGCCGGCGAAAGCGGACCAGCCTTCGGGAATACCGTTTCCCCATCAACGCAGGCAGATACTCAATCCACCTTCACCAGCCTGGCCCTAAAGGCGATATCCCTGGTGGTATCCATGCTGTCAAAACGGATGCGGTAGGAATTGTTCTTTTCATCCACCTCTTCAATGGTGCCCATGCCAAAGACGGTGTGCCGCACCCGGCAGCCCACGGGAAAATGGCCTTTGTCCCCATCATCCTTCAGGTAGGCGCTGGTTCTTTCCACATAAGCCTTCCCGGCCTTCCAGAGGGATTCATTCACCGGCGGATCAAAGGAGAGGTATTTTCTGTCTATGTCCAGAATGAAACGGGAAGGGAAACGGGGCGTGCCGTCCAGATTCGTCCCCTCCGCCTCCGTAAGGTAGAGCTCATCCTCTGCCCGGGTCATGGCCACGAAGGCCAGGCGCCTTTCCTCTTCCATGCCTCTTTTCGTCCTTGTCTTCCGGGAGGGGAAGATGCCTTCATTCATGCCGCAGAGGAACACCACCGGAAATTCCAGACCCTTGGCGGTATGGACAGTCATAAGCCGCACCGCATCCTTCTCCGGCCCCCGGTCCATATTGGAAAAGAGAGCCGCATGGTCCAGGTAGTCGGAAATAGAAGTTTCTTCCCCTGCCGTTGATTCATACTCAAAAATAGACTGCTTCAGCTCTGCCAGATCATCCAGCCGCTCCTGGCTGCCTTCGGTGCGGAGCATTTTTTCGTAGCCGCTTTCATCCAGAATGGCAGACAAAACCTCGGACACCTGCTTCCCTTCGCTGTACTTGGTAAAGTATTCGATGAGGTCGATAAAATCGCCGGCCTTTGTCTTTTTGAAAAGGGGATCTTCCACATACTTCTTCAGCGTTTCGTAGAGGCTTGTATTCTCTTCCTGCGCCTTTTCCGTGAGAAAATCCATACGGCGCCTTCCTATATTTCTCTTCGGCTTATTGACGATGCGGCGGAAAGCCATGTCATCTCTGCAGGCAATCATGCGGAGATAACAGAGAGCATCCTTGATTTCCATGCGGTCGAAGAACTGGGCACCGCTGTAAATCACATAGGGAATATCCGCCTTTATCAGTCCTTCCTCCAGGTTCCGGGTCACATAATGGGCCCGGTAGAGAATGGCTATGTCGCTGTATTTCCGGCCCGATGCATGAAGTTTTTTGACAGCCGACGCCACTGCTTTGGCCTCTTCCCCGCCGTTGGCCGCTGCCATCACGGTCACAGGCCTTCCCTTTTCCTTATGGGAAATCAGATTCTTGGGGATGCGGTTCTCATTCTTGTCAATCAGGGAATTGGCAGCATCCAGGATGTCCGGCGTGGACCGGTAATTGTCATCCATAATGATGGTTTTCACATGGGGAAATTCCCTGTCAAAATGCAAAAGATACCGCACATCGGCGCCGCGCCAGGTATAAATGGTCTGGTCCGGATCCCCTACGATGAAAAGGTTGTTGTGATAGCCGCAGAGGGCCTTCATGAGCTTGTACTGGAGCGGGTCGATATCCTGGAATTCATCAATCATGATATACTCCAGCCGCTTCTGCCACTTCAGACGGATTTCCTGGTTTTCCTCGAAAATATAGAGGGTAAACTTGATGAGGTCATTGTAGTCCAGGGCGAAGCATTTCTTTTCCTGGTACAGGTAGCCGTAGAAAATGATATCCTCCACCGTAAGGGCCTGGTGGTACTTTTCATAAAGGAGGGACAGGGGCATGGCAATCATGTCTTTATAATACTCCGGCTGCCACACACACTTTTTCATTTCAATCATGTCCCTGGCCTTGTTGAAGGGCATATCCCGAAGAGTCAGCCCCCGCTCCTCGTAAATCATCTGCAGCATGTCATCAATGTCTGAATTATCGATGACCAGGAAATTTTTCGGATAGGATACGGCATGGCTGTCTTCCTGCAGCACTGACACGCAGAAGCCGTGGAACGTATTGATGTATCCCGTATCATTGTCTCCGGTGAGGCTGTGGATGCGCCGCGCCATTTCCCGGGCTGATTTATTGGTAAATGTAACGCAGAGGATATGCCCCGGCAGGATACCCAGTTCATTCACCAGGTAGGCGAACCGGTAGGAAAGGGCCCTTGTCTTCCCTGACCCTGCCCCAGCAATGACCCGTACATAGCCTTCCGTAGAAGTGACTGCCTCTTTCTGCTTTTCATTCAGCTCATTCCATAATGCGTCCATAACTGCCCTCCGAACTTATATTCTAAGTCCATTATACAATAGGACAGGCATAATGCAAAGGGTGCGGCTGTTAAGAGAGGCTGCGCAGAAGGGTTGTGAAAAAGGGTTCGACAGGTTCAAAGGATTGTGGTGGCGGCTTCGCCGCATGATACAATGCCGCCCATAACTCCATCCTACTGCCACACAATACAGGCAATCCCTGCCAGGGTGAGCACTGCGCCTGCCAGCTGGCGGAGCTTCAGCTTTTCTCCATAGAAAAGGGCACCGGTCACCATGAGGGCCGCCACAATAAGGCTGTTAGTCAGAATGAAGGAGGTCTGCACCGTCCAGCCGGCCCGGTACATATACACCACGCCCAGTTCGATGCCTACAATGGAACATCCAAGGCCCAGGGCCCAGGGATTCCAGGAAAGCAGTGACTTCCTCCGGTTTTCCCCTTTCGGCGCCAGGAAGAAATACAAAAGGAAGGACGCGAAAGAGGCGGAAAGATAGGTCAGCACCAGTGCTGCCAGGGGATGGATGCCGCTGGAAATTTCCTTGACTCCCACCTGGTAGGCAGTGCTGCAGCATACAATAAGGCCAATGGGCCACCAGAATTTCATAGGTTACCTCACAATCAGAAACATGCCTACTGCTGCCAGAATGATTCCCACATGCTGCAGAGGGTGCAGCGATTCCCCGTACATGAAATGGCCCACCATGAGCAGCACCACAATGGCCAGGGCTGTATACACAAGGAATCCGATATTCATAGGCCAGCCGGCCCGGTACATGAAAATGGAACCCACCTCCAGTCCCGTAATGGCAAGCCCCACCATGAGGGCTGCCGGATGGGGCGGCCAGATTTCATGGAAAATATGGCCGCCCGGTATGAGCATTTCAAAAAGAAGGGCGCAGAGGCAGGCACTGACCAGGTAGGTCATGCCCAGCGCGGCCAGCGGACTTTTCAGGGAAGACAGCCGGCGGGCGCAGATCTGGTAAAATACATCGGCCAACACCACCAGCCCCACGGGCCACCAAAGATTCCACAGCTCCATGTTTTCATCCTTCCTTTCCTGCGGTATAAAAAAAGTGTTTTCCCCATTTCTCCCGGCTTACTGCCGTACCTGCGGAAATAGGGAAAACACCTGGATTCATAAATCCTCTGCCCCACCCGGTGGCGAAGCAGTGTGTAATCATATTATAGCATAAGGGGAGCGGCTTCGCCGCCCCATGTTCATAAAGTAAAAAAGGTGCCGCTTCGCCGGCGGCTGCGGCCCGCCGACGAAGGCAGATTGTACAGAAGGGTTAAGAACATAAGGTTATGAAGTTTGACGGGCCCTTTGGCCGGAGGGTTCTTGTTTGACGGGCCCTTTGGGCCCGAGGGTTGTGGTGGCGGCTTCGCCGCATTATAAAATGGCGCCAAAGGCGCCCACTTTGCCTCCACGGAGTGGGCTTTATAACTTTCTTTGAATCCATTTGCATTGAGGAATTCAGCCTTCTGATGTCTGCCGTCTGACAGACTAACGTCTTCCCGCCGACCGGTATTTATCAGTATTTATCCCACTGCCTCCACGCACCGAGATCCTTCGCTCCGCTCAGGATGACAGCGTCCGGCGGAAAGCGGATAGCCGATAGCAGCTTCTACTCTCCCACCAGCTCACTAGCACACCAGTCCACCAGCTCACTTTCTTTCCAGTATCCGGAAAAATTCGCTCACCGCTGCCAGCCCTTTTTTCAGGGTTTCCTCATCGTGGCCGTAGCCTACGCGGAAGGAGAAGGGTTCATCGAAACAGTCTCCCGGTACGGTGAAGGCGCCGGTTTCATAGTACATGCGATGGGAAAACAGGGTGGAGGGCAGAGGAAAGTCATAGTAGACCAGAGCCATGGTACCTGCCTTTGGTTTCACGAAGGAAGCATGGCTTTCCCCATGCACCCAGTCTTCCAGAAGGGGAAGGTTGTGCTGGAGGATGGTCCTGTTGCGCTGCAGGATTTTTTCCTTATAATGAAGGGCCAGGGCTGCCATGGCTTCATCGAAAAGACTGCAGCTCACCAGGTCATAGTCCCTTACCCGCCGGAACTGGGCCAGTGCTTCCTCATCCTTTGTGGCCAGCCAGCCCAGACGGAGTCCTGCCAGGGAGAAGGCCTTGGACATGGAGCCTGTGGCAATGCCTTTCTCATAGAGGTCCGCCACTGAAGGGCAGCGGTCTTCTTCCCTTTGGGAAACGCCGGCATAGACTTCATCGCAGAAAAGATAGGCCCCTGCTTCTCTTGCAATGTCCACGATTTCTTCCATCATATCCTTTGGAATCAAAGAGCCCGTAGGGTTATTGGGGTTATTGAGGCAGATCATGCGCACCCCTTCCCTGGCTGCCTGCCTGAGTTCATCCAGGTCCGGCATGTAGCCCCTTTCTTTTTTCAGATGGAGCACTGTCACCTGGGCTCCCAGAGACCGGGGCGCCGAATAAAACTGCTGATAGCTGGGCGCATAGGCAATGACCCTGTCGCCGGGCCGGATGAGGGAAAAGAAAATATGCTGGTTGCCGCCGGTGGCACCATGCTCCGTCAGGATGTCATCAGGAGAAATATGTTCATAGAGATGAGAAATTTCCTCCTTCAGCTCCCGGTCGCCCCAGATGGGACCATAGGTCTGCTCCCTTTGGAAAAAGGTTTCCATGAAATCCTGCTTATCTTCCCCGGAAAGGGCAAAAAGCTCATTCAGGGTCAGGGGCTTTGCACAGGTATCGGTAATATTGTACCGGGCCCCTTCCTCATACCGGTCCATCCAGTCTTCTACGCCAAACTGCTCAACAATCATGTCTTATTCTCCATCCATACCATATGAAACGCTTTTATTCCCCGCTCTGCCAGTTCTTGCATACATCCACCCAGCCTTTGGCCCGGGACGCTCTTTCCAGTTCCTCCAGCGTCAGCTTTACAGCGCTGTGGTCCGTACCAGCTGCGGGATACACAATGTCAAAACGCTTCAGGGACACATCCAGGTACACCGGCACCGCCTCGGGAAGGGCAAAGGGGCATACGCCGCCGGGGCGATGGCCGATATACCTTTCGCAGTCTGCTCCGGGAATCATTTTAGCTTTCTTATGAAAGGTTTCCTTATATTTATGATTGTCCACCCGGGCATCGCCTGCCACCACTACAATGAGCGGCGCATCGTCTATCAGGAAGGACATGGTCTTGGCAATCCGCGCCTCCTCGGTTCCCAGTGCTTCTGCCGCCAGTGCCACAGTGGCGCTTGATTCTTTCAAATCAATGCACCGGTCCGAGAGGCCAAAGGGTGCCAGATAGGCTTTTACTTTTTCAAAGGACATAAGAACCCTCCTTGCTGTAATTTTTCTCCATAATGATTAACTATACCACGAAGGGAAAGGCCCTTTCAATAGAAAAGAGACAGCTCCTCGCGCTGTCTCCATAAGGAAATCAATCTTTCACTCTGCCGAAGGGTACCTTCATCTTTAAATCAGGGGGAATGTAGTCATCCCTTCCCCACTCCCCGATATGCATGGTCCCCTCTTCCCCGATATCCACTCTGCAGAGAGCACAGTTTCCAATGGGGTGCTTCCACAAATCATTGAGCCCATAGCCGGCGATTTTGAAAAGGATGGTGCTGAGGCAGCCCATATGGGATACCAGCAGTATATGTTTCCCCTTATTCTTCTCCATCATGGAAAGAAAAGATTTCCACGCCCGTTCCTGCACGGCCGCAAAACTTTCCCCGCCGTCAATGTGCACATCGCCGGGCGTGCTCCGCCAGATATCATACTGGCCAGGATAAAGCTCATCCATTTCTTCCGGCGAATGCCCGTCCCAGCGGCCCAGGTTGATTTCAATGAAACCTTTTTCAGAAATCACGGGAATATCCCTTTCTCCCCGGATGATGTCCGCCGTTTCTACCGCCCTTTTCAGGGGACTGGTGTAAATCACATTCAGCGGGACTGAGTCCATCATTTTCGCCGCACAGGCTGCCTGGGCTCTCCCCCTTTCATTCAGGGGAATGTCGCTCCACCCCTGCAGACGGTGAGCTTTATTCCAGTCCGTTTCTCCATGCCGTATCATGTATACCCTAGTCATTGCCTGCCTCCTTCTCTATCAGTATCATACCACGTTTTTCCCCATGGCCGCCAAGAGGGCAGGGGAAAATGGTTCATAGAGGGCAGGAATACAGTCCAGCGGTAAATGGACAGCCCCTTTTTCCCCATTTCCTCTGCCTCACGCCGAAAGGAAGATTTCCAGTCCGATGCCCATGAGGATCAATCCGCCGGCCACGGTGGCCTTGTCCGCCAGCTTCATGCCGAAGTGTCTGCCCAGAACAATGCCGGCAAGGCAGATAAGAAAAGTCACCACGCCGATGATGGCAGATGATGCCACAGCTTTCCTCGCCCCGAAAGAGGCGATGGCGAAGCCCACGGACAGAGCATCCATGGACGTGGCCAGTCCCTGGAGGAGGAGACAGGAGAAACTGGTTTCCGGGCACACCTCTTCCTCCTCTCCCGAAAGGCCGTCTCGAATCATCATAAGACCCAGGGCGAAGAGAAGAACCAGGGAAATCCAGGGAATATAGGGAAGAAGGCTCTGAAAGAGATCTACCACCCAGTGGACACATATCCATCCCAGAAGGGGCATGAGGAACTGGAAAAAGCCGAAGGTGCCGGCAATAAGGGCCATTTTCCTCTTCCTCATGAAAGGCTCGTGAATCCCATTGGCCAAAGATACGGAAAAAGCGTCCATGGCCAGGCTCGCTCCCAGAAGCACACTGTTAAAAAGAAATAAAAAATCCATCGTCCCACTTCCTGAAAGAATGACCTCACGAAGCCATCAAAAAAAGACTCCGTGCAGGTAAAAACCATGCACGTGAGTCTCGCAATTTCAAGGAAAGCCAGGCCGGAAATACTGATTTTTCATGTCACAGGATATCATCAGTTTTTCCTTCACGCCAGTATGTTGACTTACTCCACAGGGTGGCTGCTACTCCCTCACTTATTGAGAATCATACCATGTTCCTCTCCCCTTGTCAAAGGAAAGAGCCAGTAAATACCGATTTCTTTTAATCGAAACTCATTCTCAATCAGTTTCCATTTCGCTTAGTACATCATCCCAGCTGTCATACCATGCCTCTGCCAGAGGAACCATGCGATTCCTGTCCTTTTCTGAATACCTGTCATAGATAAGGCCTGCCGGAATGCCCGCTGCCCGGGCTGCCATGAGTCCTGCCAGGGAATCTTCAAAAATGAAGCACTCTTCCCTTGTCTTTTTCAGGTCTGCCATGAGCTTCTCATGAACCTCCGGCGACGGCTTGATGGAAGACACATCCTCTCTGGTATAAATGGCTGTAAAGTACTTGTCCAGCGGCGCTTTGGACCGGATATTTTCATTCAGATGGCGGTATATATCCATGTTGGCCCTTTTGGTGGTAGTGGCAATGACCAGGGTCTTTTCCAGGCCATGGAGCCTTTGAATCACCTCTGGCGCACCTTTCTTGTAGTCCACCTGATGGATGAGGAAATCCCGGGAGATTTCATAGCGCTTTTGGAATACCTTTTCGGCGCTCCAGGAGCAACCGCAGTGTCTGGCCAGAAAAAGGCAGTAGGAAAGGTAAGGATTTTCCTCATTCCCGTGGTCTGCAAGAAAGGCATCCCGCCTTCTTCCCACCGCCATTTCCTCTTCTGCCGCTCCTCCCATGGCTGCCATAAGGGCCTGGTCCACCTGGTTCCATATGCCTATGGAGTCGATAAGGGTACCGTCCATATCAAAAATGATGGTATTTCTCTGAAGAAAAGATGTCCTATTTCCCAAAGGGCTTCACTCCTGCCACTGCTTCTCTGGCGTCAATCCGCTTTTCGCCGTGATCCATATCGATGAGCACGTAACGGTCATTGCCCATGCCCAGTTCCTTCATATAGGTAAGCTGGCGAAGGCCGTGGCGGGATTCCATCCTTTCCACCAGGTCATGATGGTCCTCTTCTTTCATGGCATATACCATGTCCACCGAAGCCTGGTCGATGGCAAGGATATCCAGAGAAGCCAGAATGCCCACGTTCGGCGTCACCACAGGCTGGGCATTCACGCCTTCACAGTCGCAGGATACGGACATATTCCGCATCACATTGATAAAGGCTATGTGTCTGCCGAAATAATCCACTGTGGCCTTGGCCGATTCAGTCATTCGTTCCATAAACTCTTCCTCTGCAATAGACCACTGGTCCTTGCCCGGATAGGTATGAATCATGGCCTTGCCGATACGTCCGTCGGCGCAGCCGATGCCGATATTCTTATTGGAACCGCCAAAGCCTCCCATCGTATGGCCTTTGAAATGGGTGAGCACCAGCATGGAATCGTATTGGGTCTCATGGCTGCCTACGGACATTTCCGTAAACCATTTGCCGCCCTTCACAGGAAGCATGGTGGTGCCTTCTTCATCCATAATATCCACCGGTGCAAAGGTCCAGCCGTTGACTTCCAGCGTTTTCCGATGCTCTTCCGTAGTATAGCGGTCTCCGTCATAATAGGTATTGGTTTCTACAATGGCGGCATTGGGGATTTCCTTCTCCATCAGTTCCTTCACCCAGGGACGGGGAATGATATTGGGGCCATGCTGCTCCCCGGTATGCAGCTTCACTGCCACTCTGCCGGTAAGGTTCTCTTTGATTTTCTCATACAGCCGGATAAGGCCCTCTGCCGATAAATCACGGGTGAAATACACAATGGATTCGTTTCCCTTTCTTTCCTCATAGGGAATGTAATGCTCCCCGCCAAGTCCTGCTTTTTTCTCCTGTTCCATTTCTTTTTCTCCTTTCATAAGAAAAACCTGCCCTTCGGCAGGCCCTTCTACTCTTCGTCCAGAAAGCGCGCCGCCTCCGGATCTTTCCGGATTTCCCGTATATCCTCTTCCGTGGGATACACCGGAATATCCCTGTCATGGTTCACCAGACAGAGAAATCCAAGGATATCTCCCATATCCGCCTTAAACTGGTGCCATTCCCAGGGAGCAATGGTGATGAAATCTCCTTCATGGACTTCTACCACCTGATTTCCCAGAAGGGCATGGCCCTTTCCTTTGAAAATCATAACCGCGTGCATGTGCTTATGATGTTCAAAGGAGGAAAAGCCTCCCTTTTCCACCTGGAAATAACGGAACTGTACCGGAAGGTCCGCCTCGTTGTCAAAAAGGACCTGCTTGGTCACATCCCGGAAAACGCCGGGGTTTTCTTTGTAAATATGGGGCTCTACGCCGTCCCACCTGTTTTTGTCCTGATGAAAGCGATGTATCATATGTCCTCCTGTTCTATGCTTATTTTATCATAGAGAGAAGGAAATAGGGAAAGCTTTCATCCTCTCTATAGTATAGAAAGTTAAAGTTAACTTTAGTCAAGGGGGGGAGATAGTAGGCTAGTTCACTAGTTCACTAGTCCACTGGTCCACTAGTCCACTAGTTCACTAGTCCACTAGTTCACTAGTCCACTAGTCCACTAGTCCACTAGTCCACTAGTCCACTAACTCAAAAAACGCCTCCCCAGGGGGAAGCGTTTTTGGCTGCAGACTATTTCAGCACTCCGATTTCCTTGTAGTACTTTTCAGCACCCGGGTGAAGCGGTACGCCGGCAATGTCCTTCACTGCGTTTTCTGCAGTGAGACCTTTCAGGTTCTTCTGGGACTGTCCCATTTCATCCATATGTTCCCACAGGGTCTTAGTGAGCTGGTACACCACATCGTCAGGAAGATCGCCGCGGCAGAACATAACCATCTTAATGGCCGAGGTCTGAATGTCCTTATCCTGGTTTGGATAGGTGCCTGCCTTGATGGTGTAGCTGGTGTACCAGGGGTACTTGGCTTTCAGTTCCTTCATAAGGTTGTCGTCAATGGGCACCAGATGGGCACCGCTGGTGAGAGCCTGGGTAACAGCGGAAGCAGGAGCGCCGGACATGATCCAGGCACCGTCGATGGAACCGTTCTGAATCATATCAGCTGCATCGCCGAAGGTAATATATTCTGCCTTGATGTCATCAGGGAACTTCATGCCTGCCGTGGTGAGATGAGCCTCTGCTTCGTTATACACGGAAGAGCCGGCGGAAGCTACGGCAAAATGCTTGCCTTTGATATCCTGAATGTTTTCAATGCCCGAATTGGCGCTGGCCACCACCTGGTTCGGATTGAGGTACAATCCGCCGATGACCTTCAGGTCCGGATAGGCATGGTCCTTGAAGGAATCCAGACCCTTATAGCACTGGTACACATTGCTGGCAATGGCAATGGATACCTGGGCTTCCCCGTCAGATACCATGTTCAGGTTTTCAATGCCGCCGGCAGAGGCCTGGCTGGCTGCCTGGACACCGGGAACGTTATTGCTCCACATATTGGTAATAGCTGCCCCTACGGCATAGAGGGCCCCCGATGCTCCGGCGGTGGGGAAATTGATTTTCAGGGTCTGTCCTGCAGCCGGCTTGGCACTGCCGCCTTTTTTGTCATCTCCGCACCCTGCCAGGGCACCTGCCATCACCATGGCCGCCATGGATACAGCCAATACTTTTTTCCAGTTTTTCATACTGTTTCCTCCCTTACTGCAATTCTTCACTAATATATCACAGAAGCCCGGCGTAAACCCAAAAACCAGGGCCCCTGTTTCTGCTATGCTGCTTCGATTTCTTTCTTCTCTTTATTTCTTCTCATCCACTGGTAAATGCATACCGCCGCAATGCCTGCAGCACCGGCCGCATCGGTAAGGACGCCGGGCAGAAGCAGGAACGGCGATGATACGATGAGGATGATTCTTTCCACCAATGTGCAGCGGCGAAGGATCCATCCTTCCAGCCCGGCCACCAGGGCAAAGGTACCCACCATGGCCGTAAAGACTGCCCATCCCGTATCAAAGAGGGTGGCTGTCTTGGACACGCCGATGAGAAGCACCGGATTATCCAGGAAAAAGAAAGGAATAATAAATCCGATCAGTCCCAGACGCACCGCCCAAAGGCCTGTCTTCGTCTGGTCCGAATCAGCAATGCCCGATGCCACATAGGCAGACATGGCTACCGGCGGAGTAATGTTGGACAGGCAGGCATAAATCAGGCAGAACAGGTGAGCAATGAGAGGCATGGCCCCTGCCTTAATCAGCACCGGTACTGCCACGGCCTGCACGATAACGTAGGCAGCCACACCGGGAACGCCCATGCCCAGAATGGCGGACATAATCATGACCAGGAAACCGGCCAGATAAATGCTTCCTCCATTCACCACAGAAAGGATCAGATATCCCATATTGAGTCCCAGGGATGTGAGGGTTACCGTACCAATGATAACACCGATGATAACACAGCAGACCCCGACGGAAATGGCACTCTTGGATCCCTCCACCACAGCTGCCAGGATCTTGTCCGGCGTCATGCGGGTATCCTTCCGAAGCCAGCTGGCTCCGATGGTAACGAAAATGGAAATCACCGCTGCATAGAGAGGTGTGAATCCTGCAAACATGAGGCCGATAAGGCTGATCAGAGGCAGTACCAGATGGCCCTGCTCCCTGATGACCTTCATGGCATCAGGAATATTTTCTTTGGCAATGCCGGATAGGCCCAGCCTTTTGGCTTCAAAGTGAACGGCCAGAAGAAGACCCACATAGTAGAGAAGCGCCGGTGTTACCGCAGCCAGAGCCACATAGGTATAGGACAGATTCAGAAATTCCGCCATCACGAAGCCCACGGCCCCCATAATAGGCGGCGTAAACTGGCCGCCGGTGGATGCCACCGCTTCTACGGCGCCGGCAAATTCCTTCTTGTAGCCGGTACGCTTCATGAGAGGAATGGTAATGGTGCCGGTGGTAGCCACATTGGCAATGGCGGAACCATTGATCATGCCCATGAGGCCCGAGGCAATGACTGCCACCTTGGCAGGACCGCCGGAGGTGCGGCCCACCAGGGTGAGGGAAAAATCATTGATAAAATGGGAAAATCCGCTGTATTTCAAAAACGCACCGAAAACAACAAACAGGAAAATATAGGTCGCCGATACACCAATACCGGTGCCCAGAAGGCCCTGGGTGCCCCAGAACTGGGTAATGAGCACACGCTTCAGCGTAAATCCGTTATGTCCCAGGTATCCTGGCAGGTAAGCGCCGAACCAGTTGTACGCCAGGAACAGGGCCGCCAGAATGGCCAGATTTCCCGAAGCACGCCGGGCTGCTTCAAATACGCAGATAATGGCTACAAAGGCGATGCCGATTTCCAGACTGCTGATACGTCCTCCCGTCTGGGCAATGCGGGTATAATTGAAAATCAGGTACAGGAAAGACCCAGCGGACCCCAGAATAAAGAACCAGTCCCACAGCGGCGGCAGTTTCCTACGCCTCTTCTCCTTCTTATACGTAGGAAATAAAAGAAAGGTAAATACCAGAAGGAAAATGCAGTGGATAGCCCGAAGGTTGATGGCACTGATGGCGCCGATGGTGGTGAAATACAGCTGAAATGCAGTCCACACACATAAAAGCACCACAATGGCTTTTCCCAAAGGTCCATCATAGATCCGCATACGGGAATCGGCATCCTTATCCTCCAGCATTTTTTGAGCCTTCTTATCCAGCTCCGCTTTCGTCCCCTCCACATCTTCCAGGCGGACGTCTGCTTTTTCGTTGTTCATTTGTTAAAACTCCTCCTATACTTCTATCCTCCCCAGGGATACCCCTGCTTGGAAAGTAATTAATGAAAGTATACCACGAAAGGAAATCCTATGCCACCAGGACTGATGAGCCGCCGGAAAAGCAGGCACCTGATATTGGAAATGGGGAATGGGGATTGGGGAATCGGGAATGGGGAATCGGAAAGTGCTTCCGCCAGCAGGGAAAGCACTTTCCCGATGGATGCTTAGTGTAAAATTTTACTCGGTAGGGGAATTTTTCCAGAAACAATAAAAGAG